>Ga0136617_10001824_pt1 | contig 18993 bp, 18 predicted proteins | sample AntDrymUQ3222106_2_FD_129672 | JGI IMG/M metagenome (GOLD analysis project Ga0136617, IMG submission 129672) | Polar desert sand microbial communities from Dry Valleys, Antarctica - metaG UQ322 (21.06) | ecosystem: Environmental > Terrestrial > Soil > Desert | place: Antarctica: Dry Valley... | reverse complement strand
GGGTGACCCAGGGCCAGGGTCTGATGCCCGACGGTACGAGCCGTCTCTCCCTGAATGGAGAACCGCTCTACCACTACATGGGCACTTCGACCTTCGCCAGCCACACGGTCGTACCGGAGATCGCGCTGGCGAAGATACGCGAGGACGCCCCCTTCGAGAAGGTCTGCTACATCGGCTGCGGCGTTACCACCGGCATCGGCGCGGTCATCAACACCGCGAAGGTCGAGCCCGGCGCGAACGTCGTCGTCTTCGGCCTCGGCGGCATCGGGCTGAACGTTGTTCAGGGCGCGCGCATGGTTGGCGCCGATAAGATAGTTGGCGTGGACCTCAACCCGGCGCGGAAGCCTCTCGCCGAGAAGTTCGGCATGACACACTTCGTCAACCCCGGAGAGGTAGAGGGCGACCTCGTGCCGTATTTGGTGGACCTGACCGGCGGCGGCGCTGATTATAGCTTCGAGTGCATCGGTAACGTCGAGGTGATGCGGCAGGCTCTGGAGTGCTGTCACAAGGGTTGGGGTGTTTCGGTGATAATCGGGGTCGCGGGGTCGGGGCAGGAGATCTCCACGCGCCCGTTTCAGCTCGTAACCGGCCGGACGTGGAAGGGGACGGCGTTTGGCGGGGCGAGAGGACGGACGGATGTCCCAAAGATCGTGGACTGGTACATGGACGGCAAGATCAACATAGACGACCTCATCACCCACACGATGCCCCTCGAAGACATCAACACCGCCTTCGACCTCATGCACGAGGGCGAGTCCATCCGTAGCGTCGTCACGTTCTAGGAGATACATTGCCCGAAAACCTCACTACCCTCCAAGAGCACGCCTGCTTCGGCGGCGCCGTGGCATCCTACGCTCACCACTCCGAAGCCTGCGACGCGGAGATGCGTTTCGCTGTTTTCATACCACCACAGGCCGCCGAAGGACCGGTACCGGTGCTCTATTACCTCGCCGGCCTTACCTCCACCGAAGAGACCTTCATGACCAAAAGCGGTGCCCAGCGGTACGCTGCCGAGCATGGTCTGATGCTTGTCGCCCCGGATACCAGCCCGCGCGGCCTCGGGCTTCCGGGTGAGGACGACGACTACGACTTCGGATCCGGCGCGGGCTTCTACATCGACGCTACCGTCGAGCCCTGGTCCCGCCATTACAAGATGTACACTTACGTCACACGCGAGTTGCCTGAGATAGTGGAGGCCAACTTCCCCGCTCGGCCCGGCGTTCGGGGCATCTTTGGGCACTCCATGGGTGGGCATGGTGCGCTCACTCTGGCGCTCAAGAACCCGGATCTCTACCGCTCCGTCTCGGCCTTCGCCCCGATCTCCGCGCCGACGCGTGTCCCCTGGGGTAAGAAAGCCTTCTCCGGCTACCTCGGCCCGGACGAACAGGTCTGGCGCGAGCACGACGCCACAGAACTGATGCGCCGGAACCCCTTCCCCGACGGACGTGCGATCCTCGTGGACCAGGGCGACGCCGATGAGTTCCTGGAGGAGCAACTCTCTCCCCGGATCTTCGAGGACGCCTGCCGGGAAGCGGGACAGCCTCTTACGATGCGGTGGCGCGAGGGCTACGACCACGGTTACTACTTCATCTCCACGTTCATGGAAGACCACATCCGGCACCACGCCGCGGTCCTGAACGTCTGACGGCGAGAGCCGCAAAGAGACGACGATAGCCTCGCCTGGCGGCTCCCGGAAGCCGTTGAAAACCTGGAGCTTGCTCTACTTTTTCTCTTTGGGGTATAGCCAGAAGGAGAAGAGGCGAGTCATGCGCGGCATTACTATGTAGGTCATCAGCGTCACCATCACCAGCGTAAATGCAAGCGTGCGCAGAGCCACGGGGGCGCTGCCGAGCAGAGGGTCGAGCACCATGAATACCAGGGTCGCCAGAGGGAAGACCGCCAGCCAGGTTATCGTCGCCATCTTGTAGCGCGGCGGGGGTGGGGCGCCTTTTTGGGAGGGTAGTGTGAACCACGTCTCTAGGCCGGTCAGGATGCGTACCTTGGGTTCTTCGTGGATCAGGGGCCGCGCCCGCTCGTTCCAGCGGCGGCGCTCCTCTGAGTCCTGCCAGGCGCGCAGATTGCTCGCGTGATCGAAGCTGAAGACGATCTGGTACTCGTCGTCGTCCGAACCGCTCGGCCGAAAGTTGTTCGAGCCAAGGTAGCCTGGAAACCCGGACGCCGCCGCCGTGACGCCGGAGACCCACTCCTCGAATTCTTTCTCACGCCCCGGCTTCACCCGCCGCGACGCCACCGCCGTTACCGGAGGATCCTCCGCTGCAGAGGTGTTCTCGCGCTCGGTCATATCGCTCAAGAAACATGCTCCTGAAAAAAGATTTGCTACATTTACTCTAACACACTGGTCCCCATACTCCCGAACCAGTTGCCGCCAGCGTTTCTTTAACCTAGTTGTTCCGCCAAATGCTTGGAGAGTGCCAACATGAGAATATAAGGTCGGAAAGTATCCCTGAAAGAGGAGGAGCCGTGTTCAGGAAGCTACTCAGCAGCATCGGCATCGGCGGAGCAAAGGTCGATACGCGCCTCGGCGCCGACTCGTTCTTGCCGGGCGAGATAGTCTCCGGCGAGATCCATATCACCGGCGGCGGCGACGCCCAGGAACTCGACAGGATCTACATCTCCGTAGTCACGACCTACAAACACGACGACTCGACCCACGAATACACTCTGGCGAGCCAGGACGTCTCCGGTAGCCTCCGCATAGAGGCGAACGAGAACCGCACCATCCCTTTCACCTTCAACCTGCCCCGGGACACGCCACTCTCGCTCGGCCACACGCGCATCTACATAAAGACCGGGCTCGACGTCCCAAACGCCCTCGACCCGAGCGACCGGGACGAGATACACGTCGGCCCCGATGCCGTCCAGCAGGCCGTTCTCGACGCCGCGCAGAACCTCGGTTTCAGGCTGTATCAGGTGGAGAACGAGTACAGCCCCTCCAAGGGCTCCCCGCATCCCTTTGTGCAGCAACTCGAGTTCAGGCCCTCGAGCGGTGGCCGCTATGCCGGGCGTGTCGAGGAGCTAGAGTTGATCTTCAAACCGCGCGAGGACGGCCTCGACATCCTCGTTGAGCTCGACCGGCGGGCCAGCTCTCTGGGCGGCTTTCTGGAGTCGGCGATGGAGCTCAACGAGCGCTTCGACCGTCTGCACGTCACCCCGGCGGAGGCCCGGACCAACGCCGTGGAGGGTATGCTCTCCCGCGTAATAGAGACTCACACCCGCTAGCTCCCACTGTTTTACGGGCGCGATTAAAGTATTTCGACAATACGTCCGACAATAACCATACGGGGGCCCAAATCACCCTACTTCCTCTTCCTCACTTCCTCCGGGCCCTCACTTATTACCGGCCGCGCGGACTCTACCCCGCCGGCCGGCTTTCTATTTGTCCGGTCACGAAGATATAATAGGTTGGTCAGAAGGAGTCGGGGAAAGGGGCTGCCGGTATGCCGGCGGTCTGGGGCGGAAGCTAGCGAGAGCTACGAAAGGGGTAGTAGGTTGACGGACGAAACGCAGGCGACGCAGGATAGTCAGGCGACGCAGACCGACAGTCTCTCGGTTACTGATAACCGCACCGGCGAGAGCTATGACATCGAGATCACGGAAGGCACCGTGCGGGCGATGGACCTCCGCCAGATAAAGGTCTCCGAAGATGACTTCGGTCTGATGACCTACGATCCCGGCTACTCCAATACCGCGAGCTGCCGGAGCGCAGTCACTTACATCGATGGCGAGAACGGCATCCTGGAGCACCGGGGTATCCCCATCGAGCAGTTGGCCGAGCACTCGACTTTCCTTGAGGTGTCGTTCCTCATACTCTACGGTCACCTACCTACCCAGGACGAGCTGAACCAGTGGATCTACGAGATCACCCACCACACTTACGTTCACGAGAACATCAAAGACTTCATGAGCGGATTTCGCCACGACGCGAACCCGATGGGCATGCTCCTCGCATCGGTCGGTGCACTCTCGACCTTCTATCCAGAGGCGGTGGACGTTAGCGACGCGCACCAGCGCCACGTCTCGGCAGTTCGCATGATCGCCAAGATGCCTACCCTCGCTGCCTTCGCCTACCGCCGTTCCCTCGGCCTACCGTACGTCTACCCGGATAACGATCTCTCTTACACGGGCAACTTCCTCTCGATGCTCTTCAAGATGGCCGAGCCCAGCTACGAGCCCGACCCGCGTATCGAGAGGGCCCTCGAGGTGCTCTTCATTCTCCACGCCGACCACGAGCAGAACTGCTCGGCTGCCGCCGTACGCGTCGTCGGCTCCTCCCTGCCCGACCCCTTCTCGGCCGTCGCGGCGGGTGTGGCCGGGCTCTACGGTCCCCTGCACGGCGGGGCAAACGTAGCGGTCCTCAGGATGCTAAAGAAGATAGGTTCCACCGAGAACATTCCCGACTTCCTCGAGGGTGTGAAACAGGGCAACGAACGGCTTATGGGCTTCGGTCACCGGGTCTACAAGAACTACGATCCGCGCGCCCGCATCATTCGCACCCACGTCGACGAGGTACTGGAAGCCACGAGCAAGGAGAGCCCGCTACTCGACGTCGCCATAGAGCTCGAGAAGAGAGCACTCGACGACGAGTACTTCACCAGCCGCAAGCTCTACCCCAACGTCGACTACTGGTCAGGGATCATCTACGAGGCGATGAACATCCCGCCCGACGCCTTCACCGTGATGTTCGCCATAGGACGGACCCCCGGTTGGATGGCCCAGTGGCTCGAACTGATGAACGACGAAGAGTTCAAGATCGCCCGCCCCAGACAGATCTACACCGGCCCCCGCGAGGCGGACTACGTCTCCATGAACGAGAGGAACGGCTCAGGCTCCTAGCCCGTTCTCAATAACGAGAGTCCCCGCACCGCCCGGATACTCGTCCGGGCGGTGCGGCTTTTTACGCGGTGCACACCATCTCAGCGATGCTTGTCTTGCATCGTGATCTACGCCTTGCGCATCACGGCGTCGTACAGTTCCCGCTGGCGTTTCAGGGCTTCTCTGTAGATTGTGTGGCGCGAGAGATCTGGTTCGTAGGTCTCTCCGAGGGGCACTGCGGCCTCTTCGATCCCGGGCCCGCCGAGCGCTTCGAGGGCGAGTAGGGCGGCGCCTCTGCTGGAGGCTTCCGGAACTGCCGAGGCGGTCATAGGCCTCCCCAGAGCGTCCGCGAGGATTCCGGTCCACGTCGGAGATCTCGAGAGACCGCCGCCGGTGGCGATGACCTCTCTGCTGCTAGCTCCCTCCGGGAACGCCGCGTCCAGCCTCTCGGCGATGAGCGCGAAACGAAGCGCGACGGCCTCCATCGCGGCGCGCAATATCTCTGCGGGACTGGTGGTCATTGAGAGCCCCGCGACCGTGCCATTGGCCGTGTCCGCCCAGCCTGGCCCGCGCTCCCCGGCCAGGAGCGGCAAGAACGTGAGCCCGTGCGCGTCCGGCTCCATCGTGGCCAGTATCTCCTCCGTCTCCTCGGGCTTCGGGAGGCGCAGCGTCTCGCGCAGCCATCCCACGAGGTTGCCGCCGTCCGAGAGCGCCCCGCCCGCAACGAACCTCTTAGCGTCTGAGCGGTAGCACCACAGCCCCTCAGGTACCCGTACGGAGTCCGCCTTCCACAGTATCCTCATCGCCCCGCTCGTCCCGACCATCAGCGCGAGCCTCCCGGACCCCGTGCAGCCGCTCCCGATGTTCGAGCAAGCGCCGTCCCCGACCGCTGGGAACCACGGTACGTCGGCGAGCGCCGGCCACCGCCGCGCCCACTCCGCGCGCAGGCCCCGCGAAGGCTCGTCGGAGATAGGGGAGAGCTGGTCTGCTTCGATGGGCAGGGCGGCCAAAATACTCTCGTCCCAGGTCTTGCTGTTCTGGTCCAAGAGGCCGGTACCGGCGGCCATCGAGGTGCCTACGTACGCCTCGTTGAAGAGCCTTGAATGGAGGTACTCGCCGGGTGAGATCCAGACCTCCGTCCTCGAAAAGGCTTCGGGGAAGGAGCGACTCAACCACAACAGCTTCGCCGGTAGATAGCTGGAATGAAGTACGCACCCCGTCCTGCGATGGACCTCCGTGCCGTCCAACCGTTCCCTGAGTTCCCCGGCTGCATCAGCGGCTCTGCGATCGGCCCAACTGAAAATGGGCATCGTCGGGCGTCCTCGACCGTCCACCCCGAGGACGCTGTGCCAGAGCGTGCTCACCGCTACCCCCGCGATGCTGTGTGTTTCGATGTGAGCGTAAGTCTCGTCCAAAGTCTCGAAGACCAGGTCGCAGAGTTCGTCCGCGTCCAGGGTCGCCCCTCCGTCCCGGGTGGTCGTGAAGGCGTGCTTTCGGGTCGCCCCGGTGCCCTCCACGAGGCCGCCTGCCTCGTGGTAGAGAGAGCATCGTACCGAGGAGGAGCCTATATCTACCGCCAGGATGTGTCCGGAAAGATCCATGCTCGAAAACCCCGTCCACCGCTTGGATAGCTGCCCTCGCAAGGGCGCGTGGCTGCGTATACCGAACCTCAAGCATCTCACATGCGCGGCCCTCCGACAATATTCCAGTACCTTTGCATAGAGCATTACTTGCGGCCCGCCCTTCTGCCCGGCGTGTGTTTAGCATTCGGTGATAGCGGGGTACCTTCTACGAGACGTGGGAGCAATTGTGGCAAGGAGGAGTGTATAGTGGCTAGTGACGAGCAGTTGAGCAAGTTGGAGGAGAAGTACGCCGGCTACACGGTCAACGACCGCGACGGCGACAAAATAGGCAAGGTCGATGAGTTATTCGTGGACGAGACAGACCGCGAGGAGTACATCGGCGTCAAGATGGGTCTTCTGGGGCTCTCGGGGACGACCATGATTCCGCTGGAGATGGCTCGCGTCGACGAGCAGGATCGTGTCATAGAGGTTTCGGAGTCCAAGGAGCGTGTAAAAGACGCCCCCACCTATAGTAACGACTACGAGGTCAACGACGAGTTCGAGGACAGGATCCGGAGCTACTTCGGCCTCGGAGCCCAGGGTTCCTCTGGGCAGCGCGGCTCTTACGGCAGTTCCTCGGGTGGCGGACTAGCCAGAGAGGGTGCGGACCGGGGCGAGGATGATCGCGGGGGGCGCGGAGACCGTGGATACGACAGAGAAGGAAGAGAAGGGGCGAGTATGGAGCGTGGAGACGGCAGAGACGATAGAGAAGGCGGCCGCATGGATCGCGATGCAGATCGTGAAGACCGGGGAGACGATAGAGAAGGCGGACGCAGGGAGCGCGCGGAGCCGGAATCCCGCGGTGGGGAGTCTCGCGGTGGGGAGTCCCGCGATACGGAGTCTCGTGGCGGGGAATCTCGTGATATGGAGTCTCGTGGCGAGAGGGAGAGCCGGGAACCGGAATCTGGACGTTCGAGTGAAGAGCGTGGTCGGCGGGAAGAGGAAGAACATGGCGATCGCATGAAGGTGCGCCGTCGCACGAGTCGTGAGGAGAGTTCCTCCTTCGAGCAGGAAGAGGAAGAGGAGCGTTTCAGCAGGTAAGTACTCCGATGTGCGGGCCCTAAAGGACCCGAGCAGGGTCCGGGGCCTTTTGAGAATAGCGTAGGTATTGGAGCCGGGGCGGATGTCGCGATCAAGACATCCGCCCCTTCGGTATCTTTGCGCCGGTGGAGCCTCTTGTGAACGGCGAGTTGCCGGGGCGCTCGTCACGCCGCTACACCGAGCCGCTACCTTACATGTTTGTCTCTTGGCGCCGCCGGGGTATTCCGTCCTGTAGGAGCAAATGTTGCGAGGAGGAGAGCATCGTGGCCAGTGACGACCGGTTGGGAGAGTTCGAGGTGAAGTACGAGGGCTACAAGGTCTATGACCGTGACGGCGAGGAGCTAGGGACGGTAGGCGGTATCTTCGCAGGCGAGACCGGCCGCGCAGAGTACATAGGCGTCAAGATGGGCTTCTTCGAGTTGAGGTCTACCCTGATCCCCATAGAGGTCGTGAGCATCAACGAGCGCGAGCGAACCGTGGAGGTTGCGGATTCCAGAGAGAGCGTCGAGGACGCCCCCACCCACGACGACGACGAGGAGATCACACCCGGTTTTAAGAGCGTGCTACGTCGTTACTTCAGCCTCGAAACCGTGGAGCCCCCGGCCGAGCGCGGCTCCCACGGCCAGCATACCGGAAGCATTGGCAAACCTGACCCGGACACTACCTCCTCCGAAGACGACACGCTCCGCCGCGATCACACGGAAGCGGCGCGACCTGCGGCGCGACCTGCGGCGCTCCCCGGCGAGCCCGTAGGCCAGGAGGAGTACCGGGACCGCGAAGATGACCGGCGAGCACGCACCACGGGTCGTGGAGACCCTGGCGCTGGCTCTGCCGGGACCAACCGCGAGGAGGCCGGCTACCAGGAGGCAGAGGGCCGCGTGCGGGGCGACGTGGGCGAGCGTTCTGGGGGTTACGTGGGAGGCCCCGAGGACAAAGAGTTCGAGGACATGCGGGACTACCAGAGTGCCACGACCGGCTCCCCGCTGGAACGTCAGGGAGGTCCTGGCGAACCGGTAACGGGCGTCCCGCGGGTGGAGGATACGGATCGGCGTGGTAGTAGCGAGGACGGCGAGAGAGGTGGCTCGACGAGTTATTCCTCGGAGTCTACGGAATTCCACGGCGGAGGGGAGACCCAGGAGACGTTCGAGCGTCCCACGAGTGAAGTGCCAGGTATGCGGGGAGAGGAAGGCGGGCGCGTCAAAGTAACCCGTCGCATCCGTCGTGCGGCGAGCAACGAGTCGACCAGGGAAGAGTCTGAGTACCGTAGCGATTGGTAACCTCTCTGCTGGGTTTCGGGAGCCAGGGTCAGCGATGCCCGGACGGGATTTGACGGGCTAGGGCCGCTTCACTACGTTGTGGTTGACTCTCGTGTGTCGGCCTGTCGGGCTGCGGGGAAGTATGGGACAAGTTCGTTGACGTTGCGAGGATTATGAGGAGGTACGGCGTGGCCGGTGAGGGCAGGCTCAGGGAGTCCGATGAGAAGTACGAAGGCTACATGGTCTATGACAATGCGGGTGAGAAGGTTGGCAAGGTAGACGAGTTGCTCGTCGATGAGGCCGACCGTGAGGAGTACATAGGGGTAAAGACGGGTCTTCTTGGGTCGAAGTCTATTTTGATCCCCATGGACATGGTGCGGGCGAACGAGCCGGACCGCGCCATGGAGGTAGCGGAGTCCAGAGACCGCATCAGAGAAGCACCAACCTACGAGGACGACGACGACATCACAGACGACTATGAGGATAGGATCCGGCGCCACTTCGGCCTCGATAGCCTGCAATCCTCTACAGGACGTACCTCTTCGGCTGCCTCCGCCACAGACGCGAGGCCCGCGAAGTCTGGCCGCGAGGAGGGCCAGGGGATGATTGACGACGCGGACGAAGAGCCTGGTGTGCAAGGCCAGGGAGGTAGACGCTCTAGGACGCGACGCCGTGTTACGCGTGAGGAGACGGAGATCCTCGAAGAAGAAGAGGACGTCGAGCGCCGCGACACGTAAGCGACCCGGCATGGCCGGAGATTCGTGAGAGCCTGGCCCACCGCTCGACAAGGAAACCGATGTGTTTGTACATCTCGGAGTTAGCTAGCACCGGCCGGCTGGGTGCTACGACCCAGCGTATGTTTATTTTCGAGCAAGAGCCGGGTAGGGTAGTTAATAGTGGGTAAGATCAAACGTGGTATGAAGGAGTGTAGTATGGCTAATGACGAGCGGTTAAGGGAGCTTGAGGATAAGTACGAAGGCTTTACGGTCTACGACCGCGACGGTGACAAGATAGGCAAGGTAGATGACCTTTTCGTGGACGATTCCGACCGCGAGGAGTATATAGGTGTCAAGATGGGACTCTTCGGGCTCTCAGGTACTACCTTGATCCCGATGGAGATGGCCCGCGTCGATGAGCGGGAGCGCAGGATAGAGGTCTCCGCTACTAAGGAACACGTCAAGGAGGCCCCTAGCTACAGCGACGACGACGAGGTTACCGCCAAATTTGAAGAGAGGATCCTGCGCCACTTCAATATGGGGAGCGGACAACCCTCCGGGGAGCGTGATCCTCACGGCCGGGATGCGGATCGTGCCGCCGGTGGGGTTGTCGGCGGGTCCACCGCAGGCGCGGCGTCCACCAGAGACGACACGGCCAGACGTGACCGCGACGACGATGACAGGTACTCCGGCGCGGCAATGGGCGGCGTCGAGGACAGAGACCGCATGGATCGGGACCGCACGGATCGCGACCGGGACCGGACAGACAGAGACCGGATGGATCAGGATCGCGGCCGTGATGACAGGTACTCTGGTGCGGCAATGGGCGGGACCGAGAACAGAGATCGTACGGATCGGGACCGCATAGATCAGGATCGCGGCCGCGACGATAGATCCTCCGGTGCGCAGATGGGCGGCGCGCAGGATAGAGACCGGATGGACGAGGACCGGACGGATCGGGATAGCGTGTCTCAGGAGGGGTACCGGAACCGCGAGAACATGGGCTCCGAGTCGGCGATGGGCGCGGCGGGAGCCGGTAGCGCGGCCCCTTCCGGAGGGATGCCGGATCTGGAGACCAGCGAGAGAGGCCGAGCCTCTGATCGCGGGGATCGCGACCGGGGTGCCAGCGACGACGCAGGCAGCATGACCCGGGGCTACCGCGAAGGCGGCGACGTTGGCGAGGGAGATCAGGGCGGCGCTATATACGAGGGGTATCTTCAAGGGTACCGCCAGGGACTGCGTGAGGGGCTCCGCGAGGGTTCCGGGCAGAGTGGCCCTCGAGGCGACTTTGATGATCGCGATGAGCCCGGCGAGCGTGGTGCACCCGGTTCCTCTGGGGCGATGAGAGGCTCCGGCTCGCCCGAAGAGGGGATGACCCGTGGCGGTGCCAGGGAACAAGGAGACCGCCCGCAAGAAGAAGGCGAGCGCACCAGGGTCCGAGTCAGGAGAAGAACCCAGCGCTAAGAGCGGAGTCGCTGCCGGAACGTCGTCTAGCGAACTGGCGGTCGGAGCAGCGGATCTGTGGAGTAGCAAGAGAAGTGCAGGGGGATCCGCTTCGTGCGGGTCCTCTTCTTTTTTCCTCGGGGCCTCACCTGATTGGTTTCCGGCGGTTGACTCGCGTACGAAGGGTCTCTATGGTGTCTTGTCGTGGGGGAGTGGGGATCGCTCCACTCCGCAGTTATAGACCCGCTCGCAGGTATAGAGGTGCCGGCGCGGAGAGGAGAATCACATGGTCAAGCTTCCTGCGCCCGAGCAGTTGCGGAAGATATCAGCCTCCTATAACCTGCACCTCTCGGACGTGGAGTTGTGAAGATGCGATGCTATTAGACTCCCCCCGCGCCTTCGAGGGCGTAAAGAGTGCCGGATAGCCCCGCCAGGATAGACGCCGAACGCCTCTGGTCTCGTCTCTCGGAACTCTCGGAGATCGGGAAGTCCGAAGACGGTGGCGTCACCCGCCTCTCCTTCACGCAAGAGGAGCGGGCCGCGAAAGACCTCGTTGCCTCCTATATGCGCGAGGCAGGCCTGGAGGTGCGCGAGGACGCTATTGGCAACCTCATCGGGCGTTGCGAGGGCCGAGATCAGTGTGCCCCCATAGTCCTGGCCGGCTCGCACGTGGACTCCGTCCGTAACGGTGGCGACTTCGATGGACCTTTAGGGGTACTTGGGGCTGTCGAGGCGCTGCAGACCATGAGTGAGCGGGGATTAGAGACGGAGCGATCCGTGGAGGTCGTTGCTTTTACGGACGAGGAGGGCGCGCGTTTCTCCTCGGGAATGATCGGGAGCCGCGCGCTCGCCGGGACCTTGAGGCCCGAAGACCTGGAGTCGGAGGATAGAGACGGCGTCTCGATAGCAGAGGTCATGCGCGCCTCAAGCCTCGACCCGGAGAGAATAGGCGAAGCCGCGCGCGCCGCGGGCTCTGTTCATTCCTACGTCGAGTTGCACATCGAGCAGGGTGGGATTCTGGAGAACAGAGCCCTCCCTGTCGGTATCGTTACCGGCATCGCCGGCCCCGTGTGGCTCCGGTTGACCCTCACCGGCGAGGCGGCCCACGCGGGCACCACTCCGATGGACCTGCGTCGCGATGCCCTGGCGGCGGCTGCGGCGGTGATGAGCAGGATCGAGAGGGAGGCCACGAGGACCGGCACGAGCGTTGGTACAGTCGGTCAGCTCGACCTCTCGCCCGGCGGCATTAACATCGTGCCGGGGCGCGTCTCCTTCTCTCTGGACCTGCGCGATATCGACGAGGATATACGCAACGATGTGGAGGCGCGCATTATGCACGAGGCGATGCTCCTGTGCGAAAAACGCGGCGTCAGTTTGGAAACACAGACCTTGCAGAGGCTTCCGCCCGCGCCCTGCTCGAAGCTCGTCCGGGAGGCCGCGCGGGCGGCTTGCGAGGAGCTAGGCTTCGAGCCCTTCGAGCTTGCGAGCGGGGCCGGGCACGACGGGATGCACCTCACGGAGCTGTGCCCTATCGGTATGATCTTCGTCCGCTCCAAAAGCGGCATCAGCCACAACCCCGCCGAATATAGCTCGAAAGAGGACTGCGCCGCCGGAGCAGCCGTACTCTACCGGACACTCCTCGGGCTGGCGGGAGAGATTTAGGCCAGCGGGACGATTGCGCCGGCGCCGAGGGCAACCTATATTACAGGGCACAGGTCTGGTCGTCGGGGAACGGCAGGAAAAGGGGGTAAGGATCATCGAGGCAACTATCAGCAACCTCGTCGAGGACGTCAGGGACGAAGTCATAGGGTGGCGGCGCCACCTGCACCAGAACCCCGAGCTGTCTTTCGAGGAGGAGCAGACCTCACAGTTCGTCTACGAGACCCTCGAATCCTTTCGCGGCCTGGAGCTCTCAAGGCCGACGCCGACAAGCGTGGTCGCGCGCCTGGCTGGTGGGGAGACGGGACGCACGGTCGCGCTGCGGGCGGACATGGACGCGCTGCCGATCACTGAGGAGAACGACTTCGAGTTCGTCTCCAACAACGAAGGCGTCATGCACGCCTGCGGCCACGACGGGCACACCGCTATGCTCCTTGGGGCGGCGAAGGTGCTCTTGGAGATGAAGGAGGGTATTCAGGGCGAGGTCCGCTTCCTGTTCCAGCATGCCGAGGAGCTGTACCCGGGTGGAGCCGAAGAGATGGTCGAAGCCGGTGTGATGGAGGGTGTCGACGCGATCCTGGGTATTCACCTGTGGTCCGGGATTGAAGCCGGCAAGATAGGCGTTGTCTACGGGCCAATGTTGGCGGCGCCGGACACGTTCAGGATCGTGATAAACGGCAGGGGCGGTCACGCGGCGATGCCCCACCAGACGGCGGACAGCATCGCTATCGGCGCGCAGGTGGTGACGAACCTGCAGCATATCGTCTCGCGCAACACCGATCCGTTGGATAACGTCGTTCTCTCGGTAACGAAGTTTACTGGAGGGACGATGCACAACATCATCCCCGGAACCGTGGAGATGATCGGCACCGTCCGCACCCTGGACGAGGAGGTGCGAAAGCACGTCCCCGAGACGATGGAGCGGGTGATAAAAGGCGTCACCGCCGCCCACGATTCCTCTTACGAGTTCGAGTACCAGCGTGGGTACCGGCCCGTGATCAACGACGAAGAGGTAACGCGGGTCCTGGAGGAGACCGTCAGAGAGGCCTTCGGCGAGGCGGCCCTGGAGATGATGCGCCCGGTTATGGGCGGCGAGGACTTCTCGGCTTACCAGCAAACAACGCCGGGGACCTTTGTCTTCGTCGGCGCGAGGAATGAGGAGAAGGGGATAACCGCCCCGCACCACCACCCGCGCTTCACCGTGGATGAAAATGCCCTGGAGAACGGGGTGAAGATGCACGTAAACGCGGCGTTCAAGCTGCTCGAAGAAGAGAGTGAGGGTAGAGTGTGAAGATCAGCTACGCGCTGGCGGCGTTGCCTTTCCTAGGGTTGTTGGGAGGGATAGCCTTTGCGAACCGGGTCGAGCCGTTCGTCCTCGGGATGCCGTTTATCTTGTTCTGGGTCGTGATGTGGGTCGTGCTTACTTCGGTCATCATGGCTGTTGTCTACTTCCTGGACCCGGCGAACAAGGAAGATGAGGTCGAATGAACATCGCGCTGCTTATAATCTTTGCGTTCCTCGCGTTCGCCATATACCTCGGCATTCGGGCGCGGCGCGGCAAGGACATGAACCTGGAGGAGTGGAGCGTTGGGGGGCGCGGCTTCGGGACGCTCTTTATCTTCCTGCTCCTGGCCGGGGAGATCTACACGACCTTTACGTTCCTCGGCGCGAGCGGTTGGGCCTACGGCAGAGGCGGGCCGGCATTCTATATCCTCTCCTACGGAGCTCTGGCTTACGTAATGAGTTACTCACCTTACGCAAAAGCCTCAGCGACAACAAGCTCACCCGAGGCAATGGAGTAAGCTAAGAGCATTATGAACACAGACCTACTCGAACTCTACACCGACTATCTCATAAGCGCCTTTAGCTACACCACTGCCACCGGCCTCTCAAAGATGACCGGCGGCGCGGTAAGCCACGACAAGATCACCCGCTTCCTCTCCGAACAGGAGTTGGACTCCCCGAAGCTGTGGCGGTTGGTCAAGCCGCTGGTGCGTGAGAGTGAGGATAAAGACTCGGGGGTCTTGATCATAGACGACACCATAGAGGAGAAGCCCTACACCGATGAGAGTGAGCTTGTCTGCTGGCACTACGACCACTCCAAGGGCCGAAACGTCAAAGGCATAAATCTGCTCAGCACGCTTTATCAGGTGGGAGAGGTCTCCATCCCGGTGGCCTTGGAGTTGGTCAAGAAAACAGAATGGGTTTTCAACGAGAAGAAGGACAGGTGGCAACGCAAAAGCCCCCGAACCAAAAACGAACTCTACCGCCAGATGCTCAAAGCCTGCCAGAAGAACCGGATCGAATTCCGTTATGTTCTCAACGATGTCTGGTATGCCTCATCGGAGAACATGCGCTGCGTAAAGGAGGAACTGAAGAAAGAGTTCATTATGCCGCTCAAAGCCAACCGCAAGGTGGCGCTCTCGCTCGAAGAGAAAAAGCGAGGAGAGTACGAGCAAGTTGGGTCTCTGGAATTAGAACCGGGCACGGTGCGGGAAGTCTACGTCGAGCAAGTAGAGTTTCCTCTGCTTTTGGTTAAGCAGGTCTTCAAGAACGAGGACGGTAGCGAGGGTGTCCTGTATCTGGTGAGCAGCGACGTAACGCTCGATTACGAGCGGTTGACCACGATCTACCAAAGAAGGTGGAAAGTGGAGGAGTATCACAAATCGTTGAAGTCCAACGCCGCATTGGCTAAGTCGCCGACCAAGACCATAAGGACGCAAAGCAACCACGTCTTCGCCGCGATCTACGCGTTCGTGAAGCTAGAGCGACTGAAGCTCGCTACGAAGACAAACCACTTTGCTCTGCGTTCTCGGATGTAGCTCAAAGCCGTTCAAGCAGCTTTTAAGGAGTTGCAAAGCTTACGGCTGCCCGGTGCTGAACTTGGTTCGTGCGTAAGGTGAGTGAGTTACTGGCTCCTGCCCGCCATTTGGCGCTACGCCAAGGACAACAGACTCCACTCTCAGTCGGACTTCTTCGTGAGCAAGTACCGGAGTCCTGGTCTCGGCGTGCTCATCTCGCTGGTCGCCGTGGTCGCGATGGTGCCGTACCTCGCCGTGCAGTTTCAGGGGCTCGGGATCATCGTCTCCGAAGCGTCTTATGGTTCGATCTCCTCGACGGTCGCCGTATTCATCGGGGTCGCGGCGGTTACGGTGTACGTAATTATCAGTGGCATTCACGGCTCGGCGTGGACCTCGGTGGTCAAGGACATTATGGTGCTCGCGGTGGTGCTGTTCCTGGGGCTGTATCTACCTTTCGCTCTCTACGGCGGCATCGGGGAGATGTTCCAGGCGGTCAACACCGAGAGGCCCGAGTTCCTCACTCTGCCGGCCGAGGGCCAGAGCGTACCGTGGTTTATCTCCACGGTTTTGTTGACTGCTCTAGGCTTCTACATGTGGCCGCACACCTTCGGGTCCGTGTTCTCGGCGCAGAACGCCAGGATCTTCCGCCGCAACGCCATCTTCATGCCGCTCTACCAGCTAATAATGCTCTTCGCGTTCTTCGTCGGCTTCGCGGCCATCCTGCAGGTGCCGGGCCTCGAAGGCACGCGGGCTGACCTCTCGCTGTTGCGGGTCTCCCTGCAGCAGTTCGATCCGTGGGTGGTCGGCCTGATCGGGGCGGCCGGAATCCTCACGGCGATGGTCCCCGGCTCGATGCTGCTCATGGTCTCCGCGACGGTGCTCTCCAAGAACGTCTTCAAAGTATTCAGGCCGGAGACGTCGGAGGAGCGAGTCGGACTGCTCGCCAAGGCGCTCGTACCCGTAGTCGCGCTCGCGGCGATGGCCTTCACCCTGTGGACCAGCTTCGACCTCGTGCTGCTACTGCTCTTGGGCTACAGCTTCGTCACACAGCTCTTCCCGGCCCTGCTCTTCAGCCTCATGCCCAACAACTTCGTCAACAAGTGGGGCGCGGGCGCCGGCGTCTCCACGGGCGTCGCCCTCGTGGCCTACCTCACCATCTTCGAGGTCAAGCTGCGCGGCGTCTTTCCGGCCCTGGGCTCCGTTGGCGACACCAACATCGGCATCGTCGCCCTGCTCGTCAACCTCATTGTCGTCGTCGCCGTCAGCCTCGCCACGCGCCCCTCGACCGTCGCCGGCGAAGCCGGGCAGCGCGCATGAACAAACGACTGAACGAGATGGACGACCTCCGCGACATGGGCCGCTTCCCCGTGTCCGTTCACGCCGGCGCCACCGCCAACATCCTCCTGACCATCGCATTGACCTACCTCGTGCGGGGCCGTTACGCGCGGCCCCTCGCCCTACCGCTCTGGGCCGGGAGTATCATCTCCCTGAACGTGCTCCCCGTGATCCTGCTGCGCTCCGGGATGGACGAGAACACTCACTATCCGCCTATCGAGGAGATGAGCTTCTCAGTGGACCAGCACAAGTTCTCGAGTTGGGTCTACGCTGTGGCGTCCGCCAACATGCTCGTCTGGATAGTCCTCGCCTGGACTCTCTTCTCCTACCGCCGCGACGAAAAAACGCTCGCTGGTATGCTCTTCCTGGCGTTTGCCTGTACCTTTTTTCCAGCATGGGTGCGTCTCTTCAATCGCTCCGGCTAATCCGGCCGTCCTCGCTGCTAGGGCCAGTGTCCGCCCGGCAAATAAACGCCGTTCCTCGACTCGACCGCGTAAGCCCAAACCAAAACGCTCGCACCGGTCTCCATGAGCGTCGCGGAGACGAGTACGCGCCTATAGAAGCTCTCCGCCCGAGGATAGAAACCCTCCAGCCCGTCGAGAGCCGGTAGGCGCTTCACGGGGTCGTCGAAGGACAGAAGCTCGCCGTGAACGGTGTCCCAGCCTGGCAAGGATGTTGCCGGGCTGGGAGGAGCGCGATGTTGTTTCTCTGCATCGGCAAGATAATCCGTAGTGCCGGTAGCTACAACTTCCTCTTGCGGGACGACGAGGGCTGGGAAGCCGAAGGGGAGGTCGTAGAGGTGGCCGCGGAGTGAAGCGGCTTGGATCTGTTGTACGCCCTGGCAGAAGCGTTCGTGGTTGCGCTGGCCTCTTTTGAGGGTACCGTAGACGAAGACCTGAAGTATGACGGTTTGTGTTCGGGTACTTACAGTCTCTCGGCAAGCTGTTTCAGATCGCCAACGACGAGGTCGGGCTCGATACCCCAGGGGTCGAACTGGACGTTGGGGTTGCGTTGGACCCAGGCTGACTTCAGGCCGGCGGATTTGGCCCCGATCACGTCGAACGGGTTGCTAGAGATGAGCCACGTCTCCGCCGTCTCGGCGCCGAGACGGCGGGCTAGATATTCATAGACTTGTGGGTCCGGCTTGAAGGTTTTTAGGTCATCCACGCTGATCACCTCTTCGAGGTGGGGTAGGACTCCTGCCCGATCCAGCAACGTCCGGGCCGTCTCCTCGACCCCGTTGGAGAAGGCAACGAGCTTGTGGTCCCCGGACTTCAGCGCCTCGAGGCCGGGGATTACATCAGGGAACGGCCTCAAGTTCTGATACTCCTCTATGAGCTTCTCCCGGTCCTCCCCGGAGATCTCCACGTCGAGGACGTTCGCGGTGTGCGCCAGCGCCTGGCGGGTGCAGACGCCGAAGTCTTCGTACCGGCGCATCAGGGCGCGCCGGAAGGTGTACTCGACCTGCTTCTGGCGCCACAGTTCGGAAAAGCGATCCGCCAGCTCCTCCCCAACTACGGGCCGCAGATGCTCGTTCATCTCCAGCGGGTCGACCAGCGTGCCATAGATGTCGAAGCCAATGGCCTGGGACATGAGCTACCTCCTCCAGTATCTCCGTTGCTTGGAAGAAGTTTATGGTATCGTCGGATTCCGAGCCGGTTCTAAACTTCCGCCTCGGCCTTCAGGATGCCGTCCACGACCTCTCGCAGGTCAGCGCCGACCACGTCGGGGCGCTCGAAGAGCGGGTTCAGGACCATGCCCGACCTCGCCACGAACGCCGCCGCGCAACCGGCCCGCATGGCCCCGGCCACGTCCCAGGCATGGGCCGCGACGAGCCGGACCTGCCCGACTTCGACCCCCAAACTATCCGCTGCCATGCGATACGGCTCGGGCGCCGGCTTTAACCGCTGGACGGTGTCAGCGGAGAGCACCTGATCAAAGTATCCGCGCAAACCAGAATTGTCTATCTGGGCGTCGGCCACGCGCTGCGTCGAGTTCGTTAGCGTGGCCAGACGGAGCCCCGCCTCTCGCAAACGACCCAGGCTCTCCTCGACCTCCGGATGCGGAGGCAACTCCTGTATGCTGCCCAGTATCTGCTGCTTATCCTCGTCCGAAAGTTCCACGCCCTGCCGCTCGGCTACCATCTCCAGAGCGGTGCCCCCGATAGTGCCGAACTCCCGGTACATCCCGGTCACCGTAGCCGTCAGCCACGACGTTAGAAATTGGCCGAACCAGACCTGGCGCACCGAAGCGTCCCCGAAGACGCGCTCGAAGTGCGGGTCCAGCG
>Ga0136617_10001822_pt1 | contig 18999 bp, 14 predicted proteins | sample AntDrymUQ3222106_2_FD_129672 | JGI IMG/M metagenome (GOLD analysis project Ga0136617, IMG submission 129672) | Polar desert sand microbial communities from Dry Valleys, Antarctica - metaG UQ322 (21.06) | ecosystem: Environmental > Terrestrial > Soil > Desert | place: Antarctica: Dry Valley... | reverse complement strand
GTCATCGCGAGGACCTGCCTTCCGGCTCCACGCAGGCCACGGTCGAGCAATGGCGCGCTGTCATCGCGAGGACCTGCCTTCCGGCTGCACCCCGGCCACGGTCGAGCAATGGCGCGCTGTCATGCGGCGGACAGCATGATCGAACGCTCGCGGTAGACGACCGCGCCGGCGGCCACCGTCAGCAGGACCCTGCCCTTCAGCCGCCGGCCGGCTAAACAGCAGTTGTCCGAGCGGCTCTCGTAGCCGCTCTCCCCAACCGTCCACTCGGCCGCGAGGTCGACGAGGACGAGGTTCGCCGGCTCGCCGGCGGCGATCTTAGGCACGAGCAGGCCGAGCAGGCCCAGCCCGGCGGTCATCTTCTCGACGACGAGCCCGAGCTCGAGCGTGCCCGGTACGACGAGGTCGGTATGGACGGCGGCAAACGCCGTCTCCAGGCCGGTCGTGCCCATCGGGGCCTGCTCGAAGGGCACCTCCTTCTCGTCGCGCGCGTGTGGCGCGTGGTCGGTCGCGATGCAATCCACGACGCCCGAGCGCAGCCCCTCGACGAGCGTCTGGCGGTCGAGCGCGGCGCGCAGCGGCGGGTTCATCTTGCGCCGCGTGTCGAGGCCGCGCACGTCCTCGTCGGTCATCGTCAGGTGGTGCGGGCTGACCTCGCACGTGACCTGCACGCCGCGCGCCTTGGCGGCCGCCGCGGCGACGACCGACTCGCGCGCCGAGAGGTGCTGCAGGTGGATGCGAGCGCCCTCGTACTCGGCCAGCGCGCAGTCGCGGGCGATCATCGTCGACTCGCTGACGCTCGGGATCCCGGTGACGCCGAGCAGCGCGCTGACCTCGCCCTCGTGCATCGCGCCGGAGCCGGAGAGCGCGGGGTCCTCCTCGTGCAGCGCGAGCACGCCTCCGCAGAGGCGCTGGTACTGCAGCGCGCGGCGGAACACGCCCGCGTCGGCGACCGGCCTGCCGTCGTCGGTGAAGGCAGCCGCGCCGAGGGCGCGCAGCTCGGCCATGTCGGTCAGCTCCCGCCCGGCGAGGCCGCGCGTGATCGCGGCTGTGAAGCCCACCGGCACGCGCGCCTCGCGCGCGGCGGCGTCCAGCAGCGCGTTGAGGATCGGCGCCGAGTCGACGACCGGGTCCGTGTTCGGCATTGCGACGATGGCGCAGTAGCCACCGGCCGCTGCCGCACGCGTCCCTGTCTCGAGGTCCTCCTAGTGCTCCTGGCCCGGCGTGCGCAGGTGAACGTGGGGGTCGACGAAGGCCGGGAAGAGGTGGCGGCCCTCGCCGTCGACGGTTTCGACGCCGTCCGGCGGCGTCGCGATCGTTCCTGGGGCGGCGATGTCCGCGATCTGGCCGTTGCGCACGAGCACGTCGTGGAGCCCGTCGATCCCGCTGCGCGGGTCGAGCACGTGGGCGCCGCGCACGAGCAGGCCGGCCGGGCGCGACGGTGCGCTGACGAGGCGCACCGGCGCGCGCTCGCCCTGCGCTCCGGCGGGCGTGGACGCGCGCGGCCTCATCGCGCGCAAGCCACGGTCGAGCAATGGCGCGCAGTCATGCGAGCTGCCGCTGGGTCGGCCGCGGGGCCGGACGCTCGTCGCGCGCTCCCGCCAGCACCTCGTAGAGGACGGCCATGCGCACCACGACGCCGGCCTTGACCTGCATCGTGATGACCGCCTGCGGCGAGTCGACGACCTCGCCCGACAGCTCGACGCCGCGGTTGACCGGCCCTGGATGCATGAGCACCTGGCGCGGCCCGAGCCGGCGGCCGTTGATCTGATAGATCGCGGCGTACTCGCGCAGGCTCGGGACGAAGGCCTCGTTCATGCGCTCGTGCTGCATCCGCAGCGCGTAGACGACGTCGGCCTCGCGCAGGTCGTCGAGGGCGTAGCGCACCTCACAGCCGAGCGCCTCGATCCCGCGCGGGATGAGCGTCGGCGGACCGCAGACGGTGACGTGCGCGCCCATGGTGCGAAACGCGAGGATGTTCGAGCGCGCGACGCGCGAATGGGCGATGTCGCCGACGATCCAGATGCTGCGTCCCTCCAGCGAGCCGAGCTTCTGGCGCAGCGTGTGGACGTCGAGCAGTGCCTGCGTCGGGTGCTCGTGCTTGCCGTCGCCGGCGTTGACGACCGCCGCCGTCGTCCAGCCCGCGACGAGCGCGGCCGCCCCCGCGTAGGGCGCGCGGATGACGATCGCGTCGGGCGAGTGGGCGGTGAGCGTCAGGACCGTGTCCTTCAGCGACTCGCCCTTCTCGACGCTCGAGCCGCTGGCGGCGAAGTTCACGACGTCGGCGCTCAGCCGTTTGGCGGCGAGCTCGAAGGACGAGCGCGTCCGGGTGGAGGCCTCGTAGAAGAGGTTGAGGACCGTCCGGCCGCGGAGCGCCGGGACCTTCTTGATGTCGCGATCGGAGACCTCGGCGAAGGCCGCGGCGCGGTCGAGGATGCGCTCGATGTCGGCGCGCGTGAGGTCCTCGATCGAGAGCAGGTGCCTCATGGGACGGTCACCTCCGCGGGGCATCCAGCCCCGCGTCCGTTGTGACGGAGCGCGAGCGAGGCGAGGCGGCGTCCGACCGCCCTAGAGTCTCCTCGACTTCCGCGATCGTCACGCTGTCCTCGCCGTCGAGCTCCTCGACGCGGACGTAGACGCGCTCGCTGCGCGCCGTCGGCAGGTTCTTGCCGACGTAGTCCGGGCGCAGCGGCAGCTCGCGGTGGCCGCGGTCGGCGAGCACGGCGAGCTGGACGCGCGCCGGACGGCCGTAGTCGAAGAGCGCTTCGATCGCGGCGCGCACCGTCCGTCCGGTGAAGAGCACGTCGTCGACGATGACGACGGTGAGCCCGTCGACGTCGAAGTCGAGATGCGTGGCGTGGACGACGGGCGTGCCCGCCCGCATCGTGACGTCGTCGCGGTAGAAGGCGATGTCGAGGTCGCCGAGTGGGACGTCGATGCCGTGCAGCTCGACGAGCAACTCGCGCAGGCGGGCGGCGAGCACGGCGCCGCGGCGGTGGATGCCGACGAGCGCGAGCCCGCCCGGCTCCCCTCCGTTCTCGACGATCTCGTGCGCGATGCGCGTGAGCGCTCGCCGCATATCCTCGCCGTCGAGGACGAGCTTGGGGTCTGCCATGGTGGAGTAGATGTCCTTCCTGGCCTCACTGGACCGGATTAAAGGAGCGCAATGCACCGCGAGCGTAGCAGCGGGCCCGGTCGCGACCGGATGAGCTCGTCGAGGACGAGAGGATGAACGCCGTCGACGCCACAGAGGCGTAAGAGCGCTGGCTCGGTCGTCAGATCGAGCTCGTCCCGAAGGACCTTGAGCGCAAGCACAAGCGCATGCGCGAGAGCCCGTTCGTCTTCCTCCGCGCAAGCCACTACCTCTGGCTGCAGCGCATCGACGAGCTCGCTCCCGAGCTCGAGGCGCCGCGCGTGGGCTGCGTCGGTGACCTGCACGTGGAGAACTTCGGCACCTGGCGCGACGCCGAGGGCCGCCTCGTTTGGGGCGTCAACGACTTCGACGAGAGCGAGCAGCTGCCGTACACGTTCGACCTCGCCCGCCTCGCGACGAGCGCCGTCCTCGCGATCGACGACGAGAAGCTGCACATCGATCCCGACGACGCCTGCGCGGCGATCGCGCGGGGGTACGCGGCGAGCCTCGACACCGGCGGGCGGCCATTCGTGCTCGCCGGCGACGACAAGGAGGTCGCGCGGCTCGTCGCCGCGGCCCTCGCGCCCGGGCCGGCGCGGTGGTGGAAGGACTTCGAGAACGACCTCAAGAAGCCGTTGCCCGATCACGACCGCGTGCCGCCGGCCGCGCGCGAGGCACTCGCCGCCGTGCTGCCGGACCCCGACTGGGCGTTCGAGCTCCATCGTCGCGTCGCCGGCGTCGGCAGCCTCGGCCGCCTGCGGATCGTGCTCGTCGGCGACCACGACGGCGCGCCAGCCGCGCGCGAGCTCAAGCAGCTCGCCCCGCCGGCGGGCGTCTGGCTCGGCCGTCCTGCGACGGCGGGCGTGCAGCTCGCAGACGCCGTCCGCGCGGCCGACCCGTATCTCGACGTGCGCGGCGGCTGGGTCGCCCGCCGCCTGGCGCCGGACTGCGTGAAGCTCGAGCTGTCGGCGCCCGAGGGGCGCGCCGGCGAGGAGCGCCTGCTCGAGCGCATGGGCGCCGAGACCGCGAACGTCCACCTCGCCAGCGCCGACGCCGTCGCAGCGGTGCAGGCCGATCTCGAGCGCCAACCGCGCCGATGGCTCGAGCGGGCGGCAAGCCGGCTCGCCCGCGCAATGCGCGACGACTGGGCCGCCTGGCGGCGCCACGGCGGTCGCGGTTGAGAGAGTACGAGCGGGCTCGTCCCCGCGCCGCACGGGCGGCCGCCGCCCGCACTCACACTGGTACGTCCTACATGAGGGTTTCGTTAGAGCCTCATGAGAGTGACATGAATGCCTGACCGGGATGCTCGGGGACTTCATCCGATTTTCATACTCCCCCAGCTTGACACAGACCCGCCGTTGGCGTCTGCTTGTCACAACACTCTGAAAGGTATCTGAGAGTCGCCCGGGCAGGGGCCTGACCCGACCGACGTCTGAGGGATCTGGTGTGCGACGGATTGGTGTCGGATTGGTGTAACCAGGTCACACGTCGTTCTCACACGAGAGCTCGCATGCGCGGTGGCGCGTTCAGTCGCCCGTCCCACTTCACCACCCTGCGATCTCCTGCGAGAGGATCGATGATGCGTTGGATCGTTGAGTCAAGCCGCAACCACGGACGCTCGGCATCATGATCCGCGCGATCGTTCGTTCGGCACTGAGGTTCCGAGGCCTCATCGTGGGCATCGCCGCGGCGATCATGGTCGTCGGCATCGTGACCCTCCGCGACGCGCCCGCGGACGTCTATCCCGAGTTCACGCCGCCGTACGTCGAGATCCAGACTGAATCCCTCGGCCTCTCGGCATCCGAGGTGGAACAGCTGTTGACAGTGCCGCTCGAGGCTGACCTGCTCAACGGCGTCGAGGGCGTCGATGTCATCCGATCCTCGTCGCTGCCGGGGCTGTCGTCGATCGTCATGGTCTTCGAGCCTGGCTACGACGTCTACAAGGGACGCCAGCTCGTGCAGGAGCGCCTGACTCAGCTCGGCGGAGCGGCATTCCCCAACGTGTCCAAGCCGCCGACGATGCTGCAGCCGCTGTCGTCGTCGAGCCGCGTGATGATGATCGGCCTCTCCTCGAAGAACCTCACGCCGATCCAGAAGTCGGTGATCGCACGCTGGACGCTGCGGCCGCGCCTCATGGGCGTGCCGGGCGTCGCGAACGTCGCGGTCTGGGGCATGCGCGACCAGCAGATCCAGGTGCAGGTCAGCCCCGAGAAGCTGCGTCAGAAGGGCGTGACGCTGAGCCAGGTCATCAGCACCGCCGGCAACGCCCAGATCGCCTCTCCGGTCAGCTACCTCGAGGCCTCGGTACCGGGCACCGGGGGTTTCATCGAGACGCCGCAGCAGCGCCTGCAGGTTCGCAACGTCTTCGACAAGATCGCCGATCCCAAGGAGCTCGCCAAGGTCCCGGTCGAGGACTCCGGCGGCCGGCTGCGCCTGACGGACGTCGCCAACGTGGTCGAGGATCACCAGCCGCTGATCGGTGACGCCGTCGTCAACGACAAGGACGGTCTGCTGCTCGTCGTCGAGAAGTTCCCGGGCGCCAACGCCAAGGAGGTCACGAAGGGCGTCGAGGCAGCGCTCGAAAAGCTGAAGCCCGGCCTGGCCGGGCTCCAGACCGACACGTCCGTCTTCCGGCCTGCGAGCTTCATCGACGAGGCGATCAACAACCTCACCACCGCGATCCTCATCGCCTCCCTGCTGCTGGCATTGGCGCTGGTCGCCGTCCTCATGCAGTGGCGGACCGTGCTGATCGTCCTCGTGACGGTTCCGACCTCGCTCGTGGCGGCGGCGCTCGCGCTCGACCTCCTGGGCGAGACGTTCAACGCGATCACGTTCGCCGGCCTGGCACTCGCCCTGGCGGTGGTCGTCGACGATGCGGTGACAGGCGCCGAGAACGTCGCCCGGCGGCTGGCACAGCGGCGCGCGGCGGGCAGCGACACGTCGGTCTCCACGATCGTGCTGGACGCCACCCACGAGATCCGCTCCCCGCTCGGCTACGCCACGCTGATCGCGCTGCTGGTCATCGTGCCGCTGGCGATCATGGAGGGCCGCCCGGGCGCATTCCTGACGCCGCTGGCGGTCGGCTACGTCGTGGCGGTCCTGATGGCGATGGTCATGGCGATGACGCTGACGCCGGCCCTCAGCGTCCTGCTGGCGCCCAGGCAGTCGCGCTCGCCGCTGGTCGAGCGGCTCGGCGGCATCTACGCAGGCGTGCTGTCGAAGGTGATCGCCAAGCCCAGCGCAGCTCTGGCGACCGTCGCCGTGCTCGGGGTCGCCGTCATCGTCGCCCTGCCGCTCATGGAAACGTCGCTGATCCCTACGGTCAAGGACCGAGACGTTCTGGTTCGACTCGACGCCGAGCCCGGAACATCGAACCCGCGGATGACCGAGATCGCGACCGATCTGAGCCGCGGCCTGCGCCAGATCTCCGGCGTCCAGAACGTCGGCGCTCAGGTCGGCCGGGCGGTGAGCGGCGACCGGATCGTCGACGTCAACTCCGCCGAGGTCGTGGTCAGCATGAAGTCGAGCGGAGACTACGACGCGACGCGCGCAGCGATCCAGAAGGCGGTCGACGGCGTCGAGGGCGCGAAGGCGCAGGTCACCACGTACTCCGCGCAGAAGATCCGCGACGTCGGGGCGTTGAAGAACGGTGAGAACGCCGCCACGGGCGACGGACTCGACGTCCTCACGGGTTCCGGCAAGCCGCTCGTCGTGCGGGTCTACGGCCAGGATCTCGCCACGCTTCGCCGTGAGGCGGCGAAGCTGCGGCAGGTCATGTCCCAGGTCGACGGTGTCGTAGCGCCGAAGATCGAGGCACCGTCGGAGCAGCCGACGCTCGAGATCGAGGTCGACCTCGCCAAGGCCCGGCGCTACGGCGTCAAGCCCGGCGACGTGCGCCGCGCAGAGGCGATCCTCCTGCAGGGCATTCTCGTCGGCAGCACCTTCAAGGAGCAGAAGGTGTTCGACGTGATCGTCCAGGGCGACCCGAAGCTCGCCACGAGCGAGGCGGCGGTTCGCAACCTGCTCATCGACAGGCCGGACGGCGGGCACGTGCGCCTCAGCCAGGTCGCGGACGTGCGCATCGGCAGGACGCCGACCGTCATCAAGCGAGATGCGGTGTCACGCAAGCTCGACATCGAGGCCGGCATCAGCGGGCGCAGCCTCGCCGCGGTGACGGCCGACGTGGAGGACCGTCTGGCCGACGTGAAGCTGCCGCTCGAGTACCACGCGCAGGTGCTCGACCAGACGGTCTCCGACGAGATCAACGCCGGCCAGATGGTGGCCTTCGCGCTGGCGGCCGCGATCGCGATCTTCCTGCTGATGCAGGCCGCGTTCCGTAGTTGGCGCGTGGCGGCGTTCGCGTTCGGAAGCCTCCCCGTCGCACTCGCCGGCGGCGTGCTCGGCGCGCTGCTGCTCGGGGGCGGGATCACGCTCGGTGTGCTGATCGGGCTCATGGCCGTGTTCGGGCTGGCCGCTCGCAACGGCGTCGTGTTGATCCGCCACTTCCAGCACCTCGAGCTCAAGGAGGGCGAGGAGTTCGGGCACGACCTCGTCGCGCGCGGTGCGCAGGAGCGCCTCGCGCCGGTGCTGGCCAGCGCAGCGGCGATCGGCGCCGCGATGCTGCCGTTCCTCGTCATGGGGGCCACCGCAGGGCTGGAGATCGTGCAGCCGATGGCCGTGGTCATCCTGTGCGGTCTCGCGACCTCGTCGGCGCTCATCCTGTTCGTGCTGCCGACCCTGTATCTGCGCTTCGCCGTGAGCCAGCCGCCCTCCGAGCAGGAGGCGGACGAGCCCGGCGAGAAGAGGCCGAGGTCCGATCTGCCGCTCGAGTACAGCGGCCAGCCGCCGATCGGGAGCACGGCGCGATGAGCTGGCGTCCGCAGTTGCGGCGATCGGGCCGGCGCGTCACCGCGGCGCTTGCAGCGCTCGTCGCGACGGCATCGCTGTCGGCATGCACCGAGGTCGAGCCGGCGGAGAAGGAGCACTACAGCCCGGCCACGATCAGCCCCGTCAAGGGCGAGGACGACCTGGTCTCCGTGACGCTCACCCAGGAGGGAGCCGACCGCATCGAGATCGCGACCGGGGAGGTCCGGCAGCGCACGGGCCACAAGGTCATCCCCTACGCGGCGCTGCTGTACGAGAACGACGGCAGCGCGTTCGTCTACACGAACCCGCGAGGTCTCACCTACGTGCGAGCCCACATCGAGATCGATCGCGTGGCGGGAGATCGCGTGCTGCTCAAGGAGGGGCCCCGCGTCGGAACCAAGGTCGTGACGACCGGGGCGCCGCAGGTGCACGGTGCGGAACTCGAGTACGGAGAGTACTGAGATGACGACGGATCCGAGGGGTAGGCACTGATGCGCTGGATCGTTTCGCGGAGCCTGCGGTTCCGCTGGCTGGTCATCTTCTTCGCCACGGCGCTGATGGTGTTCGGCGCGTTCGAGATCCCGGGCGCCAAGGTGGACGTGTTCCCCGAGTTCGCGCCGCCGCAGGTCGAGATTCAGACGATCGCGCTCGGAAACTCCTCGGCGGAGGTCGAGGAGCTTGTCACCGTCCCGATCGAGGAGGTGCTCCAGGGCATCCCGGGGCTGAAGGAGCTGCGTTCGAAGTCCGTCTCGCAGCTGTCGTCGATCAGGCTCATCTTCGAGAAGGGCACGAATGAGACGCGGGCGCGCCAGCTCGTCCAGGAGCGGGTGGCCCAGGTCCTTCCGCACATCCCCACCTGGGCGAGTCCTCCGTGGATGATGCCCGCCGCATCGGCGACCAGCCGGATCATGAAGATCGGGCTGAGCTCGGACAAGATGGACCTCATCGAGATGTCCGCCATCTCGTACTGGACCATCAGGCAGCGACTGATGCGCGTCCCGGGCGTCTCGTCGGTCGACATCTACGGCGAGCGGCTCAAGCAGCGTCACGTACAGGTCGATCCGGCGACGCTCGCCAAGCACGGCATCCCCATCGAACAGGTGATGCAGGCCGGCTCCGAGGCGCTCGACGCAGGCGTGCTGCAGTACGCCAAGAGCTTCACGGTCGGCCAGGGCGGCTTCGTGGAGTACGGCAGCCGGCGGCTGAACATCGAGAACATCCAGCCGATCGAGGGGCCGCGGGACCTCGCGCAGGTGCCGGTCGCCACCCGCGGCGGTCGCGTGCTGCGCATGGCCGACCTGGGCCGGGTCATCCAGGACAGTCAGCAGATCTGGGGTGAGGGCGTCGTCAACGGCGGGCCCGGACTGCTGTTGATCGTCCAGAAGTACCGCGGCGCGAACACCGTCGAGGTGACGGAGGGCGTCGACGAGGCCATGAAGGAGCTCGAGGCGGGCCTGCCGGGGATCAACATCGACTCGCAGATCTTCCGGCCGGCGACGTTCATCGAGCAGTCGATCGACAACCTGAGCAAGGCGATGCTCATCGGCGTGCTGCTCGTGATCGTGATCATCGCGGCGTTCCTGTTCGAGTTCCGGACGGCGTTCATCAGCCTCATCGCGATCCCGCTGTCGCTGGTCGCCGCGGTGCTGGTGCTCGACCTGCGCGACGCGACGATCAACGTCATGGTCCTGGCGGGGTTGGTGGTCGCCATCGGGGTGGTGGTGGACGACGCCATCATCGATGTCGAGAACATCGTCAGACGCCTGCGACAAGCGCGTGCCGCGGGCAGCGAGAAGTCGACGTTCCGAGTCGTCCTCGACGCGTCGATCGAGGTCCGGACCGCAATCACGTACGCGACGATCATCAACGTCATCGCGATCGTGCCGGTGCTGTTCCTCACGGGGCTGTCGGGCTCGTTCTTCCAGCCCCTCGTGCTGTCCTATGCCCTCGCGGTGCTGGTGTCGATGGCCGTCGCGTTGACCGTGACCCCGGCGCTATGCCTCGTCATGTTGTCAAGGGGCATGCACCAGCGTGAGGCTCCGCTGCTGCGGGTGCTCAAGCGGGGATACGGGGCGGTACTCGGTGTGATCCTGCGCAGGCCCAGCCCGGCGATCGCGTTCGCCGCCGCCGCAACGCTGGCCGGCCTCTTGATCTACCCGTCGCTGGGGTCGCAGCTGCTCCCGAACTTCAAGGAGCGCGATTTCCTCATGCACTGGTTGAGCGAGCCGTCCACCAACGTCAAGGAGGAATACCGCATCTCGGTCAAGGCCTGCCAGGATCTGCAGAAGATCCCCGGCGTGCGCAACTGTGGCTCGCACATCGGACAGGCGCTGCTGAGCGACGAGGTCTACGGCGTCTATTTCGGTGAAAACTGGATCAGCATCGACAAGAACGTCGACTACGACAAGACGCTCAGGGCGGTCGCCCGAACGGTCGACGGCTACCCCGGCATGCAGCGCGACGTGCAGACGTATCTGCGCGAGCGGATCAAGGAGGTCCTGACCGGTACGAGCGGCGCGATCGTCGTCCGCGTCTTCGGCCCCGAGCCGAAGGTCCTGGGCGAGCTTGGAGACGGGGTCGTCAAGAAGATCTCGGACACGCCGGGGCTCGTCGAGACGAACGCCGGCCTGCAGAAGGAGCTGCCGCAGATCAACGTCGAGCTGAACCTCGACAAGGCGCGCCGGTACGGCCTGAAGCCCGGGGATATCCGGCGTCAGTCCTCGGCTCTGATCGCCGGGGAGGAGGTCAGCGACATCTTCACCGGCGGCAAGGCGTACGACGTCCACATCTGGACGATCCCGTCGGCGCGTGACAGCTTCGACGACGTCAAGAACCTCCCGATCGACGTCCCGGGCGGACGCAAGATCAAGCTCTCCGAGGTCGCCGACGTCTCCATCGGCCCGAACCCGAACGCGATCCTGCGCGAGCAGCAATCGCGCCTCATCAACGTCGAAGCGAACGTGGCAGAGGATGCCGACCTGGGCGCCGCGGTGACAGAGGTCGAGAAGCGGATGGCGAGCTTCGCGTTCCCGCAGGGGTACCACGCGGAGGTGGTCGGCGAGGCGTCGGAGCTGAGCGAGGCGCAGGGCCGGCTGGGCCTGTTCGGACTCGGCGCGGCGATCGCGATATTCCTGCTCCTGCAGGCGGCGTTCGGCAGCCTGCGGCTCGCGGCGCTGGCGTTCCTGCTGCTGCCGATCTCGCTCGTCGGCGGGGTGCTGGCGGTGAAGCTGGGCAGCGGCATCCTGTCGCTCGGCTCGCTCGTCGGCTTCCTGACGGTGTTCGGCATCGCGGCTCGCAACGGCATCCTCATGATCAGCCACTTCCAGCACCTCGAACGTGAGGAAGGGGAGCCGTTCGGCCCAGAGCTCGTGCTGCGCGGGGCCAAGGAGCGGTTGGCGCCGATCATGATGACGGCGCTGGCGACGGGTCTGGCGATCGTGCCGCTGGCCTACGCGGGCAGCATCCCGGGCCACGAGATCGAGCATCCCATGGCGATCGTGATCCTGGGCGGCCTCGTCACCTCGACGCTGCTGAACCTCTTCATCATCCCGTCGCTGTACCTGCGGTTCGGGAGATCCAAGCGCCAGTCGCGGACGGCGATCGGGATCCCCGCTCCCGGGGAGCGGGCGAAGACGACGGTTTCGGCATAGCGCTCGTCGTGCGCGCACAGACATCGATCCGAAAGTAGAGCCATGCGTGAATCCAGTCCTCGCCGCTGCGTCGTCGCCACCGCGTCGCTGCTGCTGACCTCCCTGGCGCTCGCCGCCTGCGGTGGCGACGACGGCACGACCCGCGCGAAGGCGGACGTCAACACGAAGGCCAGCACTGCGACGGAGAAGGACTTCGACCCGAAGGGCAACTTCTCCGCTTCGCTGCAGGTTGACAACAAATGGCATCCGCTCGTGCCGGGGACGCAGTTCGTCTTCGAGGGCCGCTCCAACCGTGGGCTCGGGCGTCTCCCCCACCGCGTGATCTTCACCGTCACGGGACTCACCAAGAAGATCCACGGCGTCGACACCGTCGTGCTGTTCGATCGCGACATCAACCGCGACAAGCTCCTCGAAGCGGAGATCACGTTCTTCGCGCAGGACGACGACGGCAACGTGTGGAACTTCGGCGAGTACCCGGAGGAGTACGCGGAGGACGGCTCGTTCGAGGGCGCGCCGTCGACGTGGCTGTCCGGCTCCCGCGGCGCCCGAGCGGGCATCCTCATGCGCGGCGACCCGCGGCCCGGGACCCCGGCCTACATGCAGGGCGTCGCGCCGAAGATCGGCTTCGGCGACACCGCGAAGGTCCTGCGCTACCAGAAGCGGGAATGCGTCCCGGTCGGCTGCTACGAGAACGTCCTCGTCGTGGACGAGACGAACCCGCTCGATCCCGGAGACGGCCACCAGCTCAAGTACTACGCCGACGGCGTCGGGAACATCAGCGTCGCCCCCGGCGAGGGGGGCAAGGAGCGGGAGATCCTCGAGCTCGTCAGGGTCCAGACGCTGCGCCCGAAGACGCTGGAGAAGCTCCATGAGGAGGCGCTGAGGCTCGATCGGCGGGCCTACCGCACCGTCAGGAAGGTGTGGGCCGGCTCTGGGCGGGCCAAGCTCGCGAACTGATCGAGGGATCGGGGCCCGCATCCCGCGACTGAGGATCCGGTCCTGCGGCGCCGAGGTGTTGCAACCCGAACCTCGGACTCGCGTCAGCCCCTCTTTGACGCGTCGCCGGCAGTTGACACGCTGGAGCACTCGTGACCGATGCCATCCTGCCACTCGTCGAGGACGTCATGTCCTCCTACCTGGCCCTGTTCTCGCTGGCGGCCGTCGACGGGTTCTTCCCGGTCGTCCCGAGCGAGACCTCTGTCATCACCGCCGGCGTCTTCGCCGCCGCCGGCGATCCGAATCTCCCTCTCGTGATCCTCGCGGCCGCGCTCGGCGCCTTCGCCGGCGATCAGGTCTCCTATGCCGTGGGCCGCCTGACGGGTCCGCGCCTCTACGACCGGGCACCTCCCGGAGCCCGTCGGCGGGCCGCTCTCGACCGCGCGCGAGGTGCGCTCGCGGCGCGCGGTGGCGTGATCATCGTCGCCTCCCGGTACCTCCCCGGCGGGCGGACGGCGGTCACCCTGACCGCCGGCGCCGTCGGCTACCGGTGGAACCGGTTCGCAGCCTTCGGCGCCGTGGCCGCCATGACGTGGGGGACGTACACGGCGCTCGTCGGCTATCTCGGCGGCGTCGCGTTCGAGCACAACCCACTCATAGGCCTTCTGCTCGGCTTCGGGATGGCGGCCGCCGTCACCGTCGCGGTGGAGCTCACTCGCCATCTCCTGCGGCGCCGGCGGACGCCCGCCGCCGCCGGAACCCGCCGGTCGGCGCACGGCGATGTCAGCACGGGACAGCAGGCGTGCAGGTGATCGTGTCGGCCGCTCTAACGTAGCGTCGCACGCGGGCGAGAGCTGCCTGCGCACGGCTCACCGCCTCATGAGACGTTCATGACGACCGCGCATCGTGCGTACGGTGGCGACGACGACACGAACCCTGCCGATCGCGAGCAGCGCCACCACCGCGCGAGCTGATCGAGGTGGGCGGTGAGCGCGGCGGTCGAGGCGCGGGGCATCGCCAAGCGATACGGCACGCAGGTCGCGCTGGAGGACCTGACGTTCACCGTGGCGGCCGGCGAGATCGTCGGCGTGCTGGGCCCCAACGGCGCCGGCAAGACGACGGCGATCCGGATCCTCACGACGATCCTGCGGCCGGACCGGGGCAGCTTCTCGGTCGCCGGGATCCCCAGCACCGAGCCGGCGAGGATCCGCGCACGGGTCGGCGTGCTGCCCGAGAGCGCGGGCTACCCCGAGCGCCAGCGCGGCGAGGAGTACCTGCGCTTCCACGCCCGCCTCTTCGGCCACTCCAGCGCCAGTGCGCGGGCGGTCGCCCGTGCACTGCTGGAGGAGGTCGGGCTCGCCGAGCGCGGCCGCTCGCTGATCGAGACCTACAGCCGCGGCATGCGCCAGCGCCTGGGGATCGCCCGCGCGCTCGTCAACGATCCCGCGGTCGTCTTCCTCGACGAGCCGACGCTCGGGCTCGACCCGGCGGGACAGCGCGAGATCCTCGCCAGGGTGCGCGCGCTCGCCCGCGAGCGCGGGGCCTCGGTCCTGCTCAGCACCCACCTGCTCGACGAGGTCGAGGAGAACTGCTCGCGCGTGCTGATCCTCAACCGCGCACACGTCGTCGCCGAGGGCACCGTCGCAGAGATCGTGCGTCGTGCGGCCGCCGCGCGGCGCGGACGGATCCGCGTGCCGCCGGAGGACGTCGAGCGATCGCTCCAGACGCTGAGCGGGTCCGGTGCGGTGCAGGAGGTCGTCGCCGCCGACGGCGCCGCCGGCTGGCTGACGGTGCAGCTCGCAGCGCCGGCCTCGGGCTCGGCCGACGCGTCGCTGAACGCCGTCGTGGGCGTCCTGGTCGACGCCGGCGTGCCGTTGCTCGCCTGCGAGCTCGAGGGCGCGCGCCTGAGCGACGCCTTCCTGGCCGTGACGGGGGGAGCATGAGATGAGCGTGCATGCCGGCGCCCGTGAGCGTGGCGGCCAGCCGGGCTGGGTCGTGGTGCTCGAGCAGGAACTGCGCGAGCTGTGGGTCGCCGGTCGCGGCCTCGTCCTGTGCTTCGCGCTCAGCATCCTCTTGAGCGCGCTCGCGTATCTGGCCGCCACGAACCAGGCGCTGAACTTCCTCGAGCAGCGCGAGTCCGTGAACCTCGTCGTCCAGGTGGGGATGATCGTCGGCGCGCTGCTTGCCCTGCTCGCGGCCGCCGACGCGATCAGCGGCGAGCGCGAGCGGGGCACGCTCGAGAGCCTGCTCGTGGCCCCGGTCTCCCGGCGTCAGCTGGCCGGCGCGAAGCTGCTCGCGGCGCTCTCGCTGTGGCTGGCGGCGTACGTGATCCTCGTGCCGTACGCGTGGTTTCTCGCGCGTGATCTCGGGATCGTCGGCACGGCGCTCGTGGCGAGCTTCGTCGTCGGCACGCTGCTGGCGTGCTTCCTCGCGTCGTTCGGGCTGCTCGTGAGCCTCTTTGCGAGCTCCAACCGCGTCAGTCTCTCGGTGAGCCTGTTCGCGCTCCTGGCACTGTTCGCGCCGACGCAGCTGCCGGGCGGCGCCAGGCAGGGATGGTTCGCCGACCTGCTCCTGCACGTCAACCCGGTGACCTCGGGCGAGCGCTTCGTCAACAGGGTCATCATCAGCGGCAGCGGCTGGGGCCAGGAGTTCGGCTGGCTCGTGTCGCCGCTCGTGGCGGCCGCGCTGTTCGGCGCCGGGGCGGTGGTCCTGGCGAGCAGGCTGCGGCTCGGTGGGGGCGGCGCCGGATGAGGCGGCTGTGCATCTGGGCGACGGCGCTGCTCGCCGCCGGCGCGATGCTGTCCGCGAGTGCCGCGGCGGCGACGGACCCGGCGCCCGGGCTGTCTGCGACCGTGGACCGCGCGCAGATCTCGACGCAGCTCGGTCGCAGCTTCGAGTTTCGCTCCACCATCACGAACTCCGGCCCGAACGCGGCGAGCGGACTCGTCGCCCACCTCAGTGTCCTGAGCGTGCGCGAGGAGCCGTATGTCGATCCGGAGGACTGGTCGCCGCAGCGCGTCGTCTTCCTCGATCCGATCGCGGCCGGCGGCTCGCGCACGCTACGGTGGCGAATGACGGCCGTCGACGCCGGGGCCTTCGGCGTCTACGTCACCGTGCTGTCGAAGGACCGCAGCGCCGCGCCGGCGCCGAACACGCCGACGATCGCCCTGCGCGTGTCGCAGCGGCGAACCCTGAACTCCGGCGGCATCCTGCCGCTGGCGATCGCCGTCCCCGCCCTGCTCGGCGCCCTCGCGATCATGCTGCGGCTGCGCCGGCGTGGCTGAGCGGCGCTCGGCTCAGCGGGGACAGGAGCTCGGCGTTGCCCGTCGTTTCGGTCGCGACGATCGCGACGCTCGTCGAGCACCGCTCGCAGAACCATCGGCCTTTTGCGGGCAGTCCCAGCGGCGCCGCACGCGCCCGCGTCCGTATCGGGGGGTGCTTGCGGCGACCCGCACTGGACGAGATGTCTTGAACCGGCTGCGAACGCCGTCGACGACGAGGACGCCGACCAGCGCCACGAGCGTGGACGCCATCAGCGCGTACATCAACAGTGACAAGGTCATCGCGCATCTCCCCTCGAGGACGGACTGCTGCTCGCCGTATCGGCCGATCGCGAGGACAGTGTGGGGCCGCCGCGCAGAACGGGAACGACACCGCCTGCAATCGCCGGGAACAGTTTTCGCAGGCCGCCCTCCGTAGCTTGACCAAACCTAGGGCACGCGTATGAAAAAGAGGTGAACGGGGTCGGCCCTGCACGACCAGCCGCCGCCGAGGCTGTGCAAGCGCGTTCTCATCCGCCGCTCATCTCGTTCTGGGACGCTGTTCGTCACCATGCGCGTACTGGTCGTCGAGGACGAGGTCAAGATGGCGAGCCTCATCCGCCGCGGTCTGCGGGAGGAGGGCCTTGCCGCCGACGTGGCCATCAGGGGCGAGGACGCGCTCTGGATGGCCAGCGCGACCGAATACGACGCGATCGTGCTCGACGTCATGCTGCCGGGGATCGACGGCTTCGAGACCTGCAAGCGGCTGCGGGCGGACAGCATCTGGACGCCGGTGCTCATGCTCACCGCGCGCGACGGCGTCGAGGACCGGGTCGCCGGCCTCGACGGCGGCGCCGACGACTACCTCACGAAGCCCTTCTCGTTCGCCGAGCTGCTGGCCCGCCTGCGCGCGCTGGCGCGGCGCGGCACGGTCGAGCGGCCATCCGTGCTCGCCGTCGGCGGCCTGCGGCTCGACCCGGCGACCCGCCAGGTATGGCGCGAGGACACCGAGATCTTCCTCTCGGCGAAGGAGTTCGCAATCCTGGAGACGTTCATGCGCCGGCCCGGTGACGTGTTGTCGCGCTACCAGCTGCTCGAGCACGCGTGGGACTACGAATACGAGAATCGCTCCAACGTCGTCGACGTCTACGTGCGCTACCTGCGCGAGAAGGTCGACCGGCCCTTCGACAAGCAGTCGATCGAGACCGTGCGCGGAGCCGGCTACCGGCTCCGAGAGCAGGACCCGGGCAACGGGCGCCCCTGATCCGCCGCCTGCCGATCCGCGTCAAGGTCACGCTCGCCTTCGCGGGCGCGATGGCGGTCGTGCTGGCGCTCATCGGGATCCTGCTGTACCTGCAGTTCCGGGCGCACCTCGACGACACGCTGAACCAGGGGCTGCGGTCGCGTGCAGGCGACGTCAGCGCGCTCATCCAGCGCGGCGACTCCGGGCTTGCCGCGCCCGGACGCAGCGTCCTCGTCGAGCGCGGCGAGAGCTTCGCCCAGATCCTCGATGCCCGCGGGAACGTCCTCGACGGCAGTCCGAAGCTCAAAGCCGATCCGCTGCTCACGCCCAAGCTCGTCGAGCGCGCCACACGCAGGACGTTCATCTTCACGCGCCCGAACCCGTTCGAGCTCGGCGAGCCCGCGCGCCTGCTCGCGACCCCGGTCACGGCGCGCGGCCAGCGCCTCATCGTCGTCGTCGGCGCGGGCGCCGACGACCGCAACTCGCAGCTTGCGAGCCTCGCGCTGCTGCTGGCGATCAGCGGGCCGATCGCCCTGCTGCTGGCGTCGCTCGCGGGCTACGGCGTGGCGTCCGGTGCGCTCAGGCCCGTCGAGGCGATGCGCCGCAAGGCCGACGAGATCACCGAGGAGGACCCCGGCGAGCGCCTGCCGGTGGGCACCGCGGACGACGAGATCGCGCGGCTGGGAACGACGCTCAACGGCATGCTCGCCCGCCTCGAGCGCGCCGTCGACCGCGAGCGCGCCTTCGTCGCGGACGCAAGCCACGAGCTGCGGATCCCGCTCGCGATCCTCAAGACCGAGATCGAGCTCGCGCTGCGCGGCGAGCGCACGGCCGAGGAGCTGCGCGACGCGCTGCACTCGGCGTCCGAGGAGACCGACCGGCTCGCGGAGCTCGCCGAGGCGCTGCTCGTGATCGCGCGCGTGGACGGCGGCAAGCTGCCGCTCGCGACCACCGACGTCGACGTCGCCGAGCTGCTGGACGCGGTGAGCGTGCGGTTCGACGCGCGCGTGCGCGCGAGCGGGCGCCGGCTCGTCGTCGACGACGGCGAGCCTTCCCAGACCCACCTGACGGCCGACCCGCGCCGCCTCGAGCAGGCGCTGGACAACCTCGTCGAGAACGCCCTGCACCACGGCAACGGCAGCATCCATCTCGGGACGACGGTGCACGACGGCAGGATCGAGCTGCACGTGCGCGACGAGGGGCCCGGCTTCCCGCCCGAGTTCATCGCCAAGGCGTTCGAGCGCTTCACTCGCGCCGATTCCGCCCGCACCCGCGGCGGGTCCGGCCTGGGCCTCTCGATCGTCCAGATGATCGCTCACGCGCACGGCGGCCAAGCGCGTGCGGCCAACGACCCGGACGGCGGCGCACGGGTGTCGATCGAGCTGCCGGCCGGTGGACCGGGCGGTGCGTAGCGGCACGAGCGCGTCGCGCCGCTTCATCGCGCATCGTGTCGAATAAGGGGTTCCCATGCGCACCTTATTCGACACGACCGTGGCCTCAGCGTGCATCGCGTCGAACCGCGGCCGCCAAGAGTCGCCGCTCAGGACGTTCCGGAGGATAAACACGAGATGTGGGGTATCCATCTAAGCGGCCTAGAATGGCGGGATCGCCAGTCTCCAAGCCGGAAGGCACTATCCACGCTCCCTGGGCGAGTTCCAGGCCTGGTTTCGGACCGACGCCGACTGCCTGGACTACTTCGAGTGGCTGCGCTGGCCAGGTGGGTTTGTCTGCGGCCGGTGGCTGGAGGATGTCTTATGGCCGCTTGAGGTGCGCGGCTTGCGGGGAGCGCACCTCGCCGACGGCGGGCACGATCCTCGACCGCACGCGGACGCCGCTGACGGTCTGGTTCACCGCGTGCTGGCTGTTCGCATCCCAGAAGGACGGGATCTCCGCGCTGTCGCTGAAGCGCCAGCT
>Ga0136617_10001821_pt1 | contig 19004 bp, 13 predicted proteins | sample AntDrymUQ3222106_2_FD_129672 | JGI IMG/M metagenome (GOLD analysis project Ga0136617, IMG submission 129672) | Polar desert sand microbial communities from Dry Valleys, Antarctica - metaG UQ322 (21.06) | ecosystem: Environmental > Terrestrial > Soil > Desert | place: Antarctica: Dry Valley... | reverse complement strand
GAGGCCGGTGAGGCAGACGGTGAAGCCGACGCAGGCGGCACGGACAGAGCGCGGTTGATGCTCGCGTTGGCGTCCCTCGGCTTCGTTGTCGACACCGCACGCGATCCCCTCGACCTCACCTCGGTGCTGCTCGAGGTGGTGCCGAGCGAACCTCCGTCGCTGATGCGGGCGCAGGTGCTGGGTGCGCACGCCCATGCGCTGCTCGGTCGTGGGCGAGACGACGAGGTCTCGGCGTACGCGAGCGAGGCTTTGGCCCGCGCGCAACACCTGCGGCACGAGGCGCTCACTCATGACGCTCGGACCACGCTGTCGAAGCTCGACCAGCACGGCGATCCCGCCACCTCGCGCAAGGCGCTGGGCGAGATCATCACCAAGGCGCGTCTCAGCGGTGACGCCGTCGGGGAGCTCCGGGGTCGCTACAGCCTCGCCGGAGTGCTGTTCGAGGGCGGCCACGTCGAACGCGCCCACGAGGAGTACACCGCCGGCGCGACCCGTGCCGCCGAGCTGAACCGGACGTGGGGTCCGTACGGCATCGACGCCCAGGTCATGGCCGCGATCACCGCGTACACGCTCGGTCGCTGGGACGATGCCCAGCGCCTCTTGGTCGCTGCCGACGACCGCCCCCCACCGCCAGCCGAAGCGGCACTGGAGAGCATTCGTGCGCTGGTGGCTGCTGGTCGAGGTGACCGCGACGCCTACGCCGCGACGTTGTCCCACCAGCGGTGGTGGAACCAGGACGGCATCCTCACCATCACCAGTGGTGCTGCGGGCATCGATATCGCCGCTGGCGCCGAGCAGGCCCGCGCAGCCTACGACGCCACGATCGAGGCGGCGTGCGCGCTGTGGGCCGAGCCCTGGTTCATGGCCCAGGTGCGGTTGGCTGCCCTCGCGCTTGGTCAGCTGGCGTCGCGAGCCGGGCACGCCAGCGCCGCCGAACGCGAGCAGCTGGCGACGGCTGGCCTGCAGTTGGTGGAGACGGCGCGCGGTGCTCAAGCGCACGGCGAGCGACACGGGCGCAAGCTCGGCCCGGAGGGGCAGGCGTGGGTCGCCCGGGCGGAGGCTGAGCACCTCCGCCTCACCTGGCTGTGCGGCACGCAACCGCCCGACGCCCAGGTCCTCGTGAAGCAGTGGGAGGAGACGGTTGCGGCGTTCGAACGTTACGGACACGTGTACGAGACGGCCCGGTCCAAGGCCCGGCTGGCCGCCTCGTTGCGCGCGACCGGCGACCCCGCCCGCGCCGACGAACTGGTCGCGGAGGCCGAAGTCGTCGCCCGCGGGCTCGGCGCCGCCCCGCTGCTGGCCGAGCTCAAGAGTCTCGGCAGCCGACGGGGACGTGCGGCATCCACCCGTCCGGCGACGCCGGCGGACTCCCAACTCACCGCTCGCGAACGCGAGGTGTTGGGCCAGGTCGCCGACGGACGCTCCAACGGCGAGATCGCGCGTCAACTCTACATCAGCACCAAGACGGTGAGTGTGCACGTCTCGAACATATTGGCCAAGCTCGGCGCCGCCGGTCGTACCGAAGCCGCCGCCATAGCTCGCCGCGAGGGCCTGCTCGACGATTGACCTCGGAACGCTGACTCAGGCCCCGCGCCGAGGCCTGCCATCAGCGCAGGCCGCAGGTCACTCCGGCCAGGTCAGAGGGCAGACTTCGGCCCCGAAGAGCCGGCTCAGGAACGGCTTACCGGGTCCCCGTCGAGCAGGTCGACGTCGGCGTACGTCGCTCCCCCGGACAGCCGGCCGTAGCCAGGCCCCCGGTCGAAGAAGGGCACCGCCGAGCCCGCCTCGGGTGCCGCCTGACGGCGCTCAGCGCGGAGGCGATCGGACGCCGCGACGTCCACCACGACCTCGTCGCCCCCTCGGCTCAGCACAACCCCGTAGTCGTCGCAAGCACCGTCGAGCGACACCTTGCCCCACGACACGTCGCGGACGACATCGTCGTAGGCGCGCGTCAGCGGATCGCCCCAGCCACCCCCACCGGTCGTCCGGATCCGGATGACCTGTCCGGCGGCGACCGGCTCGTCATCAGCCAGGGCGTCGGCGACCCGCTCGTCGGGGCCGCCGAGATCGACGGTCACCTCGAACGACCGGCCGGCCCGTCCGCCGTTCACGCCCCAACACGACAGGATCGAACGGTCCGCGATGGACATGAAGTGGGCATCCTTGAGCATCCGGATGTGCTTCTCGTAGCCGCACCCCCCGCGGTGCAGTCCCGCACCGCCTGAGTCGACCGCGAGGCCGAGCCGCTCGACCACGAACGGGAAGCGGCCCTCGCTGAACTCGGTCGGAAGGTTTTGCGAGTCCGGTACCACGTGGATCGTGTCCTCCCCGTCGGCGTAGTACCGCCCGCCCGACCCGCCGCCGAGCACCTCCCGCATCAGGTACGGGCGGCCGTCGAGGTCGTCGCCGTACACGCCGGTGTAGCGGATCGTCTCCTGGTCGGCGGGCATCCGGCCGTCGACCGCTTTGGCCAGCACGCCGGCCAGTACGCCGAGCAGCCGCAAGATCACGAACGTCCGGGCGTTGGTCGGAGCTGGGAAGACCGGGGTCAGCAGCGTGCCGGGCTCGGGGAACCGCATCTCGATCAGCGGCACCACGCCCTCGTTGACGTCGAGCTCGGCCATCCGCTCTGGCGAGTCCGCGAGGTTGCGCAGGATCGGCGCGAGCCACTTCTTCAAGAAGTTGCCGTCGGCGTAGTCGCCGCAGTGGTTGATCGGGCCACGCGCCTGTGGGCCGGTCCCGGTGAAGTCGAGGATCAGCCGGCCCCCGTCGTCGGGCAGCTTGGTCAGCGTGATGCGCTGGGTGTGCAGCCGCGGCTCGTCGACCCCGTCGTGCTCGGCGTAGTCCTCCCAGACGTACGTGCCGTCCGGGATCTTGGCCAGGATCTCGCGCTGAAAGGTCTGCGTGGTGTTGTCGAGGATCGCGTCGAAGCACGCCTCGACGTCGGCTCGGCCGTAGCGGGTGAACAGATCGGCCATCCGGCGGGCGCCCATCAGGCAGGCCGAGCACTCGGCGTCAAGATCGGCGGCCAGCGACTCCGGCATCCGGGAGTTGCGGGTCATGATCTTGAGCGCCTGTTCACAGGGGACGCCTTGATCCCAGAGCTTGATCGGCGGCACCATCAGACCCTCTTCGAACACCGACGTGGCGTGCGACGGCATGGAGCCGGGCACCGCTCCCCCAATGTCGTCGTGGTGGCCGAACGCCTGCACGAACGCCACCACCCGCGGTCCGGCACCGTCCCCGTCGTCACAGAAGACCGGTGCCGTGACACAGAGATCCGGAAGGTGCCCGATGCCGCCTTCGGACAGGTAGACGTCGTTGTGGAAGAACACGTCGCCCGGCCGCATGGTGTCGATCGGGTAGTCGCGGACCACTGGGTGCACGAGCGCTGAGTACGAACGTCCGGTCAGCTTGCGCAGCCGGCGGTCGTGGATGCCGGCGCGGTAGTCGTGCGCGTCGCGGATCATCGGTGAGCGCGACGTACGTCCGATCGCGGTCTCGACCTCCAGCTCGACCGACGCCAAGTAGCCCTCTACGATCTCCACCAAGACCGGGTCCACCGCCTTGTCAGGCTGTACTGACGGCATACCGTCACTGGGGTCTGACAAGTCGGTCACATCCTCTCGACAAGCAGGTTGCCGAACCGGTCGACCTCAGCCCGGTAACCGGGGTGGATCGGCAGGGTCGACGAGAACTCCTCGACGACCGCCGGGCCGACCACCACGTCGCCGGCTCCCAGCTTCACGCGGTCGTACGTCGTCGCTTCGACCCACGCGTCGAAGCAGACCGGGCGGCTGCCAGTTGCCGCGAACTCTGCGCCGCGCCCCGCCGAGACCGTGGGCAGCTCGGGTCTGCGGATCGGTCCGATGCCGGTGACCCGCAGGTTGACCCACTCCACTTCCTGGCGGGAGTCGGTACGGAAGTCGTAGCCGTACAGCCGGCGGTGCTCGTCATGGAAGGCCTCCACCACCGCTTCGGTCAGCTCGTCGCTCATCGGGCCCATCGCCATCGGGAGTCGCACCTCGTACGCCTGTCCGAAGTACCGCAAGTCTGCGGAGCGCTCGAAGCGTCGCTCCGCCGGCGCGAAACCTTCCCGCTCGAGCGCTGCCTCCGCCTGACCGGTCAGCTCGTCGACGACGGCGTGCAGCACCTCGAGGTCGAGTCGCGCCTGCGTCGACACCGCGGTCTGCACGTAGTCGATGCGAACGTCGACCGTCAGCAGCCCGTACGCCGACAAGTTGCCGGGGTTGAGGGGCACGACCACGCCCCGGAGCCCCAGGATGTCGACCAGGCGGCACGCCAGCAGCGACCCGGACCCGCCGAAGGTGACGAGCCGGAACTCGCGGACGTCGAGCCCGCGCTTGACCGTGATCTGCCGCAGGGCGTTCGCCTGGTTCCAGGCCGAGATCTCGAGAATCCCCGCGGCAGCCTTCTCGAGCGTGAGTCCGAGCGTCTGCGCGACACCCTCGATCCCGGCTCGGGCACGGTCGGCGTGCAGCGGAACCTCGCCACCCAACAGGTACGGCGGGATCCGCCCGAGCAGCAGATGCGCGTCGGTGATCGTCGGCTCGTCTCCGCCCGCGCCGTAACACATCGGGCCCGGGTCGGCGCCCGCGGACTGCGGCCCTACCTTCAGCGTTCCCTCCGGGCTGATCCAGGCGATGGAGCCGCCACCCGCGCCGACCGTGACCACGTCGATCATCGCGATCTTGCTCGGGTAGGCACCGACGCTGCCCTCGGTGGTGAGGGCGGGGCGTCCGTCGATAACGACGGTCACGTCGGTCGACGTACCTCCGCCGTCACAGGTCACGACCGTGTCGAAGCCGGCGGCCTCGGCGACCACCGCAGCTCCGAGCGCACCCGCGGCCGGGCCGGAGAGCACCGTGGTGATCGGCTGGGTGACGACCTCCTCGGCCGAGAGCACTCCACCGTTGGACTTCATCACGTAGAACGGCACCCGCCGCGGCGTGGCCTCGTCCGACCCGCTCGTGTAGGCGGACAGCCGCGCGCTCAGTCTCGCCACGTACCGTCGGATGGCCGGTTTGACGGCCGCGTCCACCAAGGTGGTGACCGAGCGTTCGTACTCGCGGTACTCCCGCAGCACGTCCGACGAGATCGAGACCGTTGCCGAGGGGTGCTCCTGCGTGAGGACGTCGCGCATCGCGTGCTCGTGCTCCGGGTTGGCGTACGCGTGCAGGAAGCAGACGCCGATCGACGCGATGCCGGCGGCTTTGAAGAAGCGCGCTGCCCGTAGAGCCGAATCGGCGTCGAACGGCCTGATCTCGGAGCCGTCGACCGCGAGCCTGCCGAGGACGGTCTTGACCCGGTCGGCGGGGACGATCCGCGCCGGCTTCACCCAGAAGTAGGAGTTCCCGTAGCCGTCGGGGACGGATTGGCGGGCGATCTCTAGCACATGCTCGTAGCCCTCGGTCGTGATGAAGCCGAGGCTTTCGACCTTGCCCTCGAGCAGCCGGTTGGTCGCGACGGTGGTGCCGTGGGACACCGCCGAGAGCGCGTCCCCGTCCAGCCCGAGCAACCCCAGCACCTTGTCGATCCCGGCCATGAAACCGACCGCGGGGTCGGCCGGGGTCGACGGCGTCTTCGTCGTGGCCAGCTCGCCGGTGTCCTCGTCGACGGCCACCACATCGGTGAACGTACCTCCGGTGTCGATACCGACCCGGATCCGTCGCGTGGCCGGAGCCGAGTCAGCCGTCACGGCGCCCGCGCAGCCACCCGCCGACCAGGACGCCGATCAGCGCGGCGGCTGCTCCGACCAGGGCTCCCGGGACGAAACCAGCGCCTGCTCCCGCAACGCCGGACGCCGGCACGCCCGGCGCCTGGTAGACCGCGGCCGTTGTCGTGGCGGCTGCGGCCGCCGAGTCGGACGCGTGCCCTGCTCCCACCGGGGCCCGCCCGGCGTCCTGACCGGTCAGGATCTGGTCCACCGCGCCGAAGAACTCTCCCGCCGTCTTCTTGGCGACACCGGAGAGCATCCGCTGTCCGACGCCCCCGATCACCCCACCGACCACGGCGTCCGCGTCGTACGTCAGCGTCGTCTCGGCGGGTCCGGACTCGGTCAGCCCGACCAGCACCTCGGCGCTGACGGTGCCCGGCCCACCCGCGCCTCGGGCGGAGAGCACGAACGAGTCGGGGGCGTGCTGGTCGGTCAGACGTACGTCACCCGTGTACGTCCCCTTGATCGAGGCGACTCCCGCCGTGACGGTCATCCGATAGGCGTCCGGTCCGGTCTCCTCGAGCCGCTGGCAGCCCGGGATGGTCCGGACCAGGACGGCAGGGTCGTTCAGGGTCCGCCACACCTCGTCGCGACCGGCATGCAACGTGGCCGTTCCCGAGACCTTCATCACTGCCTCCACCCGTCCGATCCGTGACAGCGACCCTAATGGGGATCGACCCAGCAGCACCGGGTGGTGCAGGTTGGGTCGTGAGTCCGGCCGGCAGGTGAGCACTGCGCGACCCAGGGCGGACGCATCGCTGGGTCAGCCGGCGGTGACGGGGACGGCGAGCTCGGTGCGCTCCAACGCGAGCAGAACCGCACCGACCAGGGACGAGCGTTCCTGCAGCTCGGCGATGCGGATCGCGATCCCTTCGCCCTCCAGCCCCAGCGAATGCCGTCGCATTCCGATCCGCACGGCGTCGACGAGCAGATCACCAGCCTGAGCCAGCTCCCCCCCGATGACGAGACAGGTCGGGCTCAGCAACTTCACGACCATCGAGACACCCCAGCCCAGATGACGCCCGGCATCCTCGATGACCCGCAGCGCAGCCACGTCTCCATGTCTTGCCGCAGCCACGATGTCGGCGAAGCTCGCGTCGGGATGCTGCTCGGCCAGCAGCGCCTTGACGGTCTCGACCGACGTGTACGCCTCGAGACACCCTCGGCTCCCGCACCGGCAGACCGGCCCGTTCTCGTCCAGCGGCAGATGCCCGATCTCGCCGGCCATGCCGGCTCCCCCGCGAAACAGCTTCCCGTCCAGCATCAGCCCGCCGCCGAGGCCGGACGACGCCTTGAGGTACACCAGGCACGGCTCGCCTCGCCCGGATCCGCGGTGGTACTCCGCCAGCGCGCCGAGGTTGGCGTCATTCTCGAGATGCACGTCGCACAGCAGGTAGTCGGTCGCGACGGCGCGGGCGTCGATGCCGACCCAGCCGGGCAGGATCGAGGACGGAATGACCACGCCGTCGGCGTCGAGGGGCGCAGGCAGCCCCATGCCGATCGAGAGCAGCGGGCCCGATCCCGCCGGTAGGCGACCGCGCAGTGTGCTCAACATGTCGCCCACCTTGTCGAGAGCTTCGTGGTGGTGGTGGGTCGGCGAGATCGCCACCCGGTCCTCGGTCAGGGTCTCGCCCTGCAGGTCCGCGACGGCGACCGCGATGTGCCGGTGTCCGACGTCGACGCCCGCGACGACGCCGGCAGCCAGCGCGATCCGTACGGTAGTCCCGCGCCTGCCGGCTCCGGCCCTCGTGTCCAGCAGGCCACTGGCGGTGAGGTCGCGCACGATGTTCGAGACCGTGGCCGGGGCGAGCTGCGTCTGTCGCGCGATCTCGGCCTGGCTGATGGTGACCGCGCCGACCTGTTGCTGCAGCACCGAGATGACGCGCTGCTGGTTCGCCGCCCGCAGCGAGGCGGGCGACCCGGGAGCAGTTACCGGCAGCGTCATGGAGACACCTTCGAGAACATGGCGTCACTGTGAGGGACGCGAGCGGTTGTCGTCAAGAGTCGAATACTGTCAACCTTCTGACAGGGTTTTGGACAAATTTACGTTCAACTCTTGACGATTAGGGCGTTGACTCACCACACTCAACGTGGGCCAGCCATGAGGCCGCCGTCCATTCTCAGCCTCGCTGCGACCGCTCCCCGGCGCGTTGCCACCCCCCAGGAGGATTCATGCAGATGCGGAAGGCAGCCATTGCTGCTGCTGTCGTCGCGCTCGGCGCGACCGGGCTCAGCGCGTGCGGAGCCAACGAGGAAGCCGGCGGCGACGGAGACGACTCGCTGACGATCGCCTTGTTGCTGCCCGAGTCGAGCACCACCCGGTACGAGCAGTTCGACCGACCGCTGTTCGAGGACAAGGTCGCGGAGCTGTGCGAGACCTGCGAGGTCGACTACAAGAACGCCGACCAGGACGAGAACAAGCAGGCCGACCAGGTCGACGACGCCATCTCGTCAGGTGTGGACGTCATCGTGCTCGACCCGGTCAACGGCGAAGCCGCAGCGGCTCTCGTCGCGACCGCGCAGGATTCCGACATCCCGGTGATCGCGTACGACCGGTTCATCGAGGGTGCCGACTACTACATGTCCTTCGACAACAACCGGGTTGGCCAGATGCAGGCCGAGGCGCTGGTCGAGGCGACCGGCGACACCGGCGATGTCTTGATGCTCAACGGCGACCCCGACGACCCGAACGCGGGCCAGTTCAAGGAGGGCGCGCACTCGGTCATCGACGGCAGTGGCCTCAGCGTCATCGGCGAGTACGACAACCCGGACTGGAGCGCCGAGAACGCCGAGCAGTACACCACCGACCAGCTCGACAAGATCGACCCCGCGTCACTGGCGGGGGTGTACGCGGCCAACGACGGCCAGGCCGGCGGGGTCATCGCCGCGCTGACCGGTGCCGGCCTGGACCCGACCGACCTGCCGCCGGTGACCGGCCAGGACGCCGACATCGCCGCCATCCAGCGGATCGTCGCCGGTGAGCAGTTCATGACGGTCTACAAGCCGATCCCGGTCGAGGCCGAGAAGGCCGCCGAGGTCGCGGTCGACATCGCCAACGGCGAGGAGATCACCGACACGACGGACTTCCAGGGCGTGGCATCGTTCATCTTCGACCCGGTCGTGATCACGCAGGACAACATCAACGACACCGTCATCGCCGACGGCTTCTACACGGTCGACCAGGTCTGCACAGACGACTACGCCGACGCTTGCTCGGCCGCCGGCCTGTCCTGACCGGCGTCGAGTAGCTGCGAAACGCGTCGGGCCGGTCGAGTCCCCTGGACCTGACCGGCCCGACGGACCGCCACCCGACCACGCTGTACGGAGGTACGACCATGTCGACGGTCAGCGAGGAGCACGCCGCTCCTGTTGCTCCCGGAGCAGACACGGTGTTGTCGATGCGCGGCATCGGCAAGCGGTTCGGCGCCGTGCAAGCCCTGACCGGTGTCGACCTCGACGTGGCGCAGGGTGAAGTGGTCGCGCTGGTGGGCGACAACGGCGCCGGCAAGTCGACCCTGGTCAAGATCGTCTCGGGCGTCTACCAGCCGGACAGCGGCACCTTCACGTTCGCCGGCCGTACCGTCTCGGTGGGCTCTCCCAGCGCCGCTCAAGATCTCGGGATCGCCACCGTGTTCCAGGACCTGGCGCTGTGCGACAACCTCGACGTCGTCGCCAACCTGTTCCTGGGCCAAGAACGTGGCCCCGCCGTCTGGTTGGACGAGGTCGACATGGAGCAGGAGTCGTGGCGGCTGCTGCGCTCGCTGTCAGCCAAGATCCCGTCGGTCCGCATCCCGGTCGCGAGTCTGTCCGGGGGCCAGCGCCAGACCGTCGCGATCGCCCGCAGCCTGGTGGGCTCACCCAGGCTGGTCGTCCTCGACGAGCCGACCGCCGCACTCGGCGTGGCTCAGACCGCCGAGGTGTTGAACCTCGTCGAACGTCTCAAGGAGCAAGGTCTCGGAGTCGTCTTGGTGAGCCACAACATGGCCGACGTCCAGGCTGTCGCCGACCGCATCGTGGTGTTGCGCCTCGGCCGAAACGGGGCGGAGTTCCGCGCCGGCGACGTGACGACCGAACAGCTGGTCGCCGCGATCACCGGCGCGTCCGACAACGTGGTCGCCGCCCGCCACACCCGTCGCTCATCGGCTGGTGTCGATCAGCGACCCCGGCCCGGCGACCCAGAGGACTCCCGATGAGCACCGACACCGTCGACGACCCCACGGACGCCCTGCCCTCGGACCGCCAAGACGAGCGCCTTGCTCAGGAAGAGGGACTCGCCGGCGCGTTTCAGGCGTTCAGACGTCGGGTGGCCGGTGGCGACCTCGGGATGATCCCCGTCGTCCTCGGCTTGGTCGCGATCGCCGTGGTGTTCTACGCCCAGGACGTCACGTTCCTGTCGTCGAGCAACCTCGTCAACATCACCCTGGCGGCGGTGCCGTACGGCATCATCTCGATCGGCATCGTGCTGGTCCTGATCCTCGGCGAGATCGACCTGTCCGTCGGCTCCGTCAGCGGCGTTGCCGCGTCGATCACCGCCGTGCTGTTCGTCAACCAGGACCAGCCGCTGGTCGTGGCGATCTTGGCGGGCGCCTTGACGGGCACCGCCATCGGTCTCCTGTACGGTCTGGTGTTCACCAAGATCGGCGTCCCGAGCTTCGTCATCACGTTGGCCGGACTGCTGGCCTTCATCGGACTGCAGTACGTCGTGCTGGGCGACGAGGGCACCATCAACATCCCTCGCACATCGGCGCTGGCCCGGTTCTCCCGCGAGGGGTTCCTCAACGAGACCGTGTCGTACGTCCTGGTCGTCGTGATCGTCGGGGCGTACGTCGCGGTGAACCTGGTCGGCATGCGTCGCCGCCGCGCCGCGGGGCTGTCCGCCCCCACACCGAGTCTGTTGGCGTTCAAAGCCGCAGCGATGCTCGTCGGCTTCGGCTACCTGACGTTCTACCTCAACATCGGCAAGGGTCTCGGGTACGCGTTCCTGCTCTTCGTGGGGCTCGTCGTGGTGATGGACCTGGTGCTGCGCAAGACGCGGTGGGGTCGGCATCTGTTCGCGGTCGGAGGCAACGTCGAGGCAGCGCGTCGCTCCGGCATCAAGGTCACCCGGGTCTACATCACCGCCTTCATGCTCACCGGGACGTTCGCCGCGGTCGGCGGCCTGATGTTCATGGCCAAGCTCACCGCGGTCTCACAGTCCAGCGGCAGCAACGACGTGAACCTCACCGCCATCGCGGCGGCGGTGATCGGCGGTACGAGCCTGTTCGGTGGGCGCGGGTCGACGTACTCCGCCCTGCTCGGAACACTCGTCCTGGTCTCGATCACGAGCGGGCTCAACCGCATCGACGTCGACTCGTCCGTGCGCTACATCGTCACCGGCGGTGTGTTGCTGCTGGCCGTGTCGATCGACTCGGTTGCGCGTCGAGCCCGATCCAGCAGCGGCCGAGGCTGAACCCTTGCGGACGGGCTTCGTCGTCTGGCATCGGCCGACAACGGCGCGCAGAGACTTCTGAGACGCGACACTAGGCTGGAGACATGCCCTCCATTCCTGGTCCCTCGGCTCTTCTCGGCGTCGCCGGCAAGGGGTACGACGCCCTCGAGCGGGCGATCGGGCTCGTTCCTCGACTCGACGCCGTGCTCACGACCGTGGAGGCGCTGGTCGCGCGCGTCGACGTCCTGGTCGACGGGATCGAGCAGACCCAGGATCGGGCGTCCACCGTCGTGACCGACATCGAGCAGACCCAGGCTCGGGCCGCGACGGTGGTGGCCGCCGCGGCAGATGCCGCTGCGCACGCCGAGGCGCTCACCGCGCGGGTGTCCCCGCTGCTGGATGCCTACGAACCGACGCTGCAGAGGCTGGAGCCGACCCTGGCGCGCCTGGCCGAGAGCACCGATCCGGACGAGGTGGCCGCGATCGTCGCGATGGTCGACCTGCTGCCGGAATTGGTCGCCAAGATGCAGACCGACATCATCCCGGTGCTCGACACCCTCGCGACGGTCGCGCCAGACCTGCGCGACCTGCTGGACGTCTCGAAGGAGCTGAACGAGATGCTTGGCGCCCTGCCGGGGCTGGGCCGGGTGAAGCGCCGGATCGAGAAGGAGCAGGCGGCCGAGGACGCGGAGTCCGCCGACGCGCACCTGGCCGACGAGGAGCCGCCGAAGGCACCGGCCCGCGCATCGTCGTGAGCCAGGGCCGCTGCCGACAGCAACGTCGACCGAACGGACGAGTCTCGAGTGTCCCTTCAGCTTTCGTCGGACTGCTCCCGGATCTCGAGTGCACGCGCGGGCTGGTTGGTGGTGACCACCCAGGTACGTCGATCCCGCAGCCAACGGGTCAGGCCACGGCGTCCGTCGACCGTCCAGACCAGCAGGGGCAGCCCGCGGCGCGCCGTCTGCCGAGCCACGCTGAGCCACGCCAACCAGTGGTTCGCCGCCACCAACGACGCATCGCAGGCGGTCAGGCGACGGCCGGGGAACAGGTCGGACAGCCGTCCAGCGAGCTGGAGGTGCCAGGCCTCCTCGGCTCGCGAGCGCCCGAGCGTGAGACCGACGAGCAGATCCGGGTACGTCGTGCGGCTCCAGGCCCGCACCGCAGCGATCCCGCGATCCTCCGTCGACGTGATCACCAACGCGTCGGCGCCCACCTCGCGGACGGCGATCCGAGTGGCCTCCACCTCGTGCGTCGACTCCGGTGACGCATCGTAGAGGTTCACCGGTGACGCGAGCTTGAGGTCCAGATGCACCAGCTTGCGTCCGGCCAGCATCCGCAGGGCCTCATCGAGCGAGACCACGTCCTGGCTGCCTGCCCGCACCTGGGCCAGCGTCAGGCCTGCGACCGCTCGAGGCTGCCCGTCGACGACGACCATCGGGTCGTGCCGCACGACGAAGGCGCCGTCCGCAGTGCGCTGCACGTCGATCTCGACGTACTCACACGCCAGCGTCTCGATAGCCGCCAGAGCTTCGCGCAACGCGGCGTCATCGGCGCCCCGCGGCAGGCCGCACCGATGGGCCGACACCAAGGCCATGTCCGTGTTGCCTCGGCCCGTCAGTCCGCGCGGCGCTGCTGTCGGAGCGCGAACAGCTCGCTCGGCGAGATCGGCATCGCCCGGATCGCGATCCCCTCCGCGTCCTCGATGGCCGCGGCAATCGCGGCCGAGCCAGGGATGACGCCGGCCTCGCCCGCGCCTTTGACCCCGAGCCGGTTCAGCGGCGACGGCGTCTCGAGATGGTCGATCTCGATCACCGGCACCTCACTCGCATACGGGATCAGGAAGTCCATGAAGGATGCGTTGACCAGCTGCCCCGCCTCGTCGTAAGCGATCCGCTCGTACAGCGCGCCGCCGACGCCCTGGGCGACTCCGCCATGCACCTGGCCCTCGACGATCATCGGGTTGATGATCATGCCGCAGTCGTGCACGACGCAGTAACGCAGGATGCGGATCTCGGCGGTGTCCGGGTCGGTCTCGACCACGACGGCATGCATTCCGTTGGCGAACGTCGATCTCGGCGGCGAGTAGAAGTCGGTGCTCTCGAGTCCCGGCTCGTCGTCCTCGGCGACCGGCAGGCGATCGGGGTCGGCGGGCCCGGCGAACGGCGTGGCCGCGGCCGCCGCGTCGTCGAAGGCGTACCGCAGCGGGTTCGAGAGGACGGCGACCGTGCCCAGCTCGATCCGACTGCCGGGAGCCCCCTTCACGTGCACCGCCCCGTCGGTGATCTCGAGGTCGTCGACCGAAGCCTCCAGCGCCTCGGCGGCAATCCGTAGCGCCTTGGCCCGCACCTTGCGCGCCGTCGACGCGACCGCGTTGCCCGACATCACCGCCGTCCGCGAGGCGAAGGTGCCGACGGCGTACTTGAACCTGCGGGTGTCACCGGTCGTGACCCGGATCCGGTCCAGCGACGTGCCGAGCTCGTCGGCGACCAACTGCGCGAGCATCGTCTGGTGCCCTTGGCCCTGGCTGGTCAACCCGGTCGAGACGACCACGGTGCCGTCGGTCTCGACCCGGACGTGGCCCCCTTCGTACGGTCCGACCCCGGTGCCCTCGACGTAGCAGGCCAGGCCGATGCCGACCTGCCGCCCGTCGGCCCGGGCCTGCTCACGGTAGGCGGCGAACTCGTCCCAGCCCACCAGCGCCTTCAGTTTCGCCAGCGAGGCCGGAAAGTCGCCGGAGTCGTAGATCAACGGGCGCCCGTCCTGGAACGTCAGCCCGTGGTCGTACGGCATCTCGTCGGGCTGGATGAAATTGCGCTCGCGGACGTCGGCCCGGTCGAGCCCGAGGTCGGTGGCGATCGCGTCCATCACGCGCTCCATCACGAAGCAGCCCTGCGGCCGACCGGCCCCCCGATACGGAGTGACGATGACGGTGTTGGTGTAGAGGCTGTCGAACTCGACCCGGTAGTCGGTCGGCTTGTACGGGCCGAGCAGCTGGGTCGACGTGATGATCGGCACGATCAGGCCGTACGGCGTGTAGGCGCCGTTGTCGTGCCAGAAGCGGACGGACAGGCCGGTGAGCCGGCCGTCGTCGTCGTACCCGAACTCCACCTCGTGCAGCTGGCCGCGCTCGTGCGCCGACGAGATGAAGTGCTCGCGCCGGTCCTCGACCCACTTGACCGGCCGGCCCAGCCGTCGTGCTGCCCACGGCACCAAGATCTCCTCGGGCCAAGGGTGCACGATCTTGACGCCGAAGCCGCCCCCGACGTCGGGGGTGACCACCTCGACCCGGTCGACCGGCAGGGAGAGCTTGGCCGCGATCGCCTGCCGCACGCTTGTCGACGTCTGGGTGGAGGTGTGCACCAACAGCGACTCGTCGTCGGCGTCCCACCGGGCCAGCACCCCCTTGCCCTCCATCGGCATCGACGCGCTGCGCTCGATCGCCAGCTCGAGCCGTTGCTGACGCGGCGACCGCTCGATCGCCGCCGCCGCGTCGCCGACCTCCTGCACCATGTGCGCGGCTCGGTTGCCGGGGACGTCGTTGTGCACGAGGGTGGCGCCGTCCCGAGCGTTCGCGACTCCAACCACGGCGGGCAGCGGGTCGTACGCGACGTGGATCAGGCCCGCGACGTCCTCGGCGACGTAGCGGTCCGTGGCGACCACCATCACCACCGCTTCGCCGACGTGGTTGACCTCGTCCTTGGCCAAGGCGTACGGCGTGCGACCGTGGGTCAGGGTCGGGTGCGGGATGAGCAGCGGGAGCGGCTCGTCGGTGCGGCCGTCGAGATCGTCGTACGTGTAGATCGCCACCAGGCCGGGCACGTCGACCGCAGCCGAGGCATCCACCTCGACCACGCGAGCATGGGCGTGCGGGCTCCGGACGAACGCGACCTCGAGCGCGTCGTGGCCGAGGTCGTCGAGATAGCGCCCGCGCCCGCTGAGCAGTCGCGGGTCCTCGACCCGCTGCACCCGCTGTCCGAACAGCCGTTGGTTCACGACAGGTCGGCTCCGGTCGCCTCACCGCGGCGGATCTCGGCGGCACGCAGCACCGCAGCGACGATGTTCTGGTAGCCGGTGCAGCGGCACAAGTTGCCGCCGATGGCCTCCCGCGCCTGCGCCTCGGTCGGCTCGGGGTGCTCGTCGAGGTAGGCACTGATCGTCGTCACGAAACCTGGCGTGCAGAAGCCGCATTGGAGCGCGTGGCACTCGCGGAAGGCCTGCTGGACGGGTCCGAGCTCGCCGTCGTCGCGCAGGCAACCCTCGACCGTCGTGATGTCCGCGCCCTGGGCCGACACGGCGAAGATCAGGCAGGACCGGACCGGCTTGCCGTCCAGCAACACGGTGCAGGCGCCGCAAACCCCGTGCTCACACCCGACATGGGTGCCCGTCATCCGGACGTCGTGGCGGATCGCGTCGGACAGCAGTCGCCGGGCCGGAACGCAGACGTCGTACGGGACACCGTTGACGGTGAGCACGATGTCGTGCACCTGGTCTGCGCCAGGCGTGATCGTCATGCGGCGTCCTCGCTCACGGCGTCGTCCGCTGCCCGCCTCAGTGCCTGGCCGACCAGGACGCCGGCCAGGTGGCGCCGGTACTCCGCGGAGGCGTGCAGGTCAGCCTCGGGCTCGATCACGGCGTCGACCAACGCGGCCGCCTGCGACCAGTCGGCAGCGCGGAGGTCGATGCCGTGTACGACGGGCGTGACGTCCACGACGACCGGTACGGGTCCGACGCTGATCAGGGCGACCGACGCGGCAGCGACAACCCCCGCGGCGACGGCGACGACCGCCCCTACCCCGACGAGTCCGTAGTCGCCGTGCCGCCGAGCGATCTCGACCCAGGCCGTCCCCGATCCAGCAGCCGGGTTAGGGAAGATCGCGGCCACGGCGAGCTCGTCGTCGGCCAGGCTCGACTCGAGCGGTCCGGCGAAGAACTCGGCGGATGGGATCGTCCGAGGTCCGTCCGGTCCGAGGGCCTCGACCTGGCCCCCGAGCAGGCACAGCACGGCAGGCATCTCGGCGGCCGGATCAGCGTGTACGAGGCTGCCGACCGTCGTACCCCGGTTGCGGATGGTCGGGTGGGCGACGTGCTGCAGGGCACGACGCAACAGCGGGTTCGCGGCGTACGCCTCGCGGTGGTGCTCGACGGTGGTGTGCCGGGCCAGCGCACCGACGCGGACACGGCCGGCGTCGACCGTGACGGTGTCGAGGTCGGCCAGGCCGTTGATGTCGACCAGGTCGGTCGGCGCAGCGAGCCGCATCGACATGATCGGCACCAGACTCTGGCCGCCAGCGAGCACCTTGCCGCCGGTCGCGGCGAGGAGCTCGACCGCCTCCTCGACGGACGCGGGTCGGTGGTAGGCGAACGGTGCGGGCTTCACGCGCGCCCTGGCTGCCGCGGGTCAGGGCTCGACCGGGTTGGGCTCGCGGTCACTCAGGGGCCCTGTGCGCGCCGGCATCACCTGGCTGCTGCGACGGCGGGTCCTCCGTCGTGTGCACGCCGGTCTGCCCGACGGCGATGGCGGCTCCTCCAGTACCGCGACGGGCCGCGATGACCCGAGCCAGGTGGTAGCCGATCACGACGACGAGGGTGCCCAAGGCGATGCCCTGGATGGAGAAGTCGTCGGTGATCTGCAGGTTGGCGCCGCCGATGCCGAGCGTGACGCCGGCCCCCACCGGCACCAGGTTGACCGGGTCGGCGAAGTCGACGCGGTTCTCCTTCCAGATCTTCGCGCCGAGCAGGCCGATCATCCCGTACAGCACGACGGTGATGCCGCCGAGCACAGCCGTCGGGACGGCGTACACGATCTCCCCGATCTTGGGCACGAAACCGAGCACGATCGCAAAGGCGGCCGCGATGTAATAGGCCGCCGTCGAGTAGACCCGGGTGGCTGCCATCACCCCGATGTTCTCGGCGTACGTCGTCGTGGGCGACCCGCCTACCGCGCTGGTCATCACGGTTCCCACGCCGTCCGCGGCGATGGCACGACCCATCACCGGGTCGAGGTCGCGCTTGGTCATCTCGCTCACCGCCTTGACGTGGCCGATGTTCTCTGCCACCAGGGCGATCACGGCCGGAAGCACGAGCAGCGCGAACGTGATGCTGATGCTCGGCATGTGCCAGCCGACCAGGTCAGGCTGCCCGAGGTCGGTCTGGTTCCCGACCAGACCGTCGGCGGTCTGACGGGGAAACCCGAACCAGTCGGCGGGGCCGACGTTGCCGAAGTCGATCCGCTTGGCCGTGTAGGGGTCGCCGCCGTTGACACCCGGGTAGTCGTGGTCGGTCCAGATCAGGTCCCCGATCCAGGCCAGGACGCAGCCCCCGATCAGGCCGACGAAGATGGCGATCCGGCTCAGAAAGCCCTTGAAGGCCACCGCCGTCACGATCACGATCGTCATCGTGGCCAGGGCGAGCCACGGGTCGGCCGCCCAGTACAGGCCGGTGGTGGTCGGACCGGTGCCGGACGCGACCACGGCCAGGTTGAGCCCGATGAGCAGCACGACCGCACCGGTCACCACCGGCGGCAGCACAGCGTTGACCGAGCCTGCACCCACGAAGTGCACGAGGACGCCGACCAACGCGAGCACCAGGCCAGCCACCAAGATCGCGCCGGTGACGTCGGCAGGACCGCCCTCCTGCGCGTAGATCGCGGCGGCACCACCGACGAAGGACGCGCTGGTGCCGAGGTAGCTCGGGACCTTGTTCTGCACGATGAGCAGGAACGCGATCGTCGCGACGCCGCTCATCATGATCGCGAGGTTCGGGTTGAGACCCATGATCACGGGGAAGACGAACGTCGCCCCGAACATCGCAACCACGTGCTGGGCACCGAGCCCCGCCGTTCTCCCCCAGGACAACCGCTCGTCGGGCGCGACTGCCTCACCGGGTGGGGGTGTCTTGCCGTCGTGGACCACCTTCCAGCCCAAGCCCTGTCGACTCGCCATGCTGACCTCCTACCCCCGAAGTCCGGTATGACCCGCCATCAGGATGCCCGAGTCGGGCCGGGGGTGCAGTGAGGTACGACCTCGACGCGCCGCACATCCCGGCGGTGCCAGCCATCGTCGCGCTGATCCGGGGACCCCACTGCCCGCGAATTGCGGGAAAGTGGTCGCCGAATGGACGCTTTGATCCCGTCGTCCGAGCCACTTCCCCGCAATTCGCGGGCAGGTGGGCGGGTGGACAGGGCGCTGGCCGGTGGCCGGGTCAGGCGTCGATGCTGGACATGTCGCCGTACCGCGCTCCTGCGACACCGTCGCGCGGGACTGCCTGCTCCAGCGCCGCCAGGTCGTCGGCACTGAGCTCGACGGCGGCAGCGCCGACGTTCTCCTCGAGGTACGTCACGCGCTTGGTGCCGGGGATAGGGACGATGTCGTCGCCCTGCGCCAGCACCCAGGCGAGCGCCAGCTGGCCGGACGTCGCGCCCTTTGCCTCGGCGAGCTCGCGCACCTTGGCCACGAGCGCAAGGTTGGCGTCGAGCGCCTCGCCCTGGAAACGGGGGAAGTAGGCGCTCCGACGCGAGTCGCCGTCCTCGAGCGACGCCTCGCTGGTGATGGCGCCGGTCAGGATGCCGCGGCCGAGCGGCGAGTACGGCACCAGACCGATGCCGAGCTCACGGATCGTGGGCAGGATCTCGTCCTCGAGGTCACGGGTGAACAGCGAGTACTCCGTCTGCAACGCGGTGATGGGGTGCGTCGCGTGCGCGCGCCGGATAGTGTCGGGCGCCGCCTCGGACAGTCCGAGGTGCCGCACCTTTCCGGCCCGCACGAGCTCGGCCATTGCTCCGAGGGTCTCCTCGATGGGCACGTCCGGGTCGACCCGGTGCTGGTAGTAGAGGTCGATGTG
>Ga0136617_10001820_pt1 | contig 19007 bp, 12 predicted proteins | sample AntDrymUQ3222106_2_FD_129672 | JGI IMG/M metagenome (GOLD analysis project Ga0136617, IMG submission 129672) | Polar desert sand microbial communities from Dry Valleys, Antarctica - metaG UQ322 (21.06) | ecosystem: Environmental > Terrestrial > Soil > Desert | place: Antarctica: Dry Valley... | reverse complement strand
CTGGGTCTGAAGAATCCGATCATGTGGGGTGTGCTCGTCGCTGTCCTGAACTTCGTGCCGTATCTCGGTGCGCTCGCCGGCATTGTCTGCATGACGATCGGTGCCGTCCTGAGTTTCGAGAGTCTTGGCTACGCCATGATTTTTCCCGCCGTCTATTTTCTCATCGCGACGATCGAAGGGAACTTTGTCACGCCGATGGTGATGGGCCGGTCGCTCACGCTCAATCCGGTCATCATTCTGCTGTCGATCACCTTCTGGGGCTGGATGTGGGGAATCGCTGGGATCATCCTGGCGGTGCCCATCCTGGCCGCTTTCAAGATTTTCTGTGCGCACATCGAGCAGATGGAGCCGATGGCGGAGTTTCTGAGCTAAGTCCCGAAGCTTAGAAGCTCGGACCGAAGCGTTCTTCGCGCCGTTCGATCACGCGTTCCAGGAGTTGCGGGCCGGTCATGCGCGAGGCCGCCTCGTGCGGACATGAAGCGACGCACTGCGGTTTCGCTGAGGATCGATTCCCCTCCGCATCGCAAAGATCGCACGTTGCTGCCTTGAGCTGCGCGACCATTGTCGTCTTCCCGGATTGGTTTTCATCGACCACCTCCATGCTTTTGCGCCGGTTGGGCACCATGAAGATGTTTCCGTACGGGCAATTGGATGCGCACAGCCCGCAGCCGATGCAGTGATCCTCGATCACGATCTGGAGATGCTTGCCACGGTGGATCGAATCCACCGGACAGCCGGACATGCAATGAGGGTCGGTGCAGGATCGGCACGAGGTCGCGACGAGGTAATCTCCGAAACGTCGCCCGTCGCGGAGGAGGCGCGTGATCGGAAGCCCGTGTGATTCGTTTCCGTGCTCCCGGATGCATCCCTTGGTGCATTCATCGCAACGCGTGCAGAGATCCATATCCAGCACAAGGATGCTTTGGCCTTCGTAGAGGCCTTGTTCGACATACTCGGCCACGACCGGATTGATCTCGGTGTCGGCCCGGAGGGAAGCGAGCGACTGCTCGACCAGACGACGCCGCAGAACTGGGAAGCGGCGCAACATCTCAAGGAAATCAGCACGGCCAAGGCGCGCGAGTTCCAGATAATTCAAGGCCGAACAGGTTGCGCTGCGCACTCCGGTAGGAATCAGGCTCGCGGCATTTTCGCCGGCTTGTTCGAGCGCGGCTTTGAGCGCGCCGTCGATCTCTTCGGCGGTTTTCCCTGCATCCCGGGGTGAAAGCGACAGCAGCCCAATCTCGCCGAAGACCGTACCCGGTCCGCGGGTCAAAACGCGGACTTCATCGTGGTACCGCTGAACGCCGACCCGAATATGTCCCAGACGGATCAAATACACATCGTTGGCCGGCTCTCCCTGGCGAAATAGAACCTGACCGGGAGTGACGCGAAGGAACGAGATTCGCGCCCTCAGATATTCGACAATCCTTTCATACTGATCTTGCTCGAGGTCGCGAAACAGCTCTGCGCTTTGCAGCACCAGGTTGAGGGAGCGGTCGCGATATCCTGCCTCGAACTTCAAGCGACGGCTCGGCAGGCGCATCAATCGGTCAAGCACGTTGCGCCTCACCTCCCACAGCTCCGCGTCCTCGAGCACAATCACATCGGCGGCTCGCGGTGAGCCGCTCAGACACGCCATCTCACCCGCGATCACGTCCGCCGGCGTAAGCTGAGCGCGAAAAACGGGCGCTTCTTTGAACCGGATCATTCCACCGAAGAAACCGCCCGAGGAGCGCACTCCGGTGAGTGGAACCGTCACTTCAAGCTTTCCGGATTTGATAATGAAGGCGGTGTTCCCCGGTTCATCCTTGCGGCAGACGATGTCTCCCGCACGAAGCTCCCGGCGCACCACAAGGCCCTGTTGCCAAAGAAGAAACTTGGGTGGGATTCCGTCGAAGACCGGGTCTCGCAGCAGCTCCGCCGCGGAGAGAATTTTCGCGCGGCCTCCGCGTCGACGCGGCTTCACCGTCGCGACCGGATTGAAAGTGATCGCGCTCGTCGGGCACGACACCATGCACTCACCACATTGCACGCAGGTCGATTGACCCATCGGATCGTTCAGATCGAAGCCGATGCCCGCGGTGTTTCCCTTTCCCGTCCGGCCGATGACATGATTTTCCATCACGTCGTCGCACGCCCGCACGCAGCGATCGCATAGAATGCACGCGCCGTGATCAACCGTGAAAACCGGCGACGTGGCATCGAGGGCTCGCCGGCCTGCGCGCGCGGGTGGGACAGGCGGCGACTTTGAGAGCACATCGAGCCGGAAACGCGTCGCGCTCGCGCCGCAACGCTCCGCCATCTGGCCCAGCTCATTGAACGGCGCCAGTTCCTCTGCCAGCTCGGGATGCGGAGCCGGCTTTAAGTGATCCGCCGCCAGCAACTCCGTCACGACTTTGACCGACTGCCGGACGCGATCGCCATCCGGTCCGGGCGCATTCATGGTGAAGACTTCCATTCCAGCCTTAACCGGATGCTGGCACGCCGGAAGCAACTTGCGCTCGGCCGCGCGCTTCCCGCGCTTCTGCCCATAAATCTGAACCACACAAAGCCGGCAAACCGCCACCGGCGTCATGTGCGGCAAATGGCAGAGAGTCGGAATGGGGATCCTGGCTTCGTCGCGATAAAGCTTCACGGCCGCGTCGTAAATCGTGGTGTAACGCGGAGTGGTCCGGCCTTCCAGATCCTGCACGACATTGCCGTTGGCATCCTTCAGCGGCTCGGCCAATGACACCGTGATCGGTTGCCCGTCGATCTGGAGGGTGACTTGTTTATCGTAGTCCGCCTGGGTGGGCGCATCGAGGCGCACGAGCTGGCCGTTGAGATCCCGGCTAAAGAGACCTTCGTCGTCGTCACGGACAAATAACCCCGCCGGCGTTTCTGGAATGACCGGCATTACTTGCGTCCGTTCGGAGATGCGGCCACCTGGCCGCAGAGATGTTTGTTCACGTCAGCGCCGAAATAGTTGATCGCGGTGCGCAGCGGCACCGGCACGGAGCGACCGAGACCACAAATCGACGCGAGCTCGATCGCTTTGCCCATTTCAGCAATCAGCGGCAAGAGCTCGCTCTTCCAGCGCTCCGGGGAGATTTGTCCCTCCAGCAGGTTCGAGCCTAACGAAACCATTTTTTGCGCGCCCAATCGACACGGGACGCATTTGCCGCACGTTTCATTGCGGTAGAACTCCATGGAATTGAGGGCCTGCTCAGCCATGTCTCGCTCTTCGGCATAAACGACGAGCCCGGCACCGAGTGCCTGCGTCGGGCTCAACGCGCGAAAGAGATTTAGTTCCAGCTCGAGATCAAGGATATCCAGTTCCGCAGCATTCGGATCAAAACCACGGCGCCCGGCAAGCGCCTGCCACGCCTTGTTGTTTATGTGATCGCGCGGCAGTCCGGCACCAACCGTGAGCTTCGCGGGCAGAAAACCTCCCGATGGTCCCGAAGGGGCTAGGCCCTTGAGTTTGCCATCTCCTGCCATCCCCTGGCAGTACTGCTCGCCGTGGATGAGTTCGCGCAAGGTCATCCCCATCGCGACTTCGTAAACTCCTGGTCGTTTCACGTCCCCTGAGACGGAAAACAAACGGCGCCCGTGCCAGCCGTTTACGCCTTGAGCTGCATATGCGGCTCCTTTGTTCAGGATGATGGACGGAACCCAGGCGAAGGTCTCCACATTACTGACTAAAGTGGGCAGGTCTTCCAAGCCGTTCGTTTCTAACTTCGGCGGCATATTACGCGGCTCGCCGCGGCGATCGGACATCGCCTCGATCAGAGCGCTTTGCTCGCCACAGATGTAACCACCCGGACTAACGAAGACTGAGACAGGAAAAGGCCGGCCCAGCAGGACAGCATTCGGTCCGCAAAACCCTAGCTGTTCCGCGCGCGCGATCTCGGCCTGGCAGGCGGCGATCTGTTCCGGGTACTCGTGCCGGATGAAGATGAATCCTTCGGTCGCTTCGGTGATCAGTCCGGCGAGAATGACAGCCTCCACGACAAGATGCGGCGTCCGGAGCAGCAGCTCGCGATCCTTGAAGGTCCCCGGCTCGCTCTCATCACCATTTACAACAATGAACGCGCGGGTGTCGCCGCTCCGCTCGAAAGCGGTGCGGACCGCATCCCGCACATCCTTCCATTTTTGGGTTGCGGGAATCCCCGCCCCCCCGAGGCCGCGAAGGTCCGCTTCCTTTAGCTCTTTGAGCAGGACTTCCGACCAGCCAGCCAGCTCGAGCCCCTTCGCCCAATCATCTTCCGCACGCCAGCAGTGCACGGCGTCCGCGACACGGACGGACATTTGGATTTCTGTATTCGTCCCCACTGCACCGTTCCGGAATTGTCCGAGTTCATCTTGTGACCAGCCGAAGTCCTGCGAGAGCAGCGTCACCGCCTTGTCGAGTGCTTCGTCCCTGATCGCGAGGGCCTTCACGACCGCCGCGTAATCAGGCGTCCCGCCGGCATACGGATCGATCATGTAGGGCGCGGGCGAAAACGGTTGATCGATATCGTGATCGGGCGCGTGCACCTCACCACGGAGCCAGTCTTCGGCGATTTGCTTCAACTCGGGACCTGAACGTCCGAGATAATAGTAATCGTGCTCCGATCCGGTGACGGCGACGCAAGCCGCAGGGGCGCGATCGCACCGGCCCAGACACGAGACTCCTTCGACCGCGACGTGCCCGCCGCCGAGCGTCTGCAATTCGCGCAGCATTTTCCCGGAGCCAGCCATGTGGCAAGCCATGTCCCGGCAGATGCGCAATGTAACTGGCTTCGGCGGGGTAAGTTGAAAATGCGGGAAGAAACTGGCGACCGAATGCAACCGGTAGAGCGGCACGCCGGACTGCTCCGAGAACTGCTCGAGTGCGTCGCGCTTCAAGTATCCGAATTGATGCTGAATGCGCTGCAATGCTGTGATGAGCGGTGCCATGGATGCGGGTTCGAGGTGAGAGCGTTATCTCATAGATTCGCGCCCAGAGCCGAGCAGCATCTGCTTAAAGGAAACGTTTAAGGCAGTCACGGGCGCGGACAGGGATGGCTCCGGCGCATGATAGGTATGGCAGGTCATACATTCGCTGGATTTCTTCGCCTGGCCTGCCGGGCTGTGGCATCTAGCGCAGCTCTCTTTTGTCGGCATCAAAACATCTGAGGTCAGCTGGCTGGACTGCGCCGCGGCGTGGCAGTCGCGGCAACTGCTTACGCTCTCGTGTTTGGCGTGGTTAAAATGCGCGTGAGGCATCCAACGATCGATCGTGACCGGGACCGTGATTTCGGCCGTCGGATACGAAACGCCCGCGGCCTGCTTCACTTCATGACAAAAGGCGCAGCCCGTATAGTTCGCTCGCGTTCCCGTATCTAACGACTGCGATCCTTTGTAAGGATTCTTCGTGAAGAAGACTGTCCGCTCTAATTCTTCCGCGCTGGGAAATTGAGTCAGCAGCTGCCTGACCTGCTGCGCCGCGAAGTTGTTGATGCGGTTTTCATTTGTTAGCCCGCGCTTGCGCCGGGCAAGCTCGCCGTACTGCGCCGGCAAAGTCCGCAGGAAGGTCCGCACCAACTGCGCGTCTCCGTGCGGCAGCTCAAAGTCCGGATTCTTCACATCGAATTGAAGCGAATGACATGCCTGGCAATTTGCCTCAAAGCTGACCCGCTGCATGAACCGGCCGCTGGGTTCCGGTTTGTGACAATAACTACAATCAAGCTTGCCGCCCGCCTTCGTCAGCGGCATCCCGGGTCCATCCAAGTGCCGCTGATGATTGAATCCGAGCGCGTCCGGCTCACGGATATTTTCGCGATGCAATTGGAAGGGAGGATGGCCGTTGCTGAAACTCTCGAAAGCCACCGTGTACCCATCCGCAGGTCGCGGCAGCTGTAGGATGTTCGATTGAGAACCGGTGGTGTTGGCCACCCTCGGGTTAAGCTGGAATTGCATCGGCGGCAGCTGTTTTCCGGCCTTCGCCGAGGCCTGCATGATGTCGCGGTCGTTGTGGCAGGAGGCGCAATCGAGACTAACGGCGGCATGGATCGGGCCGGGACCCTGATGTTCTTTGTGGCAGGCTGAGCAGGAACGATTTTCGATCACGTTTGGCTCATGAAATGTGTGCTGCTGGTGGCACGCTGCGCAGGCTTGATCGATACGGCCAAAGGAGGGCGCGCCGTTTTCAAAGCGGTCGTTCAGCACTTGAAAAAAACTATGGGGCTTGCCGGGTTCGACGCTGAGCGATTCGGCTCTATGACATGCCGCGCAGTCCTCTTTGAGTGCGCTGTGTTGGCGTGAAAGCGGGCCGGTGTTGAAGAACTCGGGGGGGGTCCGGTCCTGCGCGACGTAGATCGCTCCTATCCCGCCCAGGATAGCAATGAAACTGATCCAGAAACGCGACCGTCGCCACGGACTCCTGGTGTTGTAAGACTCGACTCTGTCTTCGTACCGCTTCGCGATCTGCTTTTGCGTTCCACGCGGCTCATTCATAGCGGAGGAAGCGGGCGTCAGTAACGAAACAGCGTGACGAAGGCATGCCACGCTGTCAGCAGCAGAAGCAAAAAGGAAAGCGGCACGTGAATGAAGAGCCAGCCGTGCAACCAATGCTGCATGCGGGTTTGCAGATCGAGCAGGCGGCGTTCGTCGCACCACCCTTGCATCTCCTCCACCCGGACTCGATACGATGCGGACACACGCAGCGCCAGGTGACGAAACGTCTCTTCCGCCTCATTTGCGTTGCCGAGACGCAAGCGGTCGCCGCGGCGCGCTTGGAGAAAGGGCATGAGCTGGCCTTCGATGAATTTTGCCAGGACTACCTCCGACATATCATTGGCCGCGGGCTCCACGATAGTTTCTTCGCCCCCGTCGGAATCGACGATGGCAGCAGGGCTGACCTGCGTCCCGCGCACCGTCCCGCCGCCCATTGGCTTTTCCGCGGCGCTAGGTGTCTTCAAGACCGCATGCTTGGAGACATCCGGAATTACCGCAGTGGATAAAGCAGTGGGCGCTGCGGGAGCGAGCGAGCGGTCGTTTGTTTCCCCCCTTGGCTCCCTGCTGTAGGTCTTGCGCAATCGTTCGGCCGCAGCACAGAGCTGCGCGCGAATCTGCGGAATCTGCTCGTAAACAATCTCGGCCGGCAGTCGATCCTTCATCAGCGTCGGCAGCTTGTGTTGCAGGACGAGCCCATAAATCCCGCTCAACATTACAACGCCGTAGAGCACCATGAGCGAAGTGGTCATGAGACCGCCCAAGTGAAATCCGCTGTGGAGCAGAATCAGCGGAACCGTCAAAAGCGTGAGCCAGATGTGGGCGCGCATCCAGGTTTGCACATGACCAATTCGCAGGAATGGCAACCGTCTGCGCATCCCGAGCAGGGCCGCGAAGACGAAGATTCCGAGTGAGATCGTGCCAAAGATCAAGCCGAGCGGAGTGCCTCCGATGGTCGCGTGTGGCGGCGGTACCTCGCCGAACAAGCGCAGACCTGGCGGCATGCGTTGCGGGTGGAATTTGGCAAAGTAAAAGACGGACGCCAGGACCGTCGCCACGAGGACGAACATCGCCCACGGAATGTGTGCAGCCCTATTGATCCTCATGCGTGACTGGCGAGTATTGTGGTGTCACCGAAGACTTCGCGAGCGAACAGTGACGAGTCTAAAGCGGCGCAGTTGTCTCAGAAAGAACTTTCCCGCAAGCGTGCGCGGCATCGGAAATTTATCGCCTGTGGTTTCGGCGCTGTCATAAGCTCTCGCCGTGCTTCGCAGCAATTTGTCGCCGCTGCTTCCGGCGCTCGCGCTGCTTCTGCGAATCACGACCGCGCGCGCCGCTGAGCCGCTCCAAGTGCGGACCGAAGGTGCACGCTTTGTCGGTGCCACGGGCTGCAAGTCTTCCAGTTGCCACGGCGGTGCGGGGGAAAAACGCAGTCAGTTCATCACCTGGACGCGGCAGGACTTCCATGCGCGCGGTTATGCGATTTTGACCAACGCGCGTTCGCAACGAATCGCGGAGACGCTCGGCGTCGCCACGGCCAATACCAGCAGCCGCTGCACGGTTTGCCATTCGCCTTTTCAAGCTGTGACGCCGGCTCGCCGCATCGCCACGGCCAATCCGACCGAAGGAGTTTCATGCGAAAGCTGCCACGGCGCGGCGGAACCATGGCTGCGAGGGCACACGCGCAAAGACTGGACTTACGCGACGCGAATCGGAGCGGGGATGCGCGATCTCAAAAGCTTCTACGTGCGCGCGAATACTTGCGTGGCCTGCCATCAAAATCTCGACGCGGACATCGCCGCTGCCGGGCATCCGGATCTGATCTTCGAAATGGATCGGCAAACGATGGCGCAGCCGAAACATTGGCGCGATCCCGAAGGGAGCGCCGTGCGCGCTTGGCTCGTCGGCCAAGCGGTCGCTCTGCGCGAAACGAGCTGGAAACTGGCGCAGAATCCGGCCGGCAATGAGCAAACCCTGGCTCAGTGGCAGGGTCTCGTCTGGTTGCTCGCAAAAGTCACTGCCTCGGAGAGCAGTCTGCTTCCGGTCGAACTGCCGCAGACGAATGGCGACCAAGGCGGATTTACCCGCACTCAGCAGCAGGCTGATGCGCTGGCTCGTCGCGCAGCCCAACAAAACTTCGCTGGTCCGTTCGCCCGGCGCATCTTGATTGAGCTGACGGAGACCGGGCCCGAGTTCGCGCCGCCGACTATCGCGCCGCGCGAGACATTGTTCCGCCGCGCTGAGCGGCTGCTCCTCGCGGTCGAAGCCTTGGACGACGAGGAGAAAGTTTTATCGGAGCACGTGAGCATTCTGCGAGGTGATCTCCGTTCCGCCGCTGATTTCGACTCTGCGCAATTCGCCGCGCATCTGGCCAGGCTGCGAGACGCACTTCCTTCCCGCAAACGCTGATTTTATTGACTCAATCCCATACGCTGGAGGATTGAAACAAAACGCGGGTCGGAGCGAAACAGATCCCACTTCGGGTCGACTTTTATGCGACACAATCGGACATCATGCTCTTGATAAGCCTTCTCCAGCCAGACGAAAGCCTCGTCCTTCTCCCCCAGCACGTAACTGAGCAGGGCGACATCGGTGGGAGGGACATAGCGCTGGCTTGAGAGAGATTTCAATTCCTCCAAAACTGCTCGCGCTTTCCCCGGATCTCCTGCCAACGCCCAAACGTAACCAATCAGGGAGACGGCTTCCGAGTTTCCCCCGGAGAATTCCCTGGCTTTGCTCAATTCGGCCATGGTTTCCGGATGTTTTCGCTCCTGGAGATAAACCTTTCCCAAGGTCTGATGCGCGAACCAAAAATTCGGATCCAGCTCGAGAGTTTTTTGTAACCTTGCGATCGCTTCGTCATTCCGTCTGGCATGGTAAAGAACAAGTCCGTCGACCGTGTTGAGGATCAGGGAGAGCGGATCGAGCTCCCGGGCGCGCGCCCCCTCGGCGGTAGCTTCCTGATGACGTCCCAGATTCGAGAGCAAGTGAGCATAAGCGTAGTGGGCAAACGCAGAATTGGGATTCAATGCGATGGCGCGCTTCGCCTCTATTTCGGCGCCGTCCCAGTTCCAATCGAACCAATTAAGACTGAACGCCAAAGAAGCGTGGGCTTCTGCGAGCGACTCATCCAGCTCCAAAGCCTTTGTCGCGGCCGCTTTGGCCTGGGGCAAGACCTGTTTGGGAGGCAGATCACTCGTCGGTGCGGATGATCGATAAGCCTCTGCCAGGCCGAAATAAGCTAGCGCGTAGGTCGGATCAAGGGCGATCGCCTGCTCGAAAAACCCGATGCTTTTCGTGAGGTCGAGAGGAGTAAGTTTGTTCCAATGAAATCGCCCCGTGAGATAAAGTTGATAGGCTGCGAGGTTATCCGTGTAGCGCCTCGTTAGGCGGTTCTTTTCCTCGCCACTGAGACGAAGTGCGAGCGCGTCCGCCACTTTCTGCGAGATCGCGTCCTGCACAGAAAAAACATCCGTGAATTTTTCATCAAAGGTGCCGGCCCAAAGCGATCGGCCGTCGGCGACGTTGATCAACCGCGCCGTGACCCGAATGTGGTCGCCGGCCCTCTGGACGTTGCCTTCCAGGACGGAAGTTACGCCCAGGGCCTGCCCCGCTGCTAACGGGTCTTGGTCCTGACCGCCAAATTTCCGAACCGACGTTAGTGATGTGACAACGATTTCCCGGCTGTTGCTCAGCTTCGCGATCAAGGTATCAGCCATGCCGATCTCCAGGATCTGATCCCGGTCCTCTGGAACCAGGGGTTTGAAAGGCAACACTGCGATTCGTTTCTCCGGAAGGGGCGCCGGAGACGCAACGCCCGGCGATGTCCGCGGGGGCTTTGGTTTCAGCGGATTGTAGAGCGTGTAGATGATGGGAAGCGCGGATGCCAGGAGAATGGCAATCAGTGTCCAGGTGTTCTTCCGACGCTCCGCCCCGCGCGGCGGGCCCGTTGGATTGGACCCTGCGCGAGTTTTGTGGGGCTGCTGCAATTTCGCCGGAACCGCAGGATTCCCCAAATCGCCCGTGTGAAGATTGAAAACCGAAATCACGCCGCCGTGCTTTACCTCGCATTCGCCGAGATCGTGCAGCTGCGGTTGCCACTCGCGGTATTGCGCCAAATCGTCCGCGACGCGCTTCGAAAGCAGGATGTGCCCGGCATCGCCGCAATCCATCACGCGCTGCGCCAGGTTGATGCCGCCGCCGGCGATGTTGGATCGCTCATTCACGTCCACAATTTCATTCACGGGGCCGCTGTGAATGCCCATCCGCACCCGCACCTCCGGATGACCCTTTAGCGCCTGGCTGATCTCCAGCGCGCAACGCGCTGGCGCTTCGGGATTCGTCCGAAAAACCAATGCCATGCCGTCGCCACTTGGAAGACGAATGAGCTTGCCGGCGCTCTCCGCGTCACGGACCTGCGCGGTGGCTCGCACCACCTCACTCAATTTCTGCAGGACTTCGCTCTGCTCATTGATGAGCAATTTCGAATAGCCCACGATGTCGATAAACAAGACGTGCCCGATTTCCAGGCGCAAACTCGGTTGAGATTCAGCGGACATTCGGGGTCCGCAGCGTGAACCGATTGTTCGGCGTTTCCCACAAACGCAAGCGCGTGACTGAGCCGCCTAAATTCACATCGAGCTTTTGCCAGAGCGCCTGCACAATGTTTTCACCGGTCGAGGGATGATCGCGAAACTCCGGAGTTTCCAGATCGAGATGTTTGTCCTGCCACGATTCTAGCGCGTGCGCGATCGCGCCGTGTAACTGGGTGAAGCTGCGCAAGGTTCCGCTCCGCTCGTCATACGATCCGCCGACGGTCGTTTCGGTGACATATCGATGGCCGTGGCCGCGCGGGTTGTCGCACTTCCCGAAGAGCGCGGTGTTCTGTTCCCCGGTCAGCTTCGAGACGTGCAAGCGGTGGGCGGCGCTGAAAGTCTGTCGCATCCCCAGCCGGCAGCCGCCACTGCGCCCCAGGTATTCCGCGAAAAAGTCGTCGCGTTCATGCAGCCGGATGCGCTCGACGGGAAACGTCTCGCTGATTTGCTCATGCATCCATTGCGCCAGGCTTTCTGTCGTCATCGGCCCACCCTGCAAAGCAGGCACGTCGTAATTCAAATGCTTATGATCCAATTCCAGGCGCAACCGAGCAAGGCGGTTTCGGATCCCCTCGCCTCCGTCACTCACTGCCGTCCCCGCGAAGGTAAAGCGCGCCCGATAGTGATGCCCATGTCCGTGCGCGGATGAAGCCTGGCCAAACAACTCCTCATTCTCTGCTGGCGTCAGATAAGGCGACATCGTCTGGCGCGCGGCGGAGAAATCGATCCAGTAGTTTGCCTCACACGCGCCATCGGCATAGAAGGTCGCGCTCGTAGCCTCCGTTTCTCGAAGATGGCAGGCGACAAGTCGCGCATTTGAGTCACGGAACAAAGGTTCGCTCTGGGCGAAGAGCTGACGCGCAACGTTCTCGGGCGTGGGAACGCTCTCGAGAAAGGCGACATTGTCCTCGTTCAGGAATTTGTGGTCAAAATCCTCCGCCAGGATTGCGCCGACGCGGCTCTTGATTTCGCTGATGTTCATCAGCATGCCGGTGACGGGATCGACTTCACCGGAAAAGACAAAATAGCCGACATAGTTCCGCCCGGTGCCATAGCGTGCGGCGCTTTCGCTCCCGAAACGAGCGAGGTTGTCAGCCGCGCTCAGCTTCCGATCGAAAAGCCGGCGCGAAGCGGAAAACTCGAGCCGCTTGCTGACCGTCAATAACATGACGACGACGAGCCGGCTACTTGAGCAGGGCGAGAAACTCGGAGCGCGTGCGAGCGTCCTCCTTGAACGAACCGAGAAGGCATGAAGTGGTCATGACCGAGTTCTGCTTCTCGACGCCGCGCATCATCATGCAGAGATGCTTCGCTTCGATCACGACCGCGACGCCCAAGGGGTGAAGAGCATGCATGAGAGCGTCCGCGATTTGCACGGTGAGCTGTTCCTGGATCTGCAAGCGGCGCGCGAAGACGTCGACAATCCGCGCCACCTTGGAAAGCCCGATGACTTTGCCATTCGGGATGTAAGCGACATGCGCCTTACCGATAAACGGGAGCAGGTGATGCTCGCACATCGAGTAAAGCTCAATGTCTTTCACGAGCACGATCTCGCTCGCGTCGGAATGGAAAATCGCCTGGTTGACGATCTCATCCAGGTCCTGCCGGTAGCCGTTCGTGAGAAACTCAAAAGCGCGCGCGGCGCGCGCCGGAGTCTTGAGTAAGCCCTCACGCTGCGGATCCTCACCCACCGCTTCGAGCACCTCAAGAAAGGAGCGCTCCAGGCTGGCGAGCTTGGCCGCTCCACAGCGCGGAATTTTTTTGATCCGCCGTTCCGCGGCTTCCAGCTCGGTCTCGTGATTTTGCAAAATGCGAAAACGACTAGTCGAGCCAGCTGAGCGGGTATTTTTCGTCGTCCAGAGCCACCGCTTGCTCCGTCAGTTCGAGCGTGTGCTCGGTATCGAACATCACCGCCAACTCTTCCGTGCGCGTGGCATCCTTGCTCGCCATGATCGTGCCGGGATGCGGCCCGTGCGGGATGCCGCGCGGATGGAGTGTAATCGAGCCAGCTTCGATGCCTTTACGCGAACCAAAATTGCCTCGCACGTAGAAGAGCACTTCGTCGGCTTCGACGTTGTCGTGCACCCACGGGATCTTCACCGCTTCGGGATGGTAATCGAGCATGCGCGGCGCAAAGGTGCAGACAACATAGCCGCGGATCTCGAAGGTCTGATGGATCGGCGGCGGCTGATGCACGGTGCCGGTGATCGGTTCAAAATCCTGCGCGTTGAAGGTAAAGGGGTAAACAAATCCATCCCAACCCACGACATCGAAAGGATGATGCGCATGCACGACGCGGGTCCAGCGCGGGCCGTCTTTTACCAAGACCTCGACGTCTTCATTTTTGTCGACCACCAACAGCTCGGTCGGACCATGAAAGTCCCGCTCCGAATAAGGAGAGCCCATTCGAATCTGTCCATCACCATTCAGGTAACGACGCGGGATGCGCACCGGTCCGACGGATTCCATGATGAGATAATCCTCTTCCTGCACGTTGTCGGGGACGAGGCGGTAAGTAATGCCACGAGGAATGACGATGTAATCCTCCGCGCGATAACGCAGCTTTCCGAAAGGACTCTCCAGCGTTCCAGCGCCCTTAAAGACAAAGATGATTTCGTCCGCGCCGCCATTTCGGTAATACTCAAACTCGCCATAGGTCTTCTCAGGCTTGAGCCGGTAGGCGATCATGTCCTGGTTGAAGAGCATCGGGATGCGCCCGGTGTAAAGGTCGCCTTTGCGCGGAACGTTCGCCGCCTTCAAGTGATGATGACGCAACGGCGCGTCGGCCACTTTCTTCAGCTCTTCGCATTTAATAAGGTTCACGCTCCGAACCCGCGTCGGCGGGCGCAGGTGATACATGATCGAGTAGGCTTCGTTGAAACCTTCTGTCGTAATCACATGCTCGTAGGCGATCCCTTCATTCTTGTAGGTGGGCGCGCCGTGGTTCCGGTGGAACCAGATGTGATGCTTACGCGGGATCTCTCCGAGCTTTTGATATTGGGGCATATTGTAGTTCTCCGCTTACAGATTGCCGCGAGCGTCTTGCTCTTTCTCCAACGCTTCAAAGAGCGCCTTGAAATTTCCTTTCCCGAAACTCTTCGCGCCTTTGCGTTGAATGATTTCAAAAAAGAGCGTCGGCCTGTCTTCCACCGGTTTCGTGAAAATCTGCAGGAGGTAGCCCTCCTCATCCCGGTCGATCAGAATCCCGAGCTCTTGCAGCGGCTCGAGGTCTTCATCAATCTTCCCGACACGATCGAGGACCGTCGCGTAGTAGCTCGCGGGAATCTTGAGAAATTCGACACCGCGGCTTTGTAAATCGGAGACCGTCTTAACGATATCGTTCGTCGCGACCGCGCAATGCTGCACACCTTCGCCATTGTAGAAATCGAGATACTCTTCCACCTGCGACTTCTTCTTGCCCTCGGCTGGCTCGTTGATCGGAAACTTCACGAAACCATTTCCGTTGCTCATTACCTTGCTCATGAGCGCCGAATATTCCGTCGAGATGTCCTTGTCGTCGAAGGTCAGAATGTTGCGGAAGCCCATCACATCCTCGTAGAACTTCACCCAGGGATTCATCTGGTTCCAGCCGACGTTGCCGACGCAGTGATCGACGTAGAGCAGGCCAGTGTCGGGCGGATTGTAAGTTGATTCCCACTTGCGGAAACCGGGCATGAAAACGCCGTTATAATCGCCCCGCTCGATGAAAAGATGGACGGTGTCGCCGTAAGTGTGGATGCCGCTCATCACCACCTGACCTTCGCTATCTTTCAGCGTCGTCGGCTCGAGGTAACTCTTCCCGCCACGCTTGGTCGTTTCGTTCCAGGCAGAGGTCGCATCTTCCACTTTCAGCGCGAGCACCTTCACGCCGTCCCCGTGCACATGGATGTGATCCGCAATCGGATGATCCCGGCGCAGCGGGGTCGTGAGGACAAACGTCAGTTTATTTTGCCGGATGACGTAGCTCGCCCGTTCCTTGACTCCGGTTTCAGGGCCGGAGTAGGCGAGGCTCTGGAAGCCAAACGCGGTCTTGTAAAAATGCGCCGCCTGCTTGGCGTTGCCGACGTAAAACTCGACGTAATCCGTTCCTTGGAGCGGGAGAAAATCGGTTTGCGCGGATTGCGTGCTTTTGGGTTCTGCGAGTGTTGTTTCCATAGGGAGGCCTCCGTGTTTTGGGAGAGGGCTCACCCTACCTCAGCAGCGCAAGCTTTCAATCAGTGGTCTTGAACACCAGATCCAGACGTAGGCGCGTGTGAGCCTAGTTGCTCGCGATTCTCAGTCCAATCGGTTCGGAAGAACGGCGCCCGCTATGCTTTCGGCGTCAGCGACGCGACGATCTCCTCGAAGCAAGGCTCACCTCGCAAAGGGTCCCACTCCGGATCGAGCTTAAGGTGGCCGAAGTCGAGACTGCCGGGGAGCCGAGCAACGATCGCTAATTGTTCGCACGCGAGTTCTTTCTCCCCCACCCAAGCCGCGATCATTGCAAAACGTTCCATGATATCAACGCCTCGCGACGGGTCCTTCGCGACGGGGAGCAACTCCATCGCGCGGCGACCCTCTTGCAACGCCTCTTCCTTTCTCCCTAGCCCAGCGTCGATCAGTCCGAGAAGAGCCAAGGCAGGTGCATCATCTGGCTGGACTTGCACCTTTTTTTCCTGCTCAGTCCGCGCCCGAGTGAAAGCGGCGCGGCTGCGGGCTTCATCTTTGATCATCCAAGCGAGGAGGCCTTCAAGCACCATGGTGTAGGGGTTGTCACCGCCGGCCGTTCCGCGCGTCGCGATCAACGCACGTTCTGCGGTCGCAACATCCCGCTCCGCTAGGGCACACCCAAGCCAGACGGGCCCGATATCTTGAATTGCACCCGGCTCCCTGGCCAAAATGGCGTCGATAGTTTGATGCAAAGGCCGCGTATCAACTTTCCAATCCCATTCGATTTCGGCCCGCGCCAACAGGGTATTCGCGTCGTCGGGGACAACCGCCAAGCACCGATCTAATAAATCAGCGCACTCGCGGTAGCGCCGCAGGAATTTGTAGCTGACGGCGGTCTGCTGGAGCAGAAACACATTCCGAGGATCGAGCGCGAGAGCGCGCGAGAGGTCTGGCAAACTCTCCTCGAATCGACCCTGACGACGCGCGATAAAACCCCTCAACGCGGGAACCCGCGCGTCGTTTGGCAGCGCCCGTTGCGCGAGGTCCAACTCGCCCAGTGCCCCGGCGTAATCAAGGTATCCACGATAGAGGTGTCCAGCACGGGCAAGATGCATCTCCCCCACATCGGGACGGAGGCGGTGAGCCGCTTGGAGCGCAGCATCGGCCAGTGCCCTTCGCGCTGGGGTGCGATCGCGTCCTTGGAAATACAGATTGTCGTGGGCGAAGACCAACTGGCAGTAAGCCTGGAAAAATGAGGGATCGCGCGCGACGGCCTGATCCAGGAGCTCAACCGCTTGCAGGAAAATGGCGGTTATCCTCGGGCCGATGGTGTTACTTAGAAGTAGATTGTTCGCCCGGGTATAGAGATCGAATGCCACTACATCCGTTGTTGGCGGACGCTCGATAGCCTCCTTCTCGCTCGGAGAAAGTTTTGCCTTAAGCTGATCGGCAATCGCCGTTGCGATCTCGCTTTGAATGGCAAATACGTCGTCGAGTGGACGATCGTAGATCTGCGCCCAAAGATGCGCGTCAGTGCGGGCATCGATGAGCTGCGCGTTCACTCGCACTTTTCCGCCTGCGCGCTGGACGCTCCCTTCCAGCACATGAGCGACACCGAGCTGCTGACCGATTTCCCGCAAATTGCGCGGCGCGCCGCTCTTGTATTGCATAACTGAGGTGCGACTGATGACTCGCAGGTCCGCGATCCGCGCCAGATTTGTCAGAACTTCGTCCTGCACGCCGTCTGCGAAGTAAGCGTTCTCTTTTTCGCTGCTTAAGCTCTCGAAGGGCAGGACTGCGATGCTCTTGCCCGAGACGGCAGAAGCGGAACTGAACGGGTGTGGCGGAGCGGGCGCCGTACGATGCCAAAACATCAAAATCCGGCCGCCATCGCCAACAGAGTCGCCGCAGCGACTCCGATGCGCCGCCGCATGCTACCGCGACTGGCAAGTGCTTGCTCTTCTCGTCTGCGCTGGATCTTCTCTGGGACAGCCGAATTCCCGAGATCCTCGGTGTAAAGATTGACGAGCGAGACCGTCACCCCGTGCTTCACCTCAACCTCGCCGAGATCGTGCAAGCGCGGCTGCCACTTGCTGTATTGCGCCAGATCACCCGCAACGCGCTTCGATAAAAGGATATGGCCTGCATCGCCGCAATCCATTACGCGCTGCGCCATGTTGATGCCGGCGCCGGCAACGTTCGAGCGGTCGTTCACATCCGAAACCTGATCCACCGGGCCGCTATCCACACCCATGCGGAGCTTGATCTCAGGTCGGGTCTTCAATGCCTCGGCTATTTCCAAGGCGCATCGCACTGGCGCATCCGGACTGGTGAAAAACGCAAGGGCCATTCCATCGCCCGTTGGCAGCCGGACCAGTTTGCCTGCTGCTTCGGCGGCTCGGAATTGTTCCGTGCCCCGCACCACTTCATTCAACTGCCGGAGCAGCTCGCTTTGCCGATCGGTCGGGAGCTTGGAATACCCGACAATGTCGGTGAACAAAACATGCGCGATCTCGAGTCGAGAATCATCTTCGGCGGACATGTCGCGGCCCGAAGATTAAGCAGCGCATTCCCAGGCCGCGAGCAGAAACCGAAGCCGCGTGGATTCATGGTTGGCTTAGTCCCTTCACCGCCTGCAACGCGAGAATTTGCTCGAAGCGGCGATCACTTCGCAGTGGGTCCCAAATCGGATCATTCAGCAGGTATCCGTAGCACAAGTAACCGGGCGCGCCGGCAAGTCTCCCCAGCAGCTCAAGCGCTCGATCTTTCTCGTTCGTCCAAGTGTATACTTGTGCCAAACCCTCCAGGATCAGCGGCCCGTCGTAGGCATCCTTTTCTACCGGCATTAATTTCACTGCACGCTGCCCTTCTTCGATCGCGAGAGCCTTCCGCCCGAGACCGGCGTCGATTTGGGCGAGGACGGACAAAGTCCGCGGGTCGTCCGGCTTAATCTTGAGCCGTTCCTCGAGAATGCTGCGCGCCGTGGCGAATGCCCTCTGGGCGTTGCTCGTGTCCCCTCGGGCCCGGGCGATCAGCGCCTCGTACCAGGCTCGCGGATAATAAAAGGTGAAGTCCACGCCCTGAAAATCTGCCAGGGGCGAAGCAGCCAGGGCAGCCGCCGCACCGTCGTAATCTTCGTCCGCGAGCGCCGTCAGAATGCGCCATGGCGTTTCACCCCCGCCGACATCGAGATTTGCCGGGGCGGCCGCCAGGGCCGCGCGGAAACTGGGGGCATCACCGCTCATCGCGAAGACAATCGCGTCTCGTCGCACCCGCGTGATGGGCGAGTCCATTCCAGCAGCGATCGCCCGGTCGTACGTTCGCAACGCAGCCGGAAAGTCCCGCATCAATACGTAATTGTCCGCGAGGAGATTCACGGCGTTTGGGTTTCGCGGGTCCAACTCCACCGCCTTGACCAGATTGCGCTCTGCGTTTTGCCAGAGTCCCTGTCGGCGATCGATGTAGCCGGTGAGGATGAAGAACGGCATGCTGTTTGGGAGGCTTGGCCGGGCGATCGCGAGCTCTTTCTCTGCCCCCTCGTAATCGCGATAACACCTAAACCGATGGTCTCCCATCGCCAGGTGCGCGTCGCCCGAGTCTGGCCGCAGTCGCAGGGCTGTCGTCACGGCGTTCTGTGCCCGAAGGCATCGCGCCGACGATGGGTCCAAATCCAGGAAGTAGAGGAGACTGTGCGCGCGCGCGGCGGAGCAGAATGCACGCACGAAATTTGGATCGCGCGCCGTTGCTTCCTCGAGTAACCGCACGGCGTTAAGCAACGAACGGCGCGGATCATCTTCGTTTAAATAG
>Ga0136617_10001819_pt1 | contig 19009 bp, 20 predicted proteins | sample AntDrymUQ3222106_2_FD_129672 | JGI IMG/M metagenome (GOLD analysis project Ga0136617, IMG submission 129672) | Polar desert sand microbial communities from Dry Valleys, Antarctica - metaG UQ322 (21.06) | ecosystem: Environmental > Terrestrial > Soil > Desert | place: Antarctica: Dry Valley... | reverse complement strand
GCGCCTTGTAGGCCTGAAAGGCGAGGCGGACTCCGCACAGCTGGCCTACACTACCGCGTCGGGCCAGAAACGCCCGCCTGAGAGAATTGAGCCTAAGGTGGTGACCGTACCGCGGTCCGGGTCACGAGGAGGTGAGTTTTTGAACTCGCCCGAGAATCCGGCGCGCGTGCCCTAGCCCGGGAAACTTAATCAATTGTCTCAGGTTCAAGCGTCTTGAAACACCAATTCTCAAGTTGTTCTTGAGAAGTCGGCGTACCCACAATTAATGTGAAGCTTGAACCCGCGTGGCTATTGAAGAAGCTTCCTGCTCCAGCCTCTGTCGGCCGGAGCGCAATTGCATTTACTAACGGTGGTTTTGAGTAGGCTGATGTCCGGTAAGGAGCCGCGGTACAACCATTAGCAGTCTAAGGCCGTCCCAGTGTGATTGGGTCGGTATCGAGAGTCGTGATACACGTAACATAGACAGTGAAATCAAGCTTTCTTACAGCTAACTCGAAGACGGGGCGAGTGATGCTCATAGCGTCCGTTCTGGCTGCGGCTTGCTCAGTTGCGTCGGGGCAGGTCAGAAGGTCCCCCGTCCACCCTCGCAGTTCGATCGGTGCAGACAAGAGCTCCCCGGATTCTCCTGATAACCAAACAGGAAACTTGATGGCCGAAGAGGTGCGGATCAAACGAGAAATCAGGTCCGCGGAGAAGGATCATAAACAGAACCTTGAGAGAGCCAGTGAGGTTTCCGAGCTGGGTCTGGAACTGGCTGCCTCTTTCAAGAAAAGTAACTGTCTTGACCGGGAAGATATCAAGAAGCTGGAGAGGCTGGAAAAACTCGCCAAGCGCATCAGAAGTGAAGCGGGGGGTTCTGAGGACGAGGTCACCATAGAAAAAAGGCCAGACGATCTTTTGGAAGCCATGAACTGCGTAGCTAGAGTATCAGCCTCGCTTAATGAAAAGGTTCAGGAAACTCCCCGGCAAGTAGTATCGGCCTCGATCATCGACAAGGCTAATATATTACTTGAACTCATCCGCATTGTTCGCAGCTTCTCCCAGAAGGTATAGGCCATTGACTTCCCGCCGCCAACGGATGGTCTTCTTTACGCTCCTTCATACTTTTCTGCTCATTGCTGTTCTCCTGTCGGGCTCGAGCGGCGGCTTCGCTCAGCAGGATGACGACGTAGTTCGGGTCAACACTGACCTGGTCGTCCTTAACGTCACCGTTACAGACAAAGCGGGCGAGTATGTACCGGGACTCCGATTGTCCGACTTCAAAGTGTATGAGGATGGCAAAGAAGTTCCCGCAAGAGTGATCTCGAATTTCGGTGTTCACGAGTCGCCTTTTGCTTCAGTTGTACTGCTGGATACTTCGGGGAGCATGGAAAGCCGTTTGTCGCTGGGCCGCTCCGCAGCAATCAGGTTTCTCGATGGGCTTCGTCCTGAGGATGTCGCGGCAGTCTACAAGTTCGACTACAAGATCGAGCAGCTTCAAGACTTCTCGGCCGGACGGGATCTCGCTCCGATGGCTTTCGCTATTAAAGCAAAAGGGATGACTATCCTATACGATGCCATTCTCCAAGCAGCGAATGCATTGACAGCGCGTCAGGAGGCGCGCAAGGCAATCGTAGTGTTATCTGACGGAATGGATACTTACAGTAAAACTTCATCCTCGAAGGCCCTGGAAGCCGCCATGGCGATTGGCGCCAGCATCTACACCGTCGATATGTCAGCCAGCGGCGCCGGTGGCCCTCGCAATGTGCAAAGCGCCATTGTCCTGAAGAGCTTTGCGGAGAAGAGTGGAGGGCGGTTTGTGGCCACGCCAGGTGGGCCAGCCTTGCGGGATGCGTTCGCCAGCATCGCCAGAGAATTGGGTCACCAGTACACGATATCTTACCGACCGGTGAATCAAGCCCGGGACGGAAGATGGCGTTCTTTGGAGGTAAGACTCTCTCGCGAAGATCTGGTAGTCCGCACGCGCAAAGGTTATCGCTCACCTAAAGGCTGAGTCATGAAGGCTCACCCGCTAATTTGATGCTCCATAAGATGAAAATGCGGCCCAGTCGAGTAGTTTAGCTGCCAAGACCGTTCACCTAAGGAGTCTCATGCGCTCTAGCAGGCTGACGAAGCGCGGGTCGTCACGCAAATTATTCCATTGCGGTCCGACTTTCAGAAAAAGCATTTTGGGGTCTCGCTGCTCGACGCCTCGCTCCAACCAGGCAAACGTTTCGTCCCGTTCGCCCAAGCCGTTATAAACAAGCGCAAAGTTAAACGGCGGAACGTGACGTTCGGTCGAGCGTTTCTTTAACTTGTCGAGCACGGCCCTTGCCTCGTCACGTTTGCCCGATACCGCTAAGGCGTAGCCGATCGTGGCGATTGCTTCGGCGTGGCCGCGGAGAGGTCTCTGGCTCTGGTCGCTTCGGCAATAGCTTCCGGTACATTCCCTTCTCAAGATAAGCATTAGAAACAAAAAAAAGAGCGGGGAAAAGTTCTAGTAGAAGAGTCTGCTGCAATCTGGCTAGGCCTTCATCAGACTGTCCGGCGAGAATCAGAAACTGCCCCTCAAGCGCGCTGGCTCTTAAATTAAGGGGGGTCGAGTTCTCTGGCGCGTCTTATTTCGGCGAGTGCTTCGGCGTACCTGCCCGTAACTGCCAATACACCCGCGTAAGGCGTCTTATTTTTTGCACCGGGTGTGCACGACTACAAACTTGTTTCGTTAAGCGACTTGTCTTTGTGGCGTTCGAAGGCGAGTTCAATCAAACGATCAAGCACTCTTGGAAAAGACATGCCTGACGCTTCCCACATCTTAGGATATCCGGAAACTTCGGTCAGACCTGGCATAGTATTCAATTCATTTACTAGCAATTTCTGGCCGTCGCGCGTCAGAAAGAAGTCCACTCTCGCAAGACCGGCGCCGTCTACAGATTTAAAAACCTGGATGGCCATTCGTTGGATCCTGCTGATCATGGATTTTGATAGTGGAGCTGGAACTACGAATTTTACGTGCCCGGTGTCGGCATACTTCTCGGTGTAATCAAGAAAACGTGCTGCTTCATCGTAAACAACATACTCGCCCGGAAGACTGGCTTGAGGCTCATCGTTACCGATCACAGCACATTCAATTTCCCGTGCTTCCAGTGCTGCTTCAACAATAATTTTCCGATCATATCGGGCAGCCAGGTCCACGGATTCGATCAGCCCAGTCTTATCCGTAGCTTTCGAAACACCCACCGAGGAGCCAAGATTAGCCGGCTTAACGAAGCACGGGAATCCGATGTCGCGGACCACTCTGCGAATCACACTTGCAGGATTACTCTGCCACTGGGAACGAAGGAACCAAATGTGCTCCCCAAGGGGAAGGCCTGCCTGACGGAATAGCAACTTCATTGCCACTTTGTCCATGCCGCAAGCCGAGGCAAGCACGCCGCAACCGATGTAAGGAATGTTGGCCATCTCCAAAAGGCCCTGAACCGTTCCATCTTCACCGAATGGCCCGTGAAGTAGGGGAAACACGACATCCAATTGTTCGGAAGCCAGCGGGCGGCGGGTTGGTGCGAGAGAGATCAGGCCCTGATGCGAGGGGTCACCGAGGATTGCCACGTCGCCTCTGCCTTGCGCGGCATAATCAGCAGGAAGGAATGAATGCGCACTTGGTGGCAACAATTTCGCGGCGTCAGCCGGTGGGAGCCACTTCCCTTCCTTGCTGATGGCGATGGGCAGAACGTCGTATTTCCTTCGATCAATTGATTCTATGACTGCGCGAGCGGAACGAATAGAAACTTCGTGTTCCCCTGATCTTCCACCGAAGATTACTCCCACGCGGAGTTTTTTCGCCAAGTGCCTGCTCCGTAGACTTTAAAGAATAGTTTTCCCGAGCGCTGAAAGAATCATCTCGACACCCAGCTCGGCGGTTCTATTATTAATATCCAGCGCAGTATTGATCTCCACGACCTCAAGTGAACGCATCCCACCCGCCTCTGCGATTTTCTCCATTGCCAGGTGCGACTCACGGTAGGTGAGTCCCCCACGCACGAGGGTACCCGAACCTGGAGCATCTCCGGGATCAAGTGCGTCCACATCAAACGTCACTGCGTATCCGGCGGAAGCCCTGGAGGCGATTGCGATTGCCTCCTCCATACACGCGCTCATCCCCCGCTCATCGATTTCCCGCATTGTAAAGAAGCGAATGCCAAGCTGGCGAATGAGCTCGCGCTCACCACGATCGATGTCTCGCGCTCCAACGTGCGCACACAAATTCGGATCAAGCTTGGGAGCAAACCCTGCAATATTCGTGAGCGCAGGTGCGCCGTAACCCAACAGGGCGGACAATGGCATTCCATGAATGTTGCCCGAGGGAGTGGTTTCAGGAGTGTTCATGTCAGCGTGCGCGTCGAACCAGATCAACCCCATCGTTTCAGATCGCTCGCGACAGAATGAAGCCAAGCCCGCAATCGAACCTATCGCTATCGAATGATCACCGCCAAGGATGATTGGTAGCTCACCAGCAGTCAGAGTCTTATGAACTTCGGCGGCCAACTGTTCGCAAGCAGCACTAATTTCGCTGAGGTATTTTAAATTGTCATCGGGCTTTGGAGGCGACTTCGGTCGCTCAACCCGCAGGTCGCCGGCGTCCTGAACTTCGTAGCCAAGCTCGGCGATCCTTTCGTGAAGTAGCGCCACACGCAAAGCGGCTGGACCCATGTCCACACCGGCCATGCTGGCCCCGTAGGCCATGGGAACGCCTAGAATCCTAACCGTTCGGCCAGGCGCCAGGTCCATTGCGCTCTGCGCCAGAGAAGTTTCCGCGGTAGTCTGGGTGCCCATAAGTTCAGACAGGACTTTAACTGCCGAGATTGAACCCACCCCCTGACTGGGAGGGGAAGAATGGTTTCAACAATCCCGCTAACGCCGCCAGGTTGCGGGTCTGAATTAGCAGTTCCCCCGGACCAGTAAACTCAGCGACGATACCTTCGCCGCTCATCATACTGCGAAAGAACCCGGCTGCGGCTTTGCGCAGAGTGTACTGCGTTGTCCCCTCCCAGGCCACAAGGTGTCCCGTATCGACCACATATCGATCGCCTGCCTGCAATCGTTTACGGTGAATCGCGCCAAAGGACGAAACCAGCAGCAAGCCCTGGCCCTGCACCAACAACACAAACAAACCCTCGCCGCCAAAGAATGATTTCGCGCCACCCCATTTCGTATCTACAGTGAGACTCGCATCACCGGCCAGGTAGGAAGCTGATTGAACGAAAAAAGATTGGTTGCTTAACTCTATCGCCGCAATGTCACCGGGAGCACCAGGAGCGAAGGTAACTTCGCCAGGTCCACCGCGAGCGGTGAAAGTCGAAACGAATGCGGACTCACCACCGGCGGCCCGCTTGATCGCGCCAAAAAGCCCGCCTTTCATCTGTGACTGTAATTCGACGTTCGCCGACATCGAGACCATTGCCCCAGCCTCTGCCTGGATTGACTGCTCAGCCTGGAGTTTGATCACCGCGAGAGAGAATGAGGGTTGATGTAGTACTTCATAATTGTAGCCACGACCCTGACCTCGGGAGTCCTCATCGATGTGAATTCCATGGGCGCTGGAATAGTCGGAGGGCTCCCCCGGGTACGGTGGCGCGCCGGCAGTGCCTAATCGATTACCGCAGGCGCTGCAAAAACTTGAGCCTTCTGCCAGTTGGGTGCCGCACTTGGGACAGTTCATAGAATCACTCCTCGAGATTTTTCCTTTATGATGGCGACTGCTTCGTCCGCGGTATTCGCAAAATCCAGCACGGCGATGTCTGCGTCGCTGACTGCCAGGTGCTGCCGCCATGTTTTAACAATCGGCGGCCAACATTCGCCGAGCAGTACGAGCGGCCGGGGACCAATCACGCGCGTTTGAATCTTGTTCCAGACGAGCGATAACTCGGTCACGGTGCCCATGCCGCCCCGAATAGCGATAAATCCGACCGAGCGCGTAATCAACTGCTGCAGTCGCTCATAAAAGTGCGGCGTAGCGACTTTATCCGTGAGGTAGCGATTGGGCTCATGCTTGAATTGATTCATCACAATGCCGAGGACTCGACCGCCAACTTCGTGTGCGCCGCGGCTGGCAGCTTCCATTACACCCAGATAGCCGCCGGTGCAGATAGTGAAGCCTGCAGTGGCCAGCATTTCACCAACACGCTGCGCCTCCACATACTCAGGATCCGGCTCACAGCATTTCGAACCGCCAAAGATGGTCACAATCCGTTCTTGAGTGTCATCAGTCATTTGCAACAAGACTCATGTCAGAACCGCGAGCGGTAGCGACCGGGTTGTATGCTAACAGTTGAAGCCGGTTCCAGTTGATACCAAGTCGCTACCGCTCCCCGTTCTGACAAAACGACCACTCCCGCTACCGGTTCGCATCATTCATTTGTAAATTGTCAGCGCGATAAAACAAAGAAGTCATGTCCTATGGCCGGATACGGTAAAGCATCCGCGGGAACGGAACTGTTTCCCGGATGTGCTCGATGCCGCACATCCATGCCGTACACCGTTCAATGCCCATACCGAAACCTGCGTGCGGCACGCTGCCATAGCGTCGTAGGTCGAGATACCACTCGAAATCTTCCTGCGGCAGTTCATGCAGGGCCACTTGATCTTTTAGAAACTCAAGCGATGTTGCACGCTCTCCGCCACCAATCACTTCGCCATAACCTTCCGGCGCCAGCACGTCGACACCGAGCGCCAATTCCGCCCGCTCGGGGTCCCGAGCCATGTAAAACGCCTTAACGGCTGCGGGATAGTGATGGACCATTACTGGTTTATCATACTTACTGGAGATATAACTCTCATCGGGCGCACCGAAATCTCCTCCCCATTCGAAGCAACTTTCAAGGGGACCGGCAGCATGTCCCTCCTGAAGCATCTTTACCGCATCGTCGTAATGCAGGCGCGGAAAAGGGGCGATGATGGATTCCAGCTTCGAGATGTCCCGTTCCAAAATTTTCAACTCCTCGACTCTGTCTTCCAGCACACGCTCGGCCACGCGTGAGAGCATTCTCTCCGCAAGGACCATTACATCCTCGAGAGACGCATAGGCCATTTCAGGCTCAACCATCCAGAACTCAGTGAGATGGCGGCGCGTTTTTGATTTCTCGGCCCGAAAAGTAGGACCAAAGCAATAGGCCTTTCCGAACGCCGCGGCCGTCGCTTCGTTATAGAGTTGGCCCGATTGCGTCAAGTACGCCTTCTCGCCTTCGAAGTAGTCAACCTCGAAAAGTGTAGTGGTTCCTTCACACGCGGCGGGCGTGAGTATGGGCGCATCTGCGAGGGTGAACCCATCGTTGTCGAAAAAGTTGCGTACGGCCTGCACGACCGTATGGCGCACTTTCAGAACCGCATGCTGGCGCCGGGAACGCAGCCAGAGGTGCCTTTGGTCCATCAGGAACTCTGTGCCGTGTTCCTTTGGGGTGATGGGATAGTCGTGGACCTGCTGCAGAACCTGAGCATCCACGATGTCGATTTCGTAACCGCCCGGAGCACGTTCGTCAGCGCGCACGGTGCCGCGAATCATCAGGGAAGATTCCTGGCCCAGGCCTTTCAACGCCTCCCACACTTCGGGCGAAACTGTATTCTTCAAAGCCACGCACTGGACTATCCCGGTCCCGTCTCGCAACTGTGGAAAAACAATCTTTCCGCTGGAGCGCAAGTTGTAGAGCCAACCCTTAAGCACCACCTCCTCGCCCACGTGCTTCGAGAGCTCTGAACTATAGGTCTGCGGAGCCTTGGTTATTTCCAATGATTTAGATTCCGTGGCCATCGGGTTGATATTAGTCCTGATTAGTATGGTTAAGTTCGCTCGGTTATCATGTTACTGAGTGTGGGAAACCGTTCCAGCCATTCCGCAGCCTGCAATACGTTTAGAAACGTCGGCTGAATAAAATGTTCATAAAACGCGCCGCGCCCGTTGATAGCTGTTTGATAGGAGAATGTGCCGACAGCTTTTAGACCCCGCTGAATCGTCATCAGACGAAACTCCCGGGCAAAGTCGTCCGGGTCCAGCGGCTCAAGACCTTGCAGCCTGCGCTCCTCCAGAAGGAAAAGTCGATACGACCGTAACTCCGCTAGCGAGGGTGGCGCTGGTTGGCGATCCAACAAGAACGAAACCAGATCGTAGCTGGCCGGTCCCATGCGCGCATCCTGATGGTCTACTACACGCAATTGGTTAATACTGTCGATCATCAAGTTTGCGGTGTGAAAATCACGATGACACAGGACCCGCGGCGCCGCGGACAGTTCCGCTGAAATGTCGTTGAGTTCGGCTTTCAATTCAGCAGCTTCGGCGCGGCGCAAAGTTTCGCCTCGCAAGCTTTGAAAGTAGTGCTCGACAAAAAAATCGAGCTCCCACGAAAGCTTCGCTTCGTCGAAGGCCAGGCGGCTCGAGATAGACTTCAACTCGTGGGCCTTCTCCGTCGCCTTCTGAATCCGAGCAATAATATTTATCGCCCGCTCCTTGTAGTCTTCGCATTCCTCTTGCGACGCGACTTCATAAACCTGACACAACTGCTGGTCGCCGAGATCCTCCTGCACGATAATTCCTGTCCCGCCGGCAACCGCATAGATCTCCGGCACGGGAATATCGCTTTCGAGGAAAAGGTGCGTTACGTCGAGGTAAGGATGAAAGTGAGGATCAAACGGCTCTGGGTAGACAGCTGCTATCGACTTACCTTTCTTCCAGGGAATGCGAAAGTAGTTACGCGTGGATGCGTCTGGAGTTAGAGCTACAACGTCGGTGTCTCTTATTCCCTGGGCATGGAGAAAGTTCAAAAGCCGGTCAGTGGGTGAGAGTTCGAAAGCGATGTTAGTCACCTGTTTTACTGACGTCATCTGTTGAAGGGAATGCGTGGTTCGGGTCCTTCTCAAAAATAAGCGGGACAGTACATCGTTCCCACCCAAGCTTGAGTAATAATGCAGATTGTATCACTGGCTGAGAGACACGACAAAGTTGTCACCTCTAACCACTCCTTTGAGCGCCTTAGCTGGGGAACTTTTCCCGTGCACAAGCGAGTTCCGCACTACCACCGCATCCTCAATAACCTCGCCCGCAATAATCCGGACGCCGTCGCCAAGCACGGCGCGTCTGATGCGCGCATCGGGTTCGATAACGACGCCGTCCCAGAGTACGGACTGCCTCACATCGGCGCCCTCTGAAATAACGCACGCAGATCCGGCCGTCAGGTGCTCGCCTCTTTCCGCAAGCATCGCCAAACTGATATCCAGATAGCGTTGAGGCGTAGATAGTTCGTACCATTTCCCTGTTGCCACATGAGTCGCAATGCGCTCACCTTGTGATATCGCTTGCGGATAGACGTCGGTGGTCGAGTGGGAAAAACCGCCGCGTGGGATGTAGTCAAAGATTCGTGGTTCCAGAATCTGAATGCCGGTGAACATCAGCGGCGCTTCTTTACCAACGTACTCGGCTTGAACTGGCATTGAGCCAAAACCTTTGAGACATCCGCCGGCAGTTTCAACTACAGTAAAGCTTTGGCATTCGGGATTCGGCAATAACACCAGAGTAGCGATGGCTCCTGTACGTCTGTGTGTTTCGAGCGCCGCGTTCAAAGCGATGTCGGTGATTATCTTTCCGTTCACAACGACGATCGTCTCGCCCCTTAGTAACTCCCGGGCATTGTCTAGCGCGCCGCTGGTTCCCAGTATCTCCGGCTCCTCAACATAATGAAGCTTGACACCAAACTTACTGCCATCGCCCAAAGCCCCACGGACGGATTGCGGGCGATGATGAAGATTAACGACAATCTCATTGCATCCGTAGCCGGCGAGATATTCCGCCACATACCCCACCAATGGCTTCCCAAGAATGGGGATAGCTGGTTTGGTACGGTCTTCAGTCAACGGCCAAAGCCGTGTGCCGTAGCCGGCAGAGAGGATCATTGCACGCATAGAGGCATTCTAAGTGTGACGAGCGGATTTTTCGTAGCCGGGAGCGCAGGCGTCTCGCCTGCAATGAGCGCGAAGCGCTAACAGTCTACTCGCCTTCGATTCGCCTGCAGGCGAGACGCCTGCGCTCACAGCGAAGGCGATATTGCCTGCGCTGCTAGATCTGTGTCGCGAGAAGAAAAGTTAGGTAACCACTTAAGAAGCCTTCGACGCGTCGCGAATCATGAGGTCGAAGGTGCCGGGAGCGACCTTTCGGAATCGACTGTTGCGGTTGAGAGAGACGGCGACGCTGATCGTAGGATTCTCGCCTGTAAAGCGAAACCCACCCTCCAGCAGCCGGTTGTAGAGTTCGTTGACGTGGAGGGGTCCTCCCTCTTCGCGCAGGAGCAGGGTGACAGCCTGAGGGATAGTGCGGTCCATAAAGCGGTCGCTCAAAGCCTCGATATCCGTGCGCACGGCCGGAATCTGCTGGCGCCTGGTATCCAAGTTAACGGTGCCGCGACTATGAGGCGACGAATGGTCCATCGCTGTTTCGAGTTCAGCATCTGAGGGCAGACCGGCGGCAAGATTACTCGAGGCAAGCACGGAAGACAGCAAACGATATATGGCCGCCTCAGACTGGCTGGCCAGTGTATCCATCTCGGCGAGTTCCGTCCGAACTGCATACGCTTCCGCTTCCAGCTCCCGCAGCCTCGCGGCAAGATGCATGCGCGCAGCTCGCGATTGCCGCAAGTTTTGCTCTAAACGAGAAAGCAGGTTTTCGTTGGGCCGGTCCATCGAACGGATGTTAAAGCGATTTCAGAAATTGCACAATGCTTTTGCGGAAGGATATCTAACTCTGTCAGAAGGGGGAGCGGTAGCGACCCAGTCTCAACTGGGAGAATACACCCGGTCGCTACCGCACGCGGTTCTGACCGGAGTTGACCTGGTCGGTCGCCGATTAGAGGATTACCGCTCGCGCTCGAGGACATAAGTGGGAATTGACCTGAGTGCTTCGCAGTACTCGGAGTCAGGCAGGATATCCAGCGAAGCTCGTGCGGCTTCCGCAAAGCCGTCAGCCCGTGCCCGCGCTTCTTCGAGCCCTCCCACACGCTCAACAGCATGGAGCAAGTTGCTACGTGAGACCGTGCTGTAGTTGCCTTCCCTGATCACCGTCTCAATCATCTCGGGACCGGAACTATCCCTTTCAAGCAAATAAATAAGTGGCAGAGTAACTTTGCCGGCGATCAGATCAACACCTGAGGCCTTACCCAGAGCGTCATCGCTGGCAGTAAAGTCGAGCAGGTCATCCACGAGCTGAAAGGCCGTGCCCAGATTTAAACCATAATCGGCCAGTGCCTGGCGTTGCCTTTCCCCCGCGCCGCCGAGCATAGCCCCCACTTCGCAACAGGCACTAAAAAGGTAAGCAGTCTTCCGCCGCAACACATCGAGATACTGCGACTCTGAAACATCTGTTCGGCCCAGGTGGTTCAGCTGCAACAATTCGCCCTCTGTCATCTTGCGCGTAACCGCGGTCAGGATGTCCAGAATGGGAAGCGATCTTTCGGCAAGACTCGTTTCAAAGGCAGACATGTAAAGCCAGTCGCCCATCAGCACCGCGGTTTGATTGCCGTAGAGCGCATTTACGGTAAGACGGTCCCGGCGTGTGTCAGCATCGTCGATAATGTCGTCGTGGACCAGCGTGGCAGTGTGCAGGAACTCCATCACTGTAGCCATGCGAATAGAATTATAACGAGATCCTTCGCCACCCACGGCATAATTCGAGAGAATTGTGAGTGCGGGACGCACGCGCTTGCCACCAGAAGCGCGCAGGTAGTCGCCGAGGAACGCGATGACTTGAACATTAGACTGCGCCTGCCGCTCAAACTCTACTTCAACCTGCCCAAGCTCGGAAGCGATTAGACTAAAGATACGCTTTGCCGCAAGCTTGACATCGTCGAGTGCAAGTGTTTCGCTGGCCGTCTGCATTTCTGACTACCTAGTGTCTAAGGCGCTTCCCCTCTGACAACTTAAATTTACGTCTCGCCGGAATGCTAAGACTCAGTTCGAGCGATAATTCGTGAACTGCATATCGATGCCAAAATCTTTTCCCTTTAGTTTGGCGATTATGTCCTGAAGCGTGTCGCGATCCTTTCCGGAAACGCGAACTACATCCGCCTGGATCGACGCCTGGACCCTTGCCTTGGAGTCTTTAATAAACTTAACGACTTCTTTGGCCTTGTCTTGAGGAATACCCTGCTGAATTGCTGCCTGTTGTCTCACCGTGCCGCCCGCCGCTGGTTCCATAGCGCCATAAGTCAAGGCCTTCAGAGGAACGCCGCGGCGGACCAGCTTCTGCTGGAGAATGTCATTCATGTTTCGCAGCTTCGTTTCATCTTCAGCGGTAAGCACTAAGGCGTCCTTCTCCAGCACCACATTGGCGGCACTGCCTTTGAAGTCAAATCTCTGCCGCACCTCTTTAACAGTTTGATGGATTGCGTTCGTAACTTCTGCGCGATCCACTTGCGAGACGATGTCGAATGAATTCTGCTGGGCCATGCTCAAGGTTCCGGAATATGATTTGGGAATTTTTTATGACCGAGGATAGCATCAAAAGGCCGGCATGTGAAACTTGTCTCTTGATCGTTTGTAGGCTTGGTTTCAGTCAATGCGAGAGGCCTATTGCCGGCCGTGCTGGCTGGCCGCTCGCCCGAGAACCCGGGTCGCGGCTGCATCGGGAGCTGTCAGGCCCGACTCAAATCAAGTTTGAAAAGGCCGGCAAAATTCTCTGCCGTAATTCGTCCCATCTCTTCCAAGGAAACTTCCCGAAGCTCCGCCAAACATCTCCCCACTTCCACCACATACGCCGGCTCATTTCTCTTCCCGCGATACGGCACTGGTGACAAATACGGACAATCAGTCTCAATCAACAACCGACCCAACGGGACTTCAGTCGCAACACCTCTGAGGTCGTCCGCGTTCTTAAAAGTGACGATGCCAGAGAAAGATATGAACATCCCCAAGTCATATGCCTTCTCTGCAAGCTCACTCGTGCCACTAAAGCAATGCATGATGCCCGGCAGACCCGAGCCCTGCCATTCCGATCTCAGTATCTGAATCGTCTCCGCCTCCGCCTCTCGCGTATGAATGATTACTGGCAATAATGCTGCGCGTGCCAGTTGAAGCTGGCGTCGGAATACGTCCATCTGCACATCGCGGGGCGAATTGTTGTAATGAAAATCGAGACCTATTTCCCCCCAAGCGATCACCCGTGCACTCTGCTTGACGAGATCGGTGATTCTCTGCTCAGCCTGGTAATCGAAGAGGCGGGCATCGTGAGGATGGGTGCCGATCGCACTGTAGAGACCTTCGTGCTTCTCGGCTAATTCAACTGCGCGTTCCAGTGCGCCGCTATGCGGATCTCCTGTACCGACGTTTAGTATCGCCGACACCCCGGCATCGCGAGCTCGTTGCAATGCTTCATGGCGATCCGCGTCAAACTCAGGACCATCAATGTGCGCGTGGGAGTCGACAAACATGAGAGCGTTGATGGTCGGCCTTTGAGGCTGCGGCCGCTGGCAGACTGTTCAGAGAGAAACTTACTCCGCGGGCGTCAAACCAACCATAGTAGATGAAGGCAGCAGCAAAAAGCTGCGAGTGATCAAGCGCAATGAGTATTCTCTTCCTTTGTATAGCAGTTTTAGGCGCCGACAACCGACTCTTACAACATCCAGAGTGTGGTTAGTATATTTGCGGCAGACAAGAGTTGTACAGCCATGGAACCGCAGGTATCGCCACTGCTCTCGTTCGCTGCCATGCCTCATCTGCGCCCATACCTGCACCATATAGTGGCAATGCACCCTCTGATCCCGAGTTAACCGCTTGAAAGTGAAAGCGGCATAGAGGTTGCGATTCTGGAATACCAAATGGAGGGTACAAACATGAGAAATAGAATCGGCGGCGCTATTTTGGCGCTCGCGGCAGTTTTTGGCATTTTTGCTGCGACCAGCACGACGACTCAGGCGCAGTGACGCAATGATGATGGACGATACAATCGTCGTCACCGCGATGATGACGATGACGACCGCAGATGGCGTCGAAACCAAGATCGCCGTAATGACCGTAATGGACGCAACAACTCTCGGGTTGAACTAAACCAGGGTTACCAGTACGGCATACACACTGGCGCCAGCGACGCGCAACGCCGGCAGAGCTTCAGTCCTCAACGTTCACACTATTACCGAAACGCTTCTTCACAGGCTTTTCGTGAGGGCTTTGTGCGTGGGTATGACCAGGGCTATCGCCAGTACGTCGGTAATGGGAATGGCCGCTACGGCAATGGCCGCTATGAAAATGATGACTATGGAACGGCCGCTACGGAAACGGTAGCTACAACAACAACGCTGAACTGAACAGGGGTTACCAGCAGGGTATAGAGACCGGTGCAAGCGATGGCCAGCGCGGCCAGAGCTACGACCCGCAGCGTTCACGCCACTATCGGAACGCCTCGACGCAGGCCTTTCGGGAAGGCTTCGTGCGCGGCTATGACCAGGGCTATCGACAATACTCCAACGGTAGTAACCGAAACAGCAATGGCGGGGGCATCGCGGATATTCTCGGCAGTATCCTCGGCCGACCGTAACGGTTTCTGACAACTTCAGTGCTTTGGTCACTGACGCTAGTAACTGAGAGTGCTGCGATGCAAGTCGCGGCATTTTCTTTGTTTGCAAACCGTCAGCGACATTGCGCACAACGGATTTCCATTTTCCATTCGTCGGTTTCCATTTATCATCACCCTCGTGCCATTCACAAAGCGACAAAGAATCGCCTTCATTCTCGTGCTCGCCGCCGGTCTGTTACCCCCCGGCTTGTTTCTTCTCACACACCACTGCCCTGCTTCAGGTATTGCCTTCACCAAAGAGCGGCGCGACCTTCATCGTCTGAAGAACCGCACCACGCTGCCGCAAGCGTCAGACTTCGACGAGCGTGTCGCACTCTCGAGCCTGTTACAACCCGGAGACGACAGCGCGCGCTGGTCTTCATCGCGCGCCGCCAGAATTGAGGGATATGTAGTGTCCGTCGCTTCGGCCCGCACCGAATTAGCAAACTGTTACTATGGCCGCGACACACACATTCACATCGCCTCCCAGCCGGATGCTCCGCCGCGCGAGCACGTGGTCTTGGAAACAACTCCACGAATGGAGGACTGGGCGAGAACCCAGGGTTGGGATTGGTCTGAAGAAACGCTAGAACGACAGTTGCTGGGCCGCCTGGTTCGCTTTGAGGGGTGGCTACTCTTCGACTCCAGCCACGCAATGGAATCAGAAAACATCGCTCCCGGAACGCCGCTCAACTGGCGCGCCACTGCGTGGGAAATACATCCGGTTACCAAGATTGAGGTGACCAGGTGAACCGAGAACGGCGACGAAACTGAATCCAAAGCGGTAACAAGCCACCGGCTTTCTAGTTTGCCGCATCCCAGACATGGACCGCGATTCGAAGTCTACCTCTTTCCAAAACGCACCGGCAACAGCATCGACACCTGAGTTCGGTACTTCCGGTAGCTATCACCATAGAACTCCATCAGATCACGTTCTTCGAATTGGATTGCCAATACGATGTCTGCCGTGCAGACTGCGGCAAAAAACAGATGACCCAGTGTCATGCGCGGCGTGCTCCAGAACGCGACGATGAATCCCAGGTAGAGCGGATGTCGGACTACCCTATAGAGTACCGGCGTCTTAAAAGGCGTCGGCTCGTCTGGTAGACCCTTCAGGTAGAGGTAGACCTGCTTCAATCCGAAGAGACTGAAATGATCGACCAGGTACGTTGAAAACAAGACCCCTCCCCAGCCCATCCAGAAGAGTCCTGCAGCACGATGCGGCCAGTCGGATTTCGCACATCCCAAATAACCTCTCGCATGGGTCGCCACTGCCAGAAGAGCAGCGAGAGCACCAAGCTTGCCAGCAGCACATATGTGCTCCGCTCGATCGGTTGAGCAATGATTTTGGTCCATGCGCGTTTGAACCACTGCCGCGCCATCACACTGTGTTGGATGGCAAACAAACTGAGCAACAGTGTGTCGATTAAAAGAGCCTCAGTCAGGGGCACTGCCGGTCCGGAATCGATTGATTTGGGAACAACCAGATTACCGATAAACCCGATTGCGTAGAGGAACGTAACAAAGAAGATCAGGTAACAAACCAGCCCATAGAGAAACGTGGCAATTCGAGCAATCATGTAAGCCTCCTTTCGATGCGTGAGCGTTATCAACAAACCTGTGCTTTGCGTCGATCCTTGGAAGGTGTTCGATCCCCTTAGAAGTTGTTGCGAGGAGTAGACCTGGTGCTTACCGGAGCCACTTCTACGCCAAAGCCGGGGCCAAGTCAATGATGATTCAGAGACAGTGGAGCTCCTCCTGGACCTCCCCCTTCACCTCCATCTCCCATCGCCCCTTCACCCGTCCCCTTCTCCTCAGCACTCATCACTTATCACTCACCACTCTTTAAGTTATCATCCACCGAACCCGAGCAATACAAAGGGGCGTCAATGCGCAAGTTGGTTCGGATACTGGGATTAGTTATAGCGTTTATTGTTGGGATTCTGCTGGTGGTCCTCGTGGGCGGACTCCTGCTGCCTGAGGAGATCACGCCTCGCGAACGCTCGTCACGAAGCAATCTCCGCAAGCGATTTGGGAGACGATCAACGATCACGCCAATGAAGCGAAATGGCGATCCGATATCGAGAGTGTCGCCTCGCTGGGCGAACGCAACGGAAAGCCGGTGTGGCAGGAGAATTACAAGGATGGCAACAAGGTGGCGCTAATCACGACCGAGTCGAAGCCTCCGACGCGAATTGTGCGTGAACTGACGGATCTGGAAGGACCATTCAGCGGCCGCTGGGAAATCGACATCCAACCCACACCTACGGGCAGCAACGTCAAGATCACTGAGATTGGAAAAGTATCAAATCCGCTCTTCCGCTTCGTATCGAAATACCTCATTGGCCACAACACTTTCATGGAAAAATACCTCAAAAGGCCTGGCAGACAAGTTCGGAGAGCAACCGCAGTTTTCTGAATGATCCCAAGCCGGAGATAACCCCAGGTTCGACGATCAAATTCGGGCACGCCTCTGATCGGAGTTATCTCTGTTTATCCGGGGCTCGTATTCAGTCGTTCGGCAGCTTTGACGCGTTACGGTGCGGGTGGTTTCTTCCCTCGCGCTTGTTCAACCACCTGCTTGATCGCTTCAATCACCAGTGCAGGCTCTTGCGCCTGAATAAAGTGACCGCTCTTTTCCGCGACGGTGCGTTTTCCGCCGGGCACCTTCTCAATCCATTCCTTCTGTTTCTCGTTAGCCACCCGCCTCGCCTCCGCGGGCATGCCGTCACCCTGCATCGCCGTCAATAACGTAACGGGAATACCGGCCGGCACTTTGGCTGCTCGTGCCTGCTCGTAAATGGCATCAACAGCCGCATACTCGTCACGTAAACCTTGAGGCGCTTTGGCAATCTTCGCCTCTTCTTCTTTAAATCCTGGCGGTGGATTAGTTTTTGTCCAGACATGAAAAGCTTCCTGAGCCGGGTCGACTAAGACCAGGCCCGCGACCTCAGTTGGGTACATGCTGGCAAAGACACGAACAAAAGGGCCTCCCAATGAATGTCCCACCAAAACGTAAGGCGGCTTGATGCCTGCTTTTTGGAGAGCCGCGTGAAGCTCAGTTGCGATTCGTTTCGCGTCACGAGGTTTTGGACCTGCATCAGACTGCCCCAGGCCTGCCCGGTCATACGAAACAACCTGCGCAAACTTGGCAATCTCGCGCTGCACCGTGGACCAGGATGCGATACCAGTTCCGAATCCTCCTTCAAGTATCACAGCCGGCGTTGCTTCGCCTCGCTGGCCACCGATTAGCAAGTTAAGACTATGCCCGCCTGCGTCCACCTTGTGTAACTTCAATGGACTCTCAATCGCCCCAGCTCCTTCGGAGGGTGACCCGAGACGCTTGAGGATCAACGGGAATGTCTGACCCCCCTGCATCCATTTCCCCTCAATTTGAGAGTCGTCTTTCGCTAGCTGACCTTCGTAAAGCCCTCCCAACGATTTCATTTCAAAGCGAACGGAAGCTGACGACAGGGTGATCGAATCAATTGGTAGACCGGTGGCTCCCTGATCAGGGCTGTCCAACGTGGCGCTTAGGACGCCATCTTTTCTGACAACGTGTAGGACTAACCTGAGCTTCGCTCCGCCGGCGTCTAAGGTACCTTCCCAGTCGCCCTCGATCTTACGTGGCGACGACTCTGGCTGCTGAACGCTTAAACCGTAATCGTAATCTGTTCCGGTCCTGGTCAGTGCCTGTGGTGGTTGAGTTCCGGCTTCGGAAGCCGGAACGTTGTTGAGGTTGATAGCACCCCAGTGCGGCTGCCGCGCTGGGGACCCCGCGCTAAAGCCGCCGGCCCCGAAACCGAACACAAGACCGATGCCCGCAAAGGCGATCGCTCGTCTAATCTGGTTGAGTTTTCGCATCTTCATTTCTCCTTATTTCAAAAACGGATGAATGATAACAGGCCCACATGGATTAGCCGCAGGACGGTGAACGTCGCCTCCGGAACCTTCCCATGAGCCCGATGAATTTGTCGCAGGAGTTAAGCGGTTAAGCGAGGCGGTCCACGGCCTGACGCGTGGGGAACAGAGCACGGGTAGTAGAGACTCGACGCGTATCGATCTTCGACAAATTGTGAATCATCCGCAGCCGGCAACGCCTTCTGATAGATAGGAATTGCGGCATGAACGATCTGCCCGTTGCGGAATTGAGGGTGTGACAAACTGGCGCGTAACTCGGAGCTGGCAAAGAGGTATGGGTCCAACTTACCCGACTCGTGGGCGTTACGGAATTCGATCGCTGAACGTCAGCGGGAGCTGCGGTGAGGTTGAAATCTCTAAGCGCGAGTTGTAATCAGTCGCGGGACAAACTGCGTGCAAAGATAGCGTGAGTACTAAGAGACCAAGAATTCTGTTGGGGCCAACTATTCTTCGCATGACTGACGTTACGTTAGTCCCTATCGGAGCTGTATGTAAGGCCGCGGATAAACGAGTAGTGTCCTAATTTCAATT
>Ga0136617_10001818_pt1 | contig 19012 bp, 20 predicted proteins | sample AntDrymUQ3222106_2_FD_129672 | JGI IMG/M metagenome (GOLD analysis project Ga0136617, IMG submission 129672) | Polar desert sand microbial communities from Dry Valleys, Antarctica - metaG UQ322 (21.06) | ecosystem: Environmental > Terrestrial > Soil > Desert | place: Antarctica: Dry Valley... | reverse complement strand
CTACGTGCGCAAGGAGATCGTCCACAACAAGCACGTCGTGGCCCAGCTGCGCGAGCGCGGGGCGATCTTCGTCGACGAGCTCGACGACACGGTCCCCGAGGGCGCGACCACCGTCTTCTCCGCCCACGGCGTCTCGCCGGCCGTCCACGCCGACGCCAAGCAGCGCAACCTCTTCACGCTCGACGCGACGTGCCCGCTCGTCACCAAGGTCCACGTGGAGGCGAAGAAGTTCGCCGCCGAGGGCTACACGATCGTCCTCATCGGCCACGCCGGCCACGAGGAGGTCGAGGGCACGATGGGGGAGGCGCCCGAGCACATCGTGCTCGTCGAGACCGAGGCCGACGTCGATGCGCTCGAGGTCGGCGATCCCGACCGCATCGCCTACATCTCCCAGACCACCCTGTCGGTGGACGAGACGCGCACGATCATCAACCGCCTGCGCGAGAAGTTCCCGAGCATCACCGGGCCGCGCACGGACGACATCTGTTACGCCACCACCAACCGCCAGGCAGCCGTCAAGCAGATGGCCACCGAGTGCGACCTCGTGCTCGTGATCGGCTCCCAGAACTCCTCCAACTCGCAGCGCCTGGTCGACGTCGCGCGCGACCTCGGCGCCGAGGCGCACCTGATCGACAACGAGGCCCAGGTCCGGGAGGAGTGGCTCGTGGGCGCGCGCGTGGTCGGCATCACCTCCGGCGCCAGCGCGCCCGAGGAGCTCGTCCAGCGGCTCGTCGCGTTCTTCCGCGGTCGCGGCACCGAGGACGTCTCGGAGTTCGAGGTCATGCGCGAGGACGTCCGCTTCATGCTGCCGAAGACTGTGCGGCAGGCGATCGCCGCGCGCGGCGCCGCGTAGCGGCGCGAACTTCAACTGCGCTGGGTAGGGATGGGTCTGAACCGCCGCAGCGGCCACGAATGTCACCTCAACCGCGGTATGCGCGGTCGAGACGACACTCGTGGGCTCCGCGGCACTTCGAACCCTCCTCCTACCCAGCCGCCGTTGACGTTCGCTCGTCCTACCGCGGCGCCTCCCGTAGCCACGCCCGGATCTCGTCCCCATGCTCGTCCACGCGCGGCGGCCGGCGCCGCAGCGTGCCGACCGGCGGGCGGGCGAGCGGGACGCCGTCGGCCTCGAGGATCGGCTCGAGACCGAGCGACTCGGCGAGCGCGTAGGCCTCGGAGACGCTGTTGATCGGGCCGACGGGGACGTTGGCCGCGCGCAGGACCTCGACCCAGTGGTCGGCCGGCTGCGTGCGGAAGACCGCCTCCAGCGCCTCGCCCAGCGCGTCGAGGTTGGCGACGCGCGCCGTGTTGGTGGCGAAGCGCTCGTCGGTGGACAGCTCCTCCAGCCCGACCGCCTCGCACAGCCGCGCGAACAGCCGGTCGTTGCCGACCGCGAGCGCGATGGGGCGGTCGGCCGCCTCGTAGGTCTCATACGGCGCGATGCTCGGGTGGCGGTTGCCGCGGCGAGACGGCTCGGCGCCGGCCGACACCCAGCCCGAGCCCTGGTTGAGCAGCGAGGTCAGCACCGAGTCGAGCAGCGAGATCTCGACGTGGCGGCCGGTGCCGCTGCGCTCGCGCTCCACCAGCGCCGCCTCGATGCCCGCCACCGCGAGTAGCCCGCAGACCAGGTCCACGACCGCCGCGCCGACCTTCAGCGGCGGCCCGTCGGCCTCGCCGGTGACGCTCATGAGCCCGCCCATCGCCTGCAGCAGCAGGTCGTAGCCGGGCAGCCCCGCGGCGCGCTCGGAGGAGCCGAACGCGGTGATCGAGCACGAGACGAGTCGCGGGTTGCGCTCGCGCAGCGCGTCGCCGCCGAGCCCCCACGAGGTCATCAAACCGGGGCGGAAGGACTCGATCAGCACGTCGGCGCGCTCGCCGAGCGCCCGCGCGAGCCCGCGGTCGCCTTCGTCGGAGAGATCGAGCGCGACAGAACGCTTGTTGCGGTTGAGGCCCAGGTAGTAGGTGGCATCGTCGCCATGCCATGGCGGGCCCCAGGCGCGCGTGTCGTCGCCGCCGCCGGGGCGCTCGACCTTGATCACGTCGGCCCCGAGGTCACCGAGCGTCATCGACGCGAACGGGCCCGCGAGCACGCGCGAGAAGTCGGCGACGAGCAGCCCGTCCAGCGGTCCGGCGGAGTCGGCCATCGGGCGGCAATCTAGTCTCAGAGCCGATGCGGACGCTTGTCATCTCGGATCTGCACCTCGGCTCGGCCCGCAATTCCGACCTGCTGCGCCGGCCCGAGCTGCGCGAGCCGCTGCTCGAGGAGGTGGCGCGCCACGACCGCCTCGTGCTGCTCGGCGACGCGCTCGAGCTGCGCGAGGCACCGCAGCGCGACGCCGCCGAGATCGCGGCGCCGGTGTTCGCCGACCTCGGCCGCGCGCTCGGCCCCGACGGCGAGCTGCTGGTCATCGCGGGCAATCACGACCACGGGCTCGTCGCCGGCTGGATCGAGGGCCGCCTGCAGACCGAGCCGCCCGGCTTCCTCGGCCTCGAGCACCGGATCGCACCGGCCGACGCCGGGACCCTGGCGGCCCGGCTGGCCGAGCAGGCCGCGCCCGCGCGGGTCGGCGTCGCCTACCCGGGCATGTGGCTGCGCGACGACGTCTACGCGATCCACGGCCACTACGCCGACCTCCACACCACCGTCCCGACCTTCGAGCGCCTCGCCGCCGGTGCGATGGCCCGGTTCGTCGTGCACCTGCCCGAGCACGACGCGAGCGCCGACGCCTACGAGGCCGCGCTCGCGCCGCTGTACGCCTGGATGCACACGCTCGCCCAGCGCTCGCAGAACGGGCCGATGACGGGCGGCGCCGGCGCCTCCGCGCGCGCCTGGGTGGCGCTGACGGGGGAGGGCAGGCGCAGCCATCCACTACGCGCCGCCGCGCTCGGCGCCGGGTACGCGGCGGCGGTCGCCGCCCTCAACGCCGCCGGGCTCGGGCCGATCGACCGCGACCTCTCGGGCCAGGCCCTGCGCCGCGGAGGGCTGTCGGGCATGCGCGAGGTGCTGCGGCGGCTGTCGGTCGACCCGCCGTGGCTGCTGTTCGGCCACTCACACCGCGCCGGGCCGTGGCCGCGCGACGACCGCTCGGAGTGGACGACGCCGGCGGGCACGCGGCTGATCAACTCAGGCAGCTGGGTCTACCAGCCGCACTTCCTCGCCGGCGCGCCCAACCAGTCGCCCTACTGGCCCGGCACCGCGATCCGCGTCACCGACGACGGACCGCCCGAGCTCGTTCGCCTGCTGGGCGACCGCGGGCACGACGAGCTGCGCCCTACGGCAGCCCGGGGGTGAAGCAGGTGGCGTGGCAGGTGACGCCGTCGCCGATCTCGAGCTCGAGCAGGCCGTGCGTGTGGCGGTCGTGCTCCACGAGCGGGTAGGCGCCGGGCCCGTCGACGCGGATGCTCCTGCCGTTGGCACGCACCTCGCCGCGCCCCTCGAGCACCGCCCACACCGCGCCGGCCTCGTAGGGGCCGGAGTAGGCGGCGCCCTGGTCGGCGGTCTGCGCCGGCAGCAGGACGCCGGGCGCGTCCTCAGGGCGCACGGGCGGCACGAGCTCGCGCTCGACGCCGAGCAGCGCCTGGATCTCGCGCTCCGTCTCGTCGTAGGCGCCCTCGCCGTAGTGCATCGAGTAGAGCGCCCCGCCGGCGTCCCACAGGTAGCGCGCGGGCCAGCCCTCGTTGCCGTAGAAGTCCCACAGCTCGAGCCGCTCGTCGATCACGACGGGGTAGGCGATGCCGAGCCGCGCGACGGCCGCAGCCGCCGCGGCGGGCTCGCGCGCGGGCTCGAAGCCGCCCGCATGGATGCCGATCACCCGCAGCCCGTCGCCGGCGTAGCGCTCGTGCCACGCGGACAGGTAGGGCAGCGTGCGCAGGGAGTTGACGCGGCAGAAGTCCCAGAACTCCACGAGCACCGGCCGGCCGCGCTGTTGGTCCATCCGCAGGGGCGTCACGTTGATCCAGGTGAGCTCGCGCGGGAAGGGCGGCGCGGGGATGGCCTCGGGCGGTGCGCGCACGCGGCCGGACGCTAGCAGCGCAACTTCCGCCGCCCGCGGGGTATTGCTCAGTGCGGATAGGGTCCCTCTGCAAAGGGGCATGTCCGTCCTCTCCCACGTACGCACTCTCCTGAGGAGGAGTCTTGCGCAAGTACCTGCTCGCGGCGCTCATCGCCGTGCTTTCTATTGCCGTCACCGCTGTCGCCGTGGCTCAGACCCCCAGCACCGAGCCCACCGTCACCGCGTCGCTCACCCCGTCGAAGGCCGGCACGAAGAAGAAGCCGAAGAACGCGACGCTCAAGCTGTTCGTCAAGAACAACCAGACCGACGCGACGGTGAACACCATCACCGTCAACCTCGGCAAGAACATCAAGCTCAGCGGCAAGGGCTTCAAGTACTGCACCGCCGCCACGCTCAACACGGAGGGCAAGACCGGCTGCCCGTCGGGCTCGAAGGCCGGCAGCGGCTCCGCCAACGCCGTGGTCGGCCCCGGCAAGGCGCCGCTCGGGTTCACGGTCGACGCCTACGTCGGCAGCAGGAACTCGATCATCTTCTACGTCCAACAGAAGGGCGGCACCGTCCGCAAGGCGCTGACCGGCAAGGTCTCCGGGGCCAGTGGCAAGTACGGCTCGAAGATCACCATCAAGATCGACGAGGACCTGCAGCAGCCCGGCCCCGGCGTGTTCTCCTCGCTGGTCGACCTCCGGACCACGATCAAGGCCAAGAAGGGCAAGAACTACCTCGTCAGCACCACCGGCTGCGCGAGCAAGAAGCACAACGTCGGCGTGAAGTTCGCCTTCGCACCGAACGCGACGTTCCCGGCGACCGGCTCGGTCTCCGGCGACACCACGGCGAAGTGCAAGAAGTAGTCAGCAGCACATAGAACGCAGGTGACGGCCTCGCCCCGGCGGGGCCGTCGTCGTTCTTAAGCTTCCTGGCGTGCTGCTTCCCGCACCCGTCTTCGCCCACGGCCTCGTCGGCCGGGCCGACCTGCCGATCCCGGAGGCGCTCTTCGCGGGTGCCGCGGCGCTCGTGCTCGTGCTGTCGTTCGCGGCCCTCGCGGCGCTGTGGTCGACCCCGCGGCTGCAGGAGCCGCGCGAGCGGCGGCTGGTGCGGCTGCCGGTCGCGGTCGACGTCGTGCTCGGGCTGGTGGGCGTCGCGGCGTTCGCCGCCGTCGTCTACGCCGGCCTGGCTGGGACGGACTCCGTGCAGGACAACCTCGCACCTCACGCGGTCTTCGTGCTGCTGTGGGTCGGCGTCCCGTGCCTCTCGCTGCTATTCGGCGACGTCTTCCGCCCGCTCAGCCCGTGGCGCGCGATCGGCCGGGCGGTGGGCTGGCTGGCGGCGCGCGCCTCCTCCGGCGATCCGCCGGAGCCGCTGCCCTACCCCGAGCGGGCCGGGCGCTGGCCGGCTGCCGCGGGGATCGTGTTCTTCGGCGTCTGCGAGCTCTGCTGGGCGGGCGGCCGCGAGCCGATGACGCTGGCGCTGCTGGCGCTCGGCTACCTCGTGACTGCGCTCGTGGGGATGAGCCTCTACGGCGTCGAGCCGTGGACGCGCAACGCCGACCCCTTCGGCGCCTACTTCTCGCTGTTCGCCCGGCTCGCGCCGCTCGCTCGCCGCGCGGGGGTGCTCTACGTCCGCGCGCCCGCCAACGGCGCGGTCGGCCTCGACCCGGTGCCGGGCACGGCGGCGCTGCTGCTCGCGGCGATCGGCATCACCGCCTTCGACGGCGCCAGCGGGGGCCCGCTGTTCAACGACGCAGCGCCACACCTCCAGGACCTGTTCGGGAGTCTGGGCGCGGACAAGGGCCCGGCGCTCGAGCTCGCGTTCGGTGTCGGCCTCGCGTTCATGATCCTGTTCGTCGCCGCGATCTACTGGGGCGCGATCGAGGGCATGAGCCTGCGCGGGCTGCGGCGGCCGATGACACGTGTCGAGCTCGGCCGCTCGCTCGTGCACACGCTCGTGCCGATCGCCGCCGCCTATGTTGTCGCCCACTACTTCTCGCTCGTCGCCTACAACGGGCAGGACGTCTGGCGCCTCGCCTCGGACCCGCTGGGGGACGGCAGCGACCTCTTCGGCGGCGCGGGCTCGGGCATCGACTACTCCGTCGTCTCGGCCACGGCGATCTGGTACATCCAGGTCGCCGCGCTCGTGACCGGGCACGTGCTCGCGCTGGTGCTCGGCCATGACCGCGCGCTGGCGCTGTACGAGGATCCGAAGGAGGCGACCCGCTCGCAGGTCGTCATGCTGGTGCTGATGGTCTGCTTCACCTGCCTCGGCCTATGGCTGCTCTCGGCGGCAAACGGATGAGCAGCGCCCCGCTTGTGCTCGCGCACGCGGGCCACTGGCTCGTCTCGCTCGCCTACATCGCGCCGCTGGTCTTCCTCGTCGGCGTGATCGTCGTCGGCAAGATCCGTGACCACCAGGCAACCGCTCGGGCGCCTGGTGCGAATGAGAGATCAGATGAGCCTCCGTGAACTCAAGGTCCTGCTCGACCAAGTGCCCGATACCAGAGAGCTGATCCTCCGCCGGGAGGCGTCGCTCGGGCCGGACTGGAACGCGCTCTACGACGCCTGGAGCGATGCCCACGAGGAGACCGAGTGGGCGTGGCGCACCTGGCGGTGCGCCGGTGGCGGCGAGGCCTACAGCGCGTATCGCGCGGCTGCCGACCGCGAGGACGCCGCCCAGGACGCGGTCGCGGCGGCCGGGACCTAGCCGAGGCGGCGCAGGTCGTGCTCGAGGTCCTCGGGCGTCAGCCGCGAGTGCGGGAAGCCGATCCGCTGCAGCCCCTCGCCGTCGACGAGCACCACGTACGCCGAGTGGTCGAGCCTGCCGCGCTGCGGCGCGATCCCGTAGCCACGCCACACCGGCGCGAGCTCGTCCCGGGATCCGAGCACGAAGCGCACCCGGCCGGTGACCTGCTGCTCGAGCAGGAAGCGGCGTGCGCGCGCGGGCGTGTCGTTGCGCGGGTCGACGGAGACCGCGAGCACGGGCACGTCGCGGCCGAGCCGGTCGAGCGCGCCGCGGATCGACTGGATCTGCGCGGGGCAGGTGTCCTCGCAGGTCGAGTAGACGAAGGTCATCACCACCGTGCGGCCGCGGTACGCCGCCATCGAGACCGCCTTGCCGTCCTGGTCGCGGAGGCGGAACGCGGGCGCGGGGGCGCCCGGCGGTCGGATCGAGCCGGCGAACGCGCTCGACGGCCGCGCCGGCTCTTCGCCGCTGCTCGCGGCGATCCAGACGCCGGTGACCGCGGCGGCGGCGCACAGGCCGAGCGTGGCGAGGGCGTAAAGGACGCGGGTCTGCACCCGCCTCACATTAGGGCTACGCCTCGGTCAGCCCGCGGCGGATCGCGTAGCGGACGAGCTCGACGCGATCGCGCATCCCGAGCTTGCGCAGCAGGTTCGCGCGATGCGACTCGACCGTCTTCTCGGCGAGGTGGAGGATCTCGGCGATCTGCTTGTTCGTGTGCGCCTCGGCGATCAGCTTCAGGACCTCCTGCTCGCGCGGCGTCAGCGGCTCGTCCGGGCCGGCGCGGTCGTCGCTCATCCAGTCGCGGATCAGCGAGCGCTCGACGGCGGTGGTGAGGAACGCCTCGCCGCGGTGCACGGCCCGCATCGCGCCGATCAGCGCCTGGTCGACCTCGCGCTTGAGGACGTAGCCGGATGCACCCGCCTTGAGCGCGTCGAAGACGTAGCGCTCGTCGTCGTGCATGGAGAGGACGAGCACCTGCGTGCTCGGCATGTGCGAGCGGATCTCGCGGGCGGCCTGGATGCCGGTCATGCGCGGCATCGAAACGTCCATCACGCAGAGGTCGGGCTTGGTGGCGAGCGCCCGCTCGAAGGCCTCGATGCCGTCCTCGGCCTCGGCGACGACCTCCATGTCCGGCTGACGATCGATGAGGAGGCGCAGGCCGCCACGGACGATGCCGTGGTCGTCGGCAATCAGGATCTTCATGTTGCTCCCATCGTGAGTTCGATCGTGGTGCCTTCGCTCGGGGACGAGAAGAGGGCGAGGTTGCCGCCGATCAGCAGCGCGCGCTCGCGCATGCCGGACAGGCCGAGGCCGCCGACGCGGCCGCGCGGGCGGCCGTTGGGACCCTCGTTGCCGGGGCCGGGGTCGAACCCGGCACCGTCGTCGGAGATGCGCAGGACCGTGCGGCCGACGAAGGACAGCTGGACGCGCACCTGCGTCGCATTGGCGTGCTGGGCGATGTTGGAGAGGCTCTCCTGCGTCACCCGGTAGATCACGAGCTGCTCCTCGTCGGTCAGCGACGGCATGTCACCGTGGCGCGAGAAGCGCGCGTCGATGCCGGAGCGCTGCGCGAAGTCCTCCACCTGGGAAGCGAGCGCGGGGATGAGGCCGTGGTCGTCGAGCGCGGTCGGGCGCAGCTGGCGCGCCAGCTGCAGGAGCTCCTCCATCGCCTGGTTGGCGAGGCGCTTGGTCTCCTGGAGCTCGGGGCGCAGCGCGAGCGGGGCGTCCATCGTGGTCGCCTCGAGCCGCAGCAGGATGCCGGTGAGCGCCTGGTTGACCTCGTCGTGGAGGTCCTGGGCGATGCGCGAGCGCTCCTGCTCCTGGCCGCGCAGCACGGCGCGGCCGGCCTGGCGCCGCTCGTCCTCGATGCGGCTGAGCATGCGGTTGAAGCCGGTGGTGAGCTTCTGGACCTCGCGGGCCGCCCAGCGCGGCGGGCTGGCGCGCATGCCGGGGGCGTTGAGGTCGACCTGATCCATCGTCCGCACGAGGCGCTCCATCGGCTCCAGGCGGCGGCGGATCAGGAGCGAGTTCAGCAGCACGGCGCTGAACACCGCGAGCGCGAGCAGCAGCAGGCCCTCGGCGTTGCTCGCCGCTCCGCCGAGCTGGTCGCGCGTGACGACGACCGCCACGATGGCGGTGATGCCGACCAGCAGCGAGTTGACCGCGAGGACCTGGGTGAGCAGTGTGCGCGTGCGCATCACGACTCCTATCGGCCATCCGTCCAGCGACCCTTATGGGGGTAAGGCAGTATTCGCTGTGGGGCCGGATTGCCCGGCTATACTTTCTGAAGTGCTGAAACCTGACCCGGAACGAGTGATTTCATGAGCCCTACCGGAGCGGAGGTCATCCGGAAGATCCGCAGCCAGGTCGAGGAGGTCGATCCCTCGGAGGTGCGCGAGCACCTCGGCAACGGCGTCGTCCTGGTCGACGTGCGCGAGTCCGAGGAGTGGGACGCCGGCCACATCCCCGGCGCCAAGCACGTTCCGCGCGGCTATCTCGAATCGCGGATCGAGGGCGCGGTCGCCGATCGCGACCAGCGCGTGGTCGTCTACTGCGCCTCCGGCCAGCGCTCGGCGCTCGCCGCCAACACCCTGCGCGAGCAGCTGGGCTACGGGAACGTCGCCTCCATGAACGGCGGCATCACGCTGTGGAAGGACCGCGGCTACGACGTCGAGGTCCCGAAGTCGCTGACCAAGGAGCAGCGCGAGCGCTACTCGCGCCACCTGCTCGTGCCCGAGATCGGGCTCGAGGGCCAGACGAAGCTGCTCGAGGCCAAGGTGCTGCTGCTCGGCGCCGGCGGGCTCGGCTCTCCGACCGCGCTCTACCTCGCGGCGGCCGGCGTCGGCACGCTCGGGATCGTCGACGACGACGAGGTCGACCTGTCCAACCTGCAGCGCCAGGTCATCCACACCACCGACCGCATCGGCGTCCCCAAGGTCGACTCCGCGGAGGAGTCGATCAAGGCGATCAACCCCGGCGTGGACGTCCGGAAGTACCAGGTCCGCCTCTACGCCTCGAACATCATGGAGATCATCGAGGGCTACGACGTGATCGTCGACGGCGTGGACAACTTCCCCACGCGCTACCTGCTCAACGACGCGACCGTCCGCCTCGGCATCCCGGTCGTCTCGGCCTCGATCCTCGGCTTCGACGGCCAGCTGTCGGTCTTCGCCCCGCACGAGGGCCCGTGCTACCGCTGCCTCTACCCGGTGCCGCCGCCGGCCGACATGGCCCCGTCCTGCGGCGCCAACGGCGTCCTCGGCGTGCTCCCGGGCACGATGGGGCTGCTCCAGGCCACCGAGGTCATCAAGCTCGTGACCGGCGCCGGCGAGCCGCTGATCGGCCGCCTGCTGCTCTACGAGGCGCTCGGCGCGACCTTCACCGAGCTCAAGGTCAGGCGCGACCCGGAGTGCGCGATCTGCTCGAAGGACCCGTCTGAGATCTCCGACGACGAGCTCGGCGTGTTCCCCGACTACGAGGCGTTCTGCGCCGCGGCGGGCTAGGGTCCTCCCCCCGATGGCCACCGTGAAGATCCCGCCCGTGCTGCGCCCCTCCGTGGGCGGCGAGAAGGAGGTACAGGCTGCCGGCGAGGACGTCGGCGCCGTCCTGCACTCGCTCGCCGAGCAGCACCCCGACACCCAGTCCCAGCTCTTCTCGGGCGAGGGACAGCTCAACCGCTACGTCAACGTCTATCTCAACGACGAGGACGTCCGCGTCCTCGACGGGCTCCAGACATCCGTGTCGGAGTCCGACACGCTCGTGATCCTGCCGGCGATGGCCGGCGGCTGAGCGCACTGGAATAACGCCGGCGATGCAGCGTATGGTTGGGGTATGCGACCCCTCCTGCTGACCGCTGCCATCGCCCTCCTGCTCGCAACGCCCGTGGTGGCGTCGGCGGCCGACTTCAAGAACGGCGACGTCTTCGTCGGCACCAGCACCGGCCAGTACAACGTCTACGACAACGGCGGCACGCTGCTCCAGACGATCGATCAGGCGGCTGGTGGCGCGCAGGCGGTCGACTGTGCCTTCGACCGCAGCGGCGTGCTCCACACGACCGCCTTCGGCGCAGCACAGGTCATCCGCTTCCTGGGGCCCGAGCCGCACACCAAGCTCGCGCCGGTCGCCACGGGCGTGCAGCCGGAGTCCATCAGCTTCGCCCGCGACGGCAGCTTCTACGTCGGCCACCAGCCGAACCCGGACTCGCTGCGCAAGTTCAGCGGCGCCGGGACGCAGACCGCCGCCTTCTCGCCGACTCGCCCAGCCGCGCTGATCGACCTCTCGGCCGACCAGCGCACGGTCTTCTACACGGACCGCACCAGCCCGACGCCGCCGGTCGTGCACCGCTTCGACGTCGAGGCCGGCACGGACCTCCCCGACTTCGCGGACCTCGGCGGCACGGCCCGCATCGCCGACATCAAGCTGCTCGCGCCGGGCGACGGCAGCGGCGGCGCGATCGTCGCGCAGACGACGACGATCAAGCGCGTGAACGGGAACGGCGACGTCGTCGCCACCTACGACCGCCCGGGCGAGGACACGTGGTTCGGGATCGCGCTCGACCCCGACGGGCAGTCGTTCTGGGCCCAGACCACCGCCCCGGGCAGCGTCTACCGCTTCAACATCGCCACCGGCGCCGTCGACCGCGGGCCGCTGGCCTCCGCCGCCAGCGCGTTCGGGATCTGCGTCAAGGGCAGCCGCACCGCGGCGCTCGACAACGCCGCCCCGACCGTCTCGATCACCACGCCCGGCGAGGGCGCGACGTTCCAGCAGGGACAGGACGTCAAGGCCGCGTTCGCCTGCGCGGACGACGCCAACGGCACCGGCATCAACCGCTGCACGGGCACGGTTCCGGCCGGCGCGTCGATCGACACCGGTACGCCGGGGCCGAAGACGTTCAGCGTCGAGGCGGTCGACAACGCCGGCAACACCGCGACGGCGTCGCGCACCTACAACGTCGCGGCGACCCCGCCTCCGCCACCGCCCCTCAAGCGGATCATCGTCACGCTGTCGAGCAACTTCCCGAGCGTCGGGGCGACGATCCGCTTCAGCCGGCTCGTGGTCAAGTCCGTGCCCAGGGGCTCGACCGTCACCGCGACGTGCCGCACGAAGAAGGGCCGGCGCTGCCGTGGCATCAAGAAGTTCACGAAGCGCAACGCTCGCGGCAACGTAAGGCTCAAGCGGTTCCAGCGCAAGACGCTGCGGGCCGGCACGGTGATCGAGGTGCGCGTCACCAAGCCCGGCACGATCGGCGCGGTCAAGCGGCTGACGGTCCGCCGGGGCAAGAACCCGACGATCGCCACACGCTGCCTGCCGCCGGGGGCGAAGCGCCCCGTGCGGTGCTGAGCACCCCCCGCGGACACCGGGTGTCCCTCCTGTTCGGGGCGCCCGGAGGTCCGTAGTTTCGAAGGGACATCGATCCCACCGCCTTCTCCGCCGTGCTGGTCGTGACCGCGCTCGCGATCCTCGCGGTCGCGATGCTGCTCTCGCCGAGTGCCAAGCGGCGCTGCCCGAGCTGCGAGCGCAACGTCGCGATCTCCGCGCGGTCCTGCCGCTGCGGCTTCGCGTTCAGCTGACCCCGAGAAGGGAGGAATGATTCTCCCCAGCCCGGGTTCGACGCTCTCCCCGCGTGCGCTCAACCGCGCGCTGCTCGCGCGGCAGGGCCTGCTCGAGCGCTCGAGCGCGCCCGCCGCTGAGATGATCGAGCGGCTGGTCGGGATGCAGGCGCAGGTGCCCTCGAACCCGTACGTCGCCTCGTGGGCACGGCTGCGCGACTTCGACCCGCAGGAGCTGAGCGGGCTGATCGCCGAGCGCGGTGCGGTGCGGGCGCAGCTGATGCGCTCGACGATCCACCTCGTCAGCGCTCGCGATGCCCTGGCGCTCCATCCGCTCACCGCGCCGGTGCTCGCGCGGACCTTCGCCGGCCAGGCGCAGTTCCTGCGCGCGATGACCGCCGCCGGCGTCGGGCTCGGGGAGGTCGTCGCCGCCGGCCGCGAACTGCTCGAAGCGACGCCGCGGACGCGTGCGGAGCTCGCCGCCGCGCTCGGCCCGCGCTGGCCGCGGGTCGCCCCGGCGACGCTGGCCCAGGCCGTCACCTTCGGCTCGGCGCTCGTGCAGGTGCCGCCGCGCGGCCTGTGGGGCGAGAGCGGCGCGGCTCGCTGGGCGCTCACCGCAAGGTGGCTGGGCGCCGAGCCGGACCCGGAGCCGTCGATCGACGCCGTCGTGCTGCGCTACCTGGCCGCCTTCGGACCGGCGACGGCAAGCGATGTGCGCACGTGGTCGGGCTTCACCGGCCTGCGCCCGGTGCTCGAGCGGCTGCGCCCGCGGCTGCGCAGCTTCCGTGACGAGCTGGGCCGCGAGCTGCTCGACGTCCCCGGCGCGCCGCTGCCCGACCCCGAGACGCCGGCGCCGCCGCGCTTCCTGCCCGAGTACGACAACCTCGCGCTGTCCCACGCCGACCGCTCCCGGCTCTTCAGCGGCCAGGGCCCGGGGCCGCCGTACCCGACCGGCACCTGGATCGGCTCGCTGTTCGCCGACGGCTTCTACCGGGCGTGGTGGAAGATCACGGAGCAGGACGGACTCGCAATCACCGGCTTCACGCCGTCGGCGCGTGACCCCGCCGGGATGGAGGACGAGATCGCCGCCGAGGGCGAGCGCCTCGTGCGCTTGATCAGGGGACCACGATCGGCTTGACGCTGTCGGGGTCCTCGCGGCCCGCGCGCAGCGCCGCCTCGGCGTCGTCGAGGCCGAAGTGGCCCGAGATGATCGCCTTCAGGTCGACCCGGCCGGCGGCGGCGAGGGCGATCGCGACGGGATAGGTGTTGGCGTAGCGGAAGGTGCCGGTGACCCAGATCTCGCGGCCCTGGATCACGCTCAGCGGCAACGTCCCCTCCTCGTCGGGCCCCATCCCGACGAGCACCGCGACCCCGGCGGGGCGCAGCCGCTTGATCCCGTCCGTCAGCGCCTGCGGATGGCCCGAGCACTCGATCAGCGCGTCGACCTCGAAGTCCGCCGGCTCGCCCGCCTTGAGCACCCGGGTCGCGCCCGTGCGCTCGGCGAGCGCCAGCCGGCGCTCGTTGATGTCCGACACCGTCACCTCGGTCGCCCCGAACGCCAGCGCGCACTGCATCGCCAGCTGCCCGATCGGCCCGGCGCCCGTCACCAGGACGCGGTCGCCGGCGCGGACCCCGGCCTTCTGGCATGCCCACACGCCGACGGACAGCGGCTCCATCAGCGCGCCCTCCTCGTCCGAGAGCGAGTCCGGCAGCGCGAACGCGAAGTCCTCGTGGATCGTCACGAACTCGGCGAACGCGCCGTCCACCGGTGGCGTGGCGAAGAAGACCACGTCGACGCAGAGGTTGTAGCGGCCGGCGCGGCACTCGCGGCAGCGCCCGCACGGGACGCCCGGCTCGAGCGTCACGCGGTCGCCCTCGGCGTGCTTGGAGGCGCCCTCGCCGAGCTCGACCACGCGGCCCGCCGACTCGTGGCCGAGCACGAGCGGCGCCTCGACCACGAACGGCCCGATGCGGCCGTGCTCGTAGTAGTGGACGTCCGAGCCGCAGACCCCGACCGCGGTGATCTGCACGAGCACCTCGCGCGGGCCCGGCTGCGGCCGCTCGCGCTCCTCGATCCGGACGTCGCCGGGGGCGTGGAGGACGGCCGCCTTCACTCGCCCGTCACCGCCCCGAGCGTCAGGCCGGTAACGAGCCAGCGCCGCACCACGAGCCCGACCACGATCATCGGCGCCACCACGATCGTGCCGATCGCGGTCAGCTGGCCCCAGTCGATCTCGGTCTGCGTCACGAGCTGCGACGCGGCGATCGGCAGTGTCTGCGAGTCCGGCCCCGAGAACGTGGAGGCGAACGCGTAGTCGTTCCAGGAGAAGACGAGGCAGAGGACCGCGGTGGTGGCGATCCCGGGCAGCACGAGTGGGAGCGCGATCCGTCTGAACGCCGTCCAGCGGCTCGCGCCGTCGACCATCGCCGCCTCCTCGAGCGACGGCGGCAGGTCGGCGAAGAACGCGTTCATGATCCAGATCGCGAACGGCAGGTTGAACGTCAGGTAGGCGACGACGAGGCCCGACGTCGACCCCAGCAGGCCGGCCCCGCGGAAGATCACGAACAGCGGAAGGATGACCGCGGCGATCGGCGCCATGCGCGTCGAGATGATCCAGAACGAGAGGTGGTCCTTGCCCCGGAACTTCGAGCGCGCGAGCCCGTAGCCGGCGAGGCAGCCGAGCGCGACGGCGATGATCGTCGAGAGGCCCGCCGCCAGCAGCGAGTTCTGGATGTAGCCGCCGATGTCGTTGGCGCCGCCGAACAGCGAGCGGTAGTGCTCGAGCGTCGGCGTGAAGGCGAGCGACGGCGGGCTGGCCGTGAGCTTGTCCGACGGCTTGAAGGAGGAGATCAGCATCCACGCCAGCGGCACCACCGTCCACAGCAGGACGACGACCAGCAGGACGCGCGTGCCGATCCGCCCGCCCTTCATCGCGCCAGCCCCCGGCGCTTGAGAATGCGGAGGAAGACGTTGGCGAGCAGGATCGAGACGGCGAGCATCGAGAGCCCGATCGCGGCCGCGTAGCCGAGGTCGAAGAAGCGGAAGCCGGTCTCGTAGAGCCGGATCGGGACGATCTTCGTGGCGTCCGCGGGACCGCCGTTGGTGGTGTTGGTGATGATGTCGAAGTAGCGGATCGCGTCCATCGAGCGGATCAGCAGCGCGACGATGATCACGCCGGCGATCGTGGGCAGCACGATGTGGCGCAGGCGCTGCAGGTAGGTCGCGCCGTCCACCTTCGCCGCCTCGAGGATCTGCCCCGGGACCGACGCGAGGCCGGCGAGCACGATCAGCGCGATCAGCGGCGTCCACTGCCACACGTCCATCAGCGTCACCGCGAGGAACGCCGCCGTGGTCGTGCCGAGGATGTCGCCGGAGTAGAGACCGGTCTCGCGCAGCACCCAGGCGTAGAGCCCGTAGGTGGAGTCGGTCAGGAAGCGGCCGAGCAGGCCGACGATGACCGGCGCCATGAACATCGGCATCAGGATCAGCGAGAGCGCGATGTTCTTGCCCCACACCAGCTCGTGGACGAGCAGCGCGATCGCGATCCCGAGCCCCATCTCGAGCCCGACGGTGAGGATGAAGTAGACGACGCTGCGCAGCCAGCTCGCGCCGACCGCCGAGTCGGTGAACAGCCGCGTCCAGTTGTCGAGGCCGACGAAGTCGAGCGAGATGCCGCCGATCAGCCCGACCGCCGACAGACTCATGAGGATCAGGTAGACGAACGGGAAGATCGACAGCAGCGCCAGCACCAGCAGCGCCGGGGTCATCATCCGCGCCTCGAAGCTGTAGCGGCTCTCCTTCCGCTTCGCCCGCGGGGCGCTCGCCTCGCGCGGGCGCTCGTCGACCGTGGTGGTCGCCATCACGCCCTCCGCAGCGACTTCTTCGCGTTCTCGATCGCCTTCTCGAAGCCCTCCTTGGTGTTGCTCATGCACTTCTCAGGGCCCTGCTGGCCCGCGAGCATCTTCGAGAGCTGGGTGAAGATCGTCGTGTCGCACTCGTTCCAGGCCGCGATCTTCGGGCGCAGGCCGACGTTCTCGGGCTTCCAGGCCTCGAACACGGCGTCCATCGGGAGCATGTTGGGCAGCTTCGACGGCGGCTTGCGCGCCTTCTCGACCTCCGGCAGCGCGTAGACGGAGTCGCGCGTCGGGGTGCCGCCGCCGACCTTGCTCTTGAGGTTGGCGAGCTGGGTGTCCTTCTGGGTGGCCCACAGCACGAACAGCCACGCCGCCTTCTGCTCGCGCTTGGGGGCGACGCCGTTGACGCCGATCCCCGTGCCGCCGAACATGTTGGCCGAGCGCTTGGGGCCGCGAGGGAGCCGCGCGTAGCCGACCTTGCCCTTGATGTCGGAGACCTCGATCCCGGACGCGAACTCGTGCCACAGCGGCGCCATCGCCATGCCGCCGGCCATGAAGCCCTCGGCGAGGCCGGTCCAGTCCCAGCCCAGGCTCGCAGGGTGGGCGATGGAGACGAGCTTGCGGTACATGTCCGCCCCCGCCAGCGCCTCGTCGCTGGTGAGCTGCGGCTCACCCGGCTCGGCCGAGCCGAGGCTGCCGACCTTCGCGTCGTCCTCGAAGTACTGGCCGCCGTAGGCCCACAGCAGGTTCGAGAAGTCGTTCATGAGCGAGTCGTGCTGCTTGGCCATGTGGCCGTGGCCGTAGGGCACGCCCGTCTTGTCCGCGTTCTTCTTGAGCCACTCGGAGGTCTTGTAGAAGTCGTCCCAGGTCGAGTCGTCGCGCGGATTGGGATCGAAGCCCAGGTCCTGCTTCATCTGCTCGCCGTACTTCTCGAACAGGTCCTTGCGGTACATCCAGATCATCGTCGGGGCGTCGTAGGGCAGCGCGAAGAGCTTCTCGCGGTCGCCGAAGCGCCCCGAGGCGTCGAGCTGGAAGCTCACGAAGTCGTCAAACGGCTCGGCGTGGGGGAGGTTCGGGTCCTGCTGGAACTCGGTCAGGTCGGCGAGCGCCTGGTTGTAGGGCGCCATGACCTGGTACGGGTCCGCATAGACGATCTGGTAGGCGCCCTCGCCCGAGGCGAAGTCGAGCGCGACCTTCTGCACCATCGCGGCCAGCTCGAGCTGGGTGATCTTGATCTCGATCCCCGTCAGCTTGGTGAACGGATCCAGTTTCGCGGCGATCGCGGACGTCGGCGCCGTGTTCTCGGAGATGAAGTTCAGCGTCGTGCCGGCGAACTGCTTCCACTCGTCGCCGGGCACCGGCTTGGCCGTGTTGCTCGAGCCCCCGCATCCGCCCAGCCACAGGGCGGCGCTCCCGGCGCCGGCCATCCTGAGCACTTCACGACGTGAATACGGCAGCTGGTCTCCTCCTCCGCGGCAGGCCTACCCCTGACCTTGCCTGGCATAACGCGTCTGAGGCTATACTTTTTGAAGTGGCGCCTTTGGAGCTTCAGAACCGCCCGTGCGGCGGTCGCTACGGCGACATCATCCAGGCCATCGGCAACACGCCGCTGGTCGAATTGAAGCGTCTCTCGCCCAAGCCGGGCGTCCGCATCTGGGCCAAGCTCGAGTCCCACAACCCGACCGGCTCGATCAAGGACCGCGTCGCGCGCTCGCTGATCGAGGACGCCGAGGAGCACGGCTCCATCGCGCCGGGCCAGACGATCCTCGAGCCGACCTCCGGCAACACCGGCATCTCGCTCGCGATGATCTGCGCGCGCAAGGGCTACAGGCTAAAGGTGGTCATGCCCGACAACGTGACGCAGGAGCGCACCCAGCTGCTGCAGATGTACGGCGCGGAGATCGTCTATTCGCCGGGTGAGAAGGGCTCCAACGGCGCGGTCGAGCTGGCGCTCGAGATGGCCGCGGCCGACTCGAGCTACTTCATGCCCTACCAGTACGGCAACGCCGCCAACCCGGCCGCCCACTACCACGGCACGGCACCGGAGATCCTCGAGGAGCTCGACGAGATTTCCGCCTTCGTCGCGGGCCTCGGCACCGGCGGCACGCTGATGGGCGTCGGCCGGCGCTTCAAGGAGGAGCTCGGCGACGCGGTGAAGATCGTCGCGGCCGAGCCGATGCAGGGCGAGCCCGTGCAGGGCCTGCGCTCGCTCGACGACGGCTTCATCCCGCCGATCATCGACCTCTCGCTGCTGGACCGGAAGATCTTCGTCACCAATCGTGACGCGATCGTCTGGACCCGCCGGCTGCTCGACGAGGAGGGCATCTTCGCCGGCGTCTCCTCCGGCGCGATCGCCTCCATCGCCGTGCGGATGGCTGACGAGTTGGACGAGGGCAACGTCGTGTTCATCGTCTGTGACGGCGGCTCGAAGTACCTGTCCTCGGGGATCTACACTCGTCCTGTAGACGAGATCGAGAATCTCGAGTCCACCGTGTGGTGGTGAACCGGAAGGATCGCAATGCCCTTCAGCGTCGGCCCCATGGAACTCATCCTCGTCCTCGCGATCGCCTTGATCGTGCTGGGCCCCAAGCGCCTGCCGGAGGCCGGCCGCGCGCTCGGCAAGGGCATGCGCGAGTTCAAGGACTCGGTCAGCGGCCTCGGCGGCGGGCACGACGATGACGATGACGAGGACGAGGGCGAGCCCGCCACCCTCAAGGCGGATCACACCGCCGCGCCGCACTAGTGGTTCGTCCGGTTAGTTGTTTGTCTCATGCGGCGAGCACTTTGCCGGTGTATGTCCAGGCGAAGGGTCGGGCGGTGAGGTTGTGGTGCTCGACGTAGGCGAGCATCTGGGTGGAGAGG
>Ga0136617_10001817_pt1 | contig 19016 bp, 18 predicted proteins | sample AntDrymUQ3222106_2_FD_129672 | JGI IMG/M metagenome (GOLD analysis project Ga0136617, IMG submission 129672) | Polar desert sand microbial communities from Dry Valleys, Antarctica - metaG UQ322 (21.06) | ecosystem: Environmental > Terrestrial > Soil > Desert | place: Antarctica: Dry Valley... | reverse complement strand
GCAGGCTTTCCGGCGAGTCGCGAAAATCGTGCAAGCACATGCACAGATGCGCCCTGTAATCATTGTCTCTGCCATGAGCGGTGTGACCGATGCCCTGCTCCAGAGCCTACAGATGGCCATGTGGGGCGAGCTGGAGCAGGCGACGTCAACGTTGGAAGTGCACTTCGAACGTCATCTAAACGTGGCAACTAGTCTCTTGAGTGCGCGAGAGGTCGCGCGCCTAGAGTCCGCCGTTGAAAGTGCTCGACGCCAGATCTGCGGTCTGCTGCGTAAGGTCTCCACTCGAATGCGTCTCGAATTCCTAGAAGACACTGTGGTCTCATACGGCGAACGTCTTTCGGCCGAATTATTGGCTGCCGTTCTTTGCGCGGACGGTCTGCCGGCCAAGCTTATAGACGCTAGGCGCTGCATCACCACCGAAGAAACTCACGGCGGCGCCCAACCGCTCGTTCGTGAGACCGAAGATCGCACTCGCCGGGAGTTAGGGCCGCTCGTCGAGGCTGGGCAGATTCCGGTACTCGGAGGCTTCATCGCTGCGACAAAGACTGGCAAGACGACCACGCTTGGTCGCGGTGGCTCCGACTACACCGCCGCGCTTATCGGCGCGGCCCTTCGTACGAGGGAGATTCAGATCTGGACCGATGTGTCGGGCGTGCTCACAGCCGACCCCCGCCTAGTTCGGGTGGCACGTACCATTCCCTGCCTTTCTTACCGTGAGGCAGCTGAGTTGGCTTACTTCGGGGCGAAAGTGCTCCACCCGAAGACGATTCAGCCCGCTGTCGAGCGAGGCATTCCGGTTCGCGTCTGCAACTCGCATCGGGCGAAGGACGAGGGCACGCTAATCTTCTCTGGAAGCGAATTCGTACCGCACACGGCGAAAGCCATCGCGCATAAAACGGGGATTACCGTCGTACAAATCACCTCGGCACGTATGCTGGGAGCGTACGGATTCCTGAGGACCATCTTCGAAATCTTCGACCGCCACCGCACGGTAGTGGACGTGGTCACGACATCGGAGGTGAGTGTCTCGCTGACTCTGGACGACACGCGAGCTCTGGGAGAAATTCTCACGGAGCTTCGCGGCCTCGGCACGGTTGAGGTTGAAGAGCGCCGGGCGATCATTTGCGTCGTCGGAGAGGGTTTGCGTACGACACCAGGGGTTGCGGCGCGAGTCTTCGCTACGATCAGCGACATCAACGTCTCCCTCGTCTCTCTGGGAGCGTCGAACGTGAACCTCACTTTCGTCATCGATGAAGAGCGGGTGCGGGAAGCAGTTGCGCGGCTCCACTTTGCCTTCTTCGAACAAGAAGTAGAAAGCATTCACGCCAACCACCAAAGCCGAACAACAGGCGGAGCTTCTACTGGACTTTTATGAACCTGTATCGGCTTACTCGTGATCTCATCGACATCCCCTCCGTCACCGGGGAAGAAGAGTCCGTGTCACTTTTTCTGTCTCAGTTTCTTTTGAGCAAGGGATACAAGTGCGATTTACAAGAGGTGAGTCAGGGACGCTCGAACCTTGTGGCAACTCTCAGCCAGTCTCCCCGCGTCGCTCTTTCCACCCACCTGGACACCGTGCCACCACACGTCGGCTCAAGTGAGGACGAGGTTTTCATCTACGGACGCGGCGCGTGCGACGCCAAGGGAATTATCGCCGCGCAAGTTACCGCCTGCGAGCGGCTGCGCGCCGAAGGAGTGGAAGACGTCGGATTGCTCTTTACAGTAGATGAGGAGGAGGGAAGCGCGGGCGCGCGCGTGGCCAACACTCACCCGCTGGGCACTCACTGCGATTACCTGGTTAATGGTGAGCCGACTGACAATAAGCTCGCGACTGGCTCGCAAGGCTCGTTGCGCCTGGTCGTCAGAACCACAGGTAGTGCTGCGCATTCTGCTTATCCCGAACAAGGCGAGTCAGCGATTGAAAACCTTCTCGATGTACTAACAGACATACGCAAATGCGAATGGCCTGCCGACCACTTCTTCGGCGAGGCGACCTGCTGTATCGGAACAATCAGCGGTGGCACGCGAGCGAATGTTATTCCCGCGGAGGCGCACGCCTCTCTGCATATTCGTCTGGCGACCGATTCTGCGCTTGTTAAGGATGCGTTGGAAGATAGCGTGCGGGGGCGCGCCCAACTTGAATATCTGTCGGTCAGCGAGCCGGTCCGGATGCTGTGCTTGGAGGGTTTCGAGCAGACTATCGTGCGTTTTACGACGGATATTCCACACCTGCGAAATTGGGGAGAACCGCTGCTACTCGGGCCGGGATCGATCCTCGACGCGCACACTGCGCACGAGCGAGTTGCCAAACGGGAACTCGCAGAAGCGGTTGATCTCTACGCCCGCCTTGTTCATGCGTTACTGGCTCGCCAGCGTAAGGTCGATATCAATGTCGCGCAGCGAAAGGAGTGCGAACTGTGAGACTTGCTTTGATCGGACACGGCGCAATGGGACGCCTCGTCGAGGCAAGGGCGCGCGACGAAGGGCACGAGGTTGCGCTTGTCCTTTCATCGCGCGACGCTGCGAACGGGATTGCCGAGCTTGGGGAGCGATTACGTGGCCTTGATATGGCCATCGACTTCTCGGTTGCTGACGCAGTGCTCCGAAATGTCAGCGCCTGCGCCCAGGCGAAAGTTCCGCTGGTAGAAGGGACCACCGGCTGGAACGCGCGGCAAAGCGAAGTCGAGCGCGCAGTTGAGCAGGAAGGTGGCGCGCTCGTCCACGGCGCCAACTTCTCTGTGGGAGTACAGATCTTCTATCGTATGGTCGCACATGCCGCTGAACTTTTTGCGGGGTTGGGTGCTTACGATCCCTTCATAGAAGAAGCTCACCATGCGCGCAAACGTGACGCACCATCGGGCACCGCAATTCGCCTGCGCGATATCCTTAGCGCACGGTTCGGGGACAGTGTCACTGTCGCCTCGACGCGCGCCGGGCACATCCCTGGCACGCACCGAGTCGGCTTCGACTCGGCCGCCGATCAGATCACACTGACGCACACCGCGCGCTCACGTGAAGGTTTCGCCTCAGGCGCCCTCCTCGCGGCGGGTTGGCTCAGAGGGCGGCAAGGCATCTACGACTTCTCGGATGTAATGGACGAAATTCTCAACGAAAGGATGAAATTATCATGACCATGAAAGTTCGTTGGTTGCGCGGGTGTGCGACGGCGCTGGTTACGCCGTTCCATGCGAACGGAGCAGTGGACGAGGGGCGTGTTCGGGCGCTCGCAAAGCGACAGGTTGAGGGTGGTGTGCGCCTACTCGTACCCTGTGGCACTACGGGCGAAAGCGTCACGATGTCAGAAGAGGAAGATCAGCAGGTAATCAGAGCAACGATCCAAGCCGCGGGCGGTCGCGCTCGAGTGATCGCTGGAACAGGAAGCAATTCGACTATGGAAGCGATCAAATACTCGCGCCGCGCGCGGGAACTCGGCGCGGACGCAGTGCTAGTGGTCGCTCCCTATTACAACAAACCAACGCAGGCAGGACTCTGCGCACACTTCCGCGCCGTGGCGGAAGCGGTGAGCCCGCTGCCCGTTGTGCTCTACAACGTTCCAGGGCGCACCTCTTCCAACATCTCCGCGCAAACAGTGCTCCACTTGGCGCGGGAAGTGGAAAACATCGTCGCTGTCAAGGAAGCGTCAGGCAACTTTTCCCAGATCATGGAAATCCTGCGAGAGCGCCCCGAAGGTTTTCTCGTGCTTTCCGGCGACGATGCGCTCACGCTCGCGCTGTTGGCCCTCGGCGCTGAAGGGCTGATTTCCGTAGCCTCGAACGAGGCACCCCATTTGATGTCGCGGATGGTTGACCTGGCACTCGCCGGAGAGTGGAACGAGGCACGCGCGCTGCACTACCGGTTGCTGCCGTTGATGGAGGCGAACTTCATCGAATCGAGTCCCGGGCCGGCCAAGGCGGGAATGGCGCTGATGGGACTGCTGGAAGAAAACTTGCGACTGCCGCTCGTCGCCGTGCAAGAGCAGACGCGGACCCGGATGCGCGAAGTGATCGAGGAGCTGGGGCTCTCGAGGGAGACAGCGCATGCCGCTGCGTGAACGCATCCAGACGCTGGCTGCCAGCCAGTTATTCGAATACTCAAAGCAAGACATCAACATCTTTGAGGAGTTCAAAGAAGCACTCACGCTCGGGCAGGTGCGCGCCGCGGAACGTGGAGCTGACGGCGTCTGGCGGGTCAACCATTGGGTCAAGGAGGGGATCCTGCTAGGTTTCCGCATGGGTGAGCTGGCCGACATGTCGTCCGCGGACGAAAATTTCCGTTTCTTCGATAAGAAAACATACCCGGTCCGGCGCACAGGGTTGGCAGACCGCGTGCGCATCGTGCCTGGCGGATCGAGCGTCCGCGATGGCGCGTATCTCGCCCCCGGAGTTGTGTGCATGCCGCCGATGTACGTTAATGTCGGCGCTTATGTGGACGAGGGAACCATGATTGACAGCCACGCGCTGGTCGGTTCGTGCGCGCAAGTGGGCAAGCGTGTCCATCTGTCCGCGGCCGCCCAAATCGGCGGCGTGCTCGAACCAATAGGCGCGGTGCCCGTCGTCGTCGAAGACGACGTGCTTGTCGGCGGCGGCTGCGGAATCTATGAAGGGACCATCGTCCGCGAGAGAGCGGTGCTCGCTGCCGGAGCTATCCTCACTGGCTCGACGCCGGTGTACGACCTCGTGCGCGGGCAGATCTATCGCCGCGCGCAAAATGCACCACTGGAGATTCCGGCAGGTGCAGTCGTAGTCCCTGGCGCGCGTGCCGTCGCAAGCGAGCAGGGGCGCGAGTGGGGGCTTTCCCTTTACGCGCCTGTGATCGTCAAGTACCGCGACGACAGCACGGACGCCGCTGCGCAATTGGAGGGCTATTTGCGGTGAGCGACTTCGAGCCAGCGCGTCGTTTGCGGGGAATTGAGAAGAGCATTATTCGTCAGGCCTTCGACCGCGCTCGACCGGGCAGCATCAATCTCGGCCTGGGCGAGCCAGACTTGCCCACACCCGAAGTCATTCGTCGCGCTGCAGTACGCGTCATCGCTGAAGAGCAGAACGGCTACACCTCCCACGCGGGCCTGGCTGCGCTGCGCGAGCAGGTTGCGGCCGAATACGCGCAACTGCAGGCGACGCCGGAGCACGTGATTATCACGGCAGGCTCGCAGGAAGCCTTGTATCTCGCGCTGATGACGCTTGTGGACGAGGGCGACGAAGTGCTCTTACCAGACCCCGGCTTCGTTGCTTATCCAACCATCGTGCGCATGGCTGGCGGTCGTCCCGTTTTCTATAGTCTTCCCGCCGCCTCGGGCTTCTCCTTCGACGCCGAAGAGTTTCGGCGCCGTCTCACGTCGCACACGAAGGTCGTCGTCTGCATCAGCCCCTCAAACCCGACTGGGCGTGTGCTGTCGCCTGACGATCTGGGAGCAATGGCTGACGCTCTGAGCGACACAAACGCCTATGTCCTTAGCGATGAGATCTATCGCGATTTGTACTACACAGAAGGTAAGCCAGCATCCATCTCGGAGTTTCTCCCTGAACGAACAATCATCATCGGTGGCCTATCGAAGTCAATGAGTATGACGGGCTGGCGCCTCGGCTGGTTGTGCGGGGACAGGCAGGTTGTCTCCAGTGCTTTGGTTTTGCACGGCTACATCACTACGTGCGCTTCAACAGTCTCGCAGAAGGCTGCGCTCGCTTCGTGGACAGTGGAGGCAGAGGCGGCCCGTCAGGCATTTCGCCATTCGTTTCGTCTGCGGCGCGACCATTTGCTCAACCTTCTTTCAAGTCAAATAGGAAACCGGGCGATCGTCCCTGATGGAGCCCTTTACGTGATGACGGACTTGAGCGCTTACGGCGACTCAAAGCAGGTTGCCGAAATACTCTTAGAAAACGGAGTTATCACCGTGCCCGGCGTGGCATTCGGCAGGGAAGGCGAAGGCTTTCTGCGTCTCTCCTTCTGTGCCGATCAATCCATACTTACAGAAGGCGTGCGTCGCATGCGTGACGCGCTCAAATAACAGATAGACCGGTGCGATAAGCGTCCTGTGGCTCGTCACTAATATTTGCTACTGCGATATTGATCAATAAGCTATTGCTCGAACTCCGTTCGACGGCGCTCCAGCTGATCGAGAATTTCGGGTGAGTCCTTTAACTCTGCCAACGGACGCAACTGCTCGCAAATGTAGTTCCAATCGAGTTTTCTGGTCTGCCGCACGATGACGCGTTCGACGTCTACCCAATCCTGTCCGCGGCCGGCAAAGGCCTTCAGCACTACCAGGTCCTCGGCTGAACATGTACGCAAGGCAATCTTTGGTGGATAGTCGAAGAAGGAGGAACGCTGAACTACTAGTTCTTCAAACGGCAACCCAGCGAGTGCCACATCCAGACCGACGCCCTTGCTTGAGCGAAGCAGGAGCACACGCCGTTCTCGGGCAAACACGGCGGCATCCGGAATTCGCCCGTCAAAATGTTGAAGCAGAATTTGAATGAATGGCTCCTCGTTTCCAAAGCCGGCAAGGAGGGTCATATCGGCGTCAGTGGTCGCGCGCGGTTCGCCCCAACGCTGGAGTGCGAGTCCGCCTATGAAGCAAAACTGCCAGCCCTGCGACTGGCAGACAGCTTGTAGCTCAGCAGCCGCCTGGATGACCTCATTCACAGCCCGAAGCCTTTTTGAACCAGCGCTGTTGTTCGACCAGACCAGACCACGGCTCTGGCGCGTAGGGAGGATGCGTGTAATCGGCCGAACCACAGAGCAGATGGATCGCTTTGTAAGTGTCGAGTTCTCGAATCTCTTTACGCCTCATGCGCTCCAGGTCCGCTGCGGCGAGCTGCCAGGTCTCAACCCACCGTTTACCGAGAGCAATCTGCTCCGGTGTCCAATCGGCGAGGGCCGAAGGTTGGTCATTCATGGCAAGATTTTACCATGCGGACGTCCATGAAGCTTCTCCTTAATAGGGAATCATCGGCCTTGTAGCAGGAACGACGATCCGTCGATCATCATTGTTCAGAAGGAATCTGTAGTGGCTCCAATGCTGCTGCTTGATACGAGCTTTGCATATTTCGCCAGCACACCACGTGTGTAACGAGGGACTCGCGGCTTCCAACTACCGCGACGGCGCCTCAGTTCATGATCAGACACGTTGAGTTGCAGCAGGCGAGCGTCAGCATCGATCGTTATCGAGTCACCTTCTTCGACAAGCGCGATCGTACCGCCCACGGCTGCTTCCGGTGCCACATGGCCGACCACCGTGCCATGCGTGCCACCGGAGAATCTGCCATCCGTAATCAAGCCAACACTGTCGCCTAATCCCATGCCGATTAAGGCTGAAGTGGGCGCGAGCATTTCGCGCATCCCTGGACCGCCTTTCGGTCCTTCGTAGCGAATTACGATTACGTTACCGGGTTTGATCTGTTTGGCGAGAATAGCGGTCAAACAGGTTTCTTCGGAATCAAAAACTCGCGCCGGCCCGGTGATCTTTCCCTTCTTCACAGCGCTTATCTTCGCGACGGCGCCGTCAGTCGCAAGGTTCCCACGCAGGATCACCAGCTGCCCGCTCGGATTAACCGGATCGTGCCATTGATGAATCACGTCACCATTCGTATCTGGCGTGTCGGCCACATCTCCCAATACTTCGGCAATCGTTCTTCCCGTAATCGTCAAGGCATCGCCATGTAGCAGCTCATGTGCGAGCAACATCTTCATAACTTGCGGAATCCCTCCTGACCGGTGCAGGTCAGTCGCGACATACTTACCCGAGGGTTTGAGGTCGCAGAGTACCGGAACGCGTGAGCGGATTGCCTCAAAATCTTCCAGCGACAAAGGAATTGAAGCAGCGTGCGCAATCGCCAGCAGATGCAATACTGCATTGGTCGAGCCACCAATGGCCATCACTACGGCAATCGCGTTTTCGAAGGCTTTGCGCGTAAGATCTGCCGTGCATTGAGTCTTTGTTGGACCGCAGCCGCTAAAACTTCGCCGGATCGGGCCGCGCTCTCAGTCTTCTCGTTATCTTCAGCCGCCATTGTCGAAGAGTGAGGCAAGCTTAGCCCCATCGCTTCAATGGCCGCGGACATAGTGTTGGCCGTGTACATGCCTCCGCACGAGCCCGCGCCCGGACAGGCGCGACGCTCAACTTCGAGCAGCTCGGTCTCGGTGATTTGATGAGCGCAGTACTTTCCGACTGCCTCGAAAGCACTCACAACCGTGAGGTCCTGGCCGTTGTAGTGTCCCGCTTTAATCGTTCCTCCATAGACAAAGATCGCAGATCTACTATCAACTTGAGTTCATGAAGGCATTCGAAGTAGGCCATCTCCGGTGCGTATCCTGCTTCAACTAGGGTTTCGAAGCCCGCTTGAATGAGTGCGGTCAAGCCGCCGCACAACACAGCTTGCTCTCCGAAAAGATCCGTCTCAGTCTCCTCTTTGAACGTAGTCTCCAGAATTCCGGCCCTGCCGCCGCCGATGGCTGAAGCGTAGGCGAGTGCGACTTCATGTGTATCACCCGTGGGATCCTGACTTATTGCGATTAGGCACGGGACACCCCGCCCTTGGGTAAACTCATGGCGTTCGAGATGGCCAGGCGCTTTGGGCGCCACCATGAAGACGTTCATGTCTTCACGGGGAACGATCTTCTGGAAGTGGACCGAGAAGCCGTGAGCGAACGTGAGATAACCGCCTCGGCGAAGATTAGGCTCGACCTGGTCCTTATAGATTGCAGGTGCCAATTCATCCGGCACAAGCATCACTACAATGTCGGCGATCCCGGCCGCGTCCGCCGAGTCAATCACCTCCAGCCCGGCGGCTTGGGCTTTGTCACGCGATGGACTGCCAGGCTTCAGGCCGACAACAACATCAAAGCCCGAGTCCTTCAGATTGTTCGCCTGGGCATGTCCCTGACTTCCGTACCCGATCACGGCGATTGTTTTGCCGTGAAGAACCTCAAGATTGGCGTCTATGTCGTAGTAAAGGTTCATCTGTTCTCCTGAAAACGTCCGACAAACTTTTGAAGTCTCTGATTAAGTGAGAGCGTCAACTCCTTGGAGTGCGGCGACCAGTCGCCGCTGCCTCAGCTTTAGGATAGGTTCCCTGGGTGGAACTGCGCTATAGAAGCTAAGTAAGTTGTAACAGTCGGCCAGCCCGGTGTAAGCCAGAGCGTAGCCCGGTCGATCTCGGGATCAGCGACACCGGGATGAGTCTGCTGATGGGTTTCAGCTTTGCCGTGGCACAGGCTCAGTTACAGAACCGGGAGCGGTAGCGACCGGATCACAAACTCGAGCGACGCCTGAGGAGGATGCATTTGACAATGAACCGTGCGGTCAGTTGAATGCTAGCATCCGGTCGCTACCGCTCCCGGTCTGTAACAAGTTTTGAAACGCACGGTTAAAATCAACTGCAGCTACGCGGCCAAGTGCTGGAGGTTCAACACCTATGCTTACTGGAATAGATCACTTTATCATTCTTATCCCGGAGCTCGAGACGGCGATTAAGAGCTACGAGCAACTTGGTTTTAAGGTCGTGCGGGGCGGAAGACACCCCACCGGTACACACAACGCGCTGATTGGGTTTGCCGACGGAAGCTATCTGGAGCTGCTCGCGTTCTACGAGCCGAAGCCGGAATCCAAGTTGTGGCCCAAGCTTGAGCAAGGCGGCGGCTTGGTCGATTGTTGTTTGCAGACGGATAACCTGCGGGCTGACATCGGGGCGTTTCGCGCGGCGGGGGTTGATATGAGCGACCCAATGCCGCTAAGTCGCGTTCGTCCCGATGGCTACAAACTCGATTGGGTGCTGTCCCTTTACGGCGCGGATCGAGGCGTGGTTCCTTTCCTGATCGAGGATGAAACGCCACGCGATGAGCGGGTGCCCAAGGAGAAGACGCATCCGAACCAGGTGACCGGGATCGGCACGCTGACGATTGCGGTTGACGACGTGGAAACCGTTCGCCGCTGGTATGCGGGCATACTCGGCACTGAAGGACAGAAGATCGAGCGCGGCGACTTGGACGCCGCGGGCGTGCGTTTCACGATCGGGCCGCATGGTTTCGATTTTCTTGCGCCCAAAGGATCAATTGGCACGCTTAGTGACTGGCTGCGCAGCCGCGGTCCTTCTCCGTACGCGGCCACGCTCACGACGGCTTCGGGCAAAGCAGGCCTGCTGGATGAAACTAAGAGTCTGGGCGCGCGACTCTTTTTAGCGTGATTAATAGGCATGAGATCTATACCAGTTGATGAATTCGTAGAGGGACTGTGCGCGATACCCGAAGGAGAATTCTCCGTGGGTACGGTGTACGACTATCTTAAGCTACATCCAGTTCACGAGGAGACGCTCGAGCCGTATCTGTTCTTCAGTAGGAATCACTACACGCGCAACTTGATCTTTAAGAATGATCTTTTCGAACTGCTGGCCATCTGCTGGGAGGTGGGCCAGGCATCGCTCATTCACAACCATGCCGATCAGAACTGCTGGATGACAATGCCCATCGGCAAACTTCGAGTGCAGAACTTTCGCGTTGTTGAGCAGAATGAGCTGACTGGACATTGCCGGCTGGAACCAACCGATGCCGTGGACATCTACAACTTGCTGCCCGCCGAAGTAGACCCTGAGGAACCGGTGCATCAGGTGCTGAATCTTCGGGAGTTTGAGGAGCGAGCGGTGAGCCTGCACATCTACTCCCGGCCCTTTGATCGCTGTCTGGTATATTCGCCGGCGAAAGCCGAGTACAGCGAGGTGCAAACGAGCTACACCAGCGAATACGGCAAATTGAGAGAAGGGGAGAGGCTGTAAGCAGAGAGGCAAAAGTAAAGGTAAGAGGGAAGCGTCAAAGCCAAGGATGATACTGCCGTTTATTCAACCTCACACCGCCCAACTTCTACTCGGGCCTTTGCACCAACCTTTTGCAACAACTGCTCGCCAGTGAACACCTCGACAGAATCTTCCTACCTTTTTGCACGCCGGGTACTGACCCTAACCCCGCTGGCGTTCTCTTGTAAGTGCGCTGAGGGAGAAGCTTTGAACGGGTATCCCTGATTTGTTGCCACCCCGGTCCTAGTTCTTAGGACAATGTGGCGCGATAGTTGCTACAACCGATATGAAATAGTCAGTATGCCCACTAGACGGTTTTTCGCGGGTTCGCACTCTATTTGCGGGTTCGCACTATAAAGATCGTCGGCGTGGGTGTAGCGGCGACGCTGACAATGAGCGAGCACAGCCATCCGGTGAGATACAAAATTCCTAGTCGTTGTCGAACGCGCGGCCATTCCCCCGACGGTCAAGTGGTTCCGTGCCACCAGGCTCATTCTCGATATACGATGATGGGTCGGAGCGGTGAAATGATTAGCATTAAAAGAGGGTCTGCTGAATGAGTGCCGATGCCCAACACTCTATTCTGCAAGTTGCAGGTCTATTTTCCCAGTCCGTTGACGTGCGGGCAACTTGTGCCCTACGTCTTTTGCTGTCCTCGACTGCTCTTCTGATAGTTTATATTGACCCATCGAAACCGTACCACTTGGCAGGATTAATCTATGCCACCCTCGTCCTCTACACTTCATACAGCGCCTTCCTGAAAATCCTGTCTATTCGCAATAGTCGTTTCTTACCCGTAAAGATAATGCACTGGCTGGACGTTGCCTGGTTCATCCCACTGATTGCCCTGAGCAGTGGTATCAATAGCGTTTTCTTCTTCGTGTTACTTGCAGTTTTGGCGGCTTCATCCGGCTGGGGTTTTTGGATGGGAGTCCGCGTGACGCTGGTTTCGATTCCGCTATTCACTCTCGCCAGCGCTCTTATGACCCCGGAGTCGGATTTCGATCTGAACCGCTTCCTGCTCCGACCCACTTGTCTACTGATCCTGAGCTACATGATTGCACGGTGGAGCGGTGATATTAGGTTGAGAAGCCGTCTCGGGTTCATGAGGGAAGTCACTGGTCTGGCAAATACACGCTTCGGGATTGATAGGACAACCAACGCGGTGTTGGAGCGCTTGCGCTCGCTGTACCAGGCCGACTCTTGTTTACTCATAATGTCCGGACAAAAAAGCGCCAACGGGTTCTACCGCCTGCATCGTGTAAATCGTAAGAGTCGCGGCAAAATTGCCGTACCCCAAGAGATAACAGAAGAGATGGCCCGTATTTTCCTGCCACCCTCGTCTAATCAGGCCCTCATTTACAGAAAGGGTTGGTGGGAGAGGGGGCGTTCTTATAATTTTAAAACAGGTCAATTCGGCAAGAAAGGCTCCTCAAGTAACCACAAACTAGCCACCGCACTAGATGCCACTTCGTTTCTGGCCGTTCCGATAGCTTGTCGAAACGAACTGATGGGTGGTCTTTATATATCTGGCGGTCCACGCAGGTTTGATCAATCTGATATCGATTTTGTTATGCAGTTGATCGATCACATTACTCCAGTCCTGGAGAACATTAGGCTAGTGGACAATCTCACTTCAGAAGCAGCCGAACAGGAACGGCGAAGGATTGCTAATGACATTCACGACAGTGTTATTCAGCCCTATCTTGGGCTCCAGTTTGGGCTGGCTGCTATTTGCGAGGAGCTTGAGGCAGGAAACGCGGATCTCGTAAAGGACGCGAGGCAATTATTGGATCTGACAAACCAAGAGCTTGCTCAACTGCGGAGTTTTGTCTGGGGGCTAAGAAAAGGAGAACAGCGACGAGATGTTCTTTTGCCGGCACTCCAACGATTTGCTGCAAAATTCTCTGCCGTGACGGGAATCAATGTTGAGGTCGAGGCTAAGGGTGAACTGCGCGTTTACGACGGGGTTGCCGGTGAGCTGTTTCAAATTGTAGCTGAGGCCCTGAGCAATGTCAGGCGGCACACTCGATCTGGTCACGCTCGAGTAGAAATTGCCTGCCAAGATGGCAGTATTCTCTTGCAGATAAAAAACAACCACCTTGGGGCAAACGGAAACGGGGCTAACGGGAACAACGGAAACCATCACGGAAACACAGCCTTCACTCCCCGTTCAATCTCCGAGAGGGCAGCTTTGCTGGGTGGTGAAACTCAGGTGTACACAGATGAGAATGACTACACCGTTGTGAGCGTCGGGATCCCCCAATAAGAGTAGATTTGCAAATGTCTGTCTCTCTCGCCTCCACAGCGACAATGAAACGTGCGATCCGCATTTTGATTGTCGATGACCACGCGGTGGTTCGTGCCGGCCTGCGCATGCTGGTCGAACACGATCACTCAATGACCGTGGTCGGTATGGCCGGCAACCGCTCTGAAGCGCTGTCTCTAGCAGCCAGCGAACAGCCGGACATAATTGTCTTGGACATTCTCCTGGGTGACGACGATGGTCTCAGCTTTCTTCCGGAGTTGTGTGAAGCTAGCCCTAAGGCGCGAGTGCTCGTGCTGACAGGGGTACGTAGTTCTGATTTTCATCGGCGAGCTCTTCGGCGAGGTGCAGTGGGTGTTGTTCTCAAAGAACATGCTTCCGATATGCTCTTAAAAGCAATCAATAAGGTCCATCGAGGGGAAGTCTGGATCGACCGGACGATGATGGGTAGTATGCTCCAGGAAATTACGAAGCCTGCCACCGAGGATCCCGAAAAAGCAAAGATTGCCTCGCTTACGAACAGAGAGCGGGAGGTGATCACTCACGTCGGAGAAGGACTTAGGAATAAACAGATCGCTGAGCGGCTGTTCATTACCGAGACGACCGTAACCCATCATCTCACCTCAGTCTTTTCCAAGCTGGAAGTCTCGGATCGGCTCGAGCTCATTATCTACGCTTTTCGGCATGGCCTGGCCCAAATACCCAGTTAGGCAGGTCCCTTAGAGAGTGCGAAGACAGGGCTTGTGGTGGCCCGAGATAGAGGTTCAGTTCGACGCGAACTGGGAATGTTGCGAAATGCTTAACAACATGTCCAGGTCAACGATGGCATATTCCTGCCATAAAGAAGGGCAGGTGGCTCCGATGCGTCTCTTTCGCAAAGGAATTAACATGTGGCGCGTACGTCTCCCATTTACTCGCTGAGGGGTGTCTTCAGCCCAAGACAAGTGTTTAGAGTTCAGCAAGCCCTTCGCACGAAGGCGGTAGGTCTGAACAAGTTGGCAGATAAGGATTACTCACGAGAACACAACGACGCTGCTCAGAATGGCTTAGGTTTTCAGCCGAGGGCCACTGTGATTAGATCAACTGAATCTTGCCTTACACTTCAAGGCTTCCCTTTTGGGTATTTTCGTAGGGAGAAGTGTGTCAGGTGAGTTTATGGATGATGCACGCGTTTCTTGGGACTGTTATCAGCTGGCTTATTAACTAGTAGACATCCTTCGCCTCGGTTTGGGACCGGGGCGTTGTACGGGGATTTGTCTATGTTACTTGCGGGCAGTTTTAGTGAATACCCTCTCGGCCTTCTCTTGGAAATACTTCTCCATAAGAGGGAAACGGGTTTGCTCGAGGTCTCATCCTCTAAGCAATCGGGGTACTTCTTCATTAAGGAGGGTGAAATTAGAGGCGGCGAAGTCGGTAAACTGGCAGGCGCGCGAGCCGTCGAGTTGGCAGGAGGCTTGGTAGGTGCTTCTTTTCGATTCGAACCGATCGAGCCAACCGACTATGCGCGGGTTGTTTGGGAAAAGAGTTTTGGTCTGAACAGAATCGAAGCTGACACTCCAGGTCTACGAGGCGAAACTTTCCCAACAATGCTCGAGCAGCTTCTGCCTTCCGCAGAAGCAGCTTATGGCTTATTGCAGAGAGCCCGCGTGTCGTTAGCCCAAGTCAGGACAAAACTGCTGTCATCATTGCGAAAAGCGCTAGCACAGTGGCAAATCGCTCTGCGTCGTGATAGAGAGCTAATTCTCAAGTATAGGCCCATATTTAGTTTTCAAGCAGCTTTAGCTCTGATCGGTAAAAGAGCGATTTTGCCGTCGCGTCGACAAATAGTTGAAAGCAACATCTCTTTCGGAGTGGTCGTGGTCGCGATTTTGGTCGGCATTGCCGTGACCATTTCTCAAATTCTGTCTAGCAGCCAAGACCCCATCGATATGGGACCTGCAGATGAAAACATTGGTACCCAATCCCAATCACAGCCGAAACCCGCTTCGAGGGAGCGAGCGAAAAGCAAACCGCGAATTGGCAGGCAAAGGCCGGCAGAAAAGAAGAGAGACGCGAGGATGACGCAAGAACCTATGCCGCGGGCACCGGCTGAGCGGGCTCCCACCAAAGGGGTCGGCGATTCGGATGCTCACAAAAAACAGTCGGCGACTTCGTCTGGAGTGCAGACCATACCGGTTGTGCTTCAGATTGAAAACGGTCGTGTATCGCAGGCGTCTCTCCTTAAGCATCGCGTAGGAATGGAGCGTTACGAGGCAACCGCGCTTTGGATTGCTCGCCAGCGTCGATACCCCAAGGCGGGAAAACACACGGAAACAGTAGTAGTGAAAGTCACTCCCAATCCAAACTGATTCAGCAGAAAGGATGAATAGATTGAGCGAAAAGAAGGAAAAGAAAGAAAAGAATAAGAAGCGGAAGCATACAGCTCTCGTAATCTGTCGTGACTCCAAACAGTTCTGGACGACCCAGGCCCAATTCTGGCAGTGGGCCAGAGAGTGCGTCATCATCAAAACCCAGGATAGTCCGCTCACGGGTGTGTTCGTTCGCGAGGACGAAGAGGTACTGATTGTGCTGGGCAACACAGTACTCAATCTCGCCAACCCAAATCACATACGGGAAGCGTTGTTATCACGACGGTTAAGGAAACAGAAGAGAAGTTAAGAGGTAAAGATGAGACAGCATAAAAGAAAAATAGAAAGAGAACAGTAAGGTCATGTCAATGGACTAAGTGTGGCTTATTAAGGAAAAGCCGTGTAATAAGCGATTTTCGTCTGCTGCAAAGCGCGGGGCGTATCACGCATGCAACCAACAATTGCGGACCGACCGCAGCGGTGTGGCCGAGTGCATAAAACGTAAGCTTTCCAATGGTGAACATTATGGGGCGTAATCGGCCGAGCAAATTCGATGTACAAGATCAATCGTTAATTAACGTGGATGACAACAACCATGTCGCCGCTGGTTACACTAATAGTTACAGCGTTCAGAGAAACCTGTCGCCGCGTGATGTCGCGACAGTTCTGTTTCGCCGGAAGGGGTTAATCGCTGCGTTATTCCTCACAATCGCGGCGGTCGCGGCGGTAGGTACATTTCTCCTGCCCAACCAGTACGAATCGCGCATGAAGATCCTGGTGAAGAACGCCCGAGCCGATGTAGTGGTAACACCAGAGCGCACAAGTGAAACTACGTACCACAATGTCACCGAGACTCAAATTAACTCAGAGATTGAGCTTCTGAAGAGTAAAGATTTGCTGGAGCAAGTTGTAATAAAAAGCGGCTTGGCTGAACAAAGGCCAACAACTCCTGCTGTGACGGACGTGTCCAACTCTCTTTCTATTGAAAACGCCATTCGTCAATTGGAAAAGGACCTAGAGATCATACCGGTGAAAAAGGCGGACATTATCCGAGTCAGCTACACAGCGAGGTCTCCAGAACTTGCAGCTTCAGTGCTCCAGAACCTCAGGGATTTGTACTTAGAAAAACACCTAAAGCTGCACCGCCCACCGGGGACCCATGAATTTTTCAAGAGGCAGGCTGATCAACACAAGGAACAGCTTCGGGACGCTGAACTCAGGTTGGATGAGTTTCAGCAGAGTAACAATGTAGTGGCGCTTGATCAAGAGAAAGAACTAAATTTGCGAAAGATGGCTGACGTGAAGTCCCAACTACTTGAGGCCAACGCCGCGATCAGTGAAGCAGGCGAACGGATCGCGAAAATCCAGCAGCAACTCAGCACGCTGGAACCACGCATCGTGACACAAAGCAGGTCAGTTCCTAATCAACAATCAACCGAGCGTTTAAACACCATGTTAGTGGAACTACAGAATCGGCGCACACAGCTTTTAACAAAATTCCAGCCTGAGGACCGACTGGTGAGAGAAGTAGAACAGCAGATGAAGGATACGACCGCCGCTTTGGAGAAGGCAATGAAGAGTGCGGCCGTCGAGGAGTCCACGGATCTCAACCCGCTGCGTCAGACGTTGGAGAGCGAACTGTCTAAAGAGAAGTTACAACGGGCGGGACAGCAGGCGCGGCGTGACGACCTAGCCAAACAGACACAGCAGTATCAATCGTTGCTCTTCAAGTTAGCTAGCGGAACCACCGAGCACAACAACTTAACGCGTGCGATTACGATGGCCGAGGGCACCCACCAGCTTTACGCGAAAAAGCAGGAAGAAGCCCGCATCGCGGACGCTTTGGACGAGCAGAAAATCACGAACGTCTCAATTGCCGAGACCCCCACTACCACGCGTCTGCCGAGCAAACCCAATCGTCCTTTGAACCTAGCCCTCGGTTTGTTTCTGGCAAGTTTCGTCAGCTTAGGCAGTGTCTTCTGCGCCGAGTTCTTCCGCGACACTGCCTACACGCCGCGTGAACTGGAATCCTTAACCGGGCTCCCCGTCCTCGCCACAGTTCCCAGGGGGACGCAACTCGAGATCAGTCGAGGGGTCGAGGAAAAGGGAGAAGAGGAGAGAGCGGAGGCGGTGGCCTCCTAGAGCCATGAGTCCATCCTTTACCAACGAGCAAAAGCCGGTTAGCTACTGTAGATCCTAGATTTACGCTGGTGACTTCTTACGTGGGCTTGAACCTACTTACAGACGTGTAAGCCGTGAAGCCGAGTGCAAGAAAGCTAGAACTTTATGCAACAGTATCTTCAATTAATTTTGGCGAGTAGGGCCCAAGAACGTGAACACTGCATGGTTATAGCGTTCACATCCGCCTCTCCTAAAGAGGGCGTGAGCCATGTAGTAAGATCGTTCGGGGCAGAACTGGTACGCTGCACAGGCAAGCGGACCCTGATCGTGGACGCTCAAAGACTGCAACGCCTTCAAGCTTCTAATCCCATACGGGTATCTCAGTACTGTGTTGAGACGGAAATCACCAACTTGTGGATCATGCCGCCGGACGAAGAAGTTGCCGGTACACTAGAAGAAGGTCACCTGCTTCAACGTGCTGGCGCGCGTCTGCATGAACAACAGTTGGGTCAAGATCGTATTCAAGCCCTGCGCGTCGGCTTCGACCACGTGCTGATCGATTGTCCATCACTTAAAGCTTCAGCTATGGCCGCGATGATAGCCCCGTACGTTGATGGCATGGTTCTCGTTGTGGAAGCTGATCGCACTAAACGAGATCAAATTCAGCGCGCCCAGCAGTTAGTTGCAACGGTAGACGGGAGGTTATTAGGCTACGTTCTAAACAAAAGACGGTATCCGGTTCCGGAGTGGTTGTACAAGAGGCTTTAGAAGAGCATAGATTGCTGTCCCTAGCATGTCCTAAAAAACAGCAGCGGATGAGAAGGGGTATTTAATTGCGATTATGGATCGCCGTCTAAGTTCAAACTATTTCCGCATGTCACGTGAGTGCTACAGAAAAAGGTCCCGCCCTGGCGGCACGCTGACACGAGACCTGAGCCACCTAGCGGGAAGTAGTTGTAATGCCGAAAGGCGCCGCACCTTTTTGTGGATGCATCTGCAGTCCACACTACTAGCACACCAGATCTCCAGCCGCGGCAAAGATACGCGGCAGCTGCCATTAAAACTTCAAGACAGCGTCTCTGCAACTGCCGCCTTCTCTTCGTGGCAAGTATCCGGTTGTACCAGTGACAACCCTGCCATGCTGCGCCTTCGCGAGACAACATTACCGACCCGATGTCTGTTGCTACCTGTCTATCACCGATGAGGGAACAAGAGTGAGCCGCACTGCAGTGACATGGATATGGCGAGAGTATGTGGTTTGGGAAATCAGATGTCAGGAAAATTAGGGAGAGGTGATTCATGAGGCACAAAGTCTTACTTACTATAGCTTGGTTCCTTTTAACCGTGTGCATGGCAGCGCAGGCGCAAACAGCGCCGGCGTTAGGAACCTTTAACCCAAATCCGCGCTACCTCCTTAGTCCTGGCGACGTAGTGGAGGTGCAGTACCGCTACACTCCGGAATTTAACCAGACGGTAACTATCCAACCGGACGGCTTC
>Ga0136617_10001815_pt1 | contig 19020 bp, 16 predicted proteins | sample AntDrymUQ3222106_2_FD_129672 | JGI IMG/M metagenome (GOLD analysis project Ga0136617, IMG submission 129672) | Polar desert sand microbial communities from Dry Valleys, Antarctica - metaG UQ322 (21.06) | ecosystem: Environmental > Terrestrial > Soil > Desert | place: Antarctica: Dry Valley... | reverse complement strand
TTATCCTGCGTCGGAAATCTAGTCAATAGACCCGAGAGGCTGAATTGAAAAAAGGCTGGGGCAATGCTTCAGCTTTTTTTTGCCCATATTTTGAACAATTCTGTCATAGATAAAATGTTGCGTAGGCTGGAAAGTGTGTTATAAATGAAACAGTGGTGCGGCTGCCGAAATTTTCACGATGAAAAAAAACACTTGGGACACTGGGACATGGGACAAAATCAGCGGCGGGAATGCTTTTGATTCGGGATTGAAACTAACGCAGAATGGAAATCGCTTAGCATGAAACTTTTACCGGAAAAACTCACCAGGCTTGCAGAAACCGTGCGTGTGAGCGGCGGCCGCGCGATGCTTGTCGGCGGTTGCGTTCGCGACGAGTTGATGGGTATCGAGCCTAAGGATTGGGATGTTGAGGTTTACGGCATCGAGCCGACTAAGCTAAAAGAAATACTCTTTTCATTCGGGGACGTAAACATTGTTGGTGAGGCTTTCAATGTATACAAAGTAGGGAACGATCTGGACGTTTCGATTCCTCGACGTGAAAGGAAAGTATCGCGCGGGCATAAAGGCTTTATCGTCGCAGGCGATCCCGATATGTCGTTTGAAGAAGCTGCGAAACGCCGCGATTTTACTATAAACGCAATATTGAAGGATGTTTTGACCGGAGAGATCATCGATCCCTACGACGGCCGTGCCGACATTGAACGAAAACTGCTTCGGATGGTTTCGAGTGAAACTTTTGGTGAAGATTCTTTGCGCGTCCTGCGTGCGGCTCAGTTTGCCGCGAGATTTGAATTCGGTATCGATGCGGAAACGGTTGCTATCTGTAAAACAATTGATGTTACCGATCTGCCCAAAGAGAGGGTCGGGGGCGAATTTGAAAAACTTCTTTTAAAAGCCAACAACCCGTCGATTGGCTTGAGATGGCTTTACGATCTTGGTGTGGTCGATCAGATTTTCCCTGAAATGAAAGCGTTGGTCGGCGTGCGGCAAGAGCCGGAATGGCATCCGGAAGGCGACGTCGATGTCCATACGCTTATGGTTGCCGATGAAGCACGCAAGCTGATCGACGATTTGCCTTATGAAAAGAAAATATCGGTGATGCTCGGCGCGCTGGCTCACGATTTTGGCAAGCCGCCTACGACGCAGTATTTCGACGGCAGGTGGCGTTCGCATTCACACGACGAAGCCGGCATCGAACCGACGCTGACATTTCTCGACACCCTTGGGATTTATACGCTAAATGGTTATGACGTTCGAAATCAAATCGTACAGTTGGTTCGGTACCATTTAAAGCCTGGTGAATATTATAAGTCGAAATCCCCGGTCGGCGACGGAGCCTTTCGCCGGCTCGCGAGAAAGGTCGAACCGGATCTTTTATACCGCGTCGCCAAAGCCGATTCGCTCGGAAGAAATCCCGATTGGCTGCCGCCCGAAAAGCGGTTTGGCTCAGAAGCTCAGGAATGGTTTATTGAAAAGGTGCGAAAGCTTCAGATCGAGACGGAGGCTCCCCAACCGATTCTTATGGGCAGGCATTTGATCGAATTGGGTCTTCAGCCGTCGCCGCAATTTAAGCGAATTATCGAGTCCGTGTATGGACTGCAGCTTGACGGTAAAATCAACAGCGTTGAGGAAGCGCTAATCGAAGCACGGATTTTAATGGATAATGATGCAATAAAATAGGAAACTACTAATACGAAAGCCGACAAAAACTTGCAATTTGCCGCTTTTAAGGCGAAAATTAAAATGGCGTCCGAATGTTGAATTCCGCCGAATAATGTTTTTGAAACTTTGCACGGCCTGCCTCGTGTAAATTCTCGTAAACTAGCTTTTGACACCACAACTTTAAGTCGACAACTAATAATTATGAAAAGATCACTTTACGTCCGATTTTCGCTCAGCTTTCTCCTCGTATTTTCTATGCTGTGTCCTGCCGCCGTTTTAGCGATGGGCGATGGGAAAAAGCATTTTAAGACCGGGATGAAGCATGAAGATGCACAGCAGTGGGACCAGGCGGCGGAGGCATTTGCGCTGGCCGTTGCGGATAATCCGAAGAATCCGGAATACCTGCTGCATTTACAGCGTGCTCTTTTCAACGCATCGCAGATGTACATGAAGAAAGGCACCGTTGCGGCGCAGGAGAAGGATTACGAGAGCGCTTACGTAGCCTTTCGAAAGGCTTACGCCTTTGACCCGGTCAATGAGCTTGCTAAATCCGAGATGGCGAGAATGATACGCCTCCAGCAGGAAGTGCAGGACGGCAAAAACCCGGATGCTACCAGGACGGACGAAAACGGAAAAGTAAAGCTTGTTCAAACGGGTTACAATACGCAAAAGGTTCCACAGGATGTCCAAATTCCGCAAAGACTCGAGCAAATCAGGCAGGTTCCTTTTCCCGGCGGCGTCAATTTACAGTTCATAGTCAAGGAACTGGCCAAGGATCTCGATCTGAATGTACTTTTCGATGCCGATTCACGGCTCGAAACAAAAAATATTCGAATCGATCTCAAAAATGTGACGTCCGCCAAGGCACTGGACTACATATTTCTTCAGGAAAATCTTTTCTTTCAAAAAGTCGGTCCGCGGACGATCATTGTTGCTCTCGGAAATCGCCGGACCAATTTCCAACAGCTTGTTCTGCGTACGTTTTATCTAGCCAACGCCAGCCCGAAGGACGTTAAAGCACTGATCACGTCCGCGATTCCGGCCCAGCCCGGCCGAAGCCAGACGATTGTGCTCGAAGACCCGTCGACAAACAGCATTACGGTTCGCGACACGTCGGAAAATATTGCGCTGATCGGCAGACTGATAGCGTCGCTGGATAAAGATCGCGCCGAAGTCGTGATGGATGTTGCGATATATGAAGTTAACAAAAGCGACTTGCTGCAACTTGGAAACCAGGTCGGTGACGAGGCTTCACTGACAGGCTTGGGCGGATCGACTCGCGGAGTTGTGACGGCCAATAAAAGCGCCAATCTTTTTGGGACAGCCGCCAGCTTTATCCCGCAAACATTCGGTGTCGGTCTGATTATACCGGCAATCAACCTGACCGCGTTTCAACGAAAACGGGATACCAGGCTTATCGCATCCACGCAAATTCATGCTTTTAATAACGAGGACTCGTCCGCGAGAATCGGTCAGCGGGTTCCTGTTAGGACAGCCTCCTTTGCGCCGGTCAACAACGGAGGAAACAATCAAAATAATAATGTCTTTGGCGATGTTTACAATTATGAACAAGTTGGATTAACGCTGAAATTTAAACCGATCGTTTTTCCCAATCAGGATGTTCAGGTAGCAATGGAGATCGAGTCCAAGGATGTTGCCGGAGCGTTGACCGATCAACCGGTATTTACGGAACGAACGATTAAGGGAACGGCACGTGTTCAAAATAATAAAACGCTGCTGCTTGCGAGTGTCGCGCAAAATCAACAATCAAATGGAAGACAGGGATTGCCGCTCCTGGGGTTGATACCGATCATCGGACGGCTGTTCACCGCTCCTACAAAGGACAATCAGCAGGTTGATATTGTTATTGCGATAACCCCGAGAGTTATCCGCGCACCTGACATTTTACCTGAGGACCTAATTGAAAGGCCTACTGGAAGTCTCGCCACGCCGACCAGCGGTTCGCTCGAGGCGATGATCATTCAGGAAGAAAGGGACGAGCTGCTAGCTACCGCACGCCGCCTTCCGACGACCGTTCAGGTTCAGTTGCAGGATCAGCCGGCATATGTTCGAACGGAAGCCACTCAGTCCAATGCGGCGGCCGCTCCAGTTTCCGAAAATAAGGGCTCGGAAAACATTGCTAATAAGACTGAAATAGATGCATTAAATCTCCGTCCGATCGATACAAGCGTAAAAACTTTACAGATAAATCAGACGTCCGATACACCCATACCTGTTGAACCGGCCGAAATTCCAATAAAAACGCCCGACGCGGCTAATGTCCAGACACAACCTGCCGCCGGCCTGACCGCGGAATTACAGCTGCCCGGCTCACTCCCCGAACTGCAAACCGGCGAGAAAACAAAGGTCGCGGTGATGGTAAAAAGCTCGGCCGCATTTCGCTCCGCCGTTTTGGGATTGCGGTTCGACCAAAAGAAATTGGCCGTTCGATCTGTTAGTTTTGGTGATATTTTCGGGGCGGGCGTGGCGAACACAAACGTCGCACCGTTTCTAAACCAGAACGGCAAAATGTTCGTTTCGCTTTCTTTGCCGGAAGGCACGGTCGCGACTTCCGCCGGAGTTATGGCTTTTGTCGAAGTGGAGGCTCTGTCCGACGGCAGGATTGAGATAGCGTTGGAAAAGGACGTGTTGAATCTGCTTGCCGCCGACGGTAAGAATTTTGCCGTAAAATTCTAAAATGGAGTTCAAAGTTCAAAGTTCCAAGATTCGCGTTCGTCTGATTTCCATTTTAGATTGGCGGGATATTGGAGATTTGCAATCGCACGTCGCAGCTCGAAAATCGAAATTTGATAGTGGATTCACGCTGTTCGAACTGGTTATTACACTGACCGTCCTTGCGATCCTTATAATGGGAACGATTCCGCTTGCCCAGAATGCGGTGAAACGTCAGAAGGAACTCAGGCTCCGTGAAACGCTCCGACAGGTTCGCAATGCGATCGATGAATTCAGACGCGATGCAAATGGCGGATGCCTGCGGGGCGCTTTTTCATCGGGCGATCCGACCAGGGGGCCGCGGCCGGTTCCCAACATGCCCTCCGACCCTAGAAGCCGCGTCGTAATTGATGATTGCACGATCTTTGACTCGGAAAATCTCGATCGGTTTCCACCCAGCCTGGAGGTATTAGTCGAGGGCGTGAAGGTCAAAGAAAGAGGACTGGGCTTGACCGCCGGAAGCGGAATCTCCGGCAATACCAAGCAGGCTACCGAGATAGATGAAAACGTGGACGTTATTAAAGTTTATTTGCGAGATATGCCGGTCGATCCGATGACCGGCGAATCAGATTGGAAGTTTCGCTCGTCGTACCAGGAAAAAGATGACGATAGCTGGGACGACATCAATGTTTTTGATATCCAATCGGTGTCAGAGGAAGTGGGTTTGAACGGAGTAAAATATAGTGAGTGGTAAATTCAGTGCGGAGTGCGGAGTGCGAAATGCGCAGTCGAAGGCGATCAGGCCTTTGGCCGGCGCTTTGCCATTTCCAAAATTCCGCACTCCGCACTCCGCGTTCCGCAATCAAAAAGGATTTTCGCTGCTTGAGTTGATGATAGCGATGTTTATTTTGATCATTTTGATCTCCGTCGCTTTTCCTACCTATCAGCGAACCGTTCAGCATGCCCGCGAAACGGTTCTGAAGGAGAATCTTTGGCAAATGCGACGTGCCATCGATCAGTTCTCGGCAGACAAAGGAAAAGCGCCGCAGTCGGTCGACGAATTGGTTGAAGGCAAATATCTGCGGGAAAAGCCGATAGACCCGATCACGGAAAAGAGTGAATGGGACGAGGTCCAGGGGGAAGATCCCTCATCGCCCGACGCCGAACAGGGCCTTAAGGATGTGAAAAGTACGGCGGACGGCCAGGATGCGGAAGGAAAGAATTACGCGGATTATTAATAAAAAAGTCGAACGTGAAAAAGTGATTTTGTTTTTTTCTCGTTTTTCTTATTTTGTGGATATTCCGGGCTGCCGTGATTTCGAATCTATTTGACAATTCAAATAAAGGGTTTTCACGGAGAATACTGAAGGAATCAGACTAAAGAAGAAAAATAAATGCTGTCTGTACTAACCCAACCGAATTATCCGAAGGCTGCGATTGGTCTCGAGAAAGAGAGTGTCACGGCGGTCGGCCTTCAAAAGGAAGGCCGCGGCAATTTTGGCATCAAGCAGGCAGCAACAGTCGAACTGCCGTCCAATCTGCTGTCGCCGAGCTTTTTGGAAAAGAATATCGCGAACCCGAAAGAGTTGGGCGCTTTACTCGAGGAGGCGGTGGTTTCATCCGGGCTGCATAAACAAAAGAATTGGTCGGTGTCGCTGCCGAGCAATACCGCACGTTCCGCAATTCTAACGCTGGAAAATGCAGCGTCCGCAAAGGACGAATCGGAAGAAATATTGGATTGGAAAGCCGAACAGAGCTTCGGTGCTCCCGCTGCGGAAATGCGGATCACGAGGTACAAGATCGCGCCGGACAAAGAAGGAAAAACTCGCTATTTCGCGACTGCGGTCAAGTTGTCCGTGATCGATGAATACGAGACGATTTTCGAGACTTTTGGATGGAAAACAGGCCTGATTCTCCCGCGCGCGGTTAGCGAGATTAAATGGTTGATCGGCGACTCTAATAAGACCGACTCGCTTCTTATAAGCTCCCAAAATGACGGGTTTACAGCGTTCTTACTTCGCGGCGGCGAACCGGTCGTGGTTCGTACCGTTACCTGCGGCATTGCCGATCGCGACGATGAAATTTATCGCCTTTTGATGTTTTATAACGACCGTTTCGCGGACGGGCATACTGAGAATTATCTGGATAAACTCCTGATCATAGGAAAAGATCTGGTTCCCGCGAAGATAAAGGAAATCTCGGCCGAAGCTCTCGGACGTGCGTTGCGGATATTGCGTCCGAGTGATGTAGGCTTGAATTTGCCTGCCAGCAGTCTTAGTTTCGATGAAGTAGCGGCTCCGGCCGGCTTGGCGGCCCTCGGCTTTAGTTAGAAGAGCTTACCGCAGCAGATACGCGGTTGAATGCAAATTTTCGTTTCCCCCACTTTATGTTTTCAGCATAATTGTTTTTTTTATTGTTTACCTCTGCGGCCCTTACGATTCGTGCGTATTTCACGTTTCCACCCTGGAACATTCTGAATAACAATTACGTATAAACTTAGCACTATGACAGCATACGCACTGCAAAACCTAAAACGACGCTCGGACGGCGAGTTAATATTAGACTCCATTGGCGGGAAGGAAGAAGGCTTTGAAGAACTCGTGCGCCGATATCAGCGGCCGATCACGGGGTACGTTTCTCGAATGCTCGGCGACTATGAGTCTTCGCTCGATGTCACGCAGGAAGTGTTCATAAAAGTTTACAAGTCGCTCTCTAGATACAGTTCTGAATACAAGTTCTCTACCTGGCTTTACCGCATCGCCCATAATGCCGCAATCGATCATATGCGGCGAAGTTCGATTAGTGTTCAAAGCCTCGAAACCGAAAACGCAGATGGCACGTATCAACTACAGATTGAAAGCCCGAATCCGTCACCCGAACAGGATCGGGAAAGAAGCGAATGGCGGACGGAGATCGACGAAGTGGTAAAACGATTGCCGGAAGCCTATAGGCATTTAATTTTGCTGCGGCACTCGCAGGATCTGAGCTACGACGAAATCGCGGAAATTACGGACTTACCGCTCGGAACTGTCAAAAATCGATTGTTTCGAGCGAGAGAAATGATGCGAGACATCTTTATCGAAAGAGGATTTTCCGTATAAGGAGTTGCTAATACGAGCAAGATGACGCCGATAGAAACGAAAATATACATCGATTGTCCTGGCGGCGAAATCGGCGCTTACATAGATGGAGAGGTTTCACCGGCCGACGAGACAGCGTTGGAACAACATTTTGCGGTTTGCGGAATTTGTCGCGCTGAACTCAATCAACAAAAAACCTTTCTCTTTGTTTTGAACGCTTCATTGGAAACTGAGACGGAACTGGAACTCCCGAAAAACTTTACGAAAACGATCGTGGCCAATGCCGAAAGCCGTGTCAGTGGTGTGCGAGGTTCGAGAGAACGATTTACGGCTGTATTTATCTGTTCGGCTCTCTTTCTATTTGCCTTATTCGCGCTTGGAAGCGACGCTGAAAAGGTGTTCCTGGCTTTCGGAAACGTGGGTGAAAAGATTTGGGCGGTCGGCGCTTTCACGCTCCACCATTTTTATAATATTTCCTTTAGTATTGCTGTAATAGCCCGGTCGCTGTATCATCAAACGCTCTTTAGCTCTGCAGTCACGCTGTTCTTTCCGGCAATCCTTTTCACGTCGGCGCTGTTTGTTTTTTCGCGATTCGTAGTCCGCGCCAGTCGTATACAGGAAAACTAAGACCCGAAAATGTGATAAGCCCATTTGCTCCAGGAATTATTTTCGAAAACCACTTTTCTTTTTTGAAGTGGCGAACTCTATGCGCTGCAGTTCTGATATCTTTCTTCAGCCTTTTTGCTCACGCTCAGATCTCAACGAATTCTGCCGATAACACAATCACCGTGGAAGACGCTCCCGAAATGGAAGTCCTTTCGTACGGTAAAACCGTGATCGTTCGAAAACGGGCCAAGGGGGTTCTAACTTTTGGAGCAGACATTATTATTGAGGGAAGAGTGGACGGTGACGTTGCTTCGATCGGCGGCTCGATTATTCAAAAGGAGAACGCCTTTATCGGTGGAGACGTAATTATTCTGGGCGGAAAATATAAGCCCGAAAGTGCGAACCCGATGAGAAACGAAGGGAAGGAGACGGTAATGTATGCCGGTTATGAGGAAGAGCTCAGGGATCTATCGCAAAACCCGTCCCAAATATTGTCGCCCACCTTTTCACTGGCTTTTTTTGCCCAACGTGTGTTGTCGGTCCTATTTTGGTTTATAGTCTCTTTGGCGTTTGCGACGATCGCTCCCGGAGCCGTCAGCCGTGCGATTGTCCGGATTCGTCTTTCGACGCTAAAGGTTATCGCGATTGGTTTAATTATATTTTTAGTTACCACCGTCGGCCTTATCGCCAGTTTCACCATTTTGCCGAATTACCTGAGCGCCATTTTCGGAATGATGGCCTTCGTGCTGCTGATGCTTGCCTATGTATTCGGTCGGGTCGCACTGCACGTAAGCTTTGGCAAATTAGTGCAAAAGCATCTATTGTCCGAAAGCAACCAGTCCGAAACGCTGGCAATCTTCCTCGGGGTAGTTATCTGGACCCTGCTATTGTCAATCCCGTATGTGTGGACTTTCGCTCTTCTTGGCCTTTTTGCCGCCGGGATCGGACTAGTCCTAACAGCCCGCTCGCCGAGCGATTGGAGAACTCGTTAAATCCGCCATCCGCTTTGTTTACAAATCTTTACAATTAAAACTAAACCTCCCACCCGCAATATACGTCTAATAGTGATTGAAGCAACTTTTCGTTGCTTCCGGCGTATTAATATTTATATCTTCATCATTTAGAACAGGTAGTTATGCGTAAAAGAGACATTTTGCTCGTTTCAGCAATTTCGTTAAGTGGGATTTTGTCGGCAGCTTTCGCTCAGACGCCTGCGGGCGCAAAACCGTCGGTTGCGTCCGGCGATGTGGTTTCGATCAATGAGAGCAAAATCGTGTTGCAAACGAAAGACGGATCGATTGACGTAACGCTCTCGGAAAAAACCGAGTATAAACGCGTGCCGCCGGATAATCCCAGCTTGAAGGCTGCTGTTGCCTCGGCCTTCGCCGAAATCGGTAATGGCGACAAACTGCTCGTAACCGGCTTTTTCTCCGATGACAAAAAGACTCTTCCCGCGCGTGCCGTTTATTTGATGACAAAATTGGATATCGCCCAAAGACAGACAAAGGAAAGTGAGCGGTGGAGCACGCGGGGAATCTCCGGGCGGGTCGCTTCGATAAATGCCCAAACCGGGCAGGTTAATGTCGAGATCAGAGGACTGGGCAACGCCTCGACTGTAGTGCTGACGCCGAAGCCTGATGCTAAATTCAAGCGTTATGCGCCGAACTCGGTCAAATACAGTGAAGCCGGCGCAAGCTCAATCGCGGAGCTTCAGGCGGGTGACATGATCAGAGCGCTCGGCGACAAAAGCGCCGACGGCGCGAGTTTTGCGGCGGAGGAGATCGTAACAGGAGCTTTTCAGACGATTGCCGGAACCGTAAAAACCGTTGACGCCGCGAAGAACGAGATCGTAATAACAGACTTGCAGTCCAAAAAAGATATAACCGTGGCCCTCGGCTCCGCCGCGCTTCTGAAGAAGTTTCCCGAAGAAATGGCCCAGAGGATGGCGATGCGGCAAGGCGGCCAGGCAGGCGGAGGAGGAGCAAGACCCGGAGGACAAGGCGAAGGAAGAAGACAGCAAGCGGACGATGGATCGGCCGGACAGGGCGGCCAGCGGTCCGGCGGAGCTGGAAGGGGCGGTTTTGGCGGCCGACAACGCAGCGGCGGGATAGATGAAATGCTAGAGCGTTTCCCGAATATTACGGCGGCTGATTTGAAAGCCGGCGATATGATCGCTGTTTCGAGCACAAAAAACACAAGCCTCGACCGCATTACGGCGATAAAATTGTTGGCCGGGGTCGAGCCTTTTATTAGAGCGGCTCAGGCAACTACAGGAGATCAACGAGGTGGCCAGGGCGGCCAGAGCCTTAATATTCCGGGCCTGGACGGGCTGGACTTTCCATAATCCGACGTAAATAAATCTCGGAACCTGTGTACGTTTTACAAGTTCCTGCTTTACTAATTACTTTTCCAGGCAAATTGACATGAGACTTACTAAACTTTTTATATTGAGCGGGATAATTGCTTTAATTTTTCATATTTCTATTTTTGCGCAGCAAGCTGGCAGCTTGGGCGGCCAGATCGTCGACAGTCTGGGTGCGGTTGTTGTCGGTGCAACCGTCACGGTTGTGTCCGCGGCGGGTGCCGAAAAAACGGCATTGAGCAACCAGCGGGGTGAGTTCTCCGTTGCGGCGCTTGCTCCCGGGAAATATACGGTTCGGGTAACGGCGGCTAATTTTGCGTTCTACGAAAATACCGGGGTCGAAATCGCTCCCGGCCAGCGTCAGGAGCTTACAGTTCCTCTGACGGTCGAGGGTCTCGAGGAACAGGTCGATGTATCGAGCGGCGAAGGAGTTTCGACCGATCCTCAAAATAACGCCGGCGCAACCGTGTTAACCGAAAAAGAGCTCGAGGCGCTCCCCGACGATCCTGACGAGCTCGAAGCCGCTTTGCAGGCACTTGCCGGCCCATCGGCAGGCCCGAACGGCGGCCAGATCTACATTGACGGCTTTACCGGCGGACGGCTTCCGCCAAAGGAATCGATCCGCGAAATACGAATCAATTCGAATCCTTTTTCGGCGGAATTTGACCGTCTCGGTTTTGGGCGAGTTGAAATCCTGACCAGGCCCGGCTCCGATAAATGGCGTGGAAGCGCGTTTGGTAACTTCAACGACGAAAGCTTCAACTCACGTAATCCTTTTGCTTTAAACCGCGCTCCGAGCCAGACGAGATTCTTTGGCGGAAACGTCTCGGGCCCGATTCAAAAGGGAAAGTCTTCGTTTTTTATCGACATCAGTAACCGGGACGTTGATAACAACGCCGTTGTAAACGCGATTATTCTTGATTCTGCTCTGAATCCATTGAATTTTCGGGAGGACTTTCAAATTCCAAGCCGGCGTTTATCGTTTAGCCCGCGATTCGATTATGCGATCAACGACAGAAATACGCTTGTCGCGCGTTATAGTTTTGAGCGGGCATCCTTTGAAAATCAAGGCATCGGTAATTTTTCGCTGCCGTCCCGGGCGTATGAGACCTCAAGCTCCGAGCACGAGATACGCTTGACGGAAACGATGATTATGAATCCCACGACGATCAACGAGACCCGTTTCTCGGCCGAATGGGAAAACCGCGATCAGACCGGCGATAACTCTGTTCCGACGATCAATGTTTCCGATGCATTTACGGGCGGCGGTTCGCAGATCGGTTTGAGCTTTAACCGCGCAAACGTATGGGAGCTGCAAAATTATACGACGACCTCCGTCGGTGCGAACTCGCAGCACGCTCTTAAATTCGGCGTCCGGCTGCGGGGGATAAGTATCACCGATCGCTCTGAAAATAATTTTGGCGGCTCATTTTCCTTTCCCGGTGCGCTAGGACTGACGCCACTCGAACAATATCGCGGCCGGCTTCTTGGAAATACCGATTCGCGGTTTTTCCCTACACAATTTTCGATCGCGACAGGTAACCCCGAGCAGAAAGTTTCTCGAACGGATGTCGGCCTGTTCGTTACAGACGACTGGCGTGTAAATCAGGGACTGACCTTGAGCTTTGGGCTGCGTTACGAAAATCAAACCAACATCAGCGACAACCTGAATTTCGCACCGAGATTCTCTTTTGCATGGTCGCCCGGTGCAGGCGGCGCCCGTGCGCCCAAAACTGTTATTCGCGGTGGTTTCGGTTTTTTCTATGATCGGTTTAGTGAGAATCTAACACTGCAGACAATACGCTTTAGCGGTGCCGAACAGCTGAATCTGGTCGTCAGTGCAAACGAGACTGACCCGGTTCGACGGGCTGCGGCCCTCGCACTACTCCGGCAGCCTATTTTTACTTTGGATGGCGTGACAAACGTACCGACGGCGGCTCAGATATTGGCTGCTCTGCCCCAGTCAAATACTATCCGAAAGATCAACCCAGAATTGAAAACGCCGAGAATGTTTCAGGCGGCGATCGGCGTTGAGCGGCAGTTACCGGCCCGGACCACGGTGTCACTGACCTACATCGGATCGCGGACATACAATGTAGTGCGTTCGCGCAATATCAACGCGCCGATCTGTCCGCTGCAGAATAGTTGTGATAGTGCCCCCCTGCCGGAACCTACGCTTGGCGACATTTATCAATACGAATCTACCGGCACGCTGGATCAGAACAGATTTAATGTGAATGTTCGTTCTATGCTTAATCCCAGGTTCTCGCTTTTCGGAAGTTATAGCCTCGGCTTTGCGAACGGAGACTCCGACGGTGCGGGCAGCTTTCCGGCATACTCCTACGATCTTTCAGGCGAGTTCGGCCGGTCGTCCTTTGATATTCGGCATAATCTGACGGTCGGCGGCAATTTCAATCTGCCGTGGGGTATATCGCTGAGTCCGTTTATTACCGCAAACAGCGGCCGCCCTTTCAATATCATCAAGGGACAAGACCTGAACGGCGACCTGCAGTTTACCGAGCGTCCGACCTTTGGAGAACTGGCGGCAAGATGCAGTTTTCTTAACCTGAATGCATCATACTGCGACGTGTCCGATGAAGATCCGAACGCCATAATTCCGCGCAATTTCGGACAAAGCCCGAAATACTTTTCCGCCAATCTTCGCGTGAACAAAAACTTCGGTTTTGGCAGCTCGCCGCAGGCAGCCGTAAGTGTCGAGGGACAGGGCAGTGGTCAGCCTGCCGGCGGCGGAATAGCGGCAGCCGCCCGAGCCGGACGCGGCGGCCGGGGCGCGGGAGGAGGAGGCGGCGGCCGCAGAGGCGGCGGAAGCCGAGGTGGTTTTGGCGGTGGCGACGCGAGAAAGCCGTATAATTTGAACGTCGGGCTTAACTTTAACAATCTGTTTAATACGGTTAATTTGAGCGCTCCTATCGGAAATTTAAGCTCCGGCAGATTCGGCCAGTCGACATCGACGCTGGGGAGCTTCGGCGGCTTCGGCTCCGGCGGCTTTGGCGGAGGAGCCGGGTCGGCAAATCGCCGTATCGAATTGCAGATGCGGTTCAGTTGGTAGAAGCCCGCGAATGGTTTATAGTTTATGGGAGAGGACTGGCAATTTTGCTCGTTCATCTCCCGTTCTTGTTAAGAGGGGTAGTGGGGGCAGTTTGAGATTTGTTCGTGTAGATTCGTGGTTTCAGTTTTTTCAACTTTCTATGAAGAAACTACGAACAAACACGGAAAGCACGAAAAATAACTCAAAATCTGGAGCGAAAATCTTTGTGAGCGGTCGTAACTATGATGAGGAAAATCACGAGTTTGCTTTTTATCGCCGGAATTTTTTCTTTTGCTGCTTTTGCGCAAGGGCAAGGGAAAGATGCGGCCGCGGCTCCTAAAAACTTTGCTGCCGAGATCGAATTGGCAAGGCTTGCCCTAGCTGCTCACGGCGGAGAAAAATTGAGGGCGATGAAGACGCTTGTGGTGAAAGGCTCGGTGGATGTTACGACTTCGGCGATCGCTCAAGCCATTCCCGCCACGTTTATAACCATTTTTGCAGGAGAGAAATACCGCATCGAAATTCTAAACCCTTTCCAACCTTTAAAGCAGGTTTTCGACGGCACGCAAACTTCCTCGACGATTCGCGGCGGCTTTACGCTTCCGCCGATAAACCGTCTTGGGTTTCCCCTGCTGCCGAGGCTTGGCGAGCAGGGATTTATCGTGACTTCGCTGCCGGAAAATAAAAAGAAAAAGAAAGGTTTTCGAATGACTTCGCCCGAAGGATTCTACACGGACTTCTATCTTGATGAGAAAAGCAATCAGATCAAAGGCTATGATTCGAGCTACGAAATTAACGGGCGAAATGTGACGACATCCGTCGAGATCGACAAATTCAGGGTTGTAGAAGGTGTCGCCGTTCCCGAGAGATATGCTCAAAGATTCGATACCGAAAAACTGACTATATACGCGAACTTCAAAGCGAAGGATATTTTTGTGAATTCGAAAATTGAGGACGGCGTGTTTTCTTTGGCGGAATAGTTGTCAATTATCAAAACTCAAAACTTTTTGCCCCGCGAAATACGCGAAAGGACGAAAAAAAAATTTCATTACTTTATATTCGTGCATTCGCGGGCATGTATTTTTAAAGTGATTTGTGTGGCAACTTTGATTACTTAGCAAAACGGCTGGACTTCCACCAATCGAGCGTTAGTTTCAAGCCTTCTTCCAGTCCGACCAGCTTCTCGTATTCGAGCCATTCCTTCGCTCGCGAGTTGTCGGCCTGCGAATGTTTCACATCGCCTTTTCGTTCCGGCTGATAGTCGGCCTGCACCGTAGTCGTCCGCGTGATGTTTTTTAGGACTTCGAGTAATTCGTTCAGAGAAATCTTTTCGCCATTCGCCGTGTTTATTACTTCGCCTATACCTGTCGAGGTTTGTGCCGCCTGCAAATTGGCATTGACCACATTTGCAATATATGTAAAATCTCTGGACTGTTCTCCGTCGCCGTATATAATCGGCGCATTTCCCTTCATAAGTGCATCGATAAAACGCGAAATCACTCCCGAATAGGTCGAAGACGGGTTCTGCCGTGGCCCGAAGACATTAAAATATCTAAGGGAAATTGTCTCCAAACCGTAAACGCTATTGAAAACACTGCAATAATACTCGCCCATTAGTTTCGCAGCGGCATAAGGCGAGAGAGGATCGGGCCGCATCGTTTCCAGCTTCGGAAGAACTGCCTGATCGCCGTAGGCCGAGCTCGACGCGGCATAAATCACCCGTTTGACCCCAACCTGTTTGGCTTTCACCAACAAATTAAAAGTGCCGTTTACACATGCGTGATGTGTCTCTGTGGGATTTTCAACCGACCTGGGAACGCTGGGGAGGGCAGCTTGATGAAATACAACCTCCACATCCGCGATCGCTTTGAGCAGAACCGAATCGTCATTCAAATCACCTTCGATAAAATCAAAATCACCCGCGATTTCTTCAATATTCTCTCGATAACCGGTAATTAAATTATCCAGTATTTTGACTTTTGCTCCCTGCCGGATCAGTTCGTCGGCAAGATTCGAACCGATAAATCCCGCTCCACCAGTTACAAGGACTTTTGCGGTTAATGACATTTGTTTTTAGAGAGCGCGAGTAGGAGAGACAGTTCCTCGTGTCACCTTCCTACTCCAATATACTCAAAGCCGAGCTCGCGCATGTCTCGAGGCTCATATATGTTACGCAGATCGGCGATCTTCGGAGATTTTAAAAGCTGTTTTACCCTCTCCATGTCCAACGCACGAAACTGGTTCCACTCGGTGATTATCAAAAGGGCGTCGGCACCGTCGATAGCATCATACTCGTCCGTTGCATACTCGATGCCGTTTAAATAATGTTTTGCTTCTTCCATTGCAACAGGATCGAACGCCTTTACGCTGCCGCCGAGTTTAATAATGGTGTTGATAATTTCGATCGCGGGTGATTCGCGCATGTCGTCGGTTTCCGGTTTGAATGAAAGTCCTAAAACACCGATCCGTTTTCCTGCGAGGTCGCCGACGAGTTTCTCGATCTTAGGTATCATCGCATCACGCTGCCGCTCATTCGCTTCGATCACGGCATCGACAATACGCGTCTCGACGCCAAATTGATCGGCGACCGTTGTTAATGCACGCGTGTCTTTAGGGAAACACGAGCCTCCGTATCCGGGGCCTGGGTGCAAAAATTTGCGGCCGATCCGATCGTCCATTCCCATGCCGCGGGCCACTTCATGGACATCACATCCGATGGCGTCACACAGATTAGCCACTTCGTTGATAAATGTGATCTTGGTCGCCAGAAAGGCATTTGCTGCGTATTTAATAAGCTCGGCCGCCTCCAACGAGGTAATAACGACCGGCGTTTCAATGAGGTACAACGGACGATACAAGTCCTTCAAAATCGCGATCGCGTCTTCGTCGTTGCTGCCGATCACCACCCGGTCCGGCCGCATAAAATCTTCGATGGCTGCTCCCTCTCGAAGAAATTCCGGATTGGATGCCACGCCGAAATTAGTGCCCGAAGCCAAATTTTCGTTAACGAATTCGCGCAGCCATTTGCCAGTACCGACCGGTACGGTCGACTTGGTGACGAGCACCTTGTAGCCGTTCATTGATTCAGCAATCTCTTTTGCAGCCTGCCGGTAAAAGCTCATATCCGGCGATCCGTCTTCTTTGGGCGGAGTGCCGACTGCCAGGAAAACCACGAGGGACTGTTCGACCGCAGTTTTGATTTCAGTAGTAAAATGAAGGCGGCCAGCCTTTATGTTTTTTTCAACGACTTGATCGAGGCCGGGTTCATAAATAGGAATAATACCGTTATTTAATTTTTCGATCTTGGCCTTATCGACGTCAACGCATATGACGTCAACGCCAAATTCCGCAAAACATGCACCTGTGACCAAACCGACGTATCCGGTGCCTATTACCGCAATATGCATAAAATTCTGTTAAACCGAGCCCTTCGATTATTTAATAATTCCACGGCTGAACAAAATTATGCGGGCCACATTTCAAAAATATGACCCGCATTTAGTTCAGAAACTATAAGAACTGTCAAGACTCGTAGCTATGAACGGGTTGGACTGACGATAATAACGTCGCCGCTTGAGTCGGTATCATTCTGACCGCCAATCAAAATAGCCACGGCAGCGACGCCTGCTGCAACGAGGATGAGCCATGGAAATCCGGCAACGGCTACTGCCGGTGCGGAATTCGGACGGAGACACGGTTGACAACCAGTCTGAGACAGATTTCCAGCATTTGCCGATGTGCCGGCCGAGATTTGCTTATCGATGCTCCCCTCTCTCATGGTTACCAAACCAGTTGTGGTATCAATGTGAGTATGCGAACACTCGACCTCGACCAAGAAATTATCAGCTTGCCCCGCATCCGCGATAACGGTTGCATCTTTAGTAGTGATCGTGGTCGCCACTCCAGGTGCATTCGAAACGCGCGTCTTTCCTGAGGAAAGAATTCCCACGATGCTGTTGACTGAAAAATTCAATATCAAATTCGAGTTTGCCAACACCTCAATTCTTCCGGTCTTGCCGAGACTGATAATAGCACTGGAATCAGCGCCGGTTACAATCGTGCTGCCGGAAACAATGGTTGCATTAGAAACCGCGGTTCGGCCGTTAACGGTTACCTGGCCCATGACCGTAATCTCACCGGTTAAATCTTTTGTCGCGGCTAGTGCTACCGTTGAATACGCGCACAATACAGCAGCGGCGGTAAATGACGTGATAAATTTACGAAAACAATTTTTGCCGAGCATTAGTTTATGATCCTCCTTACCAATTCTTATAATTCAAGCAATCCTGAACTTAGCGATTATAACCAAGCCGGGAATGAAGTGCAAAATTCTAACGAGTCGGGCTGACAACAATTCCGCTTCCACCTATATCAACCCTATTATCGGCCCTCGTAGCTGTATATACGATAACGGCTGAGGCCCCGATTAAAACAGCAGCAAAAACCCACCATCCGCCGCCGCTGGAGCTCGTGTCGTCGTCCTGTGCTTTGCCGGATGCCAAAATAGCCTCGCCGGCATTTAGGGTAGCGGTTTTTCCGTCTACGGTTTTGACATTCACAGCACCTGAGGTTCCAAGAACCGTAACTTTACCGGACGTCAAATCGCCGTTAACAGCCTTATCGTCAAAAGAAACGGTCAAAGTCGTATTGGGGGCCAATTCCAACTTACCCGCCTTTCCCATATTAACGACAGCACTAACATCATCTGAAGTAGCTATCGTGCTCGAGGAAAAAATAGAACGTCCGCTCTTGGCAGCTTCGCCATTAACCATAACTACAGGTGTTTCGCCGTCCACATTATTACCCGAAACCGTCAGTTCACCGGCAATCTTTCCAGAATTTGCCAAAGCAACCATTGAGTAGGTTGTTAATACCGCAACACATAAGCACGTAGAAAGTGCCTTGCGAATCCACAGTTTGCTATTCATAATTCTCCTCGTCTTCCACCTTTAATAATAATATCAAAAAACCGAACCTCTCAAACTTTTACACGAATTAAAGTTTTGTGTCAATAAAAACAACTCTAAACGTGAAAAAATCGAAAAATAATCTTTTAGGTGCTTGTAAAACTTCTAAGCTTAGATTTGATAAATAGTTATATCACAGTTCAACTCCCGATTTAAAGGCAAATTTTTAAAAACTTAATTGCAGGCGAGATTCTAATTGTTTGGGAAACCTATCGGCTGTAAGTTATGCCCGATCAGTGAGAGATTGTGTTGGCCGCATTACGATATACACGTGTAAACTAAAGCCCTGCGCCGCCGTTTTGCTCCTTACCAGCAGCGCAAGGCTTCTGCAATCCGTCGGACACCACCCATCACTTAACCAAGTTCCGAGGCCGTTGCCGTCGGCTCAGTTTTTTGATTTAATTTGGAAATCACCATCGTTGACGGAGACCCGAGATGCATAAGCTAGTTAGGACGGCGGCGCGAGATTCGAACTGTTTAACGTAACGTTCAAGTGAATAGACGGCCGGACGCCTGTTATCGGCAGTTTTTTATGAATGAGATAGTTTTAGCCGGCGACCTTGGAGGCACTAACCTGCGGATGGCTGCCGTTGCGTCGGACGGACGACTCCTTTATAGAAC
>Ga0136617_10001814_pt1 | contig 19020 bp, 17 predicted proteins | sample AntDrymUQ3222106_2_FD_129672 | JGI IMG/M metagenome (GOLD analysis project Ga0136617, IMG submission 129672) | Polar desert sand microbial communities from Dry Valleys, Antarctica - metaG UQ322 (21.06) | ecosystem: Environmental > Terrestrial > Soil > Desert | place: Antarctica: Dry Valley... | reverse complement strand
GCCTACTTCGGGCAGTCGATGGAGGAGCTGTGCGGCTCGTCCCGGTCCCGGGTTCTGGTCAACGCCCGCCAGATCGCGATGTACCTCTGCCGGGAGCTCACCGACCTCTCGCTGCCCAAGATCGGACAGCAGTTCGGCGGCCGCGACCACACCACCGTGATGCACGCGGACAAGAAGATCCGCCATCTGATGGCCGAGCGGCGCAGCGTCTACAACCAGGTCACCGAGCTGACCAACCGGATCAAGTCCCAGGCCCGGCAGGGATGAGCCGGAACCATCCACCACTCGGTTCACACCTTGGGGACAAGCCTGTGGACAGGTACGACGACCTGGTGGACCGCGCTGGGGATGGGCGTGGACAACATCTGTTGTCCCCAGCCGGACGGGGCGGGCCGGTGTCCCCATCCGCAGGTTGTCCCCAGCCCCGGATACGGTCTGACCAGCGCGTTCCGGGGCTTTCCCCAGTGTCCACCGGGCCTAGTGCTGTCACTACACCTAGATGGATGGGTGAAAGAACAGAGCTGGTCAGGTCCCGGTCGGGCTGGGGACCATGCCATGGACGAAGCCACCGCCCGGGACCTCTACTCTCGGGCCGGCAGGAAATAAGCGTGACCAGCGTGGACGGCGACGACAGAGGAGGCGGTCACCGGTGAGGTTCCGGGTTGAGCGCGACGTGCTGGCCGAGGCGGTGGCCTGGGCCGCGCGCAGTCTCCCGGCGCGGCCACCCGTGCCGGTGCTCGCCGGCCTCCTGCTGGATGCCTCGGACGGACGGCTGGTGCTGTCCTCCTTCGACTACGAGGTGTCCGGTCGGGTCGAGATCGCCGCTGACATTGCCGAGCCCGGTGTCGCCCTGGTCAGCGGACGCCTGCTCGCCGACATCTCCCGCAGCCTGCCCGCCCGTCCGGTAGACGTCGCGACCGACGGCGCCAAGGTGGTCGTGACCTGCGGCAGCGCGCGCTTCTCGCTGCTCACGCTTCCGGTCGAGGACTACCCGGCGCTGCCCGACATGCCCTCGGCGTCCGGGTCGTTGCGTGGTGACGTGTTCGCCGCAGCGGTCGCCCAGGTGTCGATCGCGGCAGGCCGTGACGACACGTTGCCGGTCCTGACCGGGGTCCGGCTCGAGATCGAGGGCGAGAAGATCACCATGGCGGCCACCGACCGCTACCGGCTCGCCGTCCGCGAGCTGTCCTGGACCCCGGAGCAGTCCGGGCTCTCCGCGATCGCGCTGGTCCCCGCGCGCACTCTCGCCGACACCGCCAAGTCGCTGGTGGGAGCCGACAAGGTGACGGTCGCGCTCGCGTCGGGCACCGGCAGCGAGGGGCTCGTCGGGTTCGAGGGTGCCGGCCGGCGCACGACGTCGCGGCTGCTCGACGGCGAGTTCCCCAAATACCGCTCGCTGTTGCCGTCGGAGTCCGCCAGCCGGGCCACCGTCGAGACGGCTGCACTCGTCGAGTCAGTGCGTCGCGTCGCCCTGGTGGCCGAACGCAACACCCCCATCCGCCTGTCCTTCACCGACGGGTCGGTGACGCTCGAGGCCGGCACCGGGGACGAGGCTCAGGCCTCGGAGTCGCTGGAGGCCACCCTCGACGGGGATGACATCTCCATCGCGTTCAACCCCGGCTACCTCCTGGACGGGCTCGGCGCGCTGGAGGCGTCGCACGCACAACTGTCGTTCACGGCCTCGACCCGCCCCGCGGTCATCTCCGGGAAGTCCTCCGTTGACGCGGCAGCACTCGAGGACTACCGCTATCTGCTGATGCCGGTGCGCCTGTCCGGCTGAGTGCCGGGTAGACCTCCACCACGAGCGGGCGGCGCGGAGCAGATGACCGCGCTCGAGGAAGGGAAGCACCGATGGAGATCGGGATCGTGGGCCTGGGCCGCATGGGGAGCAACATGCGCGAGCGGCTCCGCCGGGCCGGGCACACAGCGACCGGGTTCGACCCCAATGCCGAGGTCAGCGACACCGGCTCGCTCGAGGAGCTCGTGGGCAAGCTGTCGAGCCCTCGAGTCATGTGGGTGATGGTCCCCGCAGGTGACATCACCCGGACCACGATCAGCAAGCTCGGTGAGCTGCTGGAAGCCGGCGACGTCGTCGTCGACGGGGGCAACTCGCGATACACCGACGACATCGCCCATGCCGACCACCTCGGCACGCGTGGCATCGGCTTCGTCGACGCCGGCGTCTCCGGCGGCGTCTGGGGTCTGGACAACGGCTACGCCCTGATGGTCGGCGGTGACGCCGACCACGTGGCCACGGTGCAGCCGGCGTTCGACTCGCTCAAGCCCGAGGGTGAGTCCGGCTTCGTCCACGCCGGGCCGGTGGGCGCGGGGCACTTCGCGAAGATGGTGCACAACGGCATCGAGTACGGCCTGATGCAGGCCTACGGCGAGGGCTTCGAGCTGCTCGCCGCCAGCGAGGTCGTCCAGGACGTGCCCGGCGTCATCAAGTCCTGGACCCAGGGCACCGTCATCCGTTCCTGGCTGCTCGACCTGCTCGTGCTCGCCCTGGAGGCCGACCCCGAGCTCAGCGAGATCCAGGGCTACGTCGACGACTCGGGTGAGGGCCGGTGGACCGTCGAGGAGGCCATCAACCACGCCGTACCGCTGCCTGTCATCACCGCCGCCCTCTACGCCCGCTTCGCGTCCCGGCAGGACGACTCGCCGGCGATGAAGGCCGTCGCCGCCTTACGCAACCAGTTCGGCGGACATGCGGTCACCAAGGTGGCCAAGGCAGAGGTCGAGAAACCGGCTTGACGTGCATGTCTCCCATCTCTCGCTGACCGACTTCCGGTCCTATCCGCAGGTCGAGCTGCCGCTGGACCCCGGCGTGACGGCGTTCGTCGGTCCCAACGGCCAGGGCAAGACCAACCTGGTCGAGGCAATCGGCTACCTGGCCAGCCTCGGGTCCCACCGGGTCGCCACCGACGCACCGCTCGTGCGCCTGGGCGCCGAGCGCGCGGTCGTGCGCGCGACCGTGCGCCGCGACGACCGCGAGCTGCTGCTCGAAGTGGAGATCACCCCCGGGCGGGCCAACCGGGCGCGCATCAACCGGTCTCCCGTCCCGCGGCCGCGTGAAGTTCTCGGCATCCTGCGCACCGTGCTCTTCGCGCCCGAGGACCTCGCACTGGTCAAGGGCGACCCCAGCGAGCGGCGCCGCTTCCTCGACGACCTGCTCGTGCTGCGGGCGCCGCGCTACGCGGGGGTGCGGTCCGACTACGACCGGGTCCTCAAGCAACGCAACGCGCTGCTGAAGTCGGCCGGCGCCAGCATGCGTGCCGGCCGGGGCGACCTGCGGACCCTCGAGGTGTGGGACGCCCATCTGGCTGCGGCCGGAGCCGACCTGCTCGCCGCGCGACTCGAGCTGATCGAGACCCTTCGCCCGTTGGTCGACAAGGCCTATGACGCCGTGGCGGACAGCAGGTCGGCGGACGGTCCGGCCCGGATCGACTACCGCAGCTCGCTGGACCCCGACGTCCCGCTCGTGCCCGATCGCGAGCTGCTCGCCGCGGCGATCGCGAACCAGCTGGCCACCGTGCGGCACCAGGAGCTCGACCGGGGGATCTGCCTGGTCGGTCCGCACCGCGACGACATGGTCCTCACGCTCGGGCCGTTGCCGGCCAAGGGCTACGCGAGCCATGGCGAGTCGTGGTCGTTCGCGCTCGCGCTGCGGCTGGCTGCCTACGACCTGCTGCGCGCGGACGGCGGAGGCGGCGGAGAGCCGGTGCTGGTCCTCGACGACGTCTTCGCCGAGCTGGACACCGGACGGCGCGACCGGCTCGCCGAGCGGGTCGCGGCGGCCGAGCAGGTGCTGGTCACGGCGGCGGTGCCCGCCGACGTGCCCGAGGTGCTGGCCGGCGCGCGGGTCGACGTGATGGCAGGAGAGGTACGGCGGGTGCTGTGACCGCGCCCGACCCCGGCCCGGCGAACCCGGCTGACCCCGCTGGCCCGGCCGGTCGGCCCGGCCCGGACGAGCCATCGGTGGCCCGGCGGGGACTGACGATCGCGCGGGAGGCACTCGCGGCGGCCAAGGCGGAGGCTCGTCGCCGCGGCCTGCGCGCCGGCGCCGGGCGGGACACCGGGGGCGGCCCCGCAGTGTCGGGCTCGGGGTGGCGGTCCCGGCGAGGTGCGGCGGACCAGCGCAGTGGTGCTCATCCCGACGAGCGCGACCCCCAGCTCCTCACGGCCGCCCTGGACCGGCTGCTGGCCGAGCGGGGCTGGCAGACCGACGCCGCTGTCGGTGGGGCGATGGGCAGGTGGGCGGCGATCGTCGGGCCGGAGCTCGCGGCGCACTGCGAGCCGGTCTCCTTCGACGGCGGCGAGCTGGTGGTGCGGGCCGACTCGACCGCGTGGGCCACCCAGCTGCGCCTGCTCGTGCCGGTGCTGCTGCGCCGGCTCAACGAGGATCTCGGCGCCGGGACGGTCGCATCGGTGCGGGTGCTGGGCCCGGGCTCGCCGTCCTGGAAACGTGGCCGGCTGAGCGTCCGGGGCCGTGGTCCGCGCGACACATACGGCTGACGAACCCCCCGGCCGCGTGGGGGGGCTCATCCCCACCCGGGTTCGCGCGGCTCGGGCGTCCCCAGACCCTCCTGGTGGCCCGATCTGGGGCCGTCGACGGGTAGGGTGGAGACCGAACGCGCCCCCTGTGCTGATGCCGCCCAGCGGGCCCTCGAGAGGCAGCTGGACGCGTGCTGCGCGCCCGACGAAAGGTGACCAGTGACCCAGCCGGCCGAGCCGCGCGAGCCCAAGACCCATTCCCCAGTCCCCGTTGATGCTGAGTCCGCTGAGTCCGCTGAGTCCGCTGTCGCCCTGGCACCTGCTGGGACGGCGGCCGCTGTCGGGACGGCTTCTGACGCGGGGGTCGCCTACGACGCCAGCAACATCCAGGTGCTCGAGGGTCTGGAGGCAGTCCGCAAGCGGCCGGGCATGTACATCGGTTCCACCGGCGAACGTGGCTTGCACCACCTGGTCTACGAGGTCGTCGACAACTCGGTCGACGAGGCGCTGGCCGGGCACTGCGACCGGATCGAGGTGACGCTGCTGCCCGAGGGCGCGGTCCGGGTCCGGGACAACGGCCGGGGCATCCCGGTGGACGACGTCGCGAGCGAGGGCCGATCCGCCGTCGAGGTCGTGCTCACGGTGTTGCACGCCGGGGGCAAGTTCGGCGGCGGCGGCTACAAGGTCTCCGGTGGTCTCCATGGCGTCGGCGTCTCGGTGGTCAACGCCCTGTCCGCACGGCTGGAGGTCGAGATCCACCGTGAGGGGCACGTCTGGACGCAGTCCTACTCCGTCGGCGTGCCGGACGCTCCACTGCGCAAGGTCGGTCCGGCCGACGATGCCGGCACCACGATCACGTTCTGGGCGTCGCCGGACATCTTCGAGACCACCGACTACAGCTTCGAGACGCTGTCGAGCCGGTTCCGCGAGATGGCGTTCCTGAACCGGGGCCTGACGATCGTCATGCGCGACGAGCGACCGGCGACGGTGGAGGAGCGCGAGCACGACGAAGTCGACGAGACCACTCCGGCCGAGGTCATCTACAAGTACGACGGTGGGCTGGTCGACTACGTGAACTTCCTCGGGGCCCACAAGGACGCAGTGCACCGCACGGTGGTGTCGTTCGAGGCCGAGTCGGCATACATCGACGGCGGGCTCTCGCTCGACGTCGCGATGCAGTGGAACACCGGCTTCAACGAGTCGGTGCACACGTTCGCGAACACCATCAACACCCACGAGGGCGGCACCCACGAGGAGGGCTTCCGGGCGGCGCTGACCACGCTGGTCAACAAGTTCGCCCGCGACTGGAACATCATCAAGGAGAAGGACGCCAACCTCACCGGCGACGACGTCCGCGAGGGGCTGACCGCCATCGTGAGCGTCAAGCTCGCCGACCCGCAGTTCGAGGGCCAGACCAAGACCAAGCTCGGCAACACCGAGGCGAAGTCCTTCGTGCAGAAGATCGTCAACGACCGGCTCGGTGAGTGGTTCGAGAAGAACCCGAGCGAGGGCAAGGACATCGCCCGGAAGGCGATGTCGGCATCCTTTGCCCGCCTCGCCGCTCGCAAGGCACGCGACGCGGCGCGTAGCCGAAAGGGGTTGCTCGGTGGCGGCAGCCTGCCTGGCAAGCTCGCCGACTGCCAGTCGACCAACCCCGAGGAGTGCGAGCTCTTCATCGTCGAGGGTGACTCGGCCGGCGGTCCCGCCAAACAGGGACGCGACCAGCGCACCCAGGCGATCCTGCCGATCCGCGGCAAGATCCTCAACGTCGAGCGGGCCCGCATCGACCGGGTGCTGGGCAACCAGGAGGTCCAGGCCATCATCTCGGCACTGGGCACCGGCATCCAGGGCGACGAGTTCGACCTGGCCCGGCTGCGCTACCACAAGGTGGTGCTGATGGCCGACGCCGACGTCGACGGCCAGCACATCCGCACCCTGTTGCTCACCCTCCTGTTCCGCTACATGCCCGAGGTCATCGAGCAGGGCCACGTGTTCCTCGCGCAGCCGCCGCTGTACAAGCTCAAGTGGGCCCGCCCGGCGGAGGCGGAATACGCCTACTCCGACCGCGAGCGGGACGCGCTCACGGCCACCGGCATCGAGGCCGGCAAGAAGCTGCTCAAGGACGAGGGGATCCAGCGCTACAAGGGGCTCGGGGAGATGAACAACGACGAGCTGTGGGACACGACCATGGACCCGGCCAAGCGGATCCTGCTCCAGGTCACCCTCGAGAACGCCGCGCTGGCCGACGTGCTGTTCACCGAGCTGATGGGCGAGGACGTCGAGAGCCGGCGCAAGTTCATCCAGCGCAACGCCAAGGACGTCCGGTTCCTTGACATCTAGTCGTTACCTGATCCCTGAAAGCCCTTTAGGAGAACGCTTCCGTGACTGACACCACCGACGCCCCGCCTTTCGATCCGGGCCCGGGTGGTCGGATCGAGCCGGTCGACCTGCAGGTCGAGATGCAGCGGTCCTACCTCGACTACGCGATGTCGGTCATCGTGCAGCGGGCCCTGCCGGACGTCCGGGACGGCCTCAAGCCGGTGCACCGCCGGGTGCTCTACGCGATGTTCGACGGGGGCTACCGGCCGGACCGCGGGTTCTCCAAGTGCTCGCGTGTCGTCGGTGACGTGATGGGTCAGTACCACCCGCACAGCGACACCGCGATCTACGACACGTTGGTGCGGCTCGGCCAGCCGTGGTCGCTGCGCTACCCGCTGGTGCAGAGCCAGGGCAACTTCGGCTCCCCGGGCGACGACCGACAAGCCGCCATGAGATACACCGAATGCCGGCTCGCGCCGCTCGCGATGGAGATGGTGCGCGACATCGACCAGGAGACTGTCGACTTCGCGCCCAACTACGACGGACGCCAGGAGGAGCCGACAGTCCTGCCGGCGCGGTTCCCGAACCTGCTCGTCAACGGCTCGGGTGGCATCGCCGTCGGCATGGCCACCAACATCCCGCCGCACAACCTGCGCGAGGTCGCGTCCGGGGTGCAGTGGCACCTCGACCACCCGGACGCCGCACAGGAGGAGCTGCTCGCGGCACTGCTCGAGCGGATCAAGGGCCCGGACTTCCCTACCAAGGGCCTGATCGTCGGCACCAACGGCATCCGCGACGCCTACACGACCGGCCGCGGCTCGGTGACGATGCGCGCAGTCGTCGAGGTCGAGGAGGACAACCGCGGTCGGACCATCCTGGTCATCACCGAGCTGCCCTACCAGGTCAATCCCGACGCACTCGCCCGCAAGATCGCTGAGCTCGCCGACACCGGCAAGGTGACCGGCATCGCCGACCTGCGCGACGACTCGTCCGCCCGCACCGGTATGCGTCTGGTGGTCGTGCTCAAGCGCGACGCCGTGGCGAGCGTCGTGCGCAACAACCTCTACAAGCACACGCAGCTGCAGGACACCTTCGGCTGCAACATGCTGGCGCTGGTCGACGGGGTGCCCCGCACCCTGGCGCTGGACGCGTTCATCCGGCACTGGACGTCCCACCAGGTCGAGGTCATCGTCCGGCGCACGACCTACCGGCTGCGCCGGGCGGAGGAGCGGGCGCACATCCTGCGCGGGCTGCTCAAGGCCCTGGACCGCATCGACGAGGTCATCGCGTTGATCCGTGCCAGCCAGACCGCGGAGGCCGCGCGCGACGGGTTGATCGGCCTGCTGGAGATCGACGAGATCCAGGCCGTGGAGATCCTCAACATGCAGCTGCGCCGACTGGCGGCACTGGAGCGCCAGGAGATCCTCGACCGCTACGAGGAGCTGATGCGGGCGATCGAGGAGTACACCGCGATCCTCGCCTCCGAGGTGCGCCAGCGCGAGATCGTCAGCGAGGAGCTGGCCGAGATCGTCGAGCGCTACGGCGACGAGCGGCGCACCCAGCTCATCCCCTACGAGGGCGACATGTCCGCCGAGGACTTCATCCCCGAGGAGGACGTGGTCGTCACGATCACCCGCGGCGGCTACGCGAAGCGCACCAAGACCGATCTCTACCGGGCGCAGCGGCGCGGCGGCAAGGGCGTGCGGGGTGCGCAGCTGCGGCAGGACGACCTGGTCGAGCACTTTTTCGTCACGACCACCCATCACTGGATCCTGTTCTTCACGAACAAGGGGCGGGTCTACCGGGCCAAGGCCTACCAGCTGCCCGAGGCAGGACGGGACGCACGCGGCCAGCACGTCGCCAACCTGCTCGCCTTCCAGCCCGACGAGACGATCGCCCAGGTGATCGACCTCAAGGACTACGAGGTCTCGCCCTACCTGGTGCTGGCCACCAAGCGCGGCATGGTGAAGAAGACCCGGCTCACCGAGTACGACTCCAACCGGACCGGTGGCCTGATCGCCATCAACCTGCGGGAGGAGGACTCGGACGGTGACGCCAGCAGCGACGAGCTGATCTCGGCGCGGCTGGTCGGCCCGGAGGACGAGCTGCTGCTCGTCAGCCGCAAGGCCATGTCGGTGAAGTTCACCGCGACCGACGAGGCGCTGCGCCCGATGGGCCGGGCCACCTCCGGCGTGGTCGGCATGCGCTTCCGGGCCGACGACGAGCTGCTCGTGATGGACGTGATCCGTCCCGGCGCGACGGTCTTCACGGTCACCGACGGCGGCTTTGCCAAGCGCGCCGCGGTAGAGGACTACCGCCTGCAGAACCGGGGCGGCCTCGGCGTACAGGCAATGAAGTTCTCCGAGGCACGAGGCTCGCTGGTCGGGGCCCGGGTGGTCGATGAGAGCGACGAGGTGTTCTCGATCAAGGCCAGCGGCGGAGTGACCCGTGTCGCCGTGGAGGAGGTAAATGTCACCGGGCGTGTCACCATGGGGGTGCGGTTCATCTCTCTGGACGAGGGGGACACCGTGGTGGCGATCGCTCGCAACGCCGAGCGTGCGGTTGTCGAGGAGGACGACGCGCTGGCAGATGTGCCGGCCGACGGACTCGGCGTGACCGGGACCACCGGCGACGAGGGGACGGACGAGTGAGCACCAGTGCTCCTGGCAACTTCACCGGCGCCGCGCCCGGTGGCGGTGACGCGTGGCGGTCCGCCAACCAGCCCACGACCACCATGCCGTCCGTGCCCGTGACCGCGAGCGCTCGGCCGGTCGGCCGCCGGGGTCCGCGCAAGGCCCGCCTGGTCCTCGGCCGGGTCGACCCGTGGTCGGTGATGAAGCTGTCGTTCCTGCTCGCGATCGCGCTGGCCATCGTCGCGCTGGTCGCGGTGGCCGTGCTGTGGTCGGTGCTCGACTCGATGGGTGTGTTCGACTCGGTGAGCCGCACCGTGGAGAGCGTCACCCGTGACCGCGACACCGACCAGGGGTTCGACATCCTGTCCTATGTCGGCTTCGAGCGGGTGATGACGCTGACCGCGGTTCTCGCCGGGGTCAACGTGATCCTGATGACGGCGCTGAGCACCCTCGGCGCGTTCCTCTACAACCTGGCCGCCAGCCTGGTCGGCGGGCTGCACGTGACGCTCACCGAGGACGTCTGACCCGCACGTCGTGTGCTGCTTCACGAGATGCGGCGCCGTCGACGGCCGTGAGATACGATTTCGCGACGCACGGGCCTATAGCTCAGCTGGTTAGAGCGCTGCCCTGATAAGGCAGAGGTCAGTGGTTCAAATCCACTTAGGCCCACCCGACCGTCACCTGTGCGGAGGATCCGGATGAAGAAGCTGTTGGTCGCCGCGGCCGTCGTCGGCGGCGCCCTGATCGCCGTTCGCAAGGCCGCTGCCCAGCGCAGCGAAGAGGACCTCTGGGCCGAGGCGACCGACTCCTACCGCTGAGGTCCGGTCGGGTTCCCCGTCTCGTCGCGGTCCGCGGCGCCGGCAACCTCGAGGACCAGCTCGGCCACGTCGACCGGCCGGGTCTCCGGCAGCCAGTGGCCGGCATCCGCGAGCTCCCGCGCCGTGAACGGTGCGGTCACGAACGCCGCCGTCCCACGCGCCGCAGCGGGGGCGAAGAACGGGTCACGCCCTCCCCAGAGGTATCCCGTCGGCACCCGGATCCGACCCGCCCCGTAGCCTCGCGAGAACGGCAGCGCGCGATACCACCCCAGCGCCGCGCTCAACGCCCCTGGCTCGAGCATCCGGGCCGCGTAGTGCCGCGCCCGCGGACCGGGCAGCCCGGATGCCTGCAGCGAGGACCGCAGCAGGTGAGCACCGCCCGCGAGGGCGACCGTCTCCGGCAGCCACGGCAGCTGGAAGACCGCCATGTAGGCCGAGCGCGCTGCCTGTGAGCTGCGCAGGGTGGCGGCCTGCAGGGCGCCGGGATGCGGTGTGGACAGTACGACGAGTGAGCTCACCCGGTCGGGGTGGCGACCCGCCGCCGCCCACGCCACAGCACCACCCCAGTCGTGCCCGACGACGTGGGCCCGCTCGACACCCGCCTCGTCGAGCAGGGCGAGCACATCGGCCACCAGCTCGCGCAACGCGTAGGCCGGGCGCCCGGGCGGCCGGGCGCCCGGTGAGTAGCCGCGCTGGTCGGGAGCCAGCACGCGCATGCCCTGGTCCGTGAGGAGGGGCACGACCTCGTCGTACGACGTGCTGTCCTGCGGGAAGCCGTGCAGGCACACGACGACCGGGCCGTCGTTCGGCCCGTGGTCACGGACGTCGAAGCGAAGGCCGTCGCGGCGGTAGGACCTCATCACCGTCCTCTGCCCACCGGGCGGCCTGCGACGCGTGCGCGTCGGCGACATGACGTCGTGGACTTGTGACGTCGTGGCGTAACCTGATCCCTGCTCCGGGGACGTGGCTCAACTGGTAGAGCACCGCCTTTGCAAGGCGGGGGTTAGGGGTTCGAGTCCCCTCGTCTCCACTCCGGCGTCCCGACGGATCGCGCAGGCGCCAGCGATCAGCGGTCAGCGCCGGCGGGTCATTCGACGCCACGCCAGGGCCACGAAAAGACCCAGCAGGGTGAGCAGTGAGACCGCCCAGCCGACCTTCTCGATCGGGTCGGTCCGGTAGGTGAGAACGACGGTGCTGGCTCCGTTGCCCTTGTCGGCAGCGGCCTCGACGGGCAGCGCGACGTACATCATGCCGGGCCCGGCCGGCCGGACGGCCAGCTCCCGCCCGTCGGACTCGGCGTGCCAACCCCGCGCGAAGTGCTCCTTGACGAGAACGCCGCGCGCCTCGGGACCAACGGCGATCTCGCGATGCTGGGAGTTGACGAACCGCGCGCTCGACCGGGGCGCGGCGATCTCGACCGCGTCGGCATCTTGCGCACCGAGCAGCCGGCCGAGCAATGCCGCTTCGTCGGCAGAGGCAAACGACGCCGCGTGGTAGGGCAGTCCGATGCCGATCCACAGCGACTCCCCGCGACCGATCCCGCCGGCGGCCGCGACCACCGCGCCGCGCGTCGACAGCAACGGCCGGGCCCAGCTCCGGACCCCGTCGACGGCCTGCACGTCCCAGCGGCTGGTGCCCGCGTAGGACGGGGGGCCGAACGCGTCCAGGTCGATGTCGGAGGTCACCGGGTGGGCTCGCGCTTCGAAAGCCCAGGTGTCGCGCACGGTCCGGGTCCGGGTCTGTCGCACCGGGACGACGGAGTCGGTCACCCCGGCAAGCCGGCGCACGCCACCTGCCTCGTCGGCCTCGTCCAGCACCAGCCGGCCACCGCGCGTGACGTAGTCGCGCAGCAGCCGGTTGCCCGCCACCGGGTCGCCGACCGCCGCGCCGTAGAGCAGCACCGTGTCGACGCCCGTCAGGTCGCTCGCGGACAGCTCATCCACCGAGGCCGGACCCTGCAGCGTCAGCAGGCGGCGGCTGTCGACACCGCCGAAGGACAGCGCGCGCAGCACCAGGTCGTAGTGCCGCCCGTCACCCACCACGAGGACCGTCGCCGCGCTGGTCCCCGTCAGCACCGGGGTGGCATCGCGGTAGGCGAAGGCGCGCAGGTCGCCCCTCGCGGCAACTTCGGTGAACAGCCCGGGATCCGCTGTATAGGCGTCGAGGGACTCGGTGCGCTGATCGGCGAGGACCCAGCCGACCGCGTGCCAGTCCAGCAGGTAGCGCCGGACCGCCGGGGTGGTGCCCGGGTCGAGCTGGCTGCTCTCGAGCCAGACCTGCCAGTCGACCTGCGGGTTGCCGTTGGCCTGGTAACCGCGGGTCTGCGGGACCCGCGAGACAGCGTTGACGACGTTGGTGGCCGAGTCGCTCGCCCCGGTCACCCGCAGCGCTCGCTGCTCGGACCAAGACGGCGACAGCAGCGACGCGGTCGCCGGGTCCGCCGGCGACTCGTTGAACCGCGTGGCTCCGGGCAGCGCGACAGCGGTCGCCGTGAGGAGGCCCGCCAGCGCGGCACCGGACAGCGCGAGCGCGGCCAGCGAGATGCCGGTGCGGCCGCGCCGGACGCCAGCGGGCCACGTCCAGCGCGACGTGTCGTCGAGCCGCAACGTCGCGCCGACCACCCCGACCGCGATCGACCCGAAGAAGGCGAGGTAGCCGAGCAGGTCGGCCGGCTGCAGCCCGCCGATGAAGAACGGGAAGTCGCGCAGCACATAGCCGACCGTGCCGTAGAGCAGCACGCACGGGAACGCCGCCAGCAGCAGCAGCGCCAACCGGAGCGGGAACCCCTCAGTCGCCGTACGCCGTCGCCATGCGTCCCAGCGGCGCACGGCCGGCGTCGCTCCGGCGGGCGCAGGACCGTTGGGATGGGCCAGCCAGGGCAGGTCCAAGCCGAGCGAGAGCTTGTCCCGCAGGCCCACGGGAGGGGCGCGCAGCCGGTGGACCGCCACCAGCGCGGCGACGGCGGTGAACCCGAGCAGCAACGCCGAGAGCCCGCTCACCGACCGGTCCGCCGGCCACAGGAGCTGGCGCAGGTCGAGCTCGGTCACCGCTTCGGTGAAGGGGCTCTGGCTGCCGCCGATCAGCACGAAGGGCAGGTAGAAGTAGGCGCCGAGCGCGCCGGCGAGGCCGACCGTCGCGGCCGCGTGCACCACCCGGGTCGAGGCGGTGCCACGCGAGCCGACCAGCACGACCCCCGCAACCAGCAGCACCGAGATCGCCCCGACCACCACGTGGCTGCTGAGGGCGCCGGCCGTGGCGAGCGCCGCGAGCCCCAGCGGGAGCCGACCGCCTCGGGTGGCGAAACGGGTGGCGGCGGCCAGGGCGACCGCGGTGCAGCCCATCCCGAGCAGCCGCGGGAACAGCCCTGTCTCGACGGCGTGCGACCACAGGGCAGGCGTCCCGACCAGCAGCGCACCCGCCGCGAGGGCCCACCGGCGGCTCGAGGTCGCGAACCGCACGGTCGCGTAGCAGCCCACGACGATGGCCAGCATCGAGGCGAGCGCGACCGCGTTCATCGCGGCCGGGACGCCGGCGCCGAACGGTCCGGCCACCAGCGCGACCAGCGCGTGATAGCCCGGCGGGTAGGACCCCTGGAACGTCGGCATCCCGGAGTACCACGAGTAGTTCCACGAGACGTGCGGCCAGTTCTCCAGCAGGAACCGCGACTTGGCGATGTGGCCGAACGCGTCGTAGCCCTTGGGCGTGCCCGAGAACGCGTCCGCCCGCGCGCCCACCGCCAGGACCAGCGCCGTGAGCAGCAGCGGGTCAAGGAGGCGAGCGAGACCGCGTACGCCGCGGCGCAGCCCGGTCAGGCGGCCGGATCCGGGCCGCCCGACCGGATCGGAGCTCGCGCGGGCAGCGGCCGGGGCCGGCGCGAGGGCAGCACGAGGAGGAGCCACCCTCTCCCATCGGCGGCTGCCGCCGGGAGCATTAGCCCGATCGTGTGAGTCCTAGGTGGCCTTGCGGGTCGAGGAGGAGCGCCCGGCGTCGCCCTCGGACTTGGCCTTCTTGGCGGCCTTGGCGGGCACCTTCTCCACGGTGCTGGCCGAGCCCGTGCCGGAGCTTCCGGTGGTGGCGCTGCTGGTGGACCCGGTCGCCTTCTTCCGCTCGGCGCTCACGGCGTCCTCGTCGGCTGCGTCCGCCAGCGCCTCGTCCGGGCTCGCACCCGCAGCGTCGTCGGTCACCGCCGCGGTGCCCATGGACGGCGTGGTGCCCATGGACGGCGTGGTCGTGGGCGTGGCCCACGGCTCCGGCTGCCGGTTCTGCTGACCGACCCAGGCCTTCCAGCCGGCGACGGCTGCGCCGACGACGCCGACGAGCAGGAACAGCTTGCGCACCCGGTGCTTCTTGGGCTTGGGTGCCTCGACCTCGCCGCGCAACGCGGCCACGGCCGCGGTCCCTCGGGACTTGGCCTCCTCCCGGGCGGGCTCGCTCGCGGCCAGTGCTGCGGCGACGGCGGCCGCGACCTTGGGCATCACGTCGTCCTTCACCCGGGCGGCCACCGGCTCCACCCGCGGCGCGGCCCAGTCCCTCGCGGCCTCGACCTTGGGGGTGGCCCAGTCGCGGGTGGTCTCGGCGTACTTGATCGCACTCTCCCGCGCGTCCGTTGCGACCGGGGCCATCTTCTTGTTCGCGCGGCGGGCACTCTTGCGCGACTGCTTGCGCATCGACGTCATTCGGGACACGAAGACCTCCCGGTCAAGATCGGTGTGCCGGGCTCCTGCCCAGCCTCCTCAGAGCGAAACCGCCGGTCCGTCGTGCGAGGATGGGTCGATCCGCCGCCTTCGTCAACGAAAGGTAGACCCTGTGGCCGAGGAGCTGTTCGCCACCCTGAAGACCACCGCCGGCGACATCGAGGTGAAGCTGTTCGCCGACCACGCGCCCAAGACCGTGGCCAACTTCACCGAGCTCGCCGAGGGCAAGCGCGAATGGGTCGATCCCCGCAGCGGCGACAAGAGCAGCCAGCCGCTCTACGACGGCACGGTCTTCCACCGGGTGATCAGCGGCTTCATGATCCAGGGCGGCGACCCGCTTGGCACCGGCACCGGCGGCCCCGGCTACCGGTTCGCCGACGAGTTCCACCCCGAGCTGGCGTTCGACCGGCCCTACCTGCTCGCCATGGCCAACGCGGGTCCGGGCACCAACGGGTCACAGTTCTTCATCACCGTCGGTCCGACCCCTCACCTCAACCGCAAGCACACGATCTTCGGTGAGGTCACCGACGGCACCGGCCGTGAGGTGGTCGACCGGATCGCCGGCGCGTCGACCGGTCGGATGGACCGTCCGGCGCAGGACATCGTCATCGAGACCGTGCAGATCGACCGGCGGCAGGGCTGAGCTCCCTGAGCACGCACCTGTGACCGACCAGCCCGCCGACCAGCCCGCCGCAGCCGAGTCCGCGGCAGCCACCTGCTACCGCCATCCCGACCGCGAGGCGCACATCCGCTGTGTGCGGTGCAACCGGCGCATCTGCCCCGACTGCATGATCGACGCCTCGGTGGGGTTCCAGTGCCCCGAGTGCGTGCGGGAAGGAAACCAGGGCGTACGCCGGGCTCGCACCGTGTTCGGCGGGAGGCTCTCCGACGATCCGGGCTACGTCAGCAAGGCGCTCATCGGGATCAACGCACTGGTGTTTCTCGTTCAGCTGGCTTCACCTTCGATCGAGTCCCGGTTCTGGTTGATCGGCGCGTTCCCGCCGCCACCGTCGGTGGCCTTCACCGGGGTGGCCGACGGGGAGTTCTACCGCCTGCTCAGCGCGGCGTTCCTGCACGGCGGCTTCCTGCACCTCGCGCTGAACATGTATGCGATCTTCCTGTTCGGCCCGCCGCTAGAGGCTGCCCTGGGCCGGGTCCGGTTCAGCGCCCTCTACCTCGTGTCGGCGTTGGGGGGCAGTGCCCTGTCGTTCGCGTTCAGCAATCCCGCTCAGCCGTCTCTCGGGGCCTCCGGCGCCGTCTTCGGCCTGCTCGGGGCGTTCCTCGTCGTCAACCGCAAACTCGGCCGCGACACCTCGGGCGTGCTGGTCCTGCTGGCGATCAACTTCGTCTTCGGCTTCATCGCCAGCGGTATCGACTGGCGGGCCCACCTGGGCGGGCTGATCGCCGGCGCCCTGTGCGCGCTCGCCCTGGTCCACGCACCGCGGGAGCGGCGCTCACTGGTCCAGGCGGCGGGCCTGGCCCTTGTGCTCGCCGCAGTGCTGGTCGTGGTGGCGCTGCGCACCGCCCAGCTGACCTGAGCCTGCCCAGCCGTGGGGTTGTCCACAGTGGGGATAACCGGTGTGGACGACTTACACGTGTGTCTTTCCCGAGGTCAGGTCACTTCCAGCGGGTGGACAGGGCGAAGCCGACCGCGATGAAGCCGAACCCCACGGCCATGTTCCAGTTGCCGATCGACTCGATCGGGTATTCCGTCTGGGTCACGTAGTAGACGACGACCCAGATCAGTCCCACCAGCATGAACGAGACCATCAGCGGCGCGAACCAGCGCGGGCTCTCCAACTTCACCGCGCGGGTCCTGTCCGGTGGCGGGGTGAAAGCACTGCGGCGGCGGATCGGTGAACGGGGCACCGGGCTGTTCCTCTCGGGTCGTGCTCTGCTCGCGCTCTGCTCGGGCTCGGCGGCTGCGGAACTTCTCGGTTAGCGTAGTCAGCATCCGGCCACCGGTCGGCACCCCGGTCGGGCAGGAGGGCGGCAGCGTGCGACACAGGTGGCGCAGCTGGCGGCTCGCCGTGCCCCTGGTCCTCGCCCTGGCCGGCCTACTGTTCGCGACCAGTGCCGGAGCATCCCGCGGCGGTGAGCTGCGCGGTGGCGCCCGCAGCGACCTTCCTGACCTGATCCGGGCCGAGGAACGTCGGCTGGATCGCGCGACCGATCAGATCGAGGGGCTGCGTGCGGACATCGCGCTGGCCACCGACGCGGCTGCCCGCGACGACGCGCGCATCGGCTCGGTCCGCGACCAGGCAGCAGAGCTCGCGTTCGCGGCGGGTATCGATGCGGTCACCGGCCCCGGGCTGACCGTCACCCTGGCCGACGCTCCCCGCAGCGTCGACCGGCTGATCCCCGACGGGGCCAGCCCGGACGACCTGGTCGTGCACCAGCAGGACGTGCAGGCGGTCGTCAATGCCCTGTGGGCGGGCGGCGCCGAGGCGATGCAGATCATGGACCAGCGGGTGATCTCGACCAGTGCCGTGCGCTGCGTCGGCAACACCCTGATCCTGCAGAGCCGGGTCTACTCCCCGCCGTACGTCATCAAGGCCATCGGCGACCCCGACCGGATGAGCCTCGCCCTGGACTCCTCGGTCAACGTGCAGCTCTACCGCTTCTACGTCGAGGAATTCGGCCTGGTCTACGAGACGATGACCGACGCCCGCCTCGAGCTGCCTGGCTTCGAGGGATCGCTGGACCTGCTCTACGCCGAGGCGGCGGTGTGAAGGCCCTCCGTCTGGCGCTGCGCGGCACCGGCGAGCTGCTGATCACCGCCGGGATGCTGCTGCTGCTCTTCTGCGTCTACCAGCTGGTGTGGACCAACGTGGAGGCTGCTCGACAGCAGGACGCCGTCACCGACCGGCTCTCCGACGACTGGCGCCGCCCTGACGCCGGATCGGCACCGGTCACCGCACCCGAGCCCCCGCTGAAGCTCGGCGAGGGGTTTGCGCTGCTGCGCATCCCCCGCCTCGGCGATAGGTATGACGTCCCGATCGTGGAAGGGGTGCGCACCTCGGACCTGTCCCGCGGCGTCGGGCACTACCCCCGCACGCCGCGGCCGGGCGAGATCGGCAACGTCGGCGTCGCGGGGCACCGGGCCACCAACGGTGAGCCGTTCCGCGACCTGGACCGCCTGCGCAAGGGTGATGCCGTGGTGGTCGAGACGGAGACGATGTGGTTCACCTATGTCGTTGATCGCAAGCGGATCGTGCGGCCCAGCGATGTCTGGGTGCTCGACCCGGTCCCCGGCAAGCCGCAGGCGGAGCCGACCGAGCGGCTGCTGACACTCACGACCTGCAACCCGCGGTGGGCCTCGACCGAGCGGCTGATCGTGTTCAGCCATCTCGAGGAGATGACGCCGAAGTCCGCGGGACGACCGGCGGCGCTTGCGGGAGGTCGCTAGATGTACGGATGGGTCTGGCGACACCTGCCCGGACCGTGGCCGGTGCGCACCGGGCTGGCCGCGCTGCTCGCCGCTGTCGTCGTCGGGCTGCTGTTCGCCTACGTCTTCCCGTGGGCGGAGCACGCCCTGCCGTTCGTCGACGTGACGGTCGACCAGTGAGCGCGCGGATCCTGGTCGTCGACAACTACGACAGCTTCGTCTTCAACCTGGTGCAGTACCTCGGACAGCTCGGCGCCGAGTGCACGGTCCGGCGCAACGACGACGTGCGGGCGCAGGACGCCGACGGGTACGACGGGGTGCTGCTCAGTCCCGGACCGGGCATCCCCGAGCGGGCCGGGGCGTGCATCGAGCTCGTTTCCCACTGCGCCGGTCGAGTGCCGCTGCTCGGGGTCTGCCTCGGTCACCAGGCCATCGCGGTGGCCTACGGGGCGACCGTCGACCGCGCCCCCGAGCTGCTGCACGGCAAGACCAGCGAGGTGAGCCACTCCGGTGCCGGGGTGCTGGCCGGACTGCCCTCGCCGTTCACCGCGACTCGCTACCACTCGCTGGCGGTCGAGAAGGACAGCATGCCTGCCGAGCTGGAGGTCACCGGCACCAGCGAGAGCGGCGTGATCATGGCGCTGCGCCATCGCGATCTCGCGGTGGAGGGCGTG
>Ga0136617_10001813_pt1 | contig 19027 bp, 14 predicted proteins | sample AntDrymUQ3222106_2_FD_129672 | JGI IMG/M metagenome (GOLD analysis project Ga0136617, IMG submission 129672) | Polar desert sand microbial communities from Dry Valleys, Antarctica - metaG UQ322 (21.06) | ecosystem: Environmental > Terrestrial > Soil > Desert | place: Antarctica: Dry Valley... | reverse complement strand
TCGAGTTCCTCCAATTTCTGTCCAAGCGCGTCGAGCCTTTCGCTGATTTCAGTCAAAATCGCTTCGCGTTTCGGTGAATCCGCCGGTTCTTTTTTAAATTTGTCGAGCGCGTCAAACAGCCATTGATTATTGGTTTCGATGCTCGCGCCTTGCCATTCGATTTTTTCGTTTACCGGAACGCTGCTGCGAATCTTCGTTAAAATACCGCGCTCAAATTTCGGTGAGTTTTCAAGCGTCGCATTTTCTTCATCGGGATAAAGCAATACGAAGGTTAAATCTCTCGCATCACGAATACTTTTTCTGTATTCCGGTAAGGTTTTTGCAAATAGCAGGACGGGGGGGAAAATTATATAGACAAAACAAATTACAGAAATTAATTTCACGCAGCGGAAACCGAATCTATTTTTGTTTTTGTTCGTCTGTAAGTGCATTATTAAGAAAAATAAAATCAAGCGCAGGCGGTTCTGATTTGTTCGGTCAAGCAAAGCAAAATTGAGTCGAACTCACATCAATTCAATCCAAGCGGCGACATCGAAGACTTTTGCTTTTGCGCCTTTTTTTCACTCCGGTTCAATTCGGGCTGATGCGACAGCGCAGGCTGCAATGGGTTAACATAGGTTTGCGGAACGGCGGGAATCTCGCCCAGCCGCCGCGCCGCCATCAATTCGATGTCATAACCTTCGTGCCTGACGCGCTCGTCAACATACAGCAGGCATAATCCAATCATCCAAATCGGTATTAAAAGAATAAAACTCGCTTGCCAGATTAGCTGACTGACGATTTGATACCACGCGGGAATCGTGTCGGCATCGAACGAAAAAACCTCCACGCCGTTCAGATAAGCATACCAACCGAGCGGAATATACAGAAGCGCGAGAGCCGAATAAGTCGCCGCCGTCGTGAAGATGAACAACGCGGCAAACCGTTTGACGTTTCCGCTCGCCAGGCTCGTGCTTCTGCCGATTGCCGAAGACACGCTTTGTCCTTCGACCAGCATTATCTGCGGCACATAAGCAAACCGCGAAGCCACCAGAAAGAAAAGCCAACCCGTGCCGACCGCAATCGCCGAAGCCAGGGCGAACGACACGATAAAAGCTAAAAACGGCGCGGATGCAAAAGCGGCGACCGCAATCGCTATGGCAATAAAAGCAAGAATAATCCCGAAGTAAAAAATAAATAAGCCGATAACGCCAAGCAGAATTGTGATGACAATCGCCGCCGCCAACAAACCGCCTAATCTTCCCTTTGCATTTTTATAAGTTTCCCGAAAAGTTATCGGTTCGCCGAACAGCAGATGACGAACGAAATTCCGCGAAGCACCGCCCATCACAACTATCGTCGCCACCGTTTCCGTCAGCCAGATAACCAGATTGCCCAATCCCGTGAAAAGATAATAAAACACCAGCTCGCCCGAGTCGCGTGCCGAACCGACGGAGAAAATCTCGCGCCCCGCAAACGTCCAAACGACGGAAATCAGCGTTCCCGTAATAATCGGCGGCGCGGCAATCCAAACAAATGTCCAGAAATTCTTGCGATAGAAACGCACGGCGCGGTCAATCAAATCACCGGCTCCGAGCGGCGCGAGTGAAATGTCTTTTTCAGCAGGATTATTCATGCACAAAAGTTATTAAGTTAAAAAAAGGTGATGCTTTTTACGGCATCACCTAAAATCGTAACGATAAGTTTCTAAAACAGCAATGAAAAACCACTGCTTTTACTTTAGAAGTTAAATCTCAATAAAATATCTATAACTCGACCGCCCGGATCGTTCGTTGTATTAAGGTCGCGATAAGCCGAACCAGAACCGAGTTGTCCGAAACTTGCCCCGCAACAACCGGTAGTTGTGAGGTCAGCCCCAAATCCACCGATCCGAAAGTTAGGATGGTTCAAAGCATCAAGGACATTTGCCTGAATCTCAAAATTCCTTTTCTCATCAATTTTGAATTTTTTTGTAATACCGACATCAAATTTAAAGAAACTCGGTCCGTAAAGAACCAGGTTTGCAAAACCGCACTCTCCGGCATATCTCGACTGACAGTTGTTGAATCCAGCCGGCGCGATAAATCTGCCGGTCGGAGGACCGCCGAATGTCGCTGAGTAACCATCCGGGGTAAGAATACTTGTGGAAAATGCTCTTTGCGAATTCAAAATGATGTCGTCTGGCAGCCAGGTAACCGCGCTTGGTCCTTTGCGAACTTTGACTTCCTTCTGAAGTTCTTTGACCGTCATTCCGACGAGCTGGGCATTACCGAGCTGAACCGGCGAGCCACTCTGCCAGCGAATCGTCGGCAGTATGGAAAATCCGCCGATCAGCGCATTGACGAACCCGTTAGAATTGGAAAAGAACGGTTGTCCTTTTCCAAAAGGAAGATCATAGGTCGCATCCAGCTTAAAGTTGTGCCGGAGGTCATACGGTTGAACGGTTTTAGACAAATCGTCGAGTCCTTCTCTTTTTGAGAGATTAGAAAAGACATCATCGTTATTCGCGAAAAAGTTAGATAATGCCTTTGACCAAACATAACTGGCTTGAACGCGCAAACCTTCCGATAACCGACGGCGAACTTCGATTACGCCCGAGTCATACCAAGTTAATGTACCGTTTTCAACAAGATACGAGTTAGCCGGTGTTGCCGGATTAACATAGAAAAAGTTGCTGGGAAGTCCGGCGTTTAAAGCATTTTGCCGCATTGTCGCAGAACTTTGGAGATTCGCTCCAAAACTAATCAGAGCCGGAGCTACTCTGTTCAAATTTCCCGCAAATGTAGTACTTCTGAACAATGTGTTGGAATAATTGGCTGCAATCGCAGCTCCGGTTGAAGTTACCGAACCGCTGCTTCCAACCGCTCCCGGAGTGAGAGTCGCTCTGTTAACAATACTGCCGGTAGCAGGACTGCTGGTAATATTACCGCTAATGTAAGCCAAAGATATCGGTAATGGCGAGGTGCCGGTTCCGGGTCCAAAATAAGCGAAATTATATTGACAATTTACTGTTGTAACACCTGTTTGGCAACGATTAGCAGCTATATTGGCATACAAATTAGCCTGAGCTAAACGATATTCAGCAGCCAGTCCGTTCTCGATTGAATTCAGTTGGTTAATATTGATTTGGCGAACTAAATCTCTGCCGCGATTGCCGACATAACGAAATTCAACGACGGTGTTTTTATCAATCTCGCGCTGGTAGCCGATACTAAATGAATGCACCGTGCCGGTTTTTAAATCCTCGCTAAAAGCATTGGTTGAATCTGACGCGCTCAACGCAAGTGGGTATGATGGCGTTGCCGGAAATGGTGCCGGAGTCAAATTAGGATTGTTTGCATCCCGCAGGTAAGTTCCGAGCGTTAAATTACCGAGCCCGAAACTTCGTGAGGCGCTTAAACTTCCGCCCGGATTTGCTCCGACGATGGAATCAAGCAATGAAAGTCCTTCGCGGATAAACGCGATTGAATATCCGCCGCGAAAGACGCTTTTCCCGCTTTTCCCTAAAATACTGCGCAAAATTCCTTTTTCACCAAAGTCAGGACTCCAGACGACACCGACTGACGGCGCGAAATTGTTCAAATCATCAGGATAAACTTTTTCACCTATCGCTAAAGCGACGGTTCGGGGAGCCGTGCCGGTCAAAGTTCCGGGATTAAATAGATTTCCGACACCCGAAACGCCATATACCTGATCATTATTTTCAAGTTTGGAGTAGTTTGCGCTTTCAACGGTCGAGCCAAGCTGCGGTTGCCAGCGGATACCATAATTAACAGTTAAATTAGGTTTGACGCGCCAGTTGTCCTGAGCATATATACCGATAGTTTTTGCTTTAGTCTTTGTTGTTTGCAGCCCGCCCGCCTGATACGTCCCGTCACCTGTCAAGATAGCGGTGTTGCCGTATGAGATAACCCGACCGGCTAAAGCAGCGTAAAGATTACGCGCTTCAGTAACTTGCGCCGGCGACGCTCCGAGAAGAGTTCCGGTGGCACCGCCGCTAAACATATTAAAGGCTGTCGTTTCGGTCGAATCAATTCCAAAGCCGACCGACGGAGCAATTGGACCGAGTGCCGTCAGATGGGAGATGATTGTTTTATATTGACCGCCGAAAGTAATGCTATGATTTCCTTTGATCCACGTCAGCGAGTCGGTAAAGTCATAAGTCGGTGTTGAACGAAGGCTGGTAGAATTCAGCGAACGTATATTAGTTATTCCTGCAGCGGCACCGATTCCTAATAATCTGCCGCCTTGATTGGCAAATTGGGAAATATCGTTACCAGCCGCAAACTCCGTCCCACCGCCGGAAACAGCATAACGCGCTTCATTAATTATATTCCGGGTAATAGTCGAGCGCAGCGCGCCTGTATAAGACCTGCGAATACCTCCTTGCCCGAACGAATCTCCGCCGGGAAACGGCGTATCACGACCGTTAATAATGTCTATAGAGGGAATGAAGTTTTGTCTGTTAACGACGAATTCAACGCTGTTGCTTTTATTCAGATTAACGTCAAAGCGCATAGCTAAGAATGTGCGGTACGAACCGCCCTCGTTTTGGAAACTAAAAGTTTGACGATTCGGATCGGTTACTACTCCCACATTATTGACAATCGGTCTCAGTGTGCCGGTGGTGGCTGTAGATGCCCGAATCGCGTTCAACACTCCATTAACAGTCGGGTCAACCGACCCTACTTGACCATTACGACTGGCTATATCGAATAAATTAACCGGCTGCGCTACTACTCCGTTGACAATGTATCTAAAAATCCCCGCCTGTGCATCAGGCGTTAGAACGGTGCGGTTGCGCGTTACCGATTGAGGCAATCGAAAGTGTTCGTAATTGACAAAAAAGAACGCTCTATCTTTTCCTGAATGAAAAAACGGACCGCCTTCGCCAAAATGCGGAAACGGAATCGGACCGCCGACGCGAAAGCCGGGTTGATTTAACTGAATCTTGTCACGCGGAGCTTTGTTTGAACCGGGAAGCGGCTGTAAGTCACGATTGTTATACCAGTAAGCTGCATTTAACGCCGTATTGCGAACCTGCTCATATAATGAGCCGCGATACTGATTGTTTCCGCGTCTGGTAGTAAATCTGATTTGAACCGCGCCGTCACCGGAACTTTCCGCTCCCAGATTAGCCGTCGAAACAGTCACTTCCTCGACTGCATCAACGCGCGGACGAACAAATGCGAAATAGCCGTCGCTGGAACGAAGATAGTTATCTTGAACATCCACTCCGTCCAGAGAAATGCTCAACGCGCTTTTCGGAAGTCCGTTAATGGATGAGCGACGCGGCGACCCGACGGTTGCCGTGCCGGGCAACATGCCTACCAAATCAAGAGCATCACGCGAAGCAATTGGTGTTTCGGTAATCTGTCTTCCCGTGATTGTCGTTCCTATAGTAGCCGTTTGTGTTTGCAAAACTTCGCCGCCGCTGGTTACTTCGACGATTTGCTCGCTGCCGCCGACTTCCAAACCTGCATCCACAGTCGTCGGCGACCCGATGTCAACTTTGACGTTTGTGACGACATATTTCTTAAAACCGTTAGTCGTAAAGGTTACCGTGTAAATACCATTGGCGACCGCCGGAATGCGGTAGGTTCCGTTATCACCTGTATTAACGGTAAACTCCTGTCCGCTCTCGCCCGTCACCACAACGGTCGCGTTCGGAATAACCGAGCCGTTTGGGTCAACCACCGTTCCGGCAATTGAGCCGGTCGTCTGAGCTTGAACAGCCATATAACCGCAGGCTGTCAAAACTAAAACTATTAACAAACTAGTAAACTTTCTCATTCCTTTTCCTCCAAAATTCAAATAAGATTCACTTTAAAGTGCTAATTTTTATATAAAAACATTAATAAGTATTGCAAAAATCCTGGTAGAGAAAGGAGGAAATATCAGTAGGTAAACACAACCAATGTGCCTTACTTGTTTAAGTTGTGTTTAATTAATAAAAGGAAGTTCATTTTTTTTGTATGCAATCGTCATTCCGCAGACAGATAAATAATTATTAAATCTTTAGACATTTAAATCACTTAGAAAAATCTGAAATTTTGAGAGAGTAATTCTTACAACAAAATTTTTGAGAAATGTTACGGTGAAAAATTTTGAATTTAATTCCAAATATCTGGATAAATTCAAGCTTCAAAATCCAGCGGGACGTTACAAGTCTTCATTCTAGAATAAATAGCCGTAAAGTTTATTTTTAAAAGTCCAACCGAGTGTGATTTGGTGCGCCTATATCCAAACGAAGCGATGCGGTTAATTGAAACATTTGCCTCAAGCAACTTAAAAAATAGTTGCGAATCGTTTATCCGCATCATTTATTACTTTCAACTTGCGCTGTCAAAGTTTAAGCATTCTCAAAATTTTGTGCAGTAATAAATAAAAAAAGTCTGCCAAAAAAAATTTGGCAGACTTATAAATAGCTGATAGCTCAATTAGAAGTTCAAACGAACTGCAAGCTGCACAACACGCGCTTCTAAAACGTTGCTAAGACGCCCAAAATTCACACTGTTGATATCGGGGAATTGACCTGCGAAGAAATTAGCTCTATTCAAAGCATTAAACATATCGCCCTGCAATTGAAGACTAATATTTTCTCTTATCTGGAATCTCTTGATAAGTGAAAGATCCAGATTATAGGTGGTCGGAGCGTTAAAGACAGCGCGTTCCAAACCACTGGTCGTGCCGGGAGCGTTGTTAAAGAAAACCTGTCCCGCGAATCTGTTGCTGATTCCGATTGCGCCTTGACCTGTTCCGCCGATAGCCGAATTAATCGAGCCGTCTTCGTTACGTCCAAGCACTGCCGGCGGCAGGAAGAAAATTCCGTTAGGAGTTCGATAAACACCGACTAAATTTTTCAATTCTTGTTTTGAAAGACTAGTCACAGCAGTCTGTCTGCCGGAACGTCCTGCACGGTTTAGCGTTCCGCGCGGGTCGACAATAGTTATCGGCGAACCCGAACCAATTTGGATAATGGCACCGATTTGGAAACCGCCTAATAAGGTGTTAGCCAAACCGTCTCCGTTAAAGAAATTTCTGCCCTTACCAAAAGGAAGGTCATAAGTGGTCAACACGTTAAATTTATGCGTTTGATCGAAGTCGGCTCTCGTATACTCCAGATCCTGATTTAGTAAATCGAGGAAAGGTTCGAAGCGAGTTTGACCTGTTCCCTGACCGTCCGTCAGATTCTTCGAGAACGTGTAGTTGGCATTCAACGAAAGACCATCGGAGAAACGGCGGCGGACATCAACTTGCAGTGCATTATATCTGAATTTTGCACCGTTAGTTAATAAATCAGCCACAAACACATTCGGGTTCGGGACAAGATTGACAGTACCAGCTAAACCGTTTAATAGAAAGGTAGTAGCTAAATCAGCGGTCGTTCCGGCAATCAAACCGGCAGCAATCGTAGCATTTATTGCTGACTGCCCAGTTCCCGGAATTGTTCCGATAAGACCTCCCGAAGCAAGGCGCGGAAATACTGTCAACACCGCACTTCCAGCCAGTGTAGAGTTAAATGCGGCACTCTCCGGCAGTTGCGTATTGATTGTAGCGGTCGCGGCGGTAACAGTAGCACCTCCGGCAACCAAAACATTAATCCTCCGTGTTCTTTCAGCCTGATTAATCAATAGGTTACTTCGAGCGCGGTTAAAATCGTCCGAGAAACCGTTAGCGCGAATATCAACCTGGTTATAGTCAATACCGCGCAATAAGTTATTACTGCGAGTTCCGACATAACGAATTTCAACCGCCGTATTGAATCCGACTTCGCGCTGGATTCCGAACGAGTATTCCTGAACCAGCGGACTTTGAATATTCGGGTTAATTGCAAAGGCAGTTCCCTGAAATCCTGATGCCGCATTATTCTGTGCAAAAGTTCTGTTTGCACCGGTGAAGACAGGCACCGGAATCGTCGGAAGGCTGCCAATCCGTTCATTCAAAGCCGTCGTACCGGTAGCAGGATTAAACGCACTTGACGTAAATGCTAAACCCTGGTTGCCCAAGAGCGCATTGTCAGGAGCGCGAACTAATTCGTCATTGATAAAGCTGAAGCGATATCCGCCGCGAAAAACCGTTTTCTTCTCTCCAAAGAAGAATCCGCCTAAGCCGCTGGAAAAGCTCGGAGCATATGCAAAACTTACTACCGGTGAAAAGTTATTTTTATCGGTATTGTAAAACTGACCGGGCTTGCCGATGTTTCCACCGACAAATTGATAAGTACCGGCAGGATTCAGGATTGCTGCAACCGGATCGTTAATATTGGCAATAACCGGTTCTAACGCCAAACCATTGCCGCTGCGCAGTGCCGTATAAAGGTCGTAACGAAGTCCCAGATTAAGAGTCAAATCACTGGTCGCACGCCACTGGTCTGATACACTAAATCCATAGATTTCGTAGCTGAAATCACGAGTCTGCGTCGCTCCCGGAACAAAACCGGAAGTTTGAGTTTCTACGTTAAATCCTTGCGAAGCGGATCCGACTATACCGCCGAGAAGAGCAAGCAAACCATTTGCTGTTCCGCGTTGGGCAGTGGGAACTCCACCTGGAAATAGACTGGTATTGGTGAACTGTCCCGTGGAAATTTGCGGCGTGTTTAAATTTACTCCGAGACCAAAGCTACCAACAGTACCGGCATCGTTAAAAGCAAGAATTTTAACTCGTTGAGTCTGTCCGCTGGCACGCAAACTATGGTTACCGAATATGAATGTCGCGTTGTCCTGGAAGTTGAATGTTTTAACCGTTCGACCCTGGTTTTGGAAAGCAACTTCCGGGTTTGTCACCAATGGCAAACCGATAAAGTTCGTTTGGTTCGGAACAGTTCTTAAAAACGTCGGGTCGCTTTGGAAGCCTCCAATACGTAATTCATTTGTAAAATTATCTGTTACGGCAGAAGTCAAACCAATCGAAAGAAACGGATTCGATGACGGCTGCTCCACATCGGGAACTGTGTTAAATGAATCGTCAATATCCGCCCTTAAAAGGTTTTGCTTGGCACTTCTATATGTTCCGGTCAGATTGTTTCTCGGATTAACAACGTAGTCTATTCTGGTTGTGTAATTGGTTTGCTCAGGGTTGAATACCTGCTGAACAATCCGACCCGTAGTATTACGTTGGTCTCCGGCTAGCGTGGTATTTCCCAGCGGAATTCTCGAGAGAAAACGGCTTTGAATAATAGGGTTAATTGATGTAATACCCGTGTTAAAAACCGGATTCAGTATGTTGACCGTAACTAACTGTCCGGCAACCACGTTGTTAGCCGGATCGTTGGCTAACGCATTGTAGGTAAATATACCTTGTCGAGCATTGCTGGTTAAAACCGTGCTGGTCTGTGGAGCGGCAGGTTCTCTGTCAATCAATTTTTCGTATGCGAAAAAGAAGAATAATCTGTCTTTGCCGCTCGAAGTAACCGGACCGCCTTCGCCGAAATTCAAAAACGGCAGCGGACCGCTAAGGTTTCCGCCGAATTGATTACGGTTACGGAACGGACGCGGAGTTCCGTTGGAATTATTGAAAAAGTTGTTGGCTGCAAACTTTGAGTTACGATTAAATTCAAATAATCTAACGCGATAATCATTGCCGCCGCGTCTGGTACTAAACTGAATCTGCGCTCCGCCGAATCCGTCCGAAGCATTCGCCTGTGTCGAAACGGAAAATTCTTCTACTTCATCTACAGTCGGTCGGGCAGGTGAAAAGTCAGTCGCATTCGAACGAATGAAATTATCTTGAACATTAATACCGTCGATTGTGATGTTTGTGCCGGAAGTACGAATACCGTTAATCACCGTATTCTGATTCGTGTTGGAAGCCGCACCTGCTTGAAGCGGAACAAAGTTGAGCGGATTGCGCCCTTGTGACGGCAGGTCGTCAAGTTGTTTTCTGGAAACGTTGTTATTGATTTTTGCGTCAACGGAATTAACGATTTCTTCGCCGACCGTGACGTTGACAATTGTTTCTGCTGTGCCGATTTCTAATCCGATGGGTAAATTAAAATCCTTACCGACTTCAATTTTGACATCGTTGGCAGAATAAGTCTTAAAGCCGCTGGCTGTTGCGGTTACGGTGTAGCTTCCAACTTCTAAGTTAGGAACCTTAAAGTTACCGTCACCGCCGGTAACTACCGTAACTTCTTTGCCTGTTTTGTTGTCTCTCACAACGACTGTCGCTCCCGGAAGTAAGCCGTCAGGGCTGGCTACGGTTCCTAAAAGAGTGCTGGTCGTCAATTGAGCGAAAGCAGAACTAACCATAATGATTGTTACTGCAAAAAACCCAAATACTTTTCTCATATTTCCTCCGTGAAAATTCGTTTTCATAATTAACTTTCTAATTTTATATAGAATTGCATTGTTATAATGATTGTAAATTATGCAAAAAGTATGCCCTTTAGATGTTGGCTTTATTTTCCAGCTTTTACTTGGGGTTTTTAATTTCTATATTCTAAAACAACTCAATTGTGTAGATAAATATTCAATATTTTGGATTAGAATCTGAATTTTTTTATTCTCCGAGATTATGTTCTGGGAATAATATTGTAGCTTTTGATTTTTGAGTTCAAGGTGGTTGCATTCAAGCCTAAGAGACGCGCCGCACGCGATTGATGTCCGCCCGTCTGGTCAAGCGCGCGGCGAATCAAATCGGTTTCAAAACGGCGCACTTCATCGTAAAAATTAGCTCCGCGCGAGATGTCGATTTCTTCAGAGCTGCCCTCGCTGTCTTTTATCATTTGGCGTGCAAGTTCGGGATTGCTGACTTCGGGACGCAGACATTCAATTGTAATTTCGTCGGTCGGCGCAATCACCACCGCACGCTCGATAATGTTTTCGAGTTCGCGGACGTTGCCCGGATAATAATAATTTTCCATCAAAGATAAGACTTCCGGCGCGAGATTCTCGCTGATTTCCCGAAAATTTTCCCGGTTGTATTTGCGGATAAAATGCTGTGCGAGCGGCAGAACGTCCTCGCGGCGGGTGCGAAGCGGCGGAAGCTCGACCGGCACGACCGACAGACGGTAATACAAATCTTCGCGGAATATGCCGCCTCTGACCGCTTCCTTCAAATCCACATTGGTCGCGGCAATAATTCGCACGTCAACTTTTACCGGAGTCGTATCGCCGAGCGGCGTAAATTCGCGTTCCTGAATGACGCGCAGCAGACGAACCTGCGTTTCGGGACGCAAATCGCCAATTTCATCCAAAAAAATCGAACCGCTGTCGGCGACTTCAAAAAGTCCTTTTTTGGCGGCGACCGCGCCGGTGAACGCGCCTTTGGTATGCCCGAAAAGTTCCGATTCGAGCAGTTCTGAGGGAATGTTTGAGCAGTTGACGACGACAAAAGGCATCTCGGCTCTCGGTGAAGATTCGTGAATTGATTTGGCAAGCAGTTCTTTCCCCGTTCCCGATTCGCCCGTTATCAAAACCGTCGAACGCGCCGGAGCGACTCTTTCGATAAGGCGAAAAACACTCTCCATCTTCTCGGAACGCCCGATAATCGCATCACGTTTGACCGAGCGGGTCATCGCCTGGCGCAATGAAACACGCTCTTCTTCTTTGCGGCGTTTTTTGATGCCGCGAGCGACCAGCGCGAGGATTTGTTCGTTCTGAAACGGCTTGCGAATACAGCCTTCCGCGCCTTTGTCCCAAGCCGAAATCGCCGTGTCGAAAGTCGCGTAGGCGGTAATCATCAAAACAACGGCTTCCGAATCCATTTTTATAATTTCTTCGAGCGTTGTCAGACCGCCGATGCCCGGCATCGAAACGTCCATCAAAACGACATCGTAAGGTTTTTCCTCGTAGGCTTTGAGGGCTTCCTCACCCTTCTTTGCCAAATCGACTTTGTAACCCGCGCCGGTCAAAATCGTTCCCAGAACGTCGCGCATTATTTCTTCGTCGTCACAAACTAAAATTGAACCTTTCTTCGCCATAAGTTATTAAATACAACAAAATCTACAAGTGTGAATTTATTTTCACAACTCAAATCAAAGATAAAAATTTATTGAAGTTAAGTAAAGCGGACGACGTTTTTGTCCGATTGATTTATTTCGGTTTACCGGATTTTTCGTGCCAAGCGGCTTCGGCAATATTGGCAAGCCACCAGAACGCGCCCTTTGCTCCGAGATGCTCAAACATTTTTTTGAAAACGCCCGGATGAATCTTTGCGGTTTTCGCCAAAACTTTTTTGAACGAACGAAACGAAATTCTGTCTTGAAACATTTCCTGACTGATATTTGCATCCAGGCTGCTCAAAGCCGACATCACCGCGTTCATTGTTTCATTGACGACGGACGGATTACTTTTCGGCATCGGACGCATAAATTCCGCCAGACTCGACATTTGCGCGACGCGCGGCTCATAGGCGTTTATCTGCGAAAGAGTTTTTTCGTCGAAAGAGTTTTCCCGCAAAGATTTTTCGGTCAAATCGGTCAAACGCCGCAGATTTCTGACGTGCGAACCGAAGCCGCAAAACGTCAGAGGCGATGATAATCCAGCCGCATCGCCGACCAGCAAAATTCTGTCAATCGCGGTTTTTTTGACATTCTTCCAACCCTGATGATGGACGCTCGGAATGTATCCGAACACGGGTTTGACGACGCGCCACGCGCCGTTTTTTTCTTTGTAATCGGGCAATTTTTCAAAGTAGTCTTCAAACAATCCGAACAAAGATTTGTCGGCACGCGACTCGACCGAATCGTAAAAGAAAAGATAAGTCGTGTATTCATCCTTCGTCGGATTTCCCGCAAAGCCTTCCCAAATCAGCTGCCGATTATCCGAGATGTCTTCGGTTGAAACGAGAATTTCGCCGACTGAAAAATCAACCGCCTTTTCATCCGCGCCGTGGCGAAAACCCTTCGCCACCGTGCCGACCGTCGGGCAGACGTGCGTGATTGATTTGCCTGAATTTATCTGGCGCGAAACAGGCGAATTCGTTCCCGTCGCGTCAACAAAAAGTTTTGCCGAGAAGAGTTTTCGCCTTCCGCTTTTTGTTTCTTCACATTCGACAAGGACTTTTTCCTTTTGTACAAAAACGCGAACGAAACGCAAGTTATTGATAATTTTCGCACCGGTTTTTTTGAGTTTTTTGTGGGCGATTTCCAAAAGTTTGTCGGCTTCAATTGCCACATCCAAAACATTATCCATAAAGAGCGGCGGCGTTTTTATCTTTGAATTGGCATCGTAAAATTTGACGAAGCCTGTTTTATAACGATTATTGACGGCGGTTTCGATTTCCTCTTTAGTGAATAGTTCGGCTTTGACAAATTCCTGCAATTCTTCGTCCGAGATATTCCAATCGCGGTGAGTTTTCCCGACGACGTGCGCGTCGAAAACCAACACTTTGCGATTAAATTTTGTCGCCATCACAGCCGCGTGAAGCAATCCCAAAGTTCCGCCCGCGTAAATAATTTCAAAATCGGCTTCGATTTCCAAATCCTTCGGCGCGGAATCAAACAAAATAACTTCTTCGGTTTTATCGGGATTTTCCCGAAAATCATTCCAACGCTCCTCGATTTCCCAAACTCGCCTGAGCCACGCTTCACGGTTCGGCAGACGCGCGAAATTTTCCACCGTTTGCGGATATTGCCCGCGCAGTTCATTCAGATTTGGGAAACTTTTTTTCATTATAGATGCGTAATTAAATTAAAACAGGCTGCGTGAAATTATTCAAAATCGTTTTTTTAGATGTTGTATGATTCGTGTTCGATAGCGAAAGAATTTTGGATTTTGTATAATTTGTAGTTTGCAAAACAATTGAAATTTGCATCAAACAAACAAATGAAAAACGAAACAATGCGAGCAGTTTTGGACAAAGAAAAAGTCGGTGAAGAAGACGCGCGGCGGCAATCTTCAAGTCTCGACAGATATATGGCGATGCCGGACGCGGAACTGCACGAGCGAATCGAGAACGCCAGAAAGGTTTTGGGTTCGCGCGTCGTGATTCTCGGTCATCATTACCAGCGCGACGACGTTATCGCACACGCCGATTTGACGGGCGATTCGTATCAGCTTTCGGTGATGGCGGCGCAGCGTAAGGATGCCGAGTTTATCGTTTTTTGCGGCGTGCATTTTATGGCGGAATCGGCTGATATTTTAGGTCAGCCCAATCAAAAAGTTATTTTGCCGGATTTGGGCGCGGGCTGTTCGATGGCGGATATGGCGAGCGTCGAACAAGTCGAAGACGCTTGGGAACAACTGACGGAAATCGGCGTTATCGGCGAGGGGAAAACCGTTGCGCCGATGACTTATATGAACTCGACCGCCGCGATAAAAGCCTTTTGCGGGCGTAACGGCGGCGTTGTCTGCACGTCTTCAAATGCCGTTCCGCTGTTTGATAAATATCTGAAAGAATGCGACAAAATGTTTTTTTTCCCCGACCAGCATCTGGGCAGAAACACCGGGTTAAAATTCGGTATTCCGCTCGATAAAATGGCATTGTGGAATCCGTTTGAAGAACTCGGCGGAAACACCGAAGAAGAGCTTCATAATGCAAAACTAATTTTATGGCGCGGGCATTGTTCGGTTCACGGGCGTTTCAAACCCTGGCACGTTGACCAGGTTCGCAAGGAAACTCCCGGTATAAAAGTTCTCGTCCATCCCGAATGTATGTATGAAGTCGTCGAAAAGTCGGATTTGAACGGCTCGACTTCCTTCATCATAAATACGGTTACAAACGCGCCGGGCGGTTCAAAATGGGCGGTCGGAACGGAATTAAATCTGGTTCTTCGTCTGCAAAAACAATTTCCCGACAAAGAAATTCGCCTGCTCGCGCCCGACCTTTGTATGTGCGCGACGATGTATCGCATTGCGCCGCAAAATTTGGCGTGGGCATTAGAAAATCTCGTGGCGGGAAATGTGGTGAACGAAATTACGGTTGACGACGAAACAAAGCATTTTGCGAGCATTGCGCTGGAGCGAATGATTTCATTCACCGAACAAAATCAAAAAGTGAATAACTAAAAGTGAATAACTAAAAGTGAAAAGTGAAAAGTGATTTTCCGTTCTTCACTTTTCACTTTTCACTTTTCACTTTTCACTATTAAAGATGGCAGAAATCCAAGATAAATTACCCGAAAACACACGCGGAAAATACTACGTTGACAATCAATGTATTGACTGCGACGTTTGCCGCGACACTTCGCCGAAAAATTTTACTCGCTACGATGAAAACGGTTATTCGTTTGTCTATAAACAACCGGAAACGCCCGAAGAAATCGAGCTTTGCGAAGAAGCGTTGCTGGCTTGTCCGGTTGAGGCGATTGGCGATGACGGAAGTTAAATTTCGATTGTATAAACAGTAGAAAAATAACTTTGGGTAACTTTATGAGTTGCCCTTTTTCATTTGGAACTACTTTTAATTTTCAGGAAAAAAAGTCCAAAAATGAAATACCTTCCGGTTTGATTATATTATCCTTCATACAATCACAGTTTAAGGATAATCGAATGAGTCAGGACAAACAACGTCTTAAGAAATGCCGGAAGTGTTTTAACTATAATTCGCCCGGGTCGAGGAAGTGCAAATTTTGCGGAAATAAATTTAAGACTTCCGGGAAATGGTCTTTGGTGGATGCGGTTAAGCAAGTGCTGCGAATAGACAGAGGCTTTGCAATGCTCACGGCAAAAACGCCGGAGGACAGCGGCAAATTTTTCACGAAGTCGGAAATCGAAAGCCTGGTGACTCTCGACAATATGACTATTCTTATGTTTCTGACGCTCGACGATATTAATATTCTTAACGAAAACGCCTTGCTGGAACTGGGTCAGATGTTGACGGAGATGAATAGAGCTTAAGTCTTTCAAAAAAGATGATTAAACCAAAATTTTTATCATCCCGTCCTCAATCACGACTTCGTAAGATTCGATTGAACAATTTTTCTTTGTAAAACACTCGCCGTTCCGCACGTCGAAACGCCAGCCGTGCGAATCGCATTCGACCGTGTTTCCGTAAAGACGCGAATCGGCAAGCGGATATGCTTTGTGCGGGCAGAAATTTTCTATGGCGTGAAATTCGCCGTTCACGTTAAAAAGCGCGACTTCGCTTCCGTCTTTTAGTTTAACCGTTGCCCCGCGTCCCGCCGGAACGTCTCCGACTTTACCGACCGTTATCTTTTTTCCTTCGCGCTTCGGTTTGCGCTTGTTTTCGTAAAGTTTTCCCATTCTGGTTTTGGATTTTAGATTTTGGATTTTGGATTGGCAAGTCGGAGGCGAAAACTTCCGCTTGCTTTATCGCCTGCGCTCACCCAAAATATAAACAGAAAAAAATTTATTGTGAGCTGAAAAGGATGTCGGAAAAAGTTTTTTCAGAAAATGCGCGGCGGCGTTGCCGTGAGATTATGACAAGCAATGTTACGACGGCAAACCGCGAGATGACTTTGCAGGAAGTTGCCGTTTTGATGCGCGACGGCGATTGCGGCGCGATGCCGATTGTCGAAGACAAAAAACTCGTCGGAATCGTTACCGACCGGGATATTGTCGTGCGGGCGATTGCTGACGGGAAAAACGCGGCTGATAAAATCGGCGACGCGATGACAACCGAGATTTTTTCAGTCAAACCCGACGATTTTGTTTTTGAAGCGATTCGTTTGATGGGCGACAAACAAGTCAGGAGAATTCCCGTCGTTTCTGAAAACGGCGAACTCGCGGGAATTATCGCAATGGCGGACGTTGCGCTCGAAATGGAAGACGAACGCGAAATCGCCGCGACTCTCGAAGAAATCTCAAGCGGAAGCTCATTTTGGAGAAAAGGATAACTGAAGGTTGCGATTTTAGATTAGCGGTTGGCGATTGAATTGAAATCCAAAATCCAAAATCCAAAATCCAAAGTCGAAATATGGCTAAATCAATCAATCGTTACTTTCATTTTTTGGCTTCGTCGAAAAATACGCGACCTTCGGGCAGACTCTGGTATCCGTCGGCGGACATCTATCAAACGCCTGACGGCTGGCTCGTTAAAGTCGAACTCGCAGGCGTTTCGGCGGAAGAAATCGAAATCGATATTCAGGGCAATCAACTGTATATCGCGGGCTGCCGGCGCGACAAATCGTGCGCCGTCGGAATGACGTATCAGCAAATGGAAATTACTTACAGCCGTTTCGAGAAAACTTTGGAGTTTCCCGCTTCGATTGACGGTGCGAGCATTGAACATAATTTTGAAAACGGTTTGCTGATAATTCGTCTGTGGAGAGGAGAAAAATAATATGCCGCAAGTTTTAGACACATCGAAGGCGCAAACTTTTCCGCCTAATCAAGCGGAAATTTATTATCCGCCCGGCACCGCCGAAGAAGAGATTGTTTATCCCGAACAACGCGAGGACGATATGGGCGAAACGAGTTTTCACTATAAATTAATTGCTGATTTGATGCAGATGCTGCAAATGTATTTTCGTGAGCGCGAAGACATTTTTCTGACGGCAAATATGAACCTTTATTATGTCAAAGGCTCAACGAACAAATGGTTTGCGCCTGATATTTTAGTAGCTTTCGGAGTACCGAATCACGACCGACGAGTTTATAAACTTTGGGAAGAAAATGTTTTTCCGCAAGTCGTTTTTGAAATCGCTTCGGACAGAACCTGGAGAAACGATGTTGACGACAAACTAAAACTTTACGAACAACTCGGAGCAGAAGAATATTACATTCTCGACTCTGAACACGGCAAATATCTTTCCGCGCCGATGCTGGCTTTTCATCGTCAAGAGGAAAGCCTTTTAACTGCATCTGTGAATGGCGACAGGATTTTTTCGCCGCGTTTGGGTTTGGAAATCGTGCGGGCGGAAAACTCATTTCGATTGTTTAATCCAAACACAAACGAATTTTTGCGGACATTAGAAGAAGCGGAAAGCGAACTTGAAAGATTGAAAGCGGAAATTGAAAGATTAAAAGCACAAAAGTAAAATTTTATGAGTCCAGAAAATACTGAAAACACGAAACAAGAAACACCACCGGACGCGCCCAAGCAGTTTGAAATTGCGGTTTTGCCTTTGCAGAACACGACGCTTTTTCCCGAAACGGTTGTGCCGCTTGCGGTCGGGCGCGAGCGTTCGATTAAATCGGTCGAGTTCGCGCTTTCAATCGAAGAAAAACTGATTGCCTGCATCACGACTAAAACCGCAGACGTAACGGGCAACGAGGCGAAACAGTCCGACCTCTACGAAATCGGGACAATCGTCAACATCAAACGAATGATGCGAAATGACGGCGTGATGCAGCTTATCGTGCAGGGCGTTGACCGCGCCCGCGTGGTTGAATGGACGCAGGAACAGCCGTTTTTGAAAGCGCGGGTCGAAATTCTGCCTGAATTGCAGGTTAAGGATTTAGAAGAAGTCGAAGCCTTGAAGCGAAACATTATGGGCTTGGTGCAGGAAGCCCTGGCGATGCTGCCGCAAGTTCCGCCCGAAGCACGGATGGCGATTATGTCGCAAAATAATCCGGTGCAGCTTGCATATTTTCTGGCTTCCGTGCTTGATTTGGGCGTGGAAACCGAACAGAAAATGCTCGAAGCGAACACGACGGACGAACTTTTGATGCTGACTCACGCGGCATTGGCAAGAGAGGTCGAGATTATGCAGATTCGCTCGAAAATTGCCACCGAAGCGCAGGGCGAGATGGACAAATCACAGCGCGATTATATTTTGCGCCAGCAAATGAAGGCGATTCAGAAGGAACTCGGCGAAGACGACGGCGAAAAAGCTGAAGCCGAGCAGTTGCGCGAAAGGCTCGAAACGGCGGATTTACCGGAAGAAGTTCGCAAAGAATCCGAACGCGAATTGAAGAGAATGGAGCAGCTTCCGCAAGCCGCGCCCGATTATCACGTTATCCGAACTTATCTCGAATACGTTTTGGAGCTTCCCTGGAAAAAATCCAGCGAGGAAAAGTTGGATTTGAATGAAGCCAGAAAAATTCTCGACGAAGACCATTACGGGCTTGAAGATATTAAAGAACGGATTTTGGAATCGCTCGCCGTCGTCAAACTGCGTCCCGATTCAAAAAGCCCGATTCTCTGTTTTGTCGGACCTCCGGGCGTTGGTAAAACGTCGCTCGGACGCTCGATTGCTCGC
>Ga0136617_10001810_pt1 | contig 19028 bp, 20 predicted proteins | sample AntDrymUQ3222106_2_FD_129672 | JGI IMG/M metagenome (GOLD analysis project Ga0136617, IMG submission 129672) | Polar desert sand microbial communities from Dry Valleys, Antarctica - metaG UQ322 (21.06) | ecosystem: Environmental > Terrestrial > Soil > Desert | place: Antarctica: Dry Valley... | reverse complement strand
GCGCGCCTGCTGCGCGGCGGCCGGCGTGGGCCAGAACGTGCCGCACCAGCGGCGCCGCATCGACGCCTCGCGGATCGGCGCCCGTGCCCGCGCGGCGCGCGCGATGCGGGTGGGGTCGACGCCGGCCAGCGCGCTCGTGTTCTCCGGCGCCTGGATCGTGAGCGAGGCGTCGGTCTGCTCGGCCTCGGCGAGCTCGGCGGGTGCGAAGCCGTCCAGGTGTGCCTCGCCCGCCGCCGCCCACCATGCCTCGCCCTGACCGGGCAGCTCGGCGCGCAGCAGCGGCCAGGCGCCGCGCTCGAGCAGCTCGCGCTGGACGGCGAGCAGCAGCGGAGCGGCCAGCGTGGTCGCGCGCACGGCGACCTGCTGGCCCGGCTGCGCGTCCAGGCAGTAGCCGCATAGCAGGCGGGCGAACGCGGCCGGATCCGGCCCGTTCACGAGCCCGCTCCGCATGCGCGTGCGGAGCGGCGCATCAGGGAGGGCCAAGCTCCGGGAAGTGCTCGGCGAGGTGCTCGCGCAGCACGTCGCGGATCCACCGGCGCTCGTCCTGCGTGGCGAAGCGGAAGCGTCCGAGCAGCTCCTTCTGGCGCGTGATCGGCGTCGTCCCGGCGATCTCCCAGCGCACGGCGAGGCGTTCGAACAGGAACTCGACCGCGCGCTGCCACGCGTCCTCGCGCGACAGTGGCGCGCCGCCCGCGGCGGCGGCGTACTCGCGCCGGCTCGCGGGCGACAGGGCGCCGCGCAGCACCAGCCGGTCGCCGCCCGGACTGCGGTACTCCGACTCGGGCGCCGCGAGGGCGTCCTGCGCCCCGCGGCGGCGCGCGCGCTTGCCCATCAGGCCCGCTCGAGCTGCACGGCGATGGTCGTGGCGACCTCCCTGGCGTCGGCGGCCATGCGCGCACGTTAGCGTTCCCGCGGTGCGTACCCAACCAACTTCGTCGGCGGGCACCAGGAAGCCGACACGGCGGGCCGAGGTGGGCCGGGGCGAGCGCGTCATACCAGGCGTGTGGCGGCTGCGGCTCCCGCTGCCTTGGCCCGGCGTCCCGCACTGCAACGCCTGGGCGCTGGCGGCAGGCGACGGGATCGTGCTCGTCGACTGCGGGATGGACACGCCCGGCTCGCTGCGCCACCTCGAGCGCGCGCTCGAGCAGGTCGGGTTGCGGCTGGAGCAGGTGCGCCTGCTCGCGTGCACCCACGCACACGTCGACCACTGCGGCCAGGCCGCCGCGGTGCAGGAGCGTGCAGGCTGCGAGCTGTGGATCCATCCCCGCCGTCAGCACCTCGCCGCGCAGTCCGACGCGCCGGCCGCGGCGCTCGCTCGCGCGATCGAGGTCGCACGCCAGAGCGGCGTCCCCGAGGCGCCGCTGCAGGAGTGGGCGGAGGGCCGCCGCGGCGCTGACACCGGCATGAGCGGGCCCCTGGCGCCTGCGCGCGACCTGCTGCCCGGCGTCGTCGCGGAGACCGACCTCGGCGCGTGGCAGGTGCTCGAGACCCCTGGGCACGCGCCGTCGCACGTCGTGCTGCACCAGCCCGAGCACCGCCTCCTGCTCTCCGGCGACCACGTGCTCGGGCGCATCTCGCTGTACTTCGACCATGGCTGGACGCCGGATCCCGTGGGCGAGTTCCTCGACGCCCTCGATCGCGTCGAGCCGCTCGACGTGCGGCTCACGCTGTCGGGCCACGGGCGGCCGTTCACCGACCTGCGCGGCCACATCGAAGGCAACCGGGCGCTGGTGCGGGAGCGCCTCGACGCGGTGCTGGCGGCGCTGTCGTCGCGCGGCGAGGCGACGGCGTTCGAGCTGCTGCCGGACGTCTACGGCGAGAAGCTGATGCCCGCGACGGCCGCCTGGCTGCTGACCAAGATGCTGTGCTACCTCGAGCACCTCGAGGCGCAGGGGCGGGTGGCGCACAACGAAGGTGAGCCGCAGCGCTGGCGCGCCGCCGAGGAGGCGGTCAGCGAAGTCGGCACGCCTGCTGACGGCCGCCTAGACTTGGCCGCAGATGCGGATCGACGAGCGGATCGCTGCGGGCGCTGAGCCGTCCTTCTCCTTCGAGTTCTTCCCGCCCCGCACCGACGAGGGCGAGCGCAACCTCGGCCGCGCGCTGGCGGAGCTCTCCCGCCTGGCGCCGACGTTCGTCTCGGTCACCTACGGAGCGGGCGGCAGCACGACGGAGAAGCGCAAGACGGTCGACATCGTCGCTCACCTCAAGCGCGACTACGGCATGGAGGCGATGGCTCACTTCACCTGCGTCGGCGCGACGACCGACGACCTGCGCGAGATGCTCGACACCATGCGCGACGCGGGCATCGTGAACGTGCTGGCGCTGCGCGGGGACCCGCCGCGCGGGCAGACCGAGTGGGCCGCCACCGAGGGCGGCCTGCGCTACTCGCGCGAGCTGATCGAGTTGATCCGCGACGAGTACGCGTTCTCGATCGGGGCGGCGGCGTTCCCGGAGGTCCACGTCCACGCCACCGACGCCGAGAGCGACCTGCGCTATCTCAGGGAGAAGGTCGACGCGGGCGCGCGCTTCCTGATCACGCAGCTGTTCTTCGAGAACCAGGCCTACTATGACTTCGTCGCCCGGGCGCACGACATCGGGATCGACGTCCCGATCGTCCCGGGCATCATGCCGATCACCGACATCGGCCAGATCAAGCGGATCACCGGGATGTGCGGGGCCAAGATCCCCGTGGGGCTGCTGCGCGAGCTCGAGCTGCGCAGCGACCAGCCCGGCTCGGTGACCGACCTCGGCGTCGCGTTCGCGACGCTGCAATGCGCCGACCTGCTGGCCAACGGCGCGCCCGGGATCCACTTCTACACGCTCAACCGCTCTCCGGCGACGCGCGCGATCTTGAGCGCGCTGCGGCTGATGGCGCCGTGGCGCCACATCGTGCCGGCCTAATCGCTCTCGATGTCGAGCGCGTGCGCGACCTGCGGCTGACCGTCGCGCGCCCAGGCCACGTCGACCTTGTCGTCCTTGCGGTACGTGCCGATGCCCCAGGCGCCCCAGAACCAGCGCCAGAAGCCGAGCTTTCCCTCCTTGGTGAGCTCGGCCTCGAACACGAGGTGGTCGCCCTCCACGCGGTAGTCGCGGCCCTCCTCCTGGCGCACCGCGTTGAGGAAGACGGTGTACGGCGGGCGGACGCCACCGGGTAACCGCACGCGGGAGGAGGCCATCGCCCGCCATCATGGCGGACTCCGATCACGCGTCGCGGCCCCGCCGCACCCGCCGCTAGATTCAGCGGCCGCCATGGCCGTCGCCGAGTACCGCATCCGCCGCTCACCGCGCGCGCGCCGCGTGCGCGTGACCGTCGATCAGGACGGCAGCGTGCTCGTGACCCTGCCGCGCAAGGCGCCCGAGCGGGCGGCGGCGGACGCCGTGCAGGAGCTCGCGCCGTGGATCGCGCGCCGCCGGCGAGTGCTGGCGCGCGCTGTCGAGGAGCTCGGCCGGCCCGCCGGCACCGTGCCCTACCTCGGCCGGGCGTTGACGCTGGAGCCCCAGCCGGGGCGCGAGCGGGCGCACCGGCGCGGCGACTCCCTGCTGGTGCCGGAGGGCGACCCACGGGCGGCGCTCGAGCGCTTCTACCGGCGCGCCGCGCGCGCCGAGATCGCGCTGCGCCTCGACGCCGCCACGGCGCGCGCCGGCACGCGCTACCGCGGGCTGACGATCCGCGGGCAGCGCACGCGCTGGGCGTCGTGCTCCTCGGAGGGCGCGATGTCGTTCAACTGGCGGCTGCTGCTCGCGCCGCCGGAGATCCTCGACTACGTCGTCGAGCACGAGGTCTGCCACCTCGAGGTGATGGACCACTCCCCGCGCTTCTGGGTGCTGCTGGAGTCACGCGCACTCGACTGGCGCGCGCACGCCGCGTGGCTGCGGCGCTACGGCTCCACGCTTCAGCTCTGAGCCAGCACGCGGCGCAGCGCATCGTAGGGCGACTCGCGTCCCTCGCGCTCGACCACCTCCCTGCGCAGCCGCCCCGTCCACGCCTCCGCCGCGCCGTCGCCGCGGACGTCGACGCCGGCTCGCACGCCCGGCCCGCGCAGCTCCACGCGCCCGGCGACCTGCTGGCGCGGCGTGAACGCCCGCGAGCGCAGCGAGACCGCGCGCCGCCCCGGGCCGGCCGCGAGCACGCGCCCCTCGCGCTCGACCAGGTCGAGCGCCTCCTCGCGCGCGGCCGCGCGCAGCTTCTCCACCTTCGGCCCGTCGCGGACCGTCACACGCCACTCGGCCACGCGCCGAATCCTAAAGAGTGCCTGGCACCGTTTAGGGTGCCGGCGAACCTGAAGAGGGTCTGACCCCGTTTAGGTTCGCGCCAGCTCGGCGGTCATGCGGGCCTCGACGTCGGCCGCCGGCATCGGCCGGGCGAGCAGGAAGCCCTGGACCAGCGGGCACTGCTGCTCCTCCAGGAAGCGGCGTTGGGCCTCGGTCTCCACGCCCTCGGCCACGGCTGTGCGGCCGAGCGCGCGGGCCAGCCGCAGGATCGCGGTCACGATCGCGGAGGCCTCGTGGCTCTCGGGCACCTCGCGCAGGAACGCGCGGTCGATCTTGAGCGTCTCCATCGGCATCTCACGCAGCCGCGAAAGCGAGGAGTAGCCCGCGCCGAAGTCGTCGAGCGCCAGCTGGACGCCGAGATCGTGCAGCTCGCGCAGGATCGGCTCGGCGTCGGCATGCTCTTGGAGCATCGCCGACTCGGTCAGCTCGACGGTCAGGCGCGCCGGGTCGGCGCCGGTCGTCCGCAGGTGCTCGCAGATCCGGTTGATGAAGTCGACGCGGCGCAGCTGGCGCGGCGAGACGTTGACCGAGATCTGCGGCGTCAGGCCGCGCTCGGCCCAGGCCACCTGCTGCGCGCACACCGCCCCGATCACCCAGTCGCCGATCGACTCGATCAGGCCGGTCTCCTCGGCCACCGGGATGAACTCGCTCGGCGGCACGAGCTCGCCCCGCTCCGGATCGTGCCAGCGCAGCAGCGCCTCGACGCCGACCAGGCCGCCGGCGGTGGCGAAGATCGGCTGGTAGTGCAGCTGGAACTCCTCCGCCACCAGCGCGCGCCGCAGGCGGGCGGCCATCGAGAGCCGCTCGAGCGGATCGCGCCCGGCCTGGACATAGACGGCCCAGCCCCCGCGGGCGACCTCCTTGGCCTGGTACATCGCGCAGTCGGCGTGCGCGAGCAGCGCCTCGGCGTCGCTGCCGTCGCGCGGCGAAAGCGCGATACCGATCGAGGCCGACACCTGGAACTCGGCGCCGGCGACCATGAACGGCTCGGCGAGGCAGCTGACGATCTGCGACGCGACGCGCTCGGCGGCGCCGCTCGCGTCCTCGTGCAGGTCGGCCAGCAGCGCCAAGAAGCCGTCGCCGCCGGGGCGCGCGAGCAGGTCGGTGGCGCGGGTCGACTCCTGCAGGCGGGCGGCGAGGCGGCAGATCAGCTCGTCGCCCGCGGCGTGGCCGAGCGAGTCGTTGACCAGCTTGAAGTCGTCGAGGTCGATCTGCAGGAGCGCGACTCCGGCACCGGTGCGGCGCGAGCGCGCCAGCGCGAGCTTGAGGTGCTCCTCCAGCAGCGTGCGGTTGGCCAGGCCCGTAAGTGGGTCGTGGTAGGCGAGGTAGGTGACCTGGCGCTCGGCCTGGCGGCGCTCGGTGACGTCCTCGCCGGAGGAGAGCGTCCCGGTGACGGCGCCGTCGGCGTCGTGCAGGGCGGTGTGGTGCCAGGCGATCGTGCGCGGCTCGCCACCCTGCGTCACGACCGCGCTCTCGAGATGCTCGACCAGCGGCGCGCGGCCCTGCATCAGGTGGTCGAAGCCTGTGCGCAGCGCGTCGCGCTCGTGGTCGGGGACCGCGATCTGGAACCAGTCGGCGTCGAGCAGCTCGTCCTCGGGACGATCGAGCACGGAGCAGCCCTTGCGGTTGATCAGCAGCACATGGCCCCGGGTGTCGAGCACGACGATCATCGTTCCCGCGACGTCGAGGTAGCGCTGGGCGCGGTCACGCTCGGTGCGCAGCATGGCCTCGACGCGGCGGCTCTCGTCGGCCTGCAGCCGCCGCCGCTCCAGGTACTGGGCGAGCTGGCCGCCGACCGTGGCGAACATCGCTGCGACCTGGGCGTCTGGCTCGACGATGCCCTCCGAGAAGAACTCGATCACGCCCGCGCAGTCGTCGGCGAGGGCGATCGGGAACGCGACCGCCGTGGTCAGCCCCGCGCGCAGCGCGTGGGTGTGGCGCGGCATGTTGCCGTCGGCGCCGATGTCGGCCACCCAGGCCGGGCGCCGAAACGCGTAGGCGCGACCGGGCAGACCGCGGCCGGGGGCGATCTTCAGCCGGCGCGAGATGTCGGCGAACGCCGCGACGTTCGGGCCGGCCGCCGGGTCGTGCCAGAGCGCGGTGCAGCGGAGCATGCTCGGCTCGCCGTCGGGGCGCCAGACCGCGCCGTAGGTCCAGCCGAGCGCCTCGCAGAGGGTCGCGAGCACCTGCGCGCACAGCTCGTCGGGCGCCAGGCCCGCAGCCACGTGGTCGGTGATCGCCTGCTGGGCGAGCAGCAGCCGGTGGGCGCTGCCGATGTCGGAGCGCGCCTCCTGGGCCGCTGCGAGCACTGGTGCGAGCACCTCGGGCAGGCGCGCGGGATCCGGTGCGAAGATGGCCTCCGGACCGAACCCCTGCACGAACGCGGAGAGATCGCCGGCGCGCACGGACGGCACCGCGGCGACGAACGCCAGCTGCGGATCGGCCATGCGCACGAGCGCCATCGCCTTGCGGGCGGGCACCGGGTCGGCGCCCTCGCCGGCGTAGATCACGACGTCCCACCCGCGGCGCGCGAGCGCCCCCGAGAGCGCCTCGGTGCCGGCCACCGGCGCGGCGTGCACCGACCACCCGGCACCGGTCAGCGCGTCGACGATCTGATCCTGGCGCGACGGCGCGACGTCGACGAGCAGGGCTCTCAGGGTGCGATGCGACACGACACCACCCTCATCGGCCTCGCGCCGGCGGGCTTGACCGCCCTTACGCGCTGTCCAGGACGCCGGACGGCAACCGGTTTCCCGGCGGGCTAGCTCCGACCGTCGAGCGGCACGTAGTCGCGCGCGCGCTCGCCCGTGTAGATCTGGCGCGGGCGCGCGATCTTCTGCTCGGAGTCCTGGATCATCTCCAGCCACTGGGCGATCCAGCCGCTAGTGCGCGGGATCGCGAACATGACGGGGAACATCTCCACGGGCAGGCCCAGCGCCTCGTAGATCAGGCCCGAGTAGAAGTCGACGTTGGGGTAGAGCTTGCGCGTGACGAAGTAGTCGTCCTCGAGCGCGTGCTTCTCGAGCTCGAGCGCGATGTCGAGCAGCGGGTTCGTGCCCCTGACCTCGAAGACGTCGTCGCACGCGGTCTTGATGATCTTGGCGCGCGGGTCGTAGTTCTTGTAGACCCGGTGGCCGAAGCCCATCAGGCGCTCGTCGCCCTCCTTCACGCCGGCGATGAAGTCGGGGATGTTCTCCTTGGTCTCGATCCGCCGCAGCATGCGCAGCACGGCCTCGTTGGCGCCGCCGTGCAGCGGGCCGTAGAGCGCCGCGACGCCGGCCGCGACCGCCGAGTAGGGGTCGACCTCGGAGGAGCCGACCGCGCGGACGGCCGAAGTGGAGCAGTTCTGCTCGTGGTCGGCGTGCAGGATGAAGAGGACGTCGAGCGCGCGCTCGAGCCGGGGATCCGGCTCGTATTTGAGCTCGGTCATCTTGTACATCATCGAGAGGAAGTTGCCGGGATAGCGCAGGTCGTTGTCGGGATAGACGTAGGGCTGGCCCATGTTGTGGCGGTAGGAGAACGCCGCCAGCGTCGGGATCTTGGCCACGAGCCGGACGATCTGCTCGTAGCGGACGGCGGCGTCCTTGATCTTCGCCGCGTCGGGATAGAACGTCGAGAGCGCGCCGACCGACGCCACGAGCATGCCCATCGGATGGGCGTCGTAGCGGAAGCCCTGCATGAACGCCTTGACGTTCTCGTGCACGAACGTGTGGATCGTCACCTCGTGCGTCCACGCGTCGAGCTGGGCCTGCGTGGGAAGCTCCCCGTGGATCAGCAGGTAGGCCACCTCGATGTAGGTCGACTGCTCGGCGAGCTGGTCAATCGGGTAGCCGCGGTACTCGAGGACGCCCTTGTCACCGTCCAGGTAGGTGATCGCCGAGCGGCACGACGCGGTGTTCATGAACGCCGGGTCGTAGGTCATCAGCCCGAAGTCGTCGTCTGAGACCTTGATGTCACGCAGGGCGGGCGCCCGGATGGTCCCGTCCTCGATCGGGATCTCGTAGATCTTGCCCGTCCGGTTGTCGGTGACGGTCAGCGTGTCGGCGGCGGTGGCTACGCCACCGCCGGTCGTGCTCTGCTCCTCGGTTCCCATGCCCCCATCATGGCATCAGCCGGTGAGGACAGAGCTGGCCATCGCCGCCGCGACCAGCAGCACGCTGATGGCGATCACCCCGCGTTGGGCGGCGGCCGAGCCCGGGAACGTCGCGGAGCGCATACCGACCGCGAACAGGACGACCGCCCAGACGGCGGCCGCGCCGCCCACGATGTAGAAGGGCGTCTTGCTCGGCTCGGCCTCTGCGGCTTCGGCGGCGAAGGTGATGAACGCGCTGAGCATGGCGCGGACGCTACCGGATCGCTCTCCCGTAGCGGGATTCCGTGGCGCCGGTCTGGCCCTGGTAGCGCGACCCCAGCGCGGGTGAGCCGTAGGGGTGCTCGGCCGGCGCGTCGAGCACCATGAACGACAGCTGGGCGATCGGAAGGCCGCTGTAGAGCTTGATCGGGACGCGGGTGAGGTTCGTGATCTCGAGCGTCAGGGTGCCCTTGAAGCCGGGGTCGACGAAGCCCGCGGTAGCGTGGACGATGAGCCCCAGCCGCCCGAGCGAGCTCTTCCCCTCGATCCTCGACACGATGTCGTCGGGGATCTCCACGTACTCCTGCGTGCGGCCGAGCGCGAACTCGCCCGGGTGGATGACGAACGGGTCGTCACCGGCGATGACGACCTCCTCGGTGAGGTTCGTCGGCGGCTCGCGCAGGTCGATCGCGGCGACGCGGTGATTGTGGAAGACGCGGAACGAGTCACCCAGCCGCAGGTCGACCGAGGCGGGCTGGACCATCGCGGGGTCCCAGGGGTCGATGACGACCCTGCCGACGTCGACCAGCCGGCGGATCGTGCCGTCGGACAGGACGGAGGTGGGGGCGCGCACGCGCGAACGCTATCGGTCGCCTGTGCCCGCGGACGAAGTCCGCTGAGCGAGCTGGCGGGCCCGAGCGGTCACCGTGCGAACTCGCGGCGGCGACGGCGCCAGCGGGTCGCCGTGCGGCCCGCGGCGCGGGGTGCGCGGGAACGGAGGGTGCGGATGGGGGCGGCGCTTGGACCCACCGTCGCCGCCCGGCTCTTCGACCGGGTCGTCGGTCTGGTGGATCGCCCACCAGACCAGCCAGCACAGCGCCGCGAGCGGCACCTTGAGCGCGACGAACAGGAAGAACATCGTCCACTCCATCGCCGTCGGATGCTACTCGCGATCCCGGGGAGCACAACCCGGCGTGGCGCCGGCGCAGCCGCCGGCCTCAGAAGCGGCTGATCGCCTCGAGCTCGGCGACACGCGCGTCGATCTCGGCGCGCTCGAGCGCGTAGAGGCGCTCGGAGCCGAAGCCCTCGACGTTGAACGAGGCGCACGCCGTGCCGTACGCCATCGCGCGGCGCAGCGTCGCGTCGTCGACGTCACCGCCCTGGGCGGCCAGGTAGCCCATCAGGCCACCCGCGTAGCTGTCGCCGGCACCGGTCGGCTCGACGATGTCGGCCGTCGGGTACGCCGTCAGCCCGAAGTAGCCGTCGCGGGTGATCATCGCCGAGCCGTACTCGCCCTGCTTGGCGATGATCACGCGCGGCCCGAGGTCGAGCGCACGGCGGGCGGCGCGAATCAGGTTCGGCTCGTCAGTGAGCTGCTTGAGCTCCGAGTCGTTGAGCAGGAGACAGTCGACCAGCCCGATCGTGTTGACCAGCGCGTCGTGCGCGATGTCGATCCACAGGTTCATCGAGTCCATCGCGACGAAGCGCGCCGCCGTGCACTGCTCGCGCACGTCGCTCTGCAGATCGGGCTGGATGTTGCCCAGGAACAGCACCTCGGCGTCGCGCGCGGCGGGCGACAGCTTGGGCTCGAAGTCCTCGAAGACGTTGAGGTCGGTCTGCAGCGTGTCGCGCCGGTTGATGTCGCGGTGGTAGCGGCCGGCCCAGAAGAACGTCTTGCCGCCCGGGACGTGCTCGACGTCGTCGGTGTTCACACCGCGGGCGTGCAGGATCGCGTACTCCGGCTCGCCGAAGTCGTCGCCGACCGGCCCGACGACGCGCGTCTCCGCGAGCTGGGAGGACGCGAGCGCGAAGTGCACGGCGGCTCCTCCGAGCAGCCGGTCGCGGCTGCCGGACGGGGTCTCGACGGCGTCGAAGGCGATGGATCCGACCACGGTGAGCGTCATAGGCGGCGCGAGCCTAGCGGTTCACTACGCTGCGGCCCATGCGAGCCATCCGAATCAACGCGTGGGGCGGTCCCGAGGTGCTCGAGGTCGCCGAGGACGCGCCGGTGCCCGAGCTGGGCGAGCAGGACGTGCTCGTCCGGGTCAGCCGTGCCGGAATCAACTTCGCCGACACCCACGCGCGCGAGAACTCGTATCTCGCCCACTACGAGCTGCCGCTGGTCCCGGGCGCCGAGGTGGCCGGCGTGGTCGAGCGCGACGGCCACGGCTTCCACGCCGGCCAGCGCGTCGTCTCGCTGGTCGGCACCGGCGGCTACGCGGAGTACGTCGCCGCGCCCGCGGCGACCACGTTCGCCATTCCCGACGGCGTCGACGACGGCACGGCGGTCGCGCTGCTGCTCCAGGGCCTCACCGCCTGGCATCTGTACCGAACGTCCGCGCGCCTGTCGCCCGGAGAGAGCGTCGTCGTGCATGCGGCTGCCGGCGGGGTCGGCTCGCTCGCCGTCCAGCTCGGCAAGCCGCTCGGCGCCGGGCGCGTGATCGCCACCGCCTCGACCGAGTCCAAGCGCGCGCTGGCGCTGGAGCTCGGCGCCGACGCGGCGGTCGACGTCACGACCAACCACCTCGCGGAGGCGCTCGTCGAGGCCAACCTCGGCGAGCGCGTCGACGTCGTCCTCGAGATGGCGGGCGGCCGCGTGTTCGACGCGAGCCTCGACGCGCTCGCCCCGTTCGGCCGGCTGGTCACCTACGGCATCGCGTCGCGCGAGCAGAACACGGTCGCGTCAGGCGCGCTGATGCGCAAGAGCCGCGCGGTGATCGGCTTCTGGCTGATGCACTGCCTCCGCCGTCCCGCCGAGCTGGTCGACGCGCCGCTCAAGGAGCTGTTCGAGCGGGCGCTCGCCGGCGAGCTGCGCGTCGTGGAGGGCGAGACATACCCGCTCTCCGACGTCCGCCGCGCGCACGAGGACCTGCAGGGCCGCCGGACCTCCGGCAAGCTGCTGCTGGACCCCGCACGCTGACGGGCCCTGGGGGCATCCGGCCGCAGGTCTGAGACCACGTCCGGTTCCGGCGGCCTATTTCGCGGCGACCTTCCGGTAGCGAGTCACCGCCAGCGGCGCGAAGATCGCGATCAGCACGAAGCACCACACGAACGCCATCCACACGTCGGTGTTGGCCGGCGTGCCGATCCACAGCGAGCGGACGGCGTCCGACACGGTGGTGAAGGGGTTGGCCTGCGCGAACTGGCGCAGCCCGTCGGGCATCGTGTCCGCGGGCACGAACACCGACGAGGCGAACGTGAGCGGGAAGATCAGCGTGAAGCCGATCGAGTTCGCCGTCTCCGGCGTGGACGAGAACAGGCCGACGAGCGCGAAGATCCACGAGAACGCGTAGCCGAGCGCCAGCAGCAGCACGATGCCGAGGACGACCTCGCCGGCGCTGGAGTCGACGAAGTTGAACCCGGCGGCGAACCCGACGGCGAACAGCACCACGAGCGACAGGCAGTTGAGGACGATGTCGGAGGACGTGCGTCCGGTGAGCACGGCGGCGCGCGACATCGGGAGCGAGCGGAACCGGTCGATGAGCCCCTTCTGCACGTCCTCGGAGAGGCCGAGCGCGGTCACGAAGCCGCCGAACGCGATCGACTGCACGATGATCCCGGGCATCAGGAAGTCGACGTAGTCGAAGCCCGGCGTCCGGATGGCGCCGCCGAACACGTAGACGAACAGCAGCGTGAACATGACAGGCTGGACCGTGTACGCGATCAGCAGGTCAGGCTGGCGCGGGATCCGCATCAGGTTGCGGCGCGCGAGCACGAGCGTGTCGGACACCGTCAGCGCGAGCGAACTCATGCGCGGACCTCCTCAGGGGTCGCGGCGGCCGCTTCGTCCTCCTCGGCGGCGTGCCCGGTGAGCTTGATGAACACGTCGTCCAACGTCGGCCGGCGCAGTGCGATGTCGTCGACGCCGACGCCCGCGCCGTCGAGCCGCCGTACGGCCTCGGCGATCACGCCGGGGCGCTTCTGGACGGGCGCGCGCACGACGTGGTCCTGCACGGAGGGCCGCTCGCCGGACATCTCCGCCAGCACGGCGATCGCCCGCTCGGTGTCGGCGGCGTCCTCGAGCGTCACCTCCAGCCGCTCGCCGCCGATCTCCCCCTTGAGCTGGTCGGAGGTGCCCTCGGCGATCACGCTGCCGTGGTCGATCACGACGATCTGGTCGGCGAGCCGATCGGCCTCGTCGAGGTACTGGGTGGTGAGCAGCACGGTCGCGCCGGCCGCTGCGCGGCTCTCGATCGTCTCCCACATGCCAAGCCGGCTGCGCGGATCGAGCCCGGTCGTCGGCTCGTCGAGGAACAGCACGGGCGGGCGGAACACGAGCGCGGCGGCGAGGTCGAGCCGGCGACGCATGCCGCCCGAGTAGGTCTTCGCCGGCCGCTTCGCGGCGTCGGTGAACTCGAAGCGCTCCAGCAGCTCGTCCGCGCGGGCGCGCGCCTCCTTGCGGGGCATGTGGTAGAGCTGGCCGACCATCTCGAGGTTCTCGAAGCCGGTCAGGTTCTCGTCGACGGCCGCGTATTGGCCGGCGAGCCCGATCTTGGCGCGCAGCGCCGCGGCCTCACGCGTGACGTCGAGCCCCGCGACGCGCGCGCTGCCCGCGTCGGGCGCGAGCAGGGTGGCCAGGATCCGCACCACGGTGGTCTTCCCGGCGCCGTTGGGGCCGAGCAGGCCGAGGACGCTGCCGGTGGGCACGGTGAAGCTCACGCCACGGAGAGCCCGCACCGAGCCGTAGGACTTCTCGAGGCCCTCGACGACGATCGCATCATCATCCATGTCCCCGAAGCTATCGAAGGAGACCGCCCTCGATGGTTCGGTTGATCACACTCCTGGCGGGCAATTCGACCTAGGCCTCCGGGGCGCAGCTCGGTTAAGCCCGGCGAGGCGAAGCCGCTAACGAGGCCCCTGGCCGAGGCAGGAGATGCCCGGCTCCTGGTCAACACGCGGTCCGGACGATCCGCGGAGCTAACCTACCCGGCGGAATGACCACCTTCGCCGACCTACGGCTTTCAGACGCAGCGCTCTCCGCCCTCCGCGACGTCGGCTACGAGTCGCCGAGCCCGATCCAGGAGCAGGCGATCCCGCACCTGCTCGACGGCAGGGACGTGATCGGCCAGGCGCAGACGGGCACGGGCAAGACCGCCGCCTTCGGGCTGCCGATGGTCGACTTCGTCGACCCCGAGGATCCGGAGACCCAGGCCCTCGTGCTGACCCCGACGCGCGAGCTGTGCATCCAGGTCACGCAGGCGCTGCGGACGTACGGCTCTTACCGTGGGATCGATCCCGTGGCCGTGTTCGGCGGCGCGCCGATCCGCACGCAGCAGGCCCAGCTCAAGCAGGGCGCGCAGGTCGTGGTCGGCACGGTCGGCCGCGTGCTCGACCTGATCTCGCGCCACTCGCTGGTGCTGCACTCCTGCCGCTACCTCGTGCTCGACGAGGCGGACGAGATGCTCGACCTCGGCTTCCTCGAGGACGTCGAGAAGATCCTCTCCAACACGCCGAGCGGCCGCCAGACCGCGCTGTTCAGCGCCACCATGCCGAGCGAGATCCGCGGGCTGGCCGAGCGCCACCTCTATGACCCGGTGACGGTCGAGGTCTTCTCGGCCACGCTGACGATCGACACCGTCGAGCAGTTCTTCGTCGAGACCAAGCCGGCCGAGAAGAACGAGATGCTCGCGCGCGTGCTCGAGGCGGAGCGGCCCGACCAGGCGATCGTCTTCGTGCGCACGAAGATCCGCTGCGACCAGCTCTACCGCACGCTGCGCGACCGCGGGATGAACGTCAAGGCGCTGCACGGCGACATGAGCCAGGGATCGCGCGACGGGGTGATGATCTCGTTCAAGGACGCGCGCGTGCAGATCCTCGTCGCCACCGACGTCGCCGCACGCGGGCTGGACATCTCGACCGTGACGCACATCGTCAACTTCGACGTGCCGACCTCGCCGGACGTCTACGTGCACCGGATCGGCCGCACCGGCCGCGTCGGGCGCTCCGGCCGGGCGATCACGTTCGTCGAGCCGCGCCAGGCGCGCGAGCTGGCCGCGATCGAGAAGAACGCCAACACCAAGATATCGCCGTGGTCGGAGGGCGCGAAGGTCGCGCCGGCAAAGGTCGAGGAGGTCAAGCCGCGCCGGCATCGCAAGCCGCACGACGAGGCGGTCGTGGTGAACGGCGACTTCGCCAAGCTGATCGCGTCGGGCGGCCGCGCGGCCGGCCTCGCCGAGGCAGACCTGATCTCCGCCGTGGCCGCCACCGGCCTGGACGGCGAGGCGATCCGCAACGTGCGCCTGCTGGAGCGGTTCATGCTGTTCGAGGTGCCCGCCGGTCAGGCCGCGCGCGTGGCCGACTCGGTCGACGGCACCGAGGTCCGCGGCCACACCCTCCGCCTCGAGCTCGCGAAAGGTTGACCCCATGTCCGAGATGACCATGACCACCAACAAGGGCGACATCGTCTTCGAGATGTTCGACGACGACGCGCCCAAGACGGTCGGCAACATGCGCGAGCTCGCCGAGAAGGGCTTCTACGACGGCCTCTCCTTCCACCGCATCATCAAGGACTTCATGATCCAGGGCGGCTGCCCGCAGGGCAGCGGCACGGGCGGCCCGGGCTACACGTTCGAGGACGAGATCAACAGCCACAAGGTCGCGCGCGGCGCGCTGGCGATGGCCAACGCCGGGCCGAACACCAACGGCTCGCAGTTCTTCATCGTCACGATCGACGCCGCCCCGTGGCTCGACGGCAAGCACACCGTGTTCGGCAACGTGACCTCGGGGATGGACGTCGTCGACCAGTTCGAGGCGCTCGACACCGACGGTCGCGACCGCCCGCAGGAGCCGGCCGTGATCGAGCGGCTCTGCTTCGGCTGACACCGCGCCGTGGAGCAGGAGCCCGCCCCCACCGCGGAGGGTATCGCCGTCGAGAATCCGGCCACCGGCGAGGTGATCGCCACCGTCCCGCTGATGGGTGAGGAGGACGTCCGCGAGCTGGCCGCGCGCGCGCGCGCCGCCCAGCCCGCGTGGGAGGCGCTCGGCTTCGACGGCCGCGCCAGGATTCTGCGGCGCGCGCAGAAGTGGGTCGTCGACCACGCCGACAGGATCGTCGAGACGATCGTCTCGGAGACCGGCAAGACGCACGACGACGCCGTCATCAACGAGATCGGCTACGGCGCGAGCGCGTTCGGCTTCTGGGCCAAGCACGCGCCCGGCTACCTGGCCGACGAGAAGGTCCGCTCCTCGAGTCCGTTCTTGGCCGGCCGCAAGCTCGTGATCCGCTACCGCCCGGTCGGCGTGGTCGGGGTCATCGGTCCGTGGAACTATCCGCTGACCAACGGGTTCGGCGACTGCATCCCCGCGCTGGCGGCCGGCAACGCGGTCGTGCTCAAGCCGTCGGAGGTGACGCCGCTCACGTCGCTGCTGCTCGCGGGCGCGATGCGCGAGTGCGGGCTGCCCGAGGACGCGCTGATCGTCGCGACCGGTGACGGCCGCACCGGCTCAGCCGTCGTCGACGAGGTCGACATGGTGACGTTCACCGGCTCCACCCGGACCGGCAAGCAGGTGATGACGCGCGCGGCGCGGACGCTCACGCCGGTGTCGCTCGAGCTGGGCGGCAAGGACCCGATGATCGTGCTGGCCGACGCCGACGTCGAGCGCGCGGCCAACGCGGCGGCCTACTACTCGATGCAGAACGGCGGCCAGACGTGCATCTCGGTCGAGCGCGTCTACGTCGAGGCGCCGATCTACGACTCGTTCGTCGACAAGCTCACGCGCAAGGTCGCGGCGCTGCGCCAAGGCGCTTCCAGCGGCCCGGGCACCGTGGACGTCGGCGCGGTGACGTTCCCGCCGCAGCTCGACATCGTCAGTCGCCACGTCGAGGAGGCGCGCGCGGCGGGGGCCCGCGTCCTGACCGGGGGCAGCGCGCGGCGCGATGGCGGGCGCTTCTACGAGCCGACCGTGCTGGTCGACGTGGACCACTCGATGGCGTGCATGACCGAGGAGACGTTCGGACCCACCGTCGGGGTCATGAGGGTGCGCGACGCCGAGGAGGCCGTCCAGCTGGCCAACGACTCCGAGTACGGCCTGTCCGCCTCGGTCTGGACGAAGGACGTCGCGCGCGGGGAGGAGCTGGCGCGCCGCATGGAGGCCGGCGCGGTGTGCGTCAACGACGCGCAGCTCAACTACCTCGCGCTCGAGCTGCCGATGGGCGGCTGGAAGGCGTCGGGCCTGGGCTCGCGTCACGGCGCGCCGGGGATCCGCAAGTACTGCCGCCAGCAGTCGCTGCTGGTCACCCGCTTCGCCCCCAGGCGCGACCTCTACATGTACCCGTTCCGTCCGCGCACGACGAAGCTGATGTCCACGGCGGTCAAGCTCCTCTACGGTCGCGGCAAGCGCGACTGAGCGCTATGCCGCGAGCCGGAGCGGGGCCGGCTCGTCCTGGATCCGCGCCAGCTCGGCGCGCAGCCGGCGCCGGCCACGGTGCTGCAGGCCGTGCACGGCGTCCTCCGAGCGGCCCAGCCGCTCGGCGATCTCGCGCGGCGAGAGGCCGACGAGAAAGCGCAGCATGATCACGTTGCGCTGCTCGGGCGGCAACGCGTCGAGCGCCAGGCGCAGGTCGGCGAAGCGCTCGCGGCCGCTGGCGTCATCCGGGAGCTCGGGCGAGCGCACCTCCTCGCACGGCACCGGCCGGCGCATCCTGACGTGGTCGATCGCCGCGTTGTGCGCGACGCGCAGGATCCATGCGGAGAACGGCGCGACGCGCGGCTCGTAGCGCCCGAGCGCCGTCATGAGCTTGGCGAAGATGTGCTGCGTGACGTCCTCGGCCTCGTACTCGTCACGTACGATCGAGCAGACGTAGCCGTAGACGTTGTCGGCGTAGCGCAGGTAGAGGAAGCGCAGCGCGTCTGCGTCGCCGTCCCTGGCCCGCACGACCGCGGCGAGGACGAGGCGCTCCGAGGCGGGCGAGTGCTCGAGCACCCGCCGGCGCCGGAACCGTCCCCGTCCGACTACGGCCTCGATCTGGTCCGCCTCGCGGCGGATCGCCCCCTGGGCGTCTGCGGTGGTGGTGCTGAGCATCCGGCTGACCGTCCTCCCGACGAATGGGCCCGCCGTACCGCACGGAACCCTCGAAGGCCGCAACCTAGAGAGGGGTGGTCAACCCGCTGTCACCTACCCGATCAACTGAGCGTTAAGCGGTCCCAGTGGACACATGTTCGGGCCCGGGCGTTGCAGGAGCGGCCCAAACCCTGGATCCTGTTAGCTCAATGACGTTGCCGACGGACCAGATCGAGCGCGCACACCGCGCGGACACCGCGCTGGACGACGTGGTCTGGCAGACCGCGTTCGACGCGCTGCCCGCGGCCGCGCTGATCCTCGACGCCGCTGGACGGCTGCTCGCGACCAACGCGGCGGGGCGCGTGCTGCTCGGGCCCGCGGCCGTGCCGGGGGCCCGCTGCTGCGTGCTCCTGGGCTGCCGCCCGCCGGGGAACGCGCACGTGGCGGGCTGCGTCACCGACCAGGTGCTGGGTCCCGAGGGCTCGCTCGCCGAGCGCCAGGTGCAGCTCGACGACGGCGGCGCGGCCTGGGTCTCGGCGGTGCGCTCGGGCGACGACCAGGTCGTGGTCATGCTGCACCGGCTCGCGGGGCCGGCGGGGCTCGCCGTCGGGGAGCTGCCGCCGCGGCTCACCGTGCGCGCGCTCGGGCGCACGCAGCTGGAAGGGGACGCCGAGCCCGTGGGCGGCGAATGGCTCAGCCATCGGCCGGGCCAGGTGCTCAAGTACCTCGTCTGCCAGCGCGGGCGGGTCGTCACGCTCGACGAGCTGCTCGAGGTGTTCTGGCCCAGCGCCGGCCGGGCCGGCGCGGCCAGCGTGCGGCAGGCGATCCACACCCTGCGCGACCGGCTGGAGCCCGACCGCCCGAAGGGCAAGCCCTCGGGCTACGTGGTCGCCCGCACCGGCGGCTACGAGCTCGCGCCCGGCCGCGTCTCGATCGACGCCGATGACTTCGAGGCCCGTGCGCGCTCCGGCCTGGACGCGCTGCAGCGTGGCACCGCCGCGCGCGCCGACACGGCGCTGACCGCGGCCGCCAGGGCCTACGGGGGCGAGTTCCTCGCCGACGAGCCCTATGCCGAGTGGGCGCTGGCCGAGCGCGAGCGGCTGCGCGACCTCGCCGCGCAGGTCCTGCGCGGGCTGGTCGAGCTCAAGCAGGCGGCCGGCGACGAAGAGTCCGCCGCGGAGCACCTGCAGCGGCTCGCTGAGCTCGAGCCGCTCGACCTGCAGGCGCAGCGTGACCTGATCGCGCTCCTGCTCCGACGTGGCCGCCACTCCGAGGCGCTGCGCCGCTACGAGCTGGTGCGCCGGCGCTACAAGCGCGCGTTCGGCACCGAGCCGGGCTTCGCGCTGGCCGACCTGGCCGCCTGACCAGGCCCGACAGACCAGTGCGGGCGCCGTGACACCGGGCGGGCCGTGCCGGCTGGCGTCAGCCGGGGATCGAGCCGCCGGAAGAAGGCCGCGGCGCGGGC
>Ga0136617_10001809_pt1 | contig 19032 bp, 20 predicted proteins | sample AntDrymUQ3222106_2_FD_129672 | JGI IMG/M metagenome (GOLD analysis project Ga0136617, IMG submission 129672) | Polar desert sand microbial communities from Dry Valleys, Antarctica - metaG UQ322 (21.06) | ecosystem: Environmental > Terrestrial > Soil > Desert | place: Antarctica: Dry Valley... | reverse complement strand
GCGGAAGATGCCGTCGACGAGCGAGTGGCGGCAGCCGTAGAGGTTGTCGAACTTCGACTTCGTGACGGAGTCGTTGACGTTGATCGCCGAGAACAGGAGCGTGTCCTGCTTGGCCATCTGGTAGAGGCGGCCGACGCCGGTCGTCGTCTCCTCCGAGACGCCGATGATGCTGGCGGCCATCTTCGTGAAGCGCTGGCCGTCCTCCTCGAGCGACCGGTAGAGGACCTTCAAAAAGGAGACGAACTCCTCCGACTCGCCGGTCGAGGGGTCCGGCGCGGCGCCGGCGGCCTCGTATTCGACGCCCTTGTGGACGAGCATCGTCGCGTCGCCGCCGTCGTCGAGGATGAGGTTCGGGCCGTCGTGGTCAGGCCACTCGAGCGCGCGCTCGGTGCACCACCAGTACTCGTCGAGCGTCTCGCCCTTCCAGGCGAAGATCGGCACGCCCCTGGGGTCCTCCGGGGTGCCGTCGGGACCGACGACGGCCGCGGCGGCCGCGTGATCCTGCGTAGAGAAGATGTTGCAGCTGCACCAGCGGACCTCGGCGCCGAGCGCGGTGAGCGTCTCGATCAGGACGGCCGTCTGGATCGTCATGTGCAGCGAGCCCGTGATGCGGGCGCCCTTCAGCGGCTGGACGTCGGCGTACTCCGCGCGGGTCTGCATCAGGCCGGGCATCTCGTGCTCGGCGAGGACGATCTCGTTGCGGCCGTAGGCGGCGAGCGACAGGTCGGCGACCTTGAAGTCCTGCTCGGTGTCGACTGCGGTAGGCGGGTTCATGTGGTGCGGATCTCCTCGTTCAGGCGTGCGATATCGCCGGTGTGGCTGCGGCGGCGAGCGCCAACAGCTTCGTGTGCTTGTCCTGCTCCCAGCGCAGCCATTGCGCCGGCGAAACGTCTTCGGGACGGCGCGGCTCGGCTTCGAACCACGCGTCCACCGCCCTTGCGAGCTCCTCGTCGCGGCGCAGCCGCATCGCGAAGCCGATCTCCCCGAGGCCGATGCCAAAGCACGTGACGAGCTCGCGCAGCGTGCGCAGGCGCTGCAGCTCACCGGGCCCGTAGAGCCGGTAGCCGGAGTCCGAGCGCTGCGGCTCGATGAGCCCGGCGCGCTCGATGTAGCGCAGCATGCGCGGCGACCACTCCGTGGTCTGCGCGGCCTCCTGGATCGTCAGGGCGTCCATCCGGCACAACCTTACCACGATCGTGTCAAGGTTGGTCAGCCGCCTGCCGCGACGTTCTGCCCGGCCCGCGCCGCCAGGCCCGGCTTACCCGCTCGCAGTTGCGCAGCCGGTCGACGCCGTCGACGCGCACGCTGTCGCGGCCGGGCCCGCAGTCGATGCTGTCGGCGCCGGCGACGAGCAACTCGATCGTGTCGTTGCCGGCGCCGGCTTGCACGCGGTCGCGGCCCGAGTCGGTGTGGATGTGGTCCGCCCGAGGTCCGCCGTCGATCACGTCGGCACCGTCGTCGTCCTGCAGGTAGTCGTTGCCGGCGCCGCGGTCGACGAGGTCGGGGCCGCCGCCGTAGATCGTGTCGCCGTCGTCGCCGCCGAAGCGCTGATCGGGCGCGCCGCTGCCGGGGATGAGGTCGCCCCACAGCACGTCGCGGCCGCCGAGGCCGAAGAGCACGTCGGGGCCGCGGCCGCCGAGCAGCTTGTCGCGCAGTGCCCCGCCGCTGCGTGCCTCGCCGCCGTCTAGGGGTGAGCACGACGTGCCGAGGCTCGGGTCGGTCGTCTCTCGCCCGCCACGCGGAACAGCTCGCACGTCAGCATCGAGATCCCGGGCTGGAACTCGGGAACGATCAGCGTGTCGATCCAGGCCCGCAGCTGACGTTGCCCGCGCGCCCGGTCGCGATCACGATGTCGTTGCCGGCGCCGGCGCCGGCGCCGGCGCCGGCGTCGACGGAGTCGCTCCACGCCGGTCTGGATCCGGTCGTCGCCGAACCCGCTGAAGATGACGTCGGGTCCGAGCCGCCGTCGATCTCGCCGTCGCCGGATCCGCCGCTGATGGTGTCGGGCGCCTCGTCGCCCTGCAGGGCGTCGTTGCCCGCGCCACCGGGCAGCCGGTCATGGCCGAAGCCGCCGATCAGCGCGTCGCGACCGCCGGCGCCGGCGAGACGGTCGTCGCCGGACCCGCCGTCGAGCGCGTCGTCGCCCGATCCACCGTCGATGCGGTCGCCCGCCGTGCCGCCGAACAGCCGGTCGGTGCCCGGCCCCCCCGCAACCGGTCGGCGGCCTCGTCGCCCTCGAGCAGTCGTGGCCGCCGCCGCCGTCGAGCAGGTCGCCGCCGGTCCCGCCCGACAGGCGGTCTGAGCCGGAGCCGCCGAACAGCCGGCCCGAGCCGCCGCCGCCGCGCAGCCGGTCGGCGCCGCCGCGGCCGCGCAGCACGTCGCGCCCGCGCCCGCCGACGAGCGTGTCCGCCCGCGAACCGCCGATCAGGCGCCGGCGCCGCGATCCCTTGGCAAGCCCCGCCGACCGCGTCTGCGGCGCGTTCGGCCGCTTCCGAGCTGTCGCACCACGGTGCTGCAGCGGCCGCTGACGCGGTCGCGACCGTCTGCGCTGACGCGGTCCTGACGGTCGCTGCCGCAGCTGACGGCGTCGCGCGTGTGTCGTACGCGACGAGGCTGTCGCGCCCGGCCTCGCCCGCGAGGTTGTCGGCGCCACGGCCGCCGACGACGACGTCATCGCCGGCACTGCCGCGCACGCTGTCGGCACCGTCCATCCCGAGCAGCACATCAGCCGCCGCGCCACCGATCAGCACGTCTGCAGCCGGACTGCCCACGACACGCTCGGTGTCGACGAGATCGCGTTCGCCGGACACGCTGTCGTCGGCGCGCCCGTCGAGCCTCACCCGTATGACGCCGGCGCTCTTGCCGTAGTCGGTCGTGGCGTGACCCGGGCCACCGCTCAGGACGTCCGCGCCGCCGTTGCCGCCAAGCACGTCGTCACCCGACCTCCACGCAGACGGTTGGCGTGCCCGTTGCCGGTCAGCCGGTCTTCGCCCGCGCCGCCGGTCACGTGCTCGATGTCCGCGTCGAAGCGCGTCGTCCTGTGATCGCGGTCGTCGAAGAGCATCGTAGGCGGAGCTGGTGTCGTCGGGCATCCAGATCTCCAGGGCGGCGCCCTCGCCCGAGAAGTCGAGGGTGTCGCCGCCCGGGCCGCCCTTCAGGGTGTCGCGCCCGGCTGCCGACGATCGTGTCCTGCCCGGGGCCTCCGGACAGGGTGTTGTCGGCGGTGTCTCCTGCGATGACGTCGTCACCCGCGCCCGCCGATCTGGATCTCGAGTCGCCGGCGAGCAGATCGCCGTCCCCCGTTTCACCGTCGTCGGCCGCGCCGTCGAGCGTCAGTGAAACGGCGGTCGACGGGCGCTGTAGGCGACGATGTCGCGCCCGTCGCCTCCGGCGAGCCGGTCGCCCCCCGGCCACCGTCCAGCGTGTCGTCGTTGCCGCCGCCGTGACGGCGGTCGGCGCCGGGACCGCCGGCGAGCACGTCGCCCAAGGCGCCGCCGATCAGCGTGTCGTCGCCGTCGCCGCCGCGGAGCGTGGTGGGCCCGCCTCCCGCCGCGAGACGATCGGCTCCCGGGCCGCCGTCGGGCTCGACGTCGGCGACGCCGTAGGAGGATCTGTCCACGCCGAGCAGGCTGACGTCGCCCGGCCCGCCGGCCACCTGCGCCGCGAAGAAGGAGGCGACGATCATGTCGGCGCCGCTGCCGCCCGCGAGGCGCTCGATCTCGAGGCCGACCGTGTCGTGCTCATCGGCAACGCCGTCGTCGGCGCTCGTCGTCGCGTCGTCCGAGCCCGTCCGCGCAGCGACGTGCACGGGACGGGTCTCGCCGGCGTAGGAGACGGTGTCGAGGCCGGCGGAGCCCTTCGAAGAGGTCGGCTCCGGGGCCGCTCTGGAACCAGTCGTCGCCCGAGCCGCCCCAGAACTCGCCGTCGCCGTCGGCGTTGACGAACGTCACACCGCCCGCGCCCGCCTGGATGACGTCGTCCCGGGACCGTCGTCGACGGTCATCGCCAGCGGCATACCCAGGCCGACAGCCGGTCGTCGCCGGCGTAGAGGTCGACCTCGACGCGAGCCGACTGTGGGCAGCTGAGCCGGTAGCCGTCCCAGTTGCAGGCGCCGGGTATCGAGTCCGGTGCGAGCGTGAGGCCGGTGATCGCCAGACGGGCGGCGCCGTTGATCGTCAGCCGGACGCTCTCGCTCGCCGCCCCACCGGTCACGACGACGCGGTCGGCGCTGCTCGTGACGGCCGCTGGCCCCCAGCGCGGGCGCGCTGCCGCCGACCATGAGCAGCACGATGCCGATGATGAGTATCCCGAGCCGCCGTCCGCCGGTCATGCTGCCCATAGCGGCAGCCGCGGCGTTGCCCTGGATCGCGTCGCTCAGCCGGTGTTCGCGAGGCGCTCCTTCAGCGTCACGAGCACGTCGACCGGTGTCGGGTCGGTGCCGCGCAGCACCGCGACGTAGAGCGACACGAGGTCGCCGAGCAGGACGAGCGAGAGCACGCGCTCGACCGCGGTCTTGCCGCGCGACTGCACGACGTGCGTGCCCGTCGCCGAGTCCCCGATCAGCTCGCGCGTGAGCGCGATGCGCTCCTTGACGCGCGGGTGCGTGTCGCTGTCGTCGAGGAAGATCGCCGCAAAGCGCCCGAGCGACGGCGCGTCGGTCCAGCCGACGATCTCGTTGTGGCACAGCTCGGGCAGCTCGTGCGCGAACGCCGGGATCTTCGCGTTCTCGTTGAACTGGGTCTTCCAGCGATAGGCGATCGGCGACGTCAGGCCCGCGCCGGCGATCATCGGCACGCTGTCGTGCAGCGCTCGGGCCAGGGTCTTGGCCTCGGAGTCCTCGGCGCCCTCGGCGCCCCACTCGACGACGAGCTGCTCGAGATGGTCGGCGGCAACGTCGATCTCGGCGCCCATCCGCGGGCCAGCGCCGCACAGCCGCGCGACCTCCAGTGCCGCGACGGTGATGTACGCGACGGCCGCGCGCGGCTGGAAGCCGCCCGCGACCGGGATCACCGGCACCCCGTCGGCGCGGGCCATCTCGGCGAGCTTGCCGCCGCTCGCGACCGCCACGCGCTTGGCGCCGAGCGCACCGGCCGCTTCGTAGCAGGCGAGCGTCTCCTCGGTGTCGCCCGAATAGGAGGCGCAGAGCACGGTCGTGTCGGGCGTCGTCCAGGCCGGCAGGCCGTACGCCCGCGAGGCGAGGATCGGGCGCGAAGCGTGATCGCCAAGCATCGCGCGGGCCAGCGCGCCGCCGACCGCCGAGCCGCCCATGCCCGCGACGACGAGCCCGCCGGGCGAGTCCCAGGGCTGCAGGTTCGCGGACTCCGTCTTCCACAGCGCGTCGCGCAGATGCTCGGGCAGCCCGGCGATGTCGGCGAGCATGTCCGAGGCGTCGACCGCGGCGATCGTCTCCGGGTCCAGGCGCAGGTCGGTCGTTTCAGAAGGCGAGGCCGCCATCGGGTACCTCCATGCCGGGGAAGAGGCGCGCGCCATGCGCGACCACGTTGTCAGAGCCGAGGACGACGTTCTCGCCGAGCATCGCGCCGCCGATGACCTGGCTGCGGTCGCCGACGCGCGCGCCGGGGCCGACGATGCAGTCGCGCAGCACGCAGCCGTCGCCGATCCGCGCGCCGTGCAGGACGACCGCCCGCTCGACGACCGTGTTCTCGCCGACCACCACGTCTTCGCCGAGGACGGCGAGGCTGCCGACGTGCGACCCCGCGCCGATCTGCGAGCCGGCGCCGACGATCGCCGGCGGGACCGCGCGCCCGGCGACCTGCGCCGAGGGATCGACCGAGAGATAGCCGTCGCCGAGCTTCTGCGCGACGCCGCTGCGCACGTTGCCCTCGAGGATGTCGAACGTCGCCTGCAGGTAGCGCTCCGGGGTGCCGACGTCGATCCAGTACGCGGCGTCGTCGACGAACCCGTAGAGGCCGTGGTCGACGAGCGCCGGCCAGACCTCCCGCTCGATCGAGACGTTCTTGTCGGGCGCGATGAGGTCGAGCACGGAGCGCTCGAGGACGTAGGCGCCGGCGGAGATGAGGGTCGTGTCGAGCACCGTGTCGGCCGACGGCTTCTCCAGGAACTCCGCGACGGTGCCGTCGTCGCCCAGCTTCACGAGGCCGTAGCTCGAAGGATCGAGGACGGGGACGAGCGCCAGCGTTCCCGTCGCGCCGGTCTGCCCGTGCTGGGCGATCTGGGCGCTGAGATCGAGATCCGTGAGGACGTCGCCGTTGAGCATGAGAAAGCGCCCGTCGAGCAGCTCCTCGGCGAACTTCAGCGCGCCCGCGGTTCCGCGCGGGTCGGGCTCCTCGACGAAGCGCAGGCTGATCCCGAGCTGTGAGCCGTCGCCGAGCACCTCGCGGACCTTCGTCGCCTTGAAGCCGCAGGACATGATCACGTCGTCGATGCCGTGGCCGCGCAGCCACTCGAGCATGTAGACCATCATCGGCCGGTCGACGAGCGTGACGACCGGCTTGGGTAGCGTCGAGGTCAGCGGCCGCAGCCGCGTTCCCTCTCCCCCCACGAGGATCACGGCCTGCATGTGATCGCATTCCACCGGACCATCTACGCCAAGGATGTCAGCGTTCTGCGCCCGATGCCCTCGTAGGTGAGGCCCGCGGCGGCGATCGCCTCGCGGTCCAGCGCGTTGCGCCCGTCCAGCACGAGCGTGCCGGCCATCCGTGACGCGACCTCGTGCCAGTCCAGCGCGACGAACTCATCCCACTCGGTGACGAGCACGACGGCGTCCGCGCCGTCGATCGCATCCAGCGCGTCGGTGGCGAAGTGCACGCCGCGGATGAGGTGCCGCGCCTCCTCCTCGGCGACCGGGTCATAGACGCGCACCTTCGCCCCGTCGGCCTGCAGCCGCGCGCTGAGGACCAGCGACGAGGCCTCGCGCATGTCGTCGGTGTTGGGCTTGAAGGCCAGCCCGAGCAGGCAGATGCTCTTGCCCACGAGCGAGCCGAGGTGCTTCTGCAGCTTGGAGATGACGCGCCGCTTCTGCAGCTCGTTGACCTCGATGACGGCGTTGAGCAGCTGAAAGTGGTAGCCGGAGTTGCCGGCGAGCTGCTTCAACGCATTCACATCCTTGGGAAAGCAACTTCCGCCAAATCCAATGCCCGCCTGCAGGAACTTCTGCCCGATCCGGTCGTCGAGGCCCATCCCCCGCGCGACCTCGATGACGTCGGCGCCGGTCTCCTCGCACACGTTGGCGATCTCGTTGATGAACGAGATCTTCGTGGCGAGGAAGGCGTTCGACGCGAGCTTGACCATCTCCGCCGAGGCGATGTCGGTGCGCACGAGCGCGGCGTCCAGCGGCTCGTACAGGTCGACGACGGCGTCGCCCGCCCAGTCGCCGTCGTCGCCGATCACGACGCGGTCGGGGTTGAGGAAGTCCTTGACGGCCGAGCCCTCCTTGAGGAACTCGGGGCAGGACACGTAGGACAGCCCCTGCTTGCCGCGCTCGGCGAGCACGCGCTTGATCGACGCGCCGGTGCCCGCGGGCACCGTCGACTTCATGACGAGCGCGTGGCGATCCGAGGCCGGGATCGCCTCGACGACCGCGTGGACCGCGGACAGATCGGCATCCCCGGAGTAGGTGGGCGGCGTGCCGACGGCGACGAACAGCAGCCGCGCGTGCTCGAGCGCGTCGCCGATGTCGGTCGCGAAGTGCAGCCGCTCGCGGTTGGCGGCGACCATCTCCGCCAGGCCGGGCTCGTAGATCGGGATCTCGCCGTCCTCCAGGCGCGCGATCTTGTCGGCGTCGATGTCGATGCAGTGGACGTCGCTTCCCAGGTGGGCGAAGCCCGCGGCCGTGACGAGGCCGACATACCCGGTCCCGATGACCCCGATGGGCTGGCGATCGTCGCTCATTCGGCGGCGCAGGTTACTGCCCGACGCGGACCAGCGACCGTGCCACAGCCAGCATCTGCGCGTTGGACAGGCGGCTCGAGAGCGTGGTGGAGACCTAGTACACGGCGCGCCTCGTGCGCCACGCGACGATCCTGATGCGCCCGCCCTCGCTGAAGACGCTGTACGTGCGTCCGCGCATCCGCCCGCGTGCTGTGCGGCCCCTTCAGGATCGGCGGCGAGCGCCAGGTCGTGCCCTGCACGCCGTAGAACTGGCCGCTGTCGCCCTGCGCGAGCACGATCCGGTAGGCGCGATGCGAGCCGCCGCCGTTGTGCTCGATCTGGCGCTCGCGAAGGCGACCCAGCCGGCTAGTGGGCCTTCTCAAATCCTCTGCAGGGAGCGGGCGATGTCCATCATCTGGGCGTTGGTCAGCTGGTGCGAGAGCGTGTTGGAGACCCAGTAGACCGCCCGTGGCGTCTCCCAGGCGATCAGCCGGATGCGACGCCCGTCGAAGTAGCGCCGGTAGGTGCGCTTGCGCATCCGCACCCTGTCGGTCGGGTTGTCGAGGATCGGGGGCGCCTTCCAGGTCGTCCCCTGCACGCCGTAGTACTGGCCGTTGTCGCCATGGGCCAGCACGATCCGGTAGGCGCGGTAGCGGTGGCGACTGCGGTCGTAGATGTCGTACATGCGCGGGCTGTCGTCGTCGTAGCCGGCCCGGTAGCGCCCGACGATCGCCCTGGGGAAGTACACCGGCAGCGACTGCTGCTTGCTGGCCATCCCCAGGACGTGGTTCTCGCCGGCCTCCTTGCGCAGGACGAGCCCCGGCGCGAGGCCCTTGCGCGTCTTGACACGCTTGGGCTTCTTGCGCTTCTGCTGCTCGTGGGCTGCGGCCTGCGCCGCCGAGCCGATGCCGACGTCGATGAACTCGTCGACCGTCTTGAGCAGGTTCTCGCTGGAGATCTCGACGTACTCCAGGTTCGACGACTGCTCGCCGCGGAACTTCACCTCGTGGATCGGGTTCTTCGAGGACTCGTAGGCGAGCTTGATGAGCCGCAGGATCGCGCCGTCGTTGTCGCGGGCGATGTCGGTCTGCGTGTAGCGCCCGAAGATCTTCAGCAGCTCCTCGCGATCGCCGAACACCTTGCCCAGCCCGACCTGGTCCTTGGCCTGGCGCAGGAACTCCTGCTGGCGTGCCGCGCGCACGAAGTCGTCGTCCTCGTGGCGGTAGCGCACGAAGTCCAGCGAGTCCTTGCCGCAGAGCTTCTGGTAGCCGGGCTCGAGGTCGATCGTCGCGTAGCCGTCGGGCCCGCCGTTGTCGTTGAAGTAGCGCCGGTCGATGTCGACGTAGACGCAGCCCAGCCGGTTGACCGCCCGCTGGAAGCCGCCGAAGTTCACGTTGACGACGTGGCTGATCGGGATGTTGAGCAGCCCCTTCACGGTCTGGACCGCGAGCCTCGGGCCGCCGAGCTGGTAGGCGGTGTTGATCTTGTTCGTGCCGTGCCCGGGAATCTCGACCTTCAGGTCGCGCGGGATCGACATGACCGCGGTCGCCTCCTTGTCGGGGTCCAGGCGCACGACGATGATCGTGTCCGAGCGGGCCGGAACCCCGGCCGTCTTGTCGCCGTAGCGGCGGTCCGAGCCCAGCACGAGGATCGTCTGCGGGCTGCCGGGCTCGACCTTGTCGAGCTCGTTGTCGATGCCGGGAATCGGCGTGGAGTTGCGCTGAAAGACCTCGATCGTCTCGTGCACCTGCAGCAGCACGCCGCTGGCGACGGCGGTCGCCGTCAGCGCGATCACGAGGATCCCGCCGATCGCGAACTTCTTCCACATCTCCCAGCCCAGCCGCGGCGTGGCCTCGCCCTCGTAGACGCTCATCGGCAGGCCCCAGCTCGCGGCCTGCGACCGGCGCTCGGCGAGCGACCCTGCGCGCTCACGCGCTCAGCCCTCCGTCGACCGCGCGCAGCGGCGGGCGCCCGGCGCCGTCGTCGTGGCGGGCGAGCCATTCGGGCAGGCCGAACACGAAGTCGCGCAGCGCCTGGCGGTAGCGCGCCAGGGACTCGATCGAGACCCATTCGCCGGGGCCATGATGACCGCCGCCGGTCGGGCCGAACTCGACCGCAGGCACGCCCGCCTCGAGGAAGGAGATCGCGTCCGAGGCGCCGTCGCGGCCGATCGACACCGCCTCGTCGGCGAGGGAGTTGGAGACGGCCTCGCGCAGCGCGCGCACGTACGGGTTCGAACGCGACACGCGCGCGGGCGCGCGCTGGAAGGTCCTGACGATTCGCACGTCGTCGCCGAGGGCGCGGATCTCGGCGAGGATCTCGCCCGGGTCCTGGTGGGGCAGGAAGCGGATGTCGATGTCCATCGAGCAGCGGTCGGGCACCTTGTTGAAGGCGTCGCCGCCGACGATCCGCGCGATGTTGATCGACGGTCGGTCGAAGAGGTCTGACGACTCGCGGCTGAAGCGTAGGGTCTCGATGCGACGGAACATGTCATAGGCCTTGAGGATCGCGTTGTCGCCGAGCCAGGGCGCCGACCCATGCGCAGCGGTTCCGCTGACTTCGACGCCAAGCGCCAGAACCCCCTTCGCCTGAACGCCGATGTGCAGATCCGTCGGCTCCCCCGTGATCGCGAAGTCTCCCCGCAGCCCCTCCTCGACGAGCGCCTCGGTGCAGCGGAAGTCGAGCTTGTCGGACTCCTCGTCGGGCACGCAGATGAAGCGCACCCGGACCTTGTCGTTCAGCGCGAGGTCGTGGACGGCGCACATCATCGCCGCGAGGCCGCCCTTCATGTCGTAGGCGCCGCGGCCGATCAGCCGGTCGCCCTCGATGCGCGGTACGAACTGGTTCTCGTGGGCGGGGACGACGTCGATGTGGCCGTGCAGGATCACGCAGGGACCGTCAGCCGGGCCGACGTCGACGAGCACCACCGGCAGACCGCCGAACTCGCGCCCCGTCACCGGGACATCGCGGGCTTCGAGCCAGCCCTTCACGAAGCCGACCGCAGCGCGCAGGCCGTCGCTGGTGGACGTGTCATAGGTGATGAGCCTCTCGGCCAGGACCCGTTCGTCCATCGCTGGTGTGGAGGGTACCCATGCGGACGACTCGAGGCAGTTATGTAGCGTGCTCGCCATGGCCGGGCGGATCGTCCTCTTCGGGGCAACGGGCTACACGGGGCGACTCGTGGCGCGAGCCTTGGTTGCGCGCGGCGCCGCGCCCCTGCTGGTGGCGCGCTCGCGTGAGCGCGTCGAGGCACTGTCCCGCGAACTCGGTGGGCTGCCGTCCGCCGTGGCCGACGTCGAGCGTCCGCAGACCATCCGCGCCGTGCTGCAATCCGGCGACGCGCTCGTCTCGACCGTCGGGCCGTTCGTGCGCTGGGGCAGGCCCGCGCTGCAGGCGGCGCTCGATGCCGGCGCGCACCACATCGACTCGACGGGCGAGCCGCCGTTCATCCGCTCGGTCTTCGAGGACCACGACGCGGCAGCGCAGGACGCCGGCGTCGGGCTGCTGACGGCGTTCGGTTATGACTACGTGCCGGGCAACCTGGCCGGCGCCCTGGCGCTGCGCGAGGCCGGCGAGCGCGCGGTCAGCGTCGACATCGGCTACTTCGTCAGCGGCGGCGTCCAGCCCAGCGGCGGCACGCGCGCGTCGGCGGCCGGGATGCTCGCCGAGCCGGCCTATGCATTCGCCGGCGGGCGGCTCGTGACCGAGCGCACGGCGCGGCGCGTGCACTCCTTCGACGGGCGCCCGGCGGTGTCGGTCGGCGGGACCGAGCAGTTCGCGCTGCCGCGCGTGCACCCCGGGCTGCGCGACGCGCGCGTTTGGCTGGGCTGGTTCGGGCCGGCGTCGCGCCCGCTGCAGGCGATCTCGGCGGCGACGTCGCTGGCAACGCGGCTGCCCGGCGTGCGCGGCGCGATCGAGGCAACCGCGGGACGCTTCGTGAAGGGCTCGACGGGCGGCCCGGACGCGGCGACCCGCGCGCCGGGGCGCTCGTTCATCGTCGCCGTGGCATCCGATGCCGACGGCGCCCCGCTGTCGACGGTGCGCCTGGAGGGCGACAACCCCTACGACTTCACCGGCGCGATGCTGGCGTGGGGCGCGATGGCCGTCGCCGGCGGCGCGCTGCGCGGCACCGGCGCGCTCGGACCGGTGGACGCGTTTGGCCTCGACGCGCTCGCGGCAGGCGTCGCCGAGGCCGGGATCGCGCGGCGCGGCTGACCGCAACCCCCCGCGCGCACGGGGCCGGATTCGCGCCGCAGCACAAGAGAACGCAGGCTCGCGCATAGCGGCTTGACACGTGAGTGAGTGCTCACTTACGGTTCCGAGACCGTGCTGTCCGCGATCTCGCGCCTCGTGACCACGCACCCGCGCCGCGTCCTCGTCGCGACCGTCGTGTTCCTCGCGCTGGCGATCGCCCTCGGGGCGCCGGTCACGGGCCAGCTGTCGGTCGATCCGGACCTCGACTTCGTCGATCCGCAGTCCGAGAGCAACGTCACCTACGACGAGCTGCGTGACGCGGTCGGCCGCGGCCTGAGCCCCGGGATCATCGTCCTCGTCGCATCCGACGGGCCCGGTCCGCAGCCAAGCCGGCCAGGCGAAGCTGCGCCAGGTGGTCGACCGGATCGAGTCTGATCCGGGCGTCGGGCGGACGAGCTCGGCGCTGAGCGACCCGCGCGCGGCGAGCCCGCTCGTCGCGCGCGACGGCGGCTCGAGCTTCGTCGCCGTCTACGTGCGGTCGGGGGCCGACGGCGAGGAGACGGGCCGGCGGATCGACGAGGCGACCGCCGCCGTGCCTGGGGTGAAGGTCGGCGGCGGCGCCGTCGCCGGCCCCGCGGTCGGCGACCAGGTCTCCGAGGACCTCGCGCGCACCGAGACGCTCGCCTTCCCGCTGCTGTTCGTACTCTCGCTCGTCGTCTTTCGCGGCGCGATCGCGGCGCTGCTGCCGCTGTTCGTCGGGCTGCTGACGATCATGACGACGTTCCTCGGCCTGCGCCTCTTCAACGAGGCGACATCGCTGTCGATCTTCGCCCTGAACCTCGCGATCGGGCTCGGCCTCGGGCTGTCGATCGACTATTCGCTGTTCGTCCTCTCGCGCTACCGCGAGGAGATGGGGCGCGACGGGGCCGGCCGCGAGGCGCTGCTGCGCACGATGCGCACCGCCGGGCGGACGGTCGTGTTCAGCTCGCTGACCGTCGCCGCGGCGATGCTCTCGCTGCTCGTCTTTCCCCAGCGCTTTCTGTACTCGATGGCGATCAGCGGCTCGCTGACGGCGCTCGGCGCGGGCCTCATCTCGCTGACCGCGCTGCCGGCGCTGCTGATGGTGCTCGGCCACCGCATCGACCGGTTCGCGCCCAAGCGCTGGCGCCACCGCGAGACCGCCATGCAGAGCGGCGTCTGGTATCGCCTCTCGCACATGGTCATGCGCCGTCCGGTGCTCGTCGCGGTCACCACGGCGGCGCTGCTGGTCGCCGCGGGGCACGCCGTTCCTGCGGATCGAGTTCACCGGCGTCGACGCGAGCGTGCTGCCCAACAGCGCGAAGTCAAAGCAGGTCGACAACGCGCTGCGAAACGACTTCCCGCCGGGCGGCACGTCGCCGCTGCACGCCGCGCTGACGGAGCCGAGCAGCCGGGGTCGCGACGTGCGCGCATACGCCGAGCGGCTCGCCGCGCGGCCCGCCGTGGCCGAGATCGACCCGCCGCGCGTCGTCGGCCGCGACACGTGGCTCATCAGCGTCGTTCCCGCGTCCGGTGCGAAGCCGACGCTCGATCTCGTTCGCGCGGTGCGTGCCGGGCCGCCGGGGCCGGGCCTTGGACCGCTGCGGGTGGCCGGCGAGTCCGCGCGCTTCGTCGACCAGCGCGCGGGCCTGGCCGACCGCCTGCCGTTCGCGGTGGCCGTGCTCGCGATCACGACGCTCGTGATCCTGTTCGCCATGACCGGCTCGGTCGTGCTGCCGATCAAGGCGCTCGTCATGAACGTGCTCGGGCTGAGCGCGGCCTTCGGACTGCTCGTCTTCGTCTTCAGGACGGTCGCCTGGAGGGCCTGCTCGACTACACGAGCCAGGGCGGCCTGGAGATCACCCAGCCGCTCGTGCTGCTGGCGATCGCGTTCGGCCTGAGCACCGACTACGGCGTCTTTCTGCTGACGCGCATCAAGGAGGCACGCGACGCCGGCGCAGCCAACGAGGAGGCGGTCGCGATCGGCATCCAGCGCACGGGACGCATCGTCACGGCGGCCGCGCTGCTGCTCGTCGTCGCGATCGGCGCGTTTGCGACATCGGAGATCGTCTTCATCAAGCAGCTCGGGCTCGGCGCCGCCGCCGCCGTCGCGATCGACGCCACGATCGTGCGCGCGCTGCTCGTGCCCGCGCTCATGAAGCTGCTCGGCGAGCGCAACTGGTGGGCGCCGCGGCCGCTGGCGCGCATCCATGCGCGGCTGGCCCTCGGCGAGGCGTAGGGGCCCTTCTCCAAACGTCGCAGGAGAGCCGCTAGGTCAGCAACAGGCCGTACAGGCACATGCCCAGCAACGCGGCGAGCGCGATCCGCAGCGCGTCGTCGCGCTCGCCCTGCGTGTGGCGCACGATCGCGATGACGATGCCCGCGAGCGGCAGCACGACGGCGACGATGTACGGGAAGGCGACGCGCAGGCGATCGAGCATGCGCTGCAGGCTTGCATACGGGTGCCGGCGTTCGCGGGGCGGCGGGCGGGCGGTTGCGCCGAGCGGGTCGGCACCTTGTGCAGCGAGCGCTCGCTTACGGTGTGACCATGACGTGGTTTAAGCGCAGGTCACGTAGGGACACCGGCAGCGGCGGCAACAGTGGTGGCGGCGGTGGCGGCAGCGACGGCGGAGGAGGCGGGGGCGGCTGACGGCAGGCTCGCGCGACCCCGCGCGCGCTACGGCGTGGCGCCGCCCTCGGCGATCCGGATGAACGCCTCCCAGCGGCGCTTGTCGCGCGAGGCGCGCCGCGACTCCTCCGTCCCCGCCTCGGCCGATGACAGCGCCTCATCCGCACGGCGCAGCTTGTCGCGCAGGTCGCCGACGTCGAGCGCGTCGGGCGTGTGCGCCTCCTCGACGAGGATCAGGACGCCGTCGGGCGAGACCTGCACGTAGCCCTCGCCCTGCGCGTAGGTCACGATGTCGGTGTCGCTGCGATACAGCCGCAGCTCGGTCGGCTCGAGCATGCCGAGCAGCGGCTGGTGGCGGGCCAGGATGCCGATCGAGCCCGTCTGCGTCCGCGTCGAGACCTGCACGACCTCCTCGTCGAACAACGAGCCCTCGGGCGTCAGGACCTCGGTGCGAAACGGGGTCTTCGCCATCTACTCGTCCTTCTCGTCGTCGTCCGCGGCGTCCTGCTCGTCGGCGCCGTCCTCGTCGGCGCCGTCCTCGTCCTTCTTGCCACCGTCGTCCTCGTCCTTCGTGCCACCGTCGTCCTCGTCCTTGTTGCCACCGTCGTCCTCGTCCTTCTTGCCACCGGCGGCCTTCGTGACGTCCTCGATCGTGCCCTTCAGGAAGAACGCCGACTCCGGCACGTCATCGTGCTGGCCGTCGATGATCTCCTTGAAGCCGCGGATCGTCTCGGCGATCGGCACGTAGATGCCGGGCGTGCCGGTGAACGCCTCGGCGACGAAGAACGGCTGCGACAGGAAGCGCTCGACGCGGCGCGCGCGACCGACGATGAGCTTGTCCTCGTCGGAGAGCTCGTCGATGCCGAGGATCGCGATGATGTCCTGCAGCTCCTTGTAACGCTGGAGGATCTCCTTGACGCGGTTGGCGACCGAGAAGTGCTCCTCGCCGAGGACGTCGGGCTTGAGGATCGTCGATGTCGAGTCCAGCGGATCGACGGCCGGGTAGATGCCCTTCTCGGAGATCGCCCGCGACAGCACCGTGGTCGCGTTGAGGTGGGCGAACACCGATGCCGGCGCCGGGTCGGTGAGGTCGTCGGCGGGAACGTAGATCGCCTGTACCGAGGTGACCGAGCCCTCGCGCGTGGAGGTGATGCGCTCCTGCAGCTGGCCCATCTCGGTCTCCAGCGTCGGCTGGTAGCCGACCTGCGACGGCATCCGCCCCATCAGCGCGGAGACCTCCGAGCCGGCCTGCACGAAGCGGAAGATGTTGTCGATGAACAGCAGCACGTCCTGGCCACCCTGCTCGCGGAAGTACTCCGCCATCGTCAGCCCCGAGAGCGCGACGCGCATGCGCGCGCCGGGCGGCTCGTTCATCTGGCCGAAGACGAGAATCGTCTTCTCCAGGACGCCGGACTCCTTCATCTCGAGCCACAGGTCGTTGCCCTCGCGCGAGCGCTCGCCGACGCCGCAGAACGCCGACAGGCCGCCGTGCTCCTGCGCGAGGTTGTTGATGAGCTCCTGGATGAGGACGGTCTTGCCGACGCCCGCGCCGCCGAACAGGCCGACCTTGCCGCCCTTGGCGTAAGGCGCGAGCAGGTCGACGACCTTGATGCCGGTCTCGAACATCTCGGTCGTCGGGGTGAGGTTCTCGACGTTCGGTGCCGGCCGGTGGATCGGCCAGCGCTCCTCGTACTCGACGTCGCCCTCGAGGTCGATCGGCTCGCCGAGCAGGTTGAAGATCCGCCCCAGCGTGCCGTCGCCGACGGGCACGGTGATCGGGCCGCCGGTGTCGGTGACCTCCATCCCGCGCGAGAGGCCGTCGGTGGAGTCCATCGCGACCGCGCGCACGCGGTCGTCGCCGAGGTGCTGCTGCACCTCGCAGACGAGCAGGCCGTCGTCGCCGCCGCGGTCGATCGTGATCGCGTTGTAGATCTCGGGCAGTTCGCCCTCGTCGAACGTCGCATCGATGACGACGCCCTGGATCTCCTCGATCCGGCCGATCGCGCCCTCGGCGGACTCGCTGCTGCTCTTGGATTCAGTGGTGGCCATTGGTTCTCCTGATTAAGTGTTTCGGCCTTCGGCCGTCGCAAGCGACGTCCTCCGGACGACGTCACACCCGGCCCTCGCAAGCTCGGGCCTTCGGACGACGTTACGTAAGGGACTCGGCGCCGGCCACCACTTCCATGATCTCCTGCGTGATCTCGGCCTGGCGGGCACGGTTCATTTCTAGGGTCAGGTCCTCGATGAGCTCGCCCGCGTTCTCGGAGGCGTTGCGCATCGCGGTCATCCGCGCGCCGTGCTCGGAGGCGGTGGACTCCAGTAGCGCGCGGTAGACGGAGATCTCGACGTAGTCGGGAATCAGGCGGGCGAGGATCTCCTCGGGGTCGGGCTCGTACTCGACGAGCGCATGATGCGGCGTGTCGTCGTCCTCGTCGTAGGCGCCCTCGCGATCGCGCTCGCTGCCCTCGAGGATCGTCGCCTGCTGCAGCGGCAGCAGCGTCTCGCGGCGAACCTCCTGCGTCAGCGGCGAGATGTAGCCGTTGTAGAAGATCTCGACGCGATCGATCTTGTCGTCGATGTACGCAGCGACAAGATCCTCGGCGATCTCCCGCGCGTCGGCGTACGACGGGCGGTCGGTGAAGCCGACGTACCCGATAGGGTCCTTGCCGCGGAAATTCAGCGTCGAGACGCCGCGCCGGCCGACGGCGCTGTAGCGCACAGAGCGACCATCGTCCTCGTGCTCGCGGGCAGCGCGCAGTCCGGCGCGGATGATCTGCGAGTTGAACGCGCCCGCGAGGCCGCGGTCGCCGGTGACGAGCAGCAGCGCGACGTTGTTCTCGGTCTCGTGCTCCTTGAGGATCGGCAGGCCCGAGATCTCGCTTCCGGCCGCCGCGGCGGCCTGGCGCGTCATCCGCCGGATCGCTCTCGCGTACGGACGCAGCGCCTCGATGCGCTGCTCGGCGCGGCGCAGACGAGCCGCCGCGACCATCTCCATGGCGCGGGTGATCTTCTGGATGTTCTTGACCGAACCGATGCGGTTCTTGACGTCGCGCTGAGTCGCGCTCATGGCAAGGACCTGCCTTCCGAGTCGACGCCGGCCACCGTCCAGCAAAGACGCGCCGTCACGCGGTTACGGCCTCCTCCTCGGACTCGTCGGCGGACTCGTCGGCGGACTCGTCGGCGGTCTCGTCCTCGGCCTCGTCGTCCTCGTCGGACGCTTGCGCGTCACCGCGCGAGCCGTCGTCGGAGCTCGACTCCTCGATCGCCCCGCCTTCCTCGTCGAAGTCGTAGCCGAAGTCGTCGGCGAACTCGGCGATGGCGTCGCGCAGCTGCTGCTCGACGTCGTCCTCCCACGAGCCGCCCGCGATCTTCTCGAGCAGGTCGGCGTGCTCGGAGTGCATGCGCGAGACGAGCGCCTCGTGGAACTCCGGCACGCGATCGACGCTGATGCGGTCCAGGAAGCCGTTCGTCGCCGCGAAGATCACGACGACCTGGTCCTCGACCGCCATCGGCGAGCGTTCCTTCTGGTTGAGCGTCTTGACGAGCCGCTCGCCGCGGGCCAGCGTGGCCTGCGTGTCGGCGTCGAGGTCGGAGCCGAACTGCGAGAACGCCTCGAGGTCGCGGTACTGGGAGAGCTCGAGCTTCAGGCGGCCCGCGACCTTCCTCATCGGCTTGATCTGTGCGTTGCCGCCGACGCGCGACACCGAGATGCCGACGTTGATCGCCGGGCGCACGCCCGAGAAGAACAGCTTGGGCTCGAGGAAGATCTGCCCGTCGGTGATCGAGATGACGTTCGTCGGGATGTAGGCCGACACGTCGCCGGCCTGCGTCTCGATGATCGGCAGCGCCGTCAGCGACCCGCCGCCGAGATCGTCGTTGAGCTTGACCGCGCGCTCGAGCAAACGGCTGTGCAGGTAGAAGACGTCGCCCGGGTAGGCCTCGCGGCCCGGCGGCCGGCGCAGCAGCAGCGACATCTGGCGGTAGGCGAAGGCGTGCTTGGTGAGGTCGTCGTAGACGACCAGCGCGGCCTTGCCGTCGTAGAGGAAGTGCTCGGCCATCGCGCAGCCCGCATAGGGCGCGAGGAACTTGATCGGCGCGGCCTCGTCGGCGGCGGCGGCGACGATGATCGTGTTCTCCATCGCGCCGTTCTCGCTCAGCGTCTCGGCGAGCGCAACGACCGTCGCCATGCGCTGGCCGATCGCGACGTAGACCGAGACGACGCCCGAGTTCTTGTTGTTGATGATCGTGTCGATCACGATCGCCGTCTTGCCGGTCTGGCGGTCGCCGATGATCAGCTCGCGCTGGCCGCGGCCGATCGGGATCATCGAGTCGATCGCCTT
>Ga0136617_10001808_pt1 | contig 19033 bp, 22 predicted proteins | sample AntDrymUQ3222106_2_FD_129672 | JGI IMG/M metagenome (GOLD analysis project Ga0136617, IMG submission 129672) | Polar desert sand microbial communities from Dry Valleys, Antarctica - metaG UQ322 (21.06) | ecosystem: Environmental > Terrestrial > Soil > Desert | place: Antarctica: Dry Valley... | reverse complement strand
TCCACCCGTCCGGTGTGCCTGGGAGGTCTACTGAGCGCACTCGCAGGCAGGCGTCGCTGTCAGTCGACCCGACGGGCCTCAAACTCGGCTGCCGGCACGGCGATGGCGTCCTGTGCGGCGACCAGCCGCAGCTCGCGCTCGCCGGACTCCAGCGTCGCCCTGAGCACGGCGTAGACCGAGCTGACCGTACGCTCGACGGCCTGCCGGGCCGAGCCCGTCTCGTGGAGGTGGGCGGTGAAGAGCGCGGCGGTGATGTCGCCCGAGCCGTTGGCCTTCATGGGCAGCCGCGGGGTCTCGACCAGCCAGGCGCCGTCGCCGTCGACGGCCATCAGCCCGATCGTGTCGTCGCCGGTCTCGACGCTGGTCACGAGGATCGTCGAGGGCCCCATGGCGCGGGCGGCGTCGGCGCTCGCCAGGACCTCGTTGAGGGTGTGGGGATCGGTGCCGGTGAGGAAGCCGAGCTCGAACTGGTTGGGCGTGAGTACGTCGGCCACCGGCACGACCTGCTCGCGGATGATCGGCGGGATCCCCGGGTCGACGAAGCAGCCCGACGCCGCGTTGCCCATCACCGGGTCGCAGGTGTACGTCGCCGCCGGGTTGGCCGCCTTGACGCGGCGTACGGCGTCGACCACGACACCGGCGACGGCCGGGCTGCCCTGGTAGCCGGACAGCACCGCGTCACACGTCGGCAGCACGCCACGCTCCTCGATGCCGGTGATCACCTCGGTGACGTCGGCGGGGTCGATCAGCGGGCCGCGCCAGGCGCCGTACCCGGTGTGGTTGGAGAAGTTGACCGTCAGCACCGGCCACACCTCGTGGCCGAGACGCTGCAGCGGGAAGACGGCCGCGGAGTTGCCGACGTGGCCGTAGGCGACGTGGGACTGGATCGACAGGATGCGCACGCACCCGATCCTGCCGCTGCCCCGCCCTCCGGCACAAACGTCAGGCCCGGTCCTCACGCCGGCCCGGTGCCGGCGCCGTGCCGTTTGGTCACGAACGACACGGTTTCGGGGCGATTCCGTGCCGTTTTGGACCAAACGGCAACGCCGGCCCGTCAGGCAACCTGCAGCGAGCGCTTCGGCAGCCCCATCCAGAAGCCGTCGATCACCTGCGCTCCCGGGGCCTCGGTGTCGGTGGCCGCGCCGAGGGTGACGAAGAGCGGGGTGTAGTGCTCGACGGTCGGGTGGGCGTACGGCATGCCTGGCGCCCGCGAAGCGTAGGCCGCCAGCCCGTCGACGTCACCCCGTGCGAGGGCCTCGCCGGCCCAGGCGTCGAAGTCGACCGACCAGCCCGGCGCGTCGGCCTCGATGCGGAACTCCGTGAGGAACGGCAGCCCATGGGTGAGGAAGCCGGACCCGATGATCAGCACGCCCTCCTCGCGCAGCGGCCGGAGCCGTTCGCCCAGCGCCAGCAGCCGGGTGGGGTCCTGGGTGGGCAGAGACAGCTGCAGGACCGGGATGTCGGCGTCCGGGTACATGATCTTCAACGGCACCCAGGCGCCGTGGTCGAGGCCGCGGCTGGTGTGCTGGTGCACCCGTTCGTGGGCGGGCATCATCGCGGCGACCCGCTGGGCGAGCGCCGTGGCGTCAGGGGTGTCGTACTTCTCGTTGTAGTACTTCGGGGCGAAGCCGCCGAAGTCGTAGACCAGCGGGGCACGGCTCGCCGACAGCATCACCGGCGCCGACTCCCAGTGGGCACTGACGATGAGGATCGCCTGCGGGCGGGGGAGGTCGGCGGCCCAGGCGGCGAGCTGCCCGGACCACACGGGGTCGTCGAGCAGCGGGGGCGCGCCGTGGCCGAGGTAGAGCGCAGGCATCCGGCCCTGATCAGGTGCAGTCATGTCCATTCCAATAGTTGAAGATTGAACTTTATTCCCACCCGCGGTCCCACGCCACCGGGTCGCCGCCCTGCTCCTCGAGCAGCCGGTCGACGCGGCTGAAGGGGCGCGACCCGAAGAAACCCCGGCTCGCCGACAGCGGCGACGGATGGGCCGACTCCACCCACGGGATCGGGCCGAGCTGGCCCTTGAGCGACTGGGCGTCGCGGCCCCAGAGGATCGCGGCGCACGGCCCGCCGCGGGCGACGAGGGCGTCGATGGCGCGGGAGGTGACCTCCTCCCAGCCGCGACCGCGATGGCTGGCCGGCTCGCCGGGCCGGACGGTGAGCACCCGGTTGAGCAGCATCACGCCCTGCTCGGTCCACGCCGTCAGGTCGCCGTGCGCGGGCGGCTCGACGCCGAGGTCGCTCCGGATCTCGGTGTAGATGTTGCGCAGGCTGCCGGGCAGCGGTCGTACGTCGCGGGCGACCGCGAAGCTCAGCCCGATCGGGTGGCCGGGAGTCGGGTAGGGGTCCTGGCCGACGACCAGCACCTTGACCTCGGCCAGCGGGCGCCGGAAGGCCCGCAGCACCTCCTCACCCGCCGGCAGGTAGGAGCGACCGGCGGCCAGCTCTGCGCGCAGGAACCGCCCCATCGCGGCGATCTGCGCATCGACGGGCGCCAGGGCGGTGGCCCAGTCGGGCGCCATCAGGCCCTGGTCGACCAGCCCCGCGAGCGCACCCATGCGCGGCAGGCTACGGGCCGTCAGTGAACTCGGGGAGTGACGGCAGCAAGGCGGGCGCCCTCACAGCTTCTCCAGCACCTCGAGCGCGGCCCGCTTGCCGGCGCGGACGGCGTCGTCCAGGTAGCCCGTCCAGTACGTCGCCGTCTCGGTGCCGGCCCAGTGGACCCGGCCGAAGGGCCGCCGGATCACCGGGCCGAAGGAGGTCATGGTGCCGGGCGCGTAGTTGGCGACCGGGCCGCCGCGGGTCCACGTCTCCTCGGTCCAGTCGTGCTCGACGTACTCGATCGGGCGCAGCGCCCGGTCGCCGAACATGTCGGCGAAGCCGCGCAGCACCGCGCGCCTGCGGTCGCGTCGGCTGCGGATGCCGAACTCGCGCCAGGTCCCGCCCCCGACGAACGCCAACAACACACCCGGCTCGCCTCGTCTCGGGCAGTTGTCGAAGGCGACCCGCACCGCGCCGGAGTCGGCGAGCCCGAAGCCGTTGAGCCCCGCGGATCGGCGACCTCGTCGCCGTCACCGGAACGGGCGTCGTGCTGGCCGGATGCACCAGCGACCACGTGACGGTGGTCGACCGGAGCGGGTCGGTCGTCGAGGGCCGGCTCGCGCCGACCTCGGAGCTCGACCTCCACCTCGGGGTCTACGACGACACCGGCGCCGGGGCGGTCGTCCACACCCACGCACCCTTCGCGACCGCGCTCGCCTGCGTCCTCGAGGAGCTGCCGGTGCTGCACTACCAGCAGCTGCTCCTGGGCGGACCGGTCCGCGTCGCGCCGTACGCCACCTTCGCAAGCCCCGAGCTCGCTGCCCACGTCCGCGACGCACTGCGCGACAGGCGGGCCGCACTGATGGCCAACCACGGCTCGCTGACCGTCGGGCCCGGTCTGCCCGGGGGCGTCGACTCCGCCCTGTTGCTGGAGTGGCTGTGCACCCTCCACCACCGCGCCAGCGCGCTCGGCGAGCCGCGGGTCCTGAGCGAGCAGCAGCAGGCCGACGTCGTCACGGCCGCCCACGGGGACTACGACCTCGACAGTGTCCGCGCCTTCCAGCGGGAGACGCCTACCCTGAGACCATGAGCCGTCGCGCCACCGTTGCCGACGTCCACGAGCTTGCCCAGGCGATGCCGGGGGCGAAGCGCGCGCCGGGCGGCGCGGTCGTCTACCAGGTGTCGGGACGCAGCTTCGTCTTCTTCCGCAACCCCCGTCCGGACGCGGTCGACCCCGACACGGGAGAGCGCTACGAGGACGTGATCGTGTTCTGGGTCGAGTCCGACGAGGCCAAGCAGGCGCTGCTGCTCGACGAGTCGACGCCGTTCTTCACCACGTCCCACTTCGACGGCCACCCGTCGGTGCTGCTGCGCGGTGCGCATGTGGGCAGGCTGACTCGCGACGAGGTCGTCGAGACCGTTCAGGACGCCTGGCTGGCCAGGGCGTCGCGGACCGCGGCTCGGCGCTGGCTCGAGCAGCACGGCCTCGGGAGCTGACCGCAGGGGCGCTCAGCGTCCGAGCGCCCGGGAACCCCGCGACCCGTATCGGCGGTGGGGGTTGGAGCCGATCGCGTCCCGCGAGGCCGTACGCCGCCGGCGTGGCGTCGGGGGCACCGCCTCGGCGTCGTCGTCGGCCGACCACTGGTCGATCCACTCCTCCATCAGCGGCCAGGTCTCGGTGCGGGCGGCGCGGCCGGTCAGCATGCCGAGGTGTCCGCCGGGGACGACCTCGAAGCGGACCTCCGCCGACCCAGTCAGCAGCGGCACCACCGCGTTGACGGCGGCGATCGGCGCGATCGCGTCGGTGGCGCCCCCGAAGACCATCACCGGCGCGGCGATGTCGGCGAGCCGGATCGTCCGGTCGCCGAGGTCGAAGCTGCCGCCGACGAGCGCGTTGGCCTTGAGGAAGCGGTGGTAGAGCTGCCCGAACGTGCGGCCGGGGTAGGCGGTCATGTTGTCGGTGAACCGGTCGACCGCCTCGAGCTGGGCGAGGAAGTCGGTGTCGTCCAGGTGCTGGGCGACGGCGAGCGGCTTGGTCACCAGCTTCTGGAACGAGGAGAGCTGGAAGGCCCAGCGCACGAGCGGCCGTGGGGCCCCGCCCATCGCCTGGTAGGCGCGGGTGATCGCGCCGCGGCCCCGGGTGAACCCCTGGGTGACGTGGAGCAGCGGCCGCAGCGGGGCGACCAGCGGGACCCGCTTGACGTCGACGGGTGACCCCACGACCGTCAGCGACGCGATCGGCAGGTCGGTGTCGGCGGCCGCCGCGAGCAGCGCGAAGATCCCGCCGAGCGACCACCCGACGACGTGGACCCGCCGGTCACCCGCGTGGGCGGCCACCTCGCGTACGGCCTCGGGGACGACCTCGTCGATCCAGTGCTCCATGCCGAGGTTGCGGTCCTTGAACGACACCTGCCCGTACTCCACGAGGTAGGTCGGTCGCCCCTGCGCCACGAAGTGCTCGACCAGCGAGCAGCCGCGGCGCAGGTCGAAGCAGAGGGCCGGGGCCGCCAGCGGTGTCACCAACAGCACCGGGTCGCCCTGCTCGCGGACCTTCGCGGCCGGGCGGTAGTGGTAGACCTCCCGCAGTGTGCCCTCGCCGATCAGGGTGCGCGGCATCGGCCGTAGGTCGGCCAGGCCGCCGTAGAGCACCTTGTGTGCGACGTTGCTGGCCGCGGACACCACCTGATCGGGCTTCGGGACCAGATCCATGGGACGAAAAGTACCCGCTCCTCGACAAGGTTGGGCCGGAGGACTAGAACCGGGGCATGGACTGGAGGCGGGCGGGAGCCCTGGCGGTGGGTGCGCTGGGCGCGGTGACGGCGTACGACCTCTCCCAGCGCCAGCACGCGATCCTGCGCAACTTCCCGGTGGTCGGGCACCTGCGCTACCAGCTCGAGCGGTTCGGGCCCGAGCTGCGCCAGTACATCGTCACCTCCAACGACGAGGAGCGGCCCTTCAGCCGTGACCAGCGTCGCTGGGTCTACGCCAGCTCCAAGCTCGAGAACAACTACTTCGGCTTCGGCACCGACAACGACGTCGAGAACGTGTCGGGCTATCCGGTCATCAAGCACCGCACCTTCTCCGGCACCGGTGCATCGATGCTCTCCCACTCCGGCGAGGAAGTGGTGCTGCCCTCGGCCAAGGTGCTCGGCGGTCCGCGCGGGCGGACGTACGCCTTCCGGCCGCGCTCGGTCGTCAACGTCTCGGGGATGAGCTTCGGCGCGCTCTCCCGCAACGCCATCGAGGCGCTCAACCGGGGCGTGGACCAGGCCGGCTGCCTGCAGAACACCGGCGAGGGCGCCATCTCGCCCTACCACCGCAACGGCGGCGACCTGGTCTTCCAGATCGGCACGGCCTACTTCGGGTGCCGCGACGCCGAGGGCCGCTTCGACCTCGGCCGGCTCCAGGAGACGGTCGACTCGGCTCCGGTGCGCGCGATCGAGATCAAGCTGTCACAGGGCGCCAAGCCCGGCCTCGGCGGGATGCTGCCGGCGGCGAAGGTGAGCGAGGAGATCGCCGAGATCCGCGGTATCCGGCCCGATGTCGACTGTGCCTCCCCGAGCCGCCACTCCGCCTTCCACGACGTCGACTCGATGCTCGACTTCGTCGAGCTGGTCGCGACCGAGACCGGGCTGCCGGTGGGGATCAAGTCGGCGGTCGGCAACCTCGACTTCTGGGACGAGCTGGTCGGTGAGATGGCCGGCGGGCAGCGCGGCGTCGACTTCGTCAACGTCGACGGCGGTGAGGGCGGTACGGGCGCGGCGCCGATGATCTTCGCCGACTCCGTCGCCTACCCCTTCCGGATCGGGTTCGCCGAGGTCTACCGCCGCTTCGCCGAGGCGGGGATCACCGACCAGGTCACCTTCGTCGGCGGCGGCAAGCTCGGCATCCCCGAGAACGCCGTGGTCGCCTTCGCGCTCGGCGTCGACCTGGTGTCGGTGGGCCGCGAGGCGATGATGGCGATCGGCTGCATCCAGGCGCAGAAGTGCCACACCGACCACTGCCCCGTCGGTGTCGCCACCCAGAACCCGCGCTACGTCCGTGGCCTCGACCCGACGCTGAAGAGCGAGCGGCTCGCCAACTACGTCCGCACCCTGCGCCGCGACCTGCTCAAGGTCGCCGAGGCCGTCGGTGTCGTGCACCCGGGACTGATCACCGCCGACGACGTCGACCTGCTCGACGGCGTACGCAGTGCGACGTCGGTCCGCGAGGTCTACGGCTACCGTCCGGACTGGGGTCGGGTCGGTCCCGACCTCGCCGCCGAGCTCACCCGGATCATGGCTCCCCAGGCCTGAGCCGGCCGTACGCCCGGAGGCGAGTGGGTCAGGAACGCTGGGGTGCCTTGACCGTCTTGCCGTGGTCGGGGCCTGTGTCGGCGAGGCCGGTGAGGAAGTGGCGGGCCCAGGCGTCGACATCGTTGCGGAGCACCGTCCGGCGCATCGCCCTCATCCGGCGGTTGCTGTCCTTGGCGGGTGCCCGGTAGGCCTCGAGCAGGGCACTCTTCATGCCGTTGATGTCGTAGGGGTTGACCAGCCACGCCTGTCGCAGCTCGTCGGCCGCGCCGGCGAACTCCGAGAGCACCAGGGCCCCCTCGCCGTCGTAGCGGCAGGCGACGTACTCCTTGGCGACGAGGTTCATCCCGTCGCGGTAGGGCGTGACGACCATGACGTCCGCGGCGCGGTAGAGGGCGGCCATCTCCTCCCGGGGGTAGGAGGAGTGGAGATAGCTGATGGCGGGCTGGCCGATGCGTCCGAGGTCGCCGTTGACGCGGCCGACCAGCCGGTCGATCTCGTCGCGGAGGATCCGGTACTGCTCGACCCGCTCCCGCGAGGGGGTGGCCACCTGGACGAACACCGCCTCGTCGACGTCGAGCTCGCCGTCCTCGATCAGCTCGCTGAAGGCGCGGAGCCGGGCGACGATCCCCTTGGTGTAGTCGAGGCGGTCGATCCCGAGGAAGATCCTGCGCGGCTCGCCCAGCGCCTCCCTGATCTCCTGTGCACGCGCGGTGACGCCCTCGGAGCGCGCCAGCTCCTCGAAGTTGCTGGCGTCGATCGAGATCGGGAACGCGGCGGCCCGGACGGTGCGGCCATCGGGCAGGTAGACCAGGTCGCGGTGGGTCTTGTGTCCGACCCGCTGCCGGACCATGCGGACGAAGTTGCCGGCGCCTCCGCTCATCTGGAAGCCCACCAGGTCGGCCCCCAGCAGCCCCTCGAGGATCTGCCGGCGCCACGGGAGCTGCGCGAAGAGCTCGGCGGGCGGGAACGGGATGTGGAGGTAGAAGCCGATCCGCAGGTCCGGTCGCAGCTCTCGGAGCAGCTGCGGCACCAGCTGCAGCTGGTAGTCGTGGACCCAGACCGTCGCGCCCTCCTCGGCGACCTCGACGACCTGGTCGGCGAAGCGGCGGTTGACCGTGACGTAGCTGTCCCACCACGTACGACGGAACTCCGGCTTGGCCACGACGTCGTGATAGATCGGCCACAGCGTGGCGTTGGACATGCCCTCGTAGAAGCCCTCGATCTCCTCGGCCGAGAGCGGCACGGGCACCAGCGAGAGGCCATCCTCCTCGAACGGCTCGAGGTCGGTCTGGGTGCCACCCGCCCAGCCGATCCACACGCCGTCGTTGGCGCGCATCACCGGGTCCAGCGCGCTGACCAGGCCGCCGGGGGAGCGCCGCCACTCGACGCTGCCGTCCGGCAGCTCCACACGGTCGACCGGCAGTCGGTTGGCCACGATCACGAGCTGGGCGGAGTCGGTCACGACCCCACCCTAGAGACCGCTCGGCAGCCCCGGCTCACCCGTCGGCGGGGTAGCTGACACCGACCTGGCGTCGTACGTCGTCCAGCTGCGCCATCAGCCGCAACGTCTGCTCGTGGGGGACCCACGGGCTCTCGCGGAGGCCATCGGCCAGGCAGCGGGCGACCTCGGCCGCCTCGTTGCCGAGACCGGATCCCAGCACCGGCGTCTTGCCCACGATCCGCTCCGGCTCGCCCTCCAGCGGTGTCCACACGGCGTACGCCGGGTGGTGGAAGCCGGACGGCAGGTCGATCCGGCCCCGGTCGGTCGCGACGCTGGCGGTGCGCGGCGAGACCGAGGTCATCGACGCGGTGAGCGCGGAGACCGCGCCGCCCTGGTGGAGCCCGGCGACGGCCACGTCGACGTCGACGCCGCGCTCGTCGAGCACCGCGGTCGCGGCCAGCGAGATCGCCGGGCCGAGGACCAGGTCGGCGAAGGTGAGGGGGTAGATGCCCATGTCGAGCAGCGCGCCGGCCCCCAGGGCCGGGTCGCGTATCCGGTCGTCCGCCGCGCTCTCGACCACGAAGCCGAGGTCGGCGTGGACCTGGCGCGGCGTCCCGAAGCGGCCCGCCAGCAGCCCGTCGACCACCGCGCGTACGACGGGGTGGCAGGCGGTCCACATCGCCTCCATGAGGAACCGGTCGTGCTGGCGGGCCAGCGCCACCAGCTGCTCGGCCTCGGCGAGGTTGAGGGTCAGCGGCTTCTCGCAGAGCACGTGCTTGCCGGCCTCGAGGGCGAGTCGGGCGTGCTCGAGGTGATGGGAGTGCGGCGAGGCGACGTAGACCACGTCGACGGCGTCGTCGGCGACCAGCGCCTCGTAGGAGGCGTGGGCGCGGCACCCCTCGGACCCGTGGGCTGCGGCCAGCGCGGACGCCGACTCCGCCGATCGCGAGCCCACCGCCACCAGCGAGGCGCCCGGCACCTCGGCCAGGTCGGCGGCGAAGCTGTGGGCGATCCGGCCGGTGGCCAGGATCCCCCAACGGACGGCTGCGATCTCCATCGCCCCATCGTGGCCCAGCCACGCCGCTGTCCGCGACTCGCGCGATGCGAATGACATGGTTGTGGTTCGTCGCCTAGAGTCGGGTCGTCACCACCACCCACACGCGAGGGGAGACTGCGAGATGGACGCCGCCAACGCACTCCACCGCCATTCCGGGGAGCAGCCGGGTCTGAGCGACCGCGACCGCGAGATCCTCGAGTTCGAGCGCCAGTGGTGGAAGTACTCCGGCGCCAAGGAGACCGCGGTTCGCGACAAGTTCGACATGTCGTCGACCCGCTACTACCAGGTCCTCAACGCGCTCATCGACCGTCCCGACGCGCTCGAGTCCGACCCGCTGCTGGTGCGGCGGCTGCGGCGGCTGCGCGCGGCGCGCCAGCGGCAGCGCTCGGCCCGGCGTCTCGGCTTCGAGCTGTGAGAGCGGTGATCGGGGTGCGAGCGAAGCGAGCCTCGCGCCCCCGCAACCAGCGCGGCGTCGCCTTCCCCTCGCCCGTCGCCATCCTCAGCATCGTCGCGATCGCGATGGCCGGCGTCACCTACGTCGCCACCCAGGGCGAGGAGCCGACCGAGCGCGAGGTCACGACCGTGTCCCGGCCCTCCGACGACGCGACGAGCAGAGCGCCCCGGCCGCAGCGCACGGTGACGCCCGACGAGCTGAAGAAGAAGCCGGAGCCGCAGGTCCAGCGGGGCGAGGTGTACGTCGAGGTCTACAACAACTCCGGCATCACCGGACTCGCCGGCCAGGTGTCGGCGACCGCGGCCGAGGTGGGCTGGCAGGTCGTCGGCACCGACAACTGGTACGGCACCATCCCCAGCTCGACCGTCTACTACCCCCCGCGTCTGGAGGAAGCGGCGACCATGCTCTCCCGCGACCTCGGCGTCGGCCGTACCGCACCCGCGACCGGGCCGATGAAGCGCGACCGGCTCACGGTGATCCTCACCGCCGACGCGGCGTAGCGCGCCGAGGGCCAGGAGGCCGGGCGGGTCACCGGGTTTCGAGACGGCTCGCTCGACTCGTCACAGGCTCCGGGTCGAGCCGAGCCTCCTCAACCTCCTCGCCACGGCGCCGGCCCCTCGCATGCGCTCGTGCCCGGCGGGCTTGGACATGGTGGGATGGAGGGATGGAGCTCACCTCTCCGGAGGCCGGGCGGCGGTTCGAGGAGTTCGCCGCGGCGGCCGGCCCGTGCGTCGTCGGCCTCGACTTCGACGGCGTGCTCTCGCCCATCGTCGAGGACCCTGACGAGGCCCGGATCCACCCCGACGCCCGTGCCGTCCTGGTCGACCTGGCCGAGGTGGTCCGCGCCGTGGCCGTCATCACCGGAAGGCCGGCCCGCCAGGCGCTCGCGCTGGGCGACCTCGACACCGTCGGCGCGGAGGTCGGCGACCACGGCAAGGAGCTCTTCGTCTTCGGGCAGTACGGCAACGAGCGGTGGTCCTCGAGCCGGCGACGGGTTGTCGCGCCGCGGCCGCCGGCCGGGCTGTCGACGTTCGAGCGAGACCTCCCGGCCCTGCTGCGCCGCTTCGACGCGGCCGATGCCCACGTCGAGGAGAAGGGCCTCGCGGTCGCGGTCCACACCCGCCGGCTCGACGACCCGCAGGCCGCCCGCGACCGACTGATGGAGCCGATGCGCGAGCTCGCCGAGCAGCACCACCTGGTGCTGGAGCCGGGCCGCAACGTGATCGAGGTCCGCTCCCCGGGCATGACCAAGGGGCACGCCGTACGCACCTTCGTGGAGGAGCAGGACGCCCACGGGATGCTCTACGCCGGCGACGACCTCGGCGACCTCGACGCCTTCGAGGCCGTGGCCGAGCTGCGCGAGCGGGGTGGTTCGACACTGCTGGTCTGCTCGGTCTCGGAGGAGGAGAACGCGCTCGCCGAGCACGCCGACGTACTGGTGAAGGGCCCCGAGGGAGTGCTGGAGCTGCTGCGGGAGATCACCTCGCGAGCCCGCTGAGGTGTTTGGTGGCTAACGCAACGTTGATGACGCTCCCGGACCCGTACAACGGGGCGGGAGCGTTGGTTCCGTTGCGTTAGCCGGGACGACCGCCGGCAGCCATCCAACATCTGGGACCGACGGACGCATCGTGAGACGCGGCCCCGTACAGTTGTCATCAGCTCATCGAGAGGGACTGAGGGAACGGCCCGTCGACGTCCCGGCAACCGCCACGACCGTACCTAGCTGACTCGTCGTGGAGACGGTGCCAATTCCGGCCCGGGGCGAGAGCCGCCACGGGGAAGATGAGGAGGAGGTTTCTCTTGAGCTCCACGCTGGCCCCATCCACGTCACAGTCCGATTCGCAGTCCGGCACCCCCGAGGGTGGTCTGCGCGACGGCGCCTTCGGCCACGCCACATCGCTGGTCTGCCGGGAGTGCGGCCATCTGGTCGCACTGGGTCCCCACTACGCGTGTCCGGCGTGCTTCGGGCCGCTCGAGGTGGCCTACGACCTCCCGGCGGTCACAGCTGCGGAGATCGAGGCCGGGCCGAGCAACATGTGGCGCTACAAGGCGCTACTGCCCGTCCCGGCCGACATCGAGGACTCGCCCAACACCGAGCCCGGCTTCACCCGGCTGCTGGAGGCCCACAACCTCGGACGCGAGCTCGGGCTGACCCGGCTGTGGGTCAAGGACGACTCGACCAACCCCACCAACTCCTTCAAGGACCGCGTCGTCGCCTGCGCCCTCAGCGCCGCCCGCGAGCTCGGAGCCAAGGTCTTCGCCTGCCCCTCGACCGGCAACCTGGCCAACGCGGTGGCCGCTGCCGGTGCCCGCGCCGGGATGAAGACCGTGGTCTTCATCCCCAGCGACCTCGAGAGGCCCAAGCAGGTCAACTCCGCCGTCTACACCGACGCGCTGGTCGCGGTCGAGGGCAACTACGACGACGTCAACAAGCTCGCCTCCGAGATTGCCGGCGAGGAGGACGGCTGGGCGTTCGTCAACGTCAACGTCCGGCCCTACTACGCCGAGGGCTCCAAGACGCTCGGCTACGAGATCGCCGAGCAGCTGGGCTGGCGACTGCCCGACCAGATCGTCATCCCGGTCGCCTCAGGCGCCCAGCTCACCAAGGTCGACAAGGCCTTCCAGGAGCTGATCAGCCTGGGGCTGGTCGAGGACAAGCCCTACCGGGTCTTCGGCGCCCAAGCGACCGGCTGCTCGCCGGTCGCGACCGCGTGGAAGGCCGGCGTCGACGCCATCCGGCCGGTCAAGCCCGACACCATCGCCAAGTCGCTGGCCATCGGCAATCCCGCGGACGGCATCTATGTGCTCGACGTCTGCAAGCGCACCGGTGGTGCGGTCGAGGACGTCACCGACGAGGAGGTCCGCGAGGGCATCCTGCTGCTGGCCCGGACCGAGGGCATCTTCACCGAGACCGCCGGAGGCACGACCACGGCAGTGCTCAGGAAGCTGGTCGAGACCGGCCAGCTCGACCCCGCGCTCGAGACGGTCTTCATCAACACCGGCATGGGCCTGAAGACCCTCGACGCGGTGGCCGACCGGGTCGGGCCCGCCGCCACCATCGAGCCGACGTACGCGGCCTTCACCGCGACCGGCCTGGCCGACTAGCGTCGTACCGTCTCCACCCGAAAGGTCTGATCATGAGCGTGTCCGTCCGGATCCCCACCATCCTGCGCACCTACACCGGCGGCGACTCGGAGGTGAGTGCCGAGGGCGGGACCCTGTCCGAGGTGCTCGACGACCTCGACAGCCGCCACGCCGGGATCAAGGGCCGGATCGTCGACGAGACCGGCGCGCTGCGCCGGTTCGTCAACGTCTACGTCGGCAACGACGACGTGCGGTTCCTCGACAACCTGGACACCGCCACCCCGGACGGGACGCAGGTCTCGGTCATCCCGGCTGTCGCCGGAGGCTGACCTCCCGGCCACCGGCCACCCGCGGCGCGTTCGCCGTCCGTTCAGACTGCCGTGGTTCAACAGGGGCATGTCTCGCCATCGTGTCCGGCTGACCCTCGCAGGTGGGGTCGCCGGCGGGGTGGCGCTCGGCACCTGGCTCGGCGCCCGACACGTGCTCGCGCGCCAGGCGGCTGCCGCGCGGCTGGTGATCGGCAAGCCATTGAGCGAGGACGCGATCGACGCCGACCGGGTGTGGCGCGGGCGCTACGGCGGGGAGCCGGTGGAGCTGGTCGTCCTCGGTGACTCGATCGCCGCCGGGCTCGGGGCCGAGCGACGCAAGGACACCCTCGGTGGCCGGCTGGCCCGGGGCCTCGCGAAGCAGACCCGACGGCCGGTGAGGCTGCGGACGGCCGCGGTGGTCGGGTCGGAGTCCAGTGCCCTGCCGGAGCAGATCGGCTCGCTGCCCGCGGACTACCGCCCCGATGTGGCGGTGGTGGTCGTCGGTGGCAACGACGTGACCCACCGGGTGCCGCTCGCCGAGTCCGTACGACACCTCGCGGCAGCGGTCGATGCGCTGCGGGCCCGCGGGGCCGAGGTGGTCGTGGGAACCTGTCCCGACCTGGGATCGCTGCAGCAGGTGCCGCAACCGCTGCGAGCGCTCGGCTCTCGGGTGTCGCGCCAGCTCGCCGATGCGCAGCAGCACGCCGCGACCGCGGCGGGAGCGCGGGCCGTCTCGCTGCGTCACGTGGTCGGTCCCTTCTTCATCACCAACCCCGACGAGATGTTCAGCCTCGACCGCTTCCATCCCAGCGGACTGGGCTACCGGCGCACCGCCGCCGCGATGCTGCCCTCGGTGCTCCATGCGCTGGGGCAGCACGACCAGCTGCCGTTCGGGCACCACCCGCCCGTGCTGCCCGTCCGCTGAGCCCCGCGCTGGCGGCAGCGCTGATCCCGCTCTACGTCGACTACGGCGACTACGGCACCGGCCCCGGCCCCGGCACCATCCTGCTGGTCATGGTCACGCTGGTGCGGTTGCTGACCCGCGTCGAGCGGCGCTGACCGGCGCTCAGTCGCCGACGGGGCCGATCGTCCAGGCCACCGTGTGCTCCTGGCCGGGCCCGAGCACGACCAGGTCGACACCAGATCCGAAGGCGTCGGGCGGGCAGGTCATCGGCTCCACCGCGAGCCCGGCCCGGCTGGTCTGCGGCGCCGGGAGGTCGGCGGTGTGCAGCTGCAGCCACGGCAGCGACGCCGGGTCCCACGTGATCTGGGCCCCGGTCCCGGTCGCGGGGTCGACCAGCCGGACCCGCACCCGCCCGTCGGCGTCGGCGACCAGCCCGGTGAAGGCGTGGTCGAGGGCAGTCGCGCCGACCCGGCGGAGGGTGGTGAAGTCGAGGTTGCCGCCGGCCACCGGAGCGGTCGTCGGTGGGTCGGCCGGCAGCAGCCGGTCGGAATCGACCTCCAGCACGCGGGTCGCGGGCGCGCGCAGCTCCCAGCGGTCAACCGGCCCGGCGCCGTCGCCGGCGACCAGGTAGGGGTGGGCCGCGGTGCCCCACGGCAGCGCGGCGTCGCCGTCGTTGCGCCCGGTCACGGTGGTCGTGAGGCCGTCCTCACCGAGGGCGTACGCCGCGGTGACGACGAGCCGGAACGGGTAGCCGGGCCGCGGCACCAGGGCGTGGGTCGCCACGACCGTGGTCTCGTCGATGCGCTCGACGGCGAACCGCTCCCAGCAGACCAGCCCGTGCAGGGCGTTGCCCCGCTCGGGCTCGGTGAGCGGCAGCTGATGCTCCTCACCGGAGAAGCGGTAGCGGCCCCCGGCCATCCGGTTGGGTCACGGCGCCAGCAGTGAGCCGCGGTGGCGCGGGCGCACCTCGCCGGCGGCGTACGGACGGATCAGCGGGCGGCCCCGGTGCTCGAGGGCGCGCAGGCCGCCGCCGACCTCGGTGACGACCGCGGTCGACGCTCCGCGTACGAGCAGGTGCTCGGCTCCTCCGTCACTCATCTCGGATGAGTCTCGTGTCGACGACCAGCCAAGATCGGCCGCCGCGCCGTGCGCGGATCGGCTTGCGGGTATTCGCATTCTCACGGTCGCGCGTCAGCCTGCCAGGTCGAATGCCTCATGGAACGCTCGTGCCAAGTCCCACTCCGGATATGCATCCGAGACTCGAACCGTACGTACCGTCTCGCGTGACCGTGCCGGTCGAGCGAGCAGAGCCGATATCAGGTCCGAGACCGACGCGCGTCGAGGCGAAGGGTCAGGATCGTGCGGTCGAGGCTGGGCCGTGCAAGAGTGCCGTCATGGACGGGCGACAACCCCCGGGATCAGGTTCCGGTCTGGGTCTTCAGGTCATCGAGGGTGGCGATCGCGCCTGCGGGGAGCTGCTCCTCGTCCTCGCGGCTCGGGTGCGGCGACTCCCGAGCGGGAGTCGGATCCGGCTCCTGGCGAGCGACCCGGCCGCGCCACTCGACCTCCCGGCGTGGTGCCACCTGACCGGGCACCACTACCGGGGTCGGGGAACCGACGCCACCGGGCGCGCCTACTACGACATCGAGACGGCGGCCCGAGCCGCCCCGACCGATCAGACCCACCCGTGGCGCCTCGACCTCGAGGCAGCACGGACACACCAGTGAGAGGAACACCCATGAACGGCCTCGTGATCAACCTGACCCATTCGGTCGACGACGTCGACCGCACCAGCGTTGCCATGGTCGTGGCCGGAGCCTCGGTCGCCTCGGATCAGAAGACCACCGTCTTCCTCTCCTCCGAGGGGACCAGACTGGCCGCCCGCGGTGTCGCCGACGACCTTCACGAGGAAGGGTTCGCCCCCCTCTCGCAGCTGGTCGCCGACTACGTCGAGGCAGGCGGAACCTTCCTCGTGTGCAGCCCGTGTGCCAAGAAGCGCGGCATCGGTGAGACAGACCTCATCGAGGGGGCCAGCATCGTCGGCGGCGCCTCGCTGGTGAAGCTGCTCGTCGACGGCGCCTCATCGCTGTCGTTCTGAGGACCGGGCCAGAAGCTCGGGATCCGGCGAGGATCGAGTCAGGCCGGGCGTCCCCATGGGTTGACAGGAGCCCGGACGTTCGATCGTGTGCAGATCGGCGGGTGGATCAGCGGACGGCGACGACGCTGGCGCGGCCCCGGGAGTCGATGCGGACGACCGCGACACCGCCGTCTCCTGCGAGCTGCTGCTCGAGCTCGACCGCCCGGTCCTGTGGGGCGAACCAGGACTCGATGCCGCAGCGGATGGCCCAGTCGCGGTCGTCGCAGGCGAGGTAGGGGCCCTCGTCGGGGCGCGTACGGGACCAGTCCGCGGCCACCCAGTGGCCGTCCTCCTCGACGAGCGGGATGAAGACCTCGCCGCGCTCGCCGTCGTCCATGCTGGGCGGCTGCGAGCCGCCGGGGGTCTGCAGCCCGGGGTAGTCGAGGGTGACGTACGCCCCGCGGAACGGGTCGATCGGGTCGACCGGGCGCACCTCCATCAGGTAGTCCTCTCCGGTGAGCCGACTGGAGAGCTGGGGTGCCACGGCTGCGCCGACGCACGCCAGCAGCACGACCGCGACCGCCACGACGACCAGCGCCCGCTTCACGACGGGTCCTCCGCGTTCTCCAGTGCCGCGGCCACGCCACGGCGGACCCGGTCGAAGAGCACCCCGGTCCCGAGCAGTACCAGTCCCAGGGCCAGGAACAGCCACGCCCCCTCGATGATCCGGGCGAAGACGGCGAAGCTCTGGAAGGTCGTGAACACCACGATGGCGCCGGTGGCCAGGGCCGTGAGTCGCCAGCTGTCGCGCAGTGTCCCGAGGACGGCGACCCCGATCGCGACCAGCACGTAGACGCCGACGCTCACCACGGCATGGAGCCAGTCGGCGGTCGTCAGCGCGCCGCCGGTGTCGGGCCCTGGCCCCGACCCGGTGTCCCAGGCCACCAGCAGCAGCGCCAGCCCGGCGACGCCCACGACCCCGAGCGGCTCGAGCCGTTCCCGGCCACGGGAGAGCACGGCACCGGCCGCGACGACGACCCCGGCGGCGGCCACACCGCCGGCCAGCCAGCGGTTCCAGACCAGGTCGCCCGGCGTGACGAACGGGAGGGCAGCGGCGAACAGCCCGGCGAGGGCCAGCAGTGCCCCCGCCTCGCGCCACGGTGCGGAGAACCCGGTGAGCCAGCGGGTGTGCAGGGCCGCGACACCGGTCGCGAGCGCGGCGGCCGCCAGCAGGGCCAGCACCACCGCCATCCCGCTCGGCTCTGCCTCCAGCACCGCCCACAGGAACCACACCAGCCCGGTGACGAGACCGACCGTGAGTGGGCCGAGCGACCGCACGGCGTAGGCGTGGACCAGGGCGCCGGCGGCCCACCAGCCGACGAGCGAGGGTTCCCAGGCCGGCACCTGCAGGCTCTGGGCCGCCTGGAAGACCACCGACCCGTACGCGAGCGCGGCCAGCGTGCGTACGGCCAGGACGAGCACCGGCGACCCGCCCGCGCCTCGCGCGATCCGGGTCCCCAGCACCTCGCCGCCGACCAGCAGGCCGAGCCAGATGGCCGAGAGCAGCAGGAAGCGCCCCAGCGGGCTGAGCTGGTCGAGGTTGGCCGCGACCAGCCAGATCAACCCGACGCCCACGAAGGCGACGCCGAGCAGGAGCAGCAGCCGACCGACCGAGAGTCGCCGGCGGGCGTGGTAGCGGCCCAGGACGGCCTCGGCCTGGTCGGGGTCGAGCAGGCCCTCCCGAGTCCAGGCGGCGAGCTCGCCGCGCAGCCAGTCGAGCTGGCGTGGAGTGGCAGCGCCGGTGCTCGGTCGCGGAGTGACATGTGTGCTCATGCCCGAAGTGTGGGCGCCGACAGGGGCCGCGCACATGGGTATGGGAACTCAGGTTCGAACATGCCCGGCGGGTCCGGGCGCAGAGCGTCCCGGTGACCTCACCGGCCACCGGGACGCTCGTGGTGCTCTGCTGGTTGTGGGGACGTCTGCGCGGGTCAGACTCCCGGCGGACCCGGAGGGACCGGCTGCCCGTTCAGGACGAACGTGCCGCCGTCGTTGTAGGCGTTCGGCCCCACCGGCGCGGTGTTGCCGCTCACCTCGATGGTGGCGTTGATCGTGCCGGTCTCGCTGTTCCACAGGCCGCCACCCTCGGCGGCGGCGGAGTTGCCGGTGACGGTACCGCCGGTCCAGACGACCGCACCTGCCCCGGTCACGTGGAGAGCGCCACCGTTGCCCGGATTGGCGCCGGTCCTGTTGCCGGTCATGTCGACGTCGGTCAGCGTGACGGTGCCGACGTTGGTCTCCAGACCGCCACCAGCGCGGGGCGCCGAGTTGTCCGAGAGCGTGGTGGTCTCGACCGTCAACGTCCCCAGGTTGTTGAGGATGCCGCCGCCGGAGCCGGCTGCGCCGGTGGCGTCGTTGTCGTCGATGGTGGAGCCGGTGACGGTGAGGGTGCCGCCGTCGCTGTAGATCGCGCCGCCGCCCTGGTCGGCGGCCGCGCCCGCGGCGGTGTTGCCGGTGAGCGTGGTGTCGTCGACGGTGAAGGTGCCGGTCGCGGAGTTCCACAGGCCGCCCCCCTCGGCCGCGGCGGTGTTGCCCGTGACCTCGCTGCCCGTCACGTCGACGCTGCCGGCACCGGTCAGGTGCAGGGCGCCGCCGTTGCCGGGTGCGGCTGGGGTCGACCCAGTGCCGGCGCCGGTGCTGTTGCCGCTCAGCGTGGAGTCGGTCACGGTGGTCGCGCCGACGTTGGCCTCGATGCCGCCCCCGGCTCGCAGGGCGGAGTTGCCCGAGAGGGTCGAGTCCACGACCTCGAGGGTGCCGAGGTTGTTGAGGATGCCGCCGCCGGAACCGGAGGCCCCGGTGGCGTCGTTGCCGG
>Ga0136617_10001807_pt1 | contig 19033 bp, 20 predicted proteins | sample AntDrymUQ3222106_2_FD_129672 | JGI IMG/M metagenome (GOLD analysis project Ga0136617, IMG submission 129672) | Polar desert sand microbial communities from Dry Valleys, Antarctica - metaG UQ322 (21.06) | ecosystem: Environmental > Terrestrial > Soil > Desert | place: Antarctica: Dry Valley... | reverse complement strand
GGACGTCGTCGAGTACGTCATCTACGGCGCCCCGGGCGAGCTCCCCGCCATGTTCGACGTCCGCGCGGCCGCCGGAGCCGCGCTGGTCGACGTCTCCACGTCCGAGGTGCCCGACGACTGGGAAGAGCGCTGGAAGGCCTTCCATCAGCCCGTCGAGGTCTCCGGTTCAGTGGGCCGGGTGCGGGTGCGCCCACCGTGGGAAGCGTTCGAGGGCAGCGCGATAGACGTGTGCATCGATCCGGCACAGGCCTTCGGGACCGGCGCCCACGCCACCACGAAGCTCTGCCTCGAGCTGCTGCTCGATCAGCCGGGTGGGCCCGCCGGCGCCTTCGCCGACTGGGGGACCGGAAGCGGCGTGCTGGCGGTGGTGGCGGCCAAGCTCGGCTACGCACCCGTCGTCGCCGTCGACTTTGACCCGCTCAGCGTGGATGCCTGTGACGAGAACGCCCGCGTCAACGGCGTTCGGATCGACGCGCACCGCGTCGACCTGCGAAGCGAGGCGGGTCCGTGGGCGCCGACGGTGTGCGCCAATCTGCTCCGGCCCCTCCTCCTCGCCGTCGCCGCGCGGCTGCCGCGCGCCCCCCGCCTGCTGATCGTGTCGGGACTGCTGGTCGAGGAAGCCGACGAGGTGGCGGCGGCGTTCGAAGCACGCGGGATGGCCGAGGCCGACCGGCGGACCTTGGGCGAGTGGGCGGCGGTGGCGCTGACCGCCTGATCAGGAGAGGATCTCGCGCGAGCCCTTGGCCGCTTCCAGGTGGGCGACCAACCGGTCGGCGGCCACTCCGGGATCCTCTTTGCCGTCCGGGGCAAGGTCGGTCTTGACCCATCCCGGGTCGTACGCGAACACCGCCACGCCCTTGCCGCCGACCTCCTGGCGAAGGGTCTGAGTCAGCGACTCGAGCGCCGCCTTGGAGGCGGCGTAGGCGCCCATCCCGCGACGCCCGCCCGAGACCTTGGGCGCGACGAGCGTCGCGATCACGCCCTCGCCGCGCGCCGCCATCAGCGGGGCGAGGCGGCCGGCCATCACGAACGGGGACAGGACGTTGACCTGGAAGCAGGCGTCGAGATCGTCGAGGGCCACGTCCGCCACGGCGCCGTCGACCCGCGTGGCGGCGTTCAACACGAGGAGGTCGATCCGGCCGTGGCGCTCGAGCACCTCATCGGCGAGCGCGAGCGCCTCGCCGGGATCTGAGAGATCCACCGCGTGGACGGAGCCGGCCGCGCCATGCAGATCGCACGGGCGGCGTGCGGCGAGCGCGAGGATGCCACCGCGCGCGCCGAGGCGCTCGGCGAGGGCCGCCCCGATGCCGCTCGAAGCGCCGGTGATCAGGCACACCTTCTGAGAAATCTCCACGGTGCTCCTACGGGCATCCCCCCGGCGCGCGATCACGGTAGAACTCACGTATGGCCTTTAACGTCCTCGTACTCGGCGGCGGCTTCGCGGGGCTCACCGCCGCCCGCCGGCTCGAGCGCAAGCTCCCGCACCAGGCCGCCAAGGTCACGCTGGTCAACGATGTGAACTTCATGCTCTACACCCCGCTCCTTCCGGGAGCTGCCGGTGGCACCCTAGAGCCGCGTCACGTGGTGGTGCCCCTGCGCGAGGAGCTGCGGTCCACCAGGCTGCTCCTGGGGCACGTCACGAGCGCCGACCCCTCGCGGAAGGTGGTGCACGTCCATAGCGCGGGCGGGGCGAAGGAGGAGCTGTCCTACGACCAGCTCCTCGTCGCGCTCGGCTCCACCTCGCGCACGCTCCCGATTCCCGGTCTCAAGGAGCATGCGATCGGCTTCAAGACCCTCTCGGAGGCGATCGCGCTTCGCAATCGCGTGGTGCACACGATGGAACAGGCCGAGCACGTTGAGGACGACGACGCGCGCCGGGCCCTGCTCTCCTACGTGGTGGTAGGGGCCGGGTACGCCGGGCTCGAGGGGCTCGCGGAGATGCAGGACTTCGCTTCCGACGTGGTCGATCTGTATCCGCGCTGCCGGATGACCGGCCTGCGCTTCACCCTCGTGGAGGCGCGCGAGCGGGTGATGGGCGAGATCCCGGCGCAGCTCGCAGAGTACGCGACCGCCGAGCTGCGCCGACGCGGAATAGAGGTCCGCACGAGTACCACCGTCAAGCAGGTGACGGCCGACTCGCTCGAGCTCTCCTCGGGCGAGGTGATCCCCACGCGCACCGTCTGCTGGACGGCGGGAGTCAAGCCTCATCCCGTGGTGAGCCGGCTCGGCTTGCCGCTCACCGACAGCGGACGGATCGATGCCGATCGCTTCTGCCAGGTCGCGGGCTTCTCGGACGTCTGGGCGGTCGGAGACGCCGCCGCCATCCCTGACCCCGCCCGCCGCGGCGAACCGTCGCCACCGACGGCGCAGCACGCACTCCGCCAGGCCAAGGTGGCCGCCGACAACCTGGCCGGAGCCCTGGGCAACGGGCGCCGACGCCCGTTCCGCTACCGCACGCTCGGGGTCTTCGTCGACATGGGTCAACACCAGGCGGTGGCCAGCACGGTGGGAATCAGGTGGCGCGGCTTTCCGGCGTGGTTCCTTGCTCGCAGCTACCACCTGGCGCTGATGCCGGGCACCAAGCGCAAGCTGCGCCTGGTCGTCGACTGGACCGTTGGACTCGTCTTCGGCCGTGACGCCTCAGAGCTCGGCCAGCTCGGCCACCCGCCCGGACTCGACCGCTCGAACGTCCCGTCGATTGACGAGGCGCCGAGCCTCCACGACAGCTCGTCCCTTCACGAGCGCAGTGCGGGGGGGACGCCGAGCGACTGAGCCGGCCGGCCGTGTCCGGCTACAGGCCGGCGGCGAGGAAGGCGTCGGCTTCGCCGGCGTTCGTCTCGATCACCGACCGAGCCGCGAGGCAGGTCCGCAGCCTCCTGGGGGCGACGTCGCGGTCCACGCGGACCGGCCGGCCGCCGCGGTCGAGCCAGATCAGGTCGAGCGCGAAGCGCATGCCGAACGTGTGCACGGAGCGGCAGCGCGGGATGTGCAGCGCGGAGGTGCGCGGCATGGCCTCAAGCCTGGCGAGCCCGAGGGTCCGCTGTGAACGCGTGGCGGCTCGCGCCACGCGGAGTCCGCCCTCGAGCACGCGGCCGGGAAGCTCGTCCAAGCGATGCACGCCACCATCTTGGCGTCACCGGCCGCTCACCGGACCGTCCGCAGGGCTCGTATGCTGTCGGTCTCAGTGCCTCTCGCCGAGCAGATCAAGGCCGACGTCGCCCTCGCCATGAAAGCGGGCGAGCGCGACCGCGTCTCGGCGCTGCGTCTCGTGCTCTCCGAACTGCAGAAGGCTGCCAAGGATGGCGACGGCTCCGACGAGGTGGCGGTCCTGCGCCGCGAGCGCAAGCGGCGGCGGGAGTCGGAGACCGCGTACCGCGACGCGGGTCGTGAGGACCTTGCCGAACGCGAGGCGTTCGAAGCCGTGGCCATCGAGACCTACCTTCCCGCCGAGCTCTCCGACGGCGAGCTCGACGCGCTCGTGCGCGATGCGATCGCCGCCACGGGCGCCGAGACCCCGCGAGACATGGGGCGGGCCATCCAGCACACCCTGGCGGCCGCAGGCGGCCGGGTCGATGGCCGACGGGTTTCGGCCAAGGTCAAGGAGGCCCTCGCCGCCTGATGGCCCGGCGTCAGATCGAGCTTTCCAACCAGGTCGCCGCCGAGCTCGCGGGCGCTCAGGACACGATGCTGCGGGCGCTCGAGGAGCGGGTCGGATGCCAGCTCTTCCTGCGCGGGAACCTCGTCACCCTCGACGGCGACGCCGAGGCGGTGGTCGCCGCCGCCACCGTGGTGCACGAACTGTCAGACCTCGTCGAGCGCGGTCACGAGATCAACACCGCGACGCTCGACACCGTCGACCGCGTGCTCGACGCATCCGACTCGCCCGCCCGCGTCCTCGACGACGTCGTCTGGCGGCACCGCAACCTGCGGGTGGCGCCGAAGTCGGTCAACCAGAAGCACTACGTCGACGCGATCCGCTCGCAGACAATCACCTTCGGAATCGGGCCCGCCGGCACCGGCAAGACCTTCCTCGCCATCGCGATGGCCACGGCGGCGCTCGCGCGACGCGAGGTCAACCGGATCATCCTGACTCGCCCGGCGGTCGAAGCGGGCGAGCGCCTCGGCTTCCTTCCCGGCGATCTCATGGCCAAGGTCGACCCCTACCTGCGTCCCCTGTTCGACGCCATGCACGACATGATGGATCCCGAGCGTGTGTCGACCCACCTCGAGAAGGGCGTGATAGAGGTCGCGCCGCTCGCCTTCATGCGCGGCCGGACGCTCAACGACTCCTTCGTGATCCTCGACGAGGCCCAGAACACCACTCCCGAGCAGATGAAGATGTTCCTCACACGGCTGGGCTTCGGCTCGCGGATGGTGGTCACGGGCGACATCACGCAGGTCGACCTGCCCAAGGAGCAGAAGTCGGGGCTCGTGGTCGTCGGGGACATCCTGCGCGAGGTCGAGGACGTGTCCTTCGTGCGCTTCGGCGGCGAGGACGTCGTCCGGCACAAGCTGGTGCAGCGCATCGTCGCCGCCTACGCCGAGCACGCCGAGCAGGCGACGCCCGAGCTGCGCCCGGCGGATTCCCACCGCCGAAGGGCCTGATGCTCGAGGTCGACGTCCTCGGCACGGCGCTGCCCGAGGACGACGTCAGGCGGCTGTGCGCGCTCGCCCTGGCGTCGGCCGGGATCGAGGACGGCCATCTGGCGGTCGCCTTCGTGGATGCCGAGCGCATCGCAGCACTCAACGCCGAGCACCGCGGCAGGGCGGAGCCCACCGACGTGCTCTCGTTCCCGGTCGACGGCACGGGGGAGGCGATCGGCGAGCGCGAGATCGGCGACGTCGTCATCTGCCCCGAGCACACGGAGGACCTCGGCGAGGCGGTCGTGCACGGCGTCCTGCACCTGACGGGCATGGATCACGAGTCAGACCACGGCGAGATGCTGGCGCTCCAGCGCGAGATCCTGTCGTGGTGAGCCGTTCGGGCTTCGTCGCGCTCGCCGGCCGCCCGAACGTCGGCAAGTCGACGCTGGTCAACGCCATCGTCGGCCACAAGGTCGCGATCGTCTCCGACAAGCCGCAGACCACCCGGCGCGCCGTCCGCGGCGTCGCGACGCACTCGTCGCCCGAGGCGGCCTGGCAGCTCGTGCTGACGGACCTGCCAGGGGTTCAGCGTCCCCGCGACGCCCTGACCCAGCGCATGCAGAAGCGGGTGGAGTCAGAGCTGCGCGACTCCGACGCCGCCCTGCTGATCGTCAACGGCGACCAGGGGGTCGGCGGCCCGGGGGACGTCTTCATCGCCGAGGCGCTCGCGGCCGTCTCCGTCCCGGCCGTCATCGCGGTCAACAAGGTCGATCGGCTCAACCACACACGGACGGTGGAGGCGCTTCAGGCTGCCGCTGACCTGGGGCTCGACGCCGAGGTGTTCCCGATCTCCGCGCGGACCGGCAAGGGCGTCGGCCCGCTGGTGGAGCACCTCGTCGCGCAACTGCCCGAGGGCCCGTTCATGTTCGGGGAGGATGAGCGGTCAGACCAGCCGGAGTCGGTGATGCTGGCGGAGCTGGTGCGAGAGCAGGTGCTCCACCGCACGCGCCAGGAGGTCCCCCACGCGGTGGAGGTCCAGGTCGACGAGATCGACGAGCGCGACGGACTGGTCTACGTGCGCGCCCTGCTGTGGGTGGAGACGGAATCCCAGAAGGGGATCCTGATCGGGGCTCGCGGCCAGATGATCAAGGGGATCGGGACCGCGGCGCGCAAGGAGCTGCAGCGAGAGGTCGGCGGCCAGGTCCACCTTGACCTGTCCGTCCGCGTGCGGAGGTCGTGGCGCGCCGACGACGCGCTGCTCGACCGGCTCGGGATCACCTGAGGGCGAGCCGTTCGAAGAGCTCACGGGCGACGCCGGCGTCCAGGTGCGCGACGCGGGCCCGGGTCCCGGCTCCGGCGGCGACCGAGACCGACGCAAGCCCGGCGCGGCGCTGAAGGACGGTCTGGCCGACGGCGTGCTCCTGCAGCCGTCGCCGCGGGACGATGACCGTCCGCCGTGCGAGGCGACGGGAGCGGACGAGCACCCGGCTCGTGTCAAGGCGCCACCCCGCGGCGCGGTGGGCCGCCACGCCGGCCGCGATGCCGAGGGCGATCGCCGACAACGGCCACGCTCCCGCGCCGTCGACGAGTCCAGTGATCGCGATGGCCGGGACGGCGACCACGAAGGTCGGGAGCGCCACGTAGCGTGGGCGGGCACGGCTTGGAGCGCCTTTGAGATCGAAGACTCCGCCCGCCGACGCCGGCACCATCTCCGCCAGAAAGCGCTCGACCTCGTTCCGGCGCAGGAGCGGGAAGAGGGTCTGGGCCGCGGCCGCCTCCGTGGCGTACCCCGCCGTCTCGACCCGCAGAGCGGCAAGGCCGAATGGCTGGCGCAGGACGCCTTCGAGCACGGTGACGGCCTGCACCCGCGCCAGCGGTACGCTGGCCTCGCGGCGGGCGAGCAGGCCCCGCCGGATGAGCAGGCGATCACCGTCACGCGCGACGGTGAAACCCGAGAAGGCGACGATCGCTCCGGCGATGGAGAGAAGCCACGCCGCTGCGAGCAGCGCGGCGGCGGCCACCATCAGCTCGACCGGAGTGTCGGGGACCAGCTCGGTGGCGCGCGCGGTGGAGCCGAGGACGTCGTCGAGCCCCTGGCTCGCGGCGGCCAGGACCGAGACGATCACGCCGAGCTGCCCTGCGGTGGCGGCCGCGATCAACAGCCTGTCGCCGGCGAGCCTCCACGTCGCCTCAGGCTCGGCGCGGGGATCATCCCGGGTCCCGACCGCATCACGCAGCTCGGCGACCGCCGGCGCGGAGAGGGCTTCGAGGACGATCTCGCCCTCACGAGCACCGCCGGCCGCCTGGACGTGGACCGCCGTGACGCCGAAGAGGCGTTGAAGGGGCCCCTGGACGGTGTCCAGGGCCTGCACGCGCTCCAACGGCACGACCGTCTCCTTGACCGAGAACAACCCGCGCCGCGACGTGATCGCCGTGTCGGAGACCGAGTAGCGCGCGGTTCGCCAGGCGACGAAACCGGCGAGCGCGGCCACCAGCGCCGCCACGACGGCGAAGGCGAGGGCCCGCCACAGCGTCCGGGTATCCATACCGCTACCACCGACGGTCGCCGCCAGGCCGACGGCCGCCGGGACGGCCGCCTCTCGAAGGGCTCGGAGACCGAGGACCGCGATGCCGGCGGGATGCATCCGGCGGGTCACAGCTCGTCCGGCGCCCGGGTGAGCGTCGCGATGCGATCGCGGATCTCGCCAGCGTCCTGATCGAGCAGGACGGGGATCGACGTGGCCCCCGCCGCGGTGTGAACCACGACGGTGGCCACGTTGAAGGCCCGATCGAGTACCCCGCGGTGCGTCTCGACGTGCTGGACGCGAGCCATCGGCACGAGCGTCCGGGTCACGGTCACCGCGCCGTGCTGCAGGTCGATCTCCTCGTCGCGAATCTCGTACCGCCACCGGCGCCAGCGCACGTCTGACGCCGCGAGGTCGAGCAGGAGGCCCGCCGGGGGGAGTGCCCAGAGGACGAATCCGAGCGGCTGGGGAAGGTCATCGCCGACGACGACGCCGGCGACCACGGCGACGATCGCCACCACGAGCCAGCGCAGCGCCGCCTGCAGGCGCCACAGCGTTCGAGCCTGTGGCGGCAACCGGCGTGAAGGCTCGGGATGGGGCTCATCGCGAGCCGGGGTCGGTTCACAGCCGGCGGTCGAGCTCACGTGCCAGCTTCCCGTATTCGTCGAGCCCGACGTCCGGCTCGAACAGGAACGGCAGGGTGAGCACCGCGGCTCCGTCCACCTCCCGCCTCAGGCGACGGAGGTGGACGCGCTGGGCCCGCGCCCGCTCGTGCTCGGCGAGCGCGGCCCGCACCGCCTCGACCGCCTCGGTCTGAAGACCGTCGCGCGCCGCATGGCGCAGCCGCTCCGCTTCGTCGCGCGAGAAGCGCTCGGGATACAGGCCGTTGACCACCACGGCGTCGAGCCCGAGCCCGACCGCGTCGCGCAGCCGCCCGCCGAGCTCGAGCGTCTCGTTGACGGGCATCTCCTCCGGCAGGGCGACGGCGAGGTAGCCCGTCCGGCGAGAATCGGCGAGCAGGTCCGCCACCCGGGTGGCCTGGCGCTTGATCGGGCCGACGCGGGCGATCTCGCCGAACGTCCGCGGGGTGGACAGCATCGCCACCCCGTGGCCGGAGGCCGGCGCGTCGACGACCACCAGGTCATAGGTGCGGTTGTGGCGATCCCAGCGCTCGAGCTGTGCTAGCTCCCAGACCTTGGCGATCGTGATGAGCTCCTTCGCTCCGGGCGCGGCCGCCACGAAGTACTGGAAGGCGGAGGAGCGCAGGAGGGTCTTGAACGCGCCCACGCCGAGATGGCCGAGCTGGCGGGCGAGCCACTCCTCGAGCGCCTTCTGTGGATCGATGGAGATCGCGAACAGGTTCGGGGCCAGCTCGACCTCGATCTCGCGGCCGACGCCCTCTCGCGCGAACGCTCGCGAGACGCGGTCCTGCTCGGCCACCTCGCAGACGATCGTCCGCTTTCCCCGCCCGGCGGCCGCCAGCCCGAGTGAGGCGGCCACCGTCGTCTTGCCGACGCCTCCCTTGCCGGTCACGTAGAGGAGCGTCTTGTCGAACAGCGACCCTGGCATCGTGCGTCTGACAGCATGACGACATGGGGATCGCGACCGTTGCGCCTCCCGGAAGCGATCCGGATCTACAGGCATCCTACGAGGTATGCCGGCGCATGCACCGCCGTCACGACCCCACCTACTACTGGGCGACCCGCCGCCTGCCGTCCGACCTGCGGCCACCGACACACGCTCTCTACGGCTACGTGCGCACCGCCGACGAGATCGTCGACGGTCCGCGCCGGCTGCGTGACCCTGAGGCACGAATGGCCGCGCTGGACGCGCTGGAGGCCGAGCTCGACTGTGGCCTGGCCAACGGGCGCTCACGGCATCCGGTGGTCGGCGCGCTCGTCGACGCTGGTGCCCGCCACGCCCTTCCGCTCTCAGAGCTCAAGGCCTACATGGGGTCCATGCGAACCGACTGCTCGCCGGTGCGCATCCGGACGTGGGAAGAGCTCGAGGCGTACATGCACGGATCGGCGGGATCCGTGGGGCGGATCATGGCCTCGCTGCTCGAGGTGCCCGTCCGCCACCACGCCGACTTCGGAAGGCTCGGGCTCGCTTTCCAGCTCACCAACTTCATCCGCGACGCGCGCGAGGACGCGGAGCTCGATCGCATCTACCTTCCCGGCGACGACCGAGAGCGCTTCGGGGTGTCCGAGGCGGATATGACCCTGTCGACGGCCACCGCCGAGATGAGGGCGATGGTCGCTCACGAGGTGGGCAGGGCCCGGGGGCTCTTCGCGGGAGCGCAGGAGGCCATCACCGCGACGCCGGCCTCGGTGCGGCCCGGTGTGCGCATCGCCTGCGCCGTCTACGGTCGCGTCCTCGATCAGGTCGAGGCGGTGGGGTACGACGTGCTCGGCGCGCGGTCGACGCTGCGTCCGTGGCAGCTGCCGCGGGCGGTCATGACGGCCTTGAGAGCGTGACGCGCCGCGCGACCCTGCGCGGCACCGAGCGCACGTCGCTCGTCGGCGCCGCGGCCCGCGCCGACGTGCTGATCTGCGGTGCCAGCTTCGCCGGTCTTGCGGTGGCGCGCGCACTGGCGGGCGCCGGGGCGGACGTCCTGCTCGTCGACCGCTACGAGATCGGCGAGCGTCAGACCTCCGCCTGCGCCGCGCCCACCGAGTGGCTGCACGCAATGGGCGTACGAGAGGCGATCCGTCAGGAGATCCCCTGTATGGCCTTTCGCACTCCATACGGCTCGGCGCGCCACCGCCTGCCCTGGAGCTGGTCGTCGTTCGACTACGCGAAGTTGTGCGAGGAGCTGTGGGCCCAGTGCGGCGAGGCCCGCTTCGAAGTGGCCAAGGTGCACGGAGAAGCCCCCGGCTCGGTGTCGACAGATCGCGGCGAGCTCACCGCGCCACTCGTGGTCGACGCGCTCGGCTGGCGAAGGATCCTGGCTCCGGGCGCCAACGTGCAGCCTCCGGAGGCCTTCGTCTCCCGCGGGCTCGAGGTCCATCCCGAGGGCGGCGGCACCGATCTGGAGGTCTGGATCGACCGTTCGCTTATCCGCCGCGGCTACGCCTGGTCGGTGCCCGCGGCCGGCGAGCAGCGGGTGGGGGTCGGGTCCTACGAGCCGCGCGATCACGTCAGGGAGCCGACGGTCGAGCTCGCCGGCCGGCTCGAGGTCGAAGCGGTGCGCTATCAGGGCAACTGGTTCCCCCACCGTCTTCGCGACGCCGTCGAGGGCGGGGTGTGCTTCGTCGGAGACTCCGCCGGACACTGCTTCCCCCTCTCGGGAGAGGGGATCCGGACCGCGTTCTACTTCGGCACGATGTGCGGCCGCGAGCTGCGAACGGTGGTCGAAGGAAAGCAATCGCGCGACGAGGCGCTCGCCGCCTACGGGCGCTTCTCGGCCCAGCATGCGCCCGCCTTCGAGCGCGCCTACGCGCTGCAGAAGCTCATTCCCGCCCTGCCGCCACGCTTCCTCACCCGGCTCCTGGCCCTGATGGGGCGGCGGCGGCTGTGCGACCGGGCGTTCGGCTGGTACCTCGACCAGGCGCATCCGCGCCTGCTCACCGGCACCTAGACTCCGGCGCCATGGACGACGGCGCCATCGCCTACGACGACCGCGGCCTGGTGCCCTGCGTGATCCAGGACTGGAGGTCGGGTGAGGTGCTCACCCTCGCCTACATGAACGCCCAGGCGCTCGAGCGCACCCGCGCCTCCGGAGAGCTGCACCTCTGGTCACGGTCACGCGCCGAGCTGTGGCACAAGGGTGCGACGTCAGGGAACGTCCAGGTGGTGAGAGCGATCCGCTACGACTGCGACGCTGACGCTCTCCTCGCGCTCGTGGAGCCCGCCGGGCCGGCGTGCCACACGGGGAAGAGGACCTGCTTTCACCGCGGCGCCCTCGTGCCGCCCGCGCCTCACGAGGCCCTTCCCGCGCTCGAGCGCACGCTCGAGAGCCGGGCCGCCGAGCCGTCGGAGGGCTCGTACACGGCCCTGCTCCTGGGCGATCCCCCGTTGATCGGCGAGAAGGTGCGAGAAGAAGCCGAGGAGGTCACCAGAGCCGCGCGCGAGGAGAGCGACGAGCGGGTCGCCGAGGAGGCGGCCGACGTCCTGTACCACCTGTCGGTGCTGCTGCGCTCCCGCGGGCTCAGGTTCAACGACGCCGCCGAGGTGCTCAATGGCCGTCGCCGCTGACGCGAGCCTCCGGGGGGGGATCACGCCGTCGCTCGAGGAGGTTCGCAAGCTCGCCCGCGAGCACAACCTCGTCCCCATCCGCCAGAGCTTCATCGCCGATTGCGAGACGCCGGTGTCGGCGTTCCTCAAGCTCCGGGGTGCCGGGCCGGCCTTCCTGCTCGAGTCCGCCGAGCAGGGTCAGCGCGTCGGGCGCTGGTCGTTCATCGGCTACAAACCGCGCAGCGTGCTGCGCTGGAAGCTGTCCGACGGCGGGGATCCCTACGCGCTCGCTGCCGCAGAGGTGGCGCGCCATCGTCAGGCGCCGCTCGCCGATCTGCCGCCGTTCTCCGGCGGGGCGGTCGGCTTCTTCGGCTACGACTGCGTTCGAGCGGTCGAGCCGCTGGGGGCGCCCAACCCTGACACGCTGGGCCTCCCCGACATGGCGCTGATGCTCTCCGACGTGCTCGTGGCCTTCGACCATCTCAAGCACACGACCACCGTCCTGGCCAACGTCTACGTCGAGGAGGGAGACCTCGGGGCGGCGTATTCGAGCGCCGTGGAGCTGATCGCCGAGGTTCGTGAACGCCTGGCCGGCCCGCTGCCGGCAACGCCCGCGCAGGACGGCGAGCGCCCCGAGCCGCACTTCGAGTCAAACCTCGAGCGGGCCGAGTTCGAGGCGATGGTCGCGCGCATCGTCGAGTACGTCCACGCGGGCGACGCCTTCCAGGTGGTGCCGTCCCAGCGCTGGTCCTCACCGTCCCCGGTGGAGTCGTTCTCGATCTATCGCGGGCTGCGGGCGGTCAATCCCTCGCCCTACATGTACTTCCTCGATTTCGAGGACTTCCAGATCGTCGGCGCCTCGCCCGAGCCGCTGCTGACCGTGACGGGCCGGCGGGTGTCGACCCGGCCCATCGCCGGCACGCGCCCGCGCGGCGGCGACGCGGCCGAGGATGCGGCGATCGCCGCCGAGCTCCTGGCCGACGAGAAGGAGCGCGCCGAGCATGTGATGCTCGTCGACCTCGGGCGCAACGACCTCGGCCGGGTCTGCGAGTACGGGTCGGTGGAGGTGGAGACCTTCATGAGCGTGGAGACCTACTCCCACGTCATCCACATCGTCTCGAACGTCGCCGGGCGCCTGCGCGAGGAGGTCGGGGCGATGGGCGCACTGCGCTCCGTCCTGCCGGCCGGGACGCTGTCCGGTGCCCCCAAGGTTCGCGCGATGCAGATCATCGACGAGCTCGAGCCCGTCAAGCGGGGCGCCTACGGTGGAGCGGTGGGCTATCTCTCCTACGCCGGCGAGCTGGACACCTGCATCTGCATCCGCACGGTGGTCGTTTGTGACGGGGTGGCGCACGTACAGGCCGGCGGGGGAACCGTCGCGGACGCAGAGCCCGCCTATGAGTTCGAGGAGTCCAAGGCCAAGGCCCGCGGGGTCGTGCGCGCCATCGAGCTCGCTACGCGCCAGGCGGAGTGGCCGTAGGCCTTGCGCGTCCTCGTCGTCGACAACTACGACTCGTTCACTTACAACCTCGTCCAGTACCTGGGTGAGCTCGGGGCGCAGGTCGAGGCCGTGCGCAACGACGCCGCGACGGTCGATGAGCTCCTGGCGCGCGCTCCCGACCGGGTCGTGGTCTCGCCCGGCCCCTGCACGCCCGACGAGGCGGGGATCTCCATCGAGGCCATGCGGCGCTTCCCCGAGGTCGGCATCCGGACCCTCGGCGTGTGCCTCGGGCACCAGTCGCTCGCGCAGGCCTTCGGCGGCCGGGTGGTGCGCCACATACCCGTGCACGGCAAGACGACCGCGATCGAGCACGACGGCACCGGGCTGTTCGATGGCCTGCCGAGCCCGCTCACCGTGGGTCGCTATCACTCCCTGGTGGTGGAGGAGGCATCGCTGCCCGAGGTGCTCGAGCCGACCTCCCACGGCGGGGGGGTCCTGATGGCCATGCGCCATCGCGAGCTCCCGGTCGACGGCGTCCAGTTTCATCCCGAATCCGTGCTGACGCCCGAGGGCAAGAGGCTGCTGGAGAACTTCCTTGCCTAACCCGATCCTGACCGAGGCCACGGAGCTGCTGGCTTCGCGCCAGGACCTATCCGCCCAGCAGGCCGCCGACGTCCTGGCGGAGATCATGGCGGGCAACGCCTCGGAGACGCAGACCGCCGCGGTGCTGATCGCGCTGCGCACGAAGGGCGAGACCGTCGAGGAGATCGTCGGCCTCGCGACCACCATGCGGCGGCTCGCCACCCCGGTGCTGTCCGACGTTCCCGACCTGCTGGACACGGCCGGGACCGGCGGCGGCCGCCCGACCTTCAACGTCTCCACCACCGCGGCGCTCATCGCCGCCGGCGCCGGCTGCGCCGTGGCAAAGCACGGCAACCGGTCGGCCACCGGGCTGTCGGGCTCGGCCGACCTGCTCGAGGCGCTCGGGGTCCGCATCGATCTCGAGCCCGCCGACGTGGCGCACTGCATCGAGCAGGTCGGGTTCGGTTTCATGTTCGCCCCGGCCCATCACGGCGCCACCCGATTCGTAATCCCCGTCCGCAAGGAGCTCGGCGTTCGCACCATCTTCAACTTCCTCGGCCCGCTGACCAATCCGGCGGGAGCCGGCCGGCAGCTGATCGGCGTGTCCGACCCGGCGTACGTGGACACGATCGCCGGCGCACTGGTGCGTCTCGGCGCCCTCCGCGCGCTCGTGGTCTCGAGCAGCGACGGCCTCGACGAGCTGAGCACCACGGGATCGACGCGGGTGGTCGACGTCGACGACGGAAGGATCGAGTCCTACGAGGTCGAGCCGGCCGACGTCGGTCTCGCGCCGGCCCGTTTTGAGGACGTCGCGGGCGGGACACCGGCTGAGAACGCCGACGTGACGCGGCGGATCCTCTCAGGGGAGACCGGCCCCAGACGCGATCTCGCGGTGCTCAACGCGGGGGCGGCGATCGTCGCCGGCGGCCGGGCGGCCAGCCTCGGGTCGGGTGTGCGGGCCGCCGAGGCCGCCATCGACGGCGGGCAGGCGGCGGCGGCCCTCAACGGTCTCGTGGACATCTCGAACCGGCTCGCGGGTAGGGACGTGACATGAGCGTTCTCGATCGCATCGTCGAATCCACCCGCGAGGAGGTCGAGCGCCGCCGGGAGGACCGCCCGATCGCGCAGCTCGAGGCCGCGCTGCGCGATCGCCCGGAGGGCCGGCCCTTCAACGAGGCGCTCATCCGCCCGGGGGTCTCACTCATCGCCGAGCACAAGCGTCGCTCGCCATCGGCCGGGGCGATCCGCGCGGGCGCGAGCGTCACCGACGTCGTGCTCGCCTACGAGCGCGGCAACGCGGCCGCACTCTCCATCCTCACCGAGGGCCCGAACTTCGACGGCTCGCTGGACGATCTACGCGAGGCCCGGGCGGTGACGGAGCTGCCGGTGCTGCGCAAGGACTTCATCGTCGATCCGTACCAGGTGTACGAGTCTGCGGCGGCTGGAGCGGACGCCATCCTGCTGATCGTCGCCGCCATGCACCCGGAGGACCTCCGCGAGCTCTACCGCGAGGCCCGGGACCTCGACCTCGACGTGATGGTCGAGGTCCACGACGAGGAGGAGCTCGAGGTCGCGCTCGACGTCGACGCCGACGTCCTGGGAATCAACAACCGGGACCTCACGGACTTCTCCGTCGACCTCGAGCGCACCTACGCGCTGCTCGCCGACGTCCCGGCGGGCAAGACGGTGGTCTCCGAGTCCGGCTTCAAGTCGCGCGAGCAGCTCGACGAGCTCGAGCGCGTCGGCGTGGATGCGGTGCTCGTCGGTGAGACCCTCATGCGCGCGGCCGACGTCGAAGCGGCGTGCCGGGAGCTGACCGCCGGCACGCATGATTGACCCTGATTTAGGCTCGGTTCACACCGTTCTGGCATACCTGGCCCCGTGAGGAAGTCGACGTTCGCTCCCGTTCTGCTGGCCGCCCTCATGGGTGGCGGGGTGACCGCAGGAGTGCTGCTCGGAGCCGGCGTGATCGACACGGACACCACCACGATCGTCCAGCCTGCCCCGCTCGGAGTGGAGCGGCCTGCATCGGACTCCGGGGGTGGAGGGGGGATGACCGCCCGCGACATCTACCGCCGCGACGCGCCGGGCGTCGTCTTCATCCGCTCCCAGACCGTCGAGCGGGGAACGTCCCCGTTCGATCTCGGCGGAGGCCAGGCTCAGCCCCAGAGCGTGTCCACCGGCTCAGGCTTCGTCGTCGACGACGACGGGTTCATCCTGACCAACGCCCACGTCGTCAGCGGCTCGACCGAACTCCGCGTGTCTTTCTCCGACAAGCGCACCCGCGAGGCGCGCATCGTGGGCAAGGACGAGAGCACGGACCTGGCGCTGCTCAAGGTCGATCCAGCCGGGCTGAAGCTCCGGCCGCTCGCCCTCGGGGACTCTAAGACCGTGCAGGTCGGGGACCCCACCGTCGCGATCGGCAACCCGTTCGGCCTTGACCGGACGCTCACCACCGGGGTCGTCTCCGCCCTGCAACGCCGTATCTCCGCCCCCAACGGCTTCGGCATCGACAACGTGATCCAGACGGACGCGGCCATCAACCCCGGCAACTCGGGCGGCCCGCTCATCGACGCCGCCGGGCGCGTCATCGGGATCAACTCGCAGATCGCCACGGGCGGCGGAGCGGCCGGAAGCGGTGGCAGCGTCGGGATCGGATTCGCGGTGCCGGTCAACACCGCCAAGGAGGTCATCCCGCAGATCAAGGCCGAGGGTCGCGTCCAGCGGGCGTATCTGGGCGTCACCGGTATCGGGATCGACCAGTCACTCGCGCCGTTGAACCTGTCCGCGAAGTCCGGCGTGCTGGTGCAGGACGCGACGGAGGGCGGCCCGGCCGACGACGCCGGCATCCGGGGCGGCGACCCGAGTACCCGGGCGACCGTCGACGGCGGCCAGGTGGCGGTCGGCGGCGACGTCATCACGAAGGTCGACGGCAAGCCGGTGGACTCCATGGACGAAGTCGTGTCGGCGGTGGACGCCCGGCGGCCCGGCGATCGCCTGAAGGTCGAGATCCTGCGCAACGGAAGGCCCCAGACCATCGAGGTGACGCTCGAGAATCGTCCCGCGCGGGCGCCGAGCGGGTAGCCCGGCGGGATTCCGCGTCGTGGAAGGTCGGGCCCCGCCGCGCTTACTGGCGGGGTTCGTCACCCGCAGCGGCCCGGCGGGAAGTCCACCGGCCTACGATGCACTCATGACCCGGGCCAAGATCTGCGGCATCACCCGCCTCGAGGACGCCGAGTTGGCCGTCGAGCTGGGTGCCTGGGCGCTCGGCTTCATCCTCTGGCCGGGCTCCCCGCGGGCCTGCCCGCCGCCGGTTGCCGCGCAGATCTCCGCCAGGTTCCGCCGGCGCGTATGCACGGTCGGGGTCTTCGTGAACGCGACGCTCGACGACGTGGCCCGTGCAGCGGACTCCATCGGCCTGAGTCATCTGCAGCTGCACGGTGAGGAGGGCCCCGTCTTCTGTGCGGAAGCCGCCCGGCGCACGGGCTGCAAGGTGATCAAGGCGGTGCAGGTGGCGTCAGGCGCCGATCTGCAAGGTCTCAAGGTCTTTCGGGCCGTTGACTTCCACCTCCTCGACACGGGTCGGCCCGGTATGCGCGGCGGTACGGGGGAGACCTGGGATTGGGCGCTGGCCGCCCGGCGGCGCTCGGACGTGCCCACGATCCTGTCGGGCGGCCTGACCGCCGAGAACGTCCAGGAGGGCATCGCGGCCGTCTCGCCCTGGGCGGTGGACGTCGCCTCGGGCGTCGAGGTCCCCGGAGCGCCCGGAGTGAAGGATCCCGTCCGACTGCGCGCGTTCCTGGCGGCCACGGAGACCGTCGCACCCGCCGCCGTAGGCTCTGCGGCATGAGCCTCGCGACCCCCACCGAGGGCCTCCAGCACCGCTTCGGCCGGTACGGCGGTCAGTACGTGCCCGAGACCCTGATGCCGGCGCTCTCAGAGCTCGAGGAGGCGTGGCTCGAGGCCCGTGCCGATGAGTCGTTCAGAGCCGAGCTCGAGCGCCTGCTCCGCGACTTCGCCGGCCGGCCCACCCCGCTCTACGAGGCCGGGCGCCTCTCCGAAGCCGTCGGCCACCCGGTCTGGCTCAAGCGCGAGGATCTCCTGCATACGGGCGCCCACAAGATCAACAACGCCCTCGGCCAGGCGCTGCTGGCCAAGCGGATGGGCAAGAAGCGGATCATCGCGGAGACCGGAGCGGGCCAGCACGGGGTGGCGGCGGCGACCGCCTGCGCCCTGCTGGGGCTCGACTGCACGGTCTACATGGGCACTGAGGACATGCGCCGCCAGGAGCCCAACGTCCAGCGCATGCTGCTGATGGGCACGAGGGTCGCGGCGGTCGACGCGGGTGCGCGCACCCTGAAGGAAGCGGTCTCGGAGGCGATCCGCGACTGGGTCGCCAACGTGGCGACCACCCACTACATCATCGGATCGGCGGTGGGCCCAGCACCCTTTCCGGCGCTCGTGCGCGACCTCCAGCGCATCATCGGCGACGAGGCGCGGGCCCAGGTCCTCGAGGCCTGCGGACGCCTGCCGCGGCGGGTCGTCGCGTGCGTCGGCGGCGGGTCGAACGCCATCGGCACCTTCGTGCCCTTCGTGGGCGACGACGGAGTCGACCTCATCGGAGTCGAGGCCGCCGGAGACGGGCTGGCCACCGGTCGCCACGGCGCTCCGCTGACCGTGGGAGGCCGCGGCGGGGTCCTGCACGGCTCCTACTCGGCGATCATGCAGGACGACGAGGGCCAGATCACCGAGGCGCACTCGGTGTCCGCCGGCCTGGACTATCCCGGGACGGGCCCGGAGCACGCGCACCTCCGCGACCTCGGCCGAGCGCACTACGTGGCCATCACCGACACCGAGGCACTGGCCGCCTACCGGCGGGTGGCCGAGCTCGAGGGGATCATCCCGGCACTCGAGTCCGCGCATGCGCTCGCGTGGGTGATGGCCAACCCCGACGGCGCCGCTGACGCGCTCGACCTGGTCTGCCTCTCCGGCCGCGGCGACAAGGACCTCGCCGAGGTCATCTCCCGCGGATGAGCGCGGCCGCCGCGCTCACCGGAGCCGAGCGCATCGCGGAGGCGTTCGCCCGCAGCGGCAAGCGCGCCGCCCTCATGCCCTACCTCATGGGCGGGTTCCCCGACCTCGACGGCTCGGCGGCGATCGGACAGGCCTACGCCGACGGTGGCGCCGATCTCGTCGAGCTCGGCGTCCCCTATTCGGACCCGCTCGCGGACGGCCCGGTGATCCAGGCGGCGGGAACGGCCGCGCTCGCGGCCGGAGCGACGCTCGCCGGAGTGCTCGAAGTGGGTGAGCGTCTGGCCCCGAGGCTCCCGGTCGTGGTCATGTGCTACGCGAACCTGGTCTTCGCCCGCGGCCCTGAGCGCTTCGCCGCGGCGCTGGCCGAGCGCGGGCTCAGCGGGTTGATCGTGCCCGACCTCCCGCTCGAGGAGGCGCCGATCGTGCTCAGCGCCTGTGACGCCGCGGGCATCGCCCTTGTCCCGCTGGTGGCGCCCACCACGCCCCAAGCTCGGTTGGCCGCCATCGGTGAGCGGGCCCGGGGCTTCCTCTACACGGTGTCCGTGACGGGAACCACCGGGGAACGGACGGGAGTCCAGTCGGAGCTCGAGGCGGTCATCGCCCGGGCGCGCGCCAGCACGACCGCTCCCGTGGCGGTCGGCTTCGGCATCGGGACACCCGAGCAGGCCTCGGCCGCGGCTTCGGCGGGCGC
>Ga0136617_10001806_pt1 | contig 19035 bp, 16 predicted proteins | sample AntDrymUQ3222106_2_FD_129672 | JGI IMG/M metagenome (GOLD analysis project Ga0136617, IMG submission 129672) | Polar desert sand microbial communities from Dry Valleys, Antarctica - metaG UQ322 (21.06) | ecosystem: Environmental > Terrestrial > Soil > Desert | place: Antarctica: Dry Valley... | reverse complement strand
TGGACTGCCAAACCGGGTGAGGTCGAGCGAAAGTGGTACCTCGTCGACGCCGAGGGCCAGACGCTCGGGCGTCTCGCCACGCGCATTGCCGACACGCTCCGCGGGAAGAACAAGCCGGAGTACACCCCTCACGTGGACACGGGTGACTTCGTCGTCGTCGTGAACGCCGAGCGCATCGCCGTCACCGGCAAGAAGCTCGACGACAAGATGTACCACCGCCACTCGGGCTACCCAGGCGGACTGCGCAGCCGAACGTTGCGCGAGCAGCTCGAGCGCCGCCCCACCGAGGTGCTGCGCAAGGCCGTGAAGGGAATGCTGCCGCGCAACCGCCTGAGCCGCGCTCAGATTACGAAGCTCAAGATCTACGCCGGGCCGGCCCATCCGCACGAGGCCCAGGCGCCGCAACCGCTCCTCACGAGCGCGAAGAGAGGGTAGGCATTGGCACAGATGGCTCAGTACGCCGGCACCGGCAAGCGCAAGACCTCCGTCGCGCGCGTCCTGCTGCGCCCCGGAGACGGCGCTACGTGGTTCAACGGGCGCACGATCGAGGACTACTTCCCCTCCGCGACGCAGCGCTCGCTGCTGCTCGCCCCGCTGCGCGTGGCGGGTCTCGAGGGAACGTACGACATCCGCGTCCGCGTCCACGGCGGGGGTCCGAGCGGGCAGGCGGGAGCGGTGCGGCACGGCATCGCGCGAGCGCTCGTAGAGGTCGACCCAAACCTCCGCGTGACACTCAAGCGCGAAGGCTTCCTCACGCGCGACGCGCGCATCGTCGAGCGCAAGAAGGCCGGTCTGCACAAGGCGCGCAAGGCGCCGCAGTTCTCGAAGCGGTAGTCCTGCCCCACCGCTTCTTCGGCACCGACGGCATCCGTGGAGTCGTCGGAGCAGACCTCACGCCGGAGCTCGTCGAGCGGCTCGGACGCGCGGCCACGATCTGGTCGGGCCGCGGCCGTGTCTTCGTCGGGCGCGACACGCGCGCCTCGGGCCCCGAACTCGAGCAAGCGCTCGTCCGCGGCATCGTCTCGGCGGGCGGCAGCGTCGTGCTCGGGGGCGTCCTGCCGACACCGGCCGTGGCCCTGCTCGCGCTCGATCTCGGCGTGGTCGTCTCCGCTTCGCACAACCCGCCCGAGTACAACGGCATCAAGCTCTTCGACCGCGACGGCGCGAAGCTCTCGGATGCCGCCGAGGAGGAGATTGAGGGTCTCCTGGACGCGCCTCCGCGTGGCGAGCCCGGCACGGTCGACGAGTTAGAGATGGTGGACGAGAGCTACAGCGAGCACCTGATCGAGCGCTTCGGGTCGGACCTCTCCGACCTGCGCATCGCGGTCGACTGCGCCAACGGCGCCTACTCCGAGATCGCGCCCGCGACTCTCCGGCAGCTCGGCGCCGAGGTGACGGCGCTCGCCGACCGGCCCGACGGCACGAACATCAACGTCGGCTGCGGCGCGACGGATCTCTCGCTGCTTCAGAGCACCGTGCGCGCGGGCGGCTACGACCTCGGAGTTGCCTTCGACGGGGACGGCGACCGCATGCTGGCCGTCGACGCTACGGGGGAGCCGGTGGACGGGGACGGCATCCTCGCCGTGCTCGCGCTCCATCTGGAGGTCGAGCTCGTCGCCGTGACGACGATGACGAACCTGGGCTTCCACCGTTTGATGGAGGAGCACGGTATCCGCGTCGTCACGACCGACGTCGGCGACCGCTACGTGCTCGAGGCGCTGCGGCGCGAGGGCGGGGTGCTCGGCGGGGAGCAGTCCGGCCACATCCTCTACCTGCGGGGGCACGTCACGGGCGACGGACTTGCCGCGGCGCTCTTGCTTTGCGGCGCGCTTGCCGGTCGCACGCTCGCCGAGGCGGCCGGCGTCCTCGTCCGCCTGCCGCAGCGCAAGCAGAACGTCCGCGCCGAGCGCGGGGGCGTCCCGCAGGCGGTGCTCGAGGAGGTGGCCCGGCTGAACGCCGAGCTGGCCGGCCGCGGCCGCGTACTGGTACGCGCCTCGGGCACCGAGCCGCTCGTGCGCGTGCTGGCCGAAGGGGAGAGCGCAGCGCACGCAGAGGATCTGTGTGCTACATTGAGCGCTCTCGTTTCACGAGAGCTCGGCTGATGCGATTCCAACGAAGGGAGCGCTGACCGGCCGGGCTCTACGCGTTTTCGGGGCGACTTACCTATAAGGAGGCTCGAATGTGCGGGATCATCGGATACGTGGGCTCGCGGGCCAGCAAGCCGCTCCTCCTCCAGGGCCTCGAGCGCCTCGAGTACCGGGGCTACGACTCGGCCGGCATCGCGCTGCGGGAAGAGGGCGAGCTCGACTTCGTCCGCGCAGTCGGCAACCTCGGCTTCCTCAAGCGGGAGGCGGGCTCGAACGGCTCGACCTCGACGACGGGCCTCGGTCACACGCGCTGGGCCACGCACGGCCGGGTCGCCGTGGAGAACGCCCACCCGCTGACGGGCTGCGAGGACGGCAGGCTCGCCATCGTCTTGAACGGGATCGTCGAGAACTACCGCGAGCTGAAGGCCTCGCTTGAGGCCGACGGGCACACGTTCAGCTCCGAGACGGACGCCGAGGTCGTCGCCCATCTGGTCGAGCGCCACTACGCCGGCGATCTCGTCGAGGCTACCCGCGCTGCCTACCGCGAGCTCGAGGGCCACTTTGCCTTCGTCGTCATCCATCACGACCACCCCGATCTGCTTGTCGGCGCGCGCATGCAGTGCCCGCTCGTGGTCGGCCTCGGCGAGGGGGAGACGTTCCTCGCCTCGTCGATCGCCGCCTTCCTGCGCGAGACGCGCCGCGTGAAGCTGATCGAGGACGGCGAGATCGTCAGCATCACACCGGCGGGCGCCACGTTCCACACGGTCGACGGCGATGAGGTGGAGCGCGACGAGATGAACGTCGACTGGGACGACGAGAGTGCCGAGAAGCAGGGCTACGAGACGTTCATGCTCAAGGAGATCTACGAGCAGCCCGACGCCGTGCGCGAGACGATCGGCGACCGGGCCCGCCACAGCCGGCTCGAGCTGGACGGCTTCCCGCTCACCGACCTCGAGATGCAGAACCTCCGCCGCATCGTCATCCTCGCCTGCGGCAGCGCCTATCACGCGGGCGTCGTCGGACGCTACGTGATCGAGGAGTGGGCGCGCCTCCCGGTCGAGCCCGACATCGCGAGTGAGTGGATCTACCGCAACCCCGTGCTCTCGAAGGACACGCTGGTGATCGGCATCTCGCAGTCCGGCGAGACGCGCGACACGCTTGCGGCGATGCGGCTGGCACGCAAGGCCGGCGCCCGCACGATGGCGATCACGAACATGATGGGCACGCAGATCACGCGCGAGGTCGAGTCGGTGCTCTACACACGCACCGGGCTGGAGGTGAGCGTGGCGGCCTCGAAGACGTTCACCTCCCAAGTGGCGCTCCTGTACCTGATCGGGCTCAAGCTCGCCCAGGTGCGCCGGACACTGCCGGCCGAGGAGATCGAGTTCATCGTCGAGCAGGTCTTCGAGCTGCCGGGGAAGATCGCGGAGTTCCTCGACGGCAACCATCCAATCGAGGAGATCGCCCAGCGCTACTACGAGAAGCCGTTCTTCCTCTACCTCGGCCGCCACATCGGCCTGCCGGTGGCTCTGGAGGGGGCGCTCAAGCTGAAGGAGATCTCCTACATCCCGACCGAGGCCTACTCGGCCGGCGAGATGAAGCACGGGCCGATCGCCCTCCTCGACGAAGACACTCCCGTTGTCGTCGTCGCGACGAACATCCACGTCTACGACAAGGTCGTCTCGAACATCCAGGAGGTACGGGCGCGCGGCGCGCACGTGATCGCGATCGCGACGGAGGGCGACGAGGACATCCAGCACCATGCCGACGACGTCATCTACGTGCCGCAGTCGCCCGCCTTTCTGCAGGCGGTGCTGGCGGTGCTGCCGCTTCAGCTGCTCGCCTACCGGATCGCGCGCCTGCGCGGGCTCAATGTCGACCAGCCGCGAAACCTGGCGAAGACAGTCACTGTGGAGTAACCTTGTGCGCTAGGTGACAAGGAGGAGGATCGCCGCCGGGTTCTTCGTTGCCGCGCTTGCGGTGACCTTTGGACTCATCTCGACGCGCGAGGCAGCCGCTCCGGCTCCCGCGTCCCTGACAGCCACTGCTCCGGCCGGGCCGCTGCTGGGAGTGGTGCGCACGCCCGCCCGTGAGTCGGTGCTCACGCGCCTCTCGCCGCGCAACCTGCGGCCGATAGGCGGCCGGGTGCCGCTCGAACGGGACGCGGGCGCCTGGAGCTTCTCGCCCGACCGGGCGCGACTCGTGCTCGCGAACCGCTCGACGCCGACGCTCGGGCGGCCCACGTCGCTCCGCTTCGTCGACGTGCGAAGGATGCGGGCGCTCGGCCAGCTCGTCTTCCCGGGCGACCTCGGACGCGTGCTGGTCCTCGGGTGGTTCGGTCGGCACCGTCTCGTCGTGGTGCGCTCCTACTGCTGTTCGGGGCGCCTCACGGCGAGCTTGGTCGACCCGGTGCGCCGGAGGATCCTGCTCAGTGTCGCGATCGAGGGATCTGCGGCCGAGTCGGTGGTTCGTTGGGGCCGGAGCGAGGAGGAGCTCGCGCTCCTGCTCGTACCGCGGAAGTCGATCGGGCGGGCGCGCATCCTTACCATCGATCGCAGCTTGCAGGTCCGCTCCGTGACGCTCGAGCGTGTCCGGGCGGGCATGGTCTATCCGGAGCCGGGCACCGTCAGGCAGCGGGAGCCGGGATTCGCGATCGACCCGGCCGGGCGGCGAGCCTTCGTGGTGGGGGCGGACGAGCCGGTCACCGAAGTCTCCCTGTCGAGCCTCGAAGTGCGCTACCACGGCGACGAGGGTCTGCTCGGCCGGCTCGGAAGCTGGCTCCAGCCCGCGGCTCTCGCCAAGAGCGTCGACGGGGAGACGCGGTGGGCGGAGTGGGTCGATGGAGGATTTCTGGTCGTCAGCGGCATGGACTACTCGGGGGAGGGGCGTGGATCCTCCGCCGGAGTCAGCCTGATCGACACGCACGACTGGAGCTCCCGCACGCTGGACGCGGAGGTCCAGAGGTTCTTCGTCGCCGGCACCTCGATCCTGACCGTGCGGCCGACTCGGAGTCCTCGACCGGGGGTCTCGACAGGTCGCGGCCTGGGTCTGTACGGCCTCGACGGCAACCTCAGGCTCGAGGGCTACGAGGGCTCTGCCGTCGTCGGCGCCACCCTGGTGGATGGTGAGCTGCACGTCGGGCTCGACAACGGCAAGAGGCTCGGCGTGCGCGTGCTCGACCCACGCAGCGGCCGCCTGCTTCGCGCCTACGCAGGCAGCGTGCCGTACGTGCTCGTTGGGGGCTTCGGTGGCTAGGCTCGCGCTGCTCCTGCCGCTGCTGGCGCTCGTGCTCGGGGCCGCGGCGAGCGCGGGCCCGACGCCGGTGCTGGCAATCCAGTCGGATCGCGGCCGCCCCGTCGCGCTCGTGCGCCTCGACGGCGTCTCGCTGCGCCCGTTGGGACGCTCCGTCCCCCTGGGCAACCACGGCCGCGCGTGGAGCCTCTCACCTGACCGCTCCCGACTCGTTCTGGCGCTGGCGGGCGAGGCGGGGCAGACCTTCCCGCTCTCGCTGCGCTTCGTCGACCTGCGCGCCATGCGAGTCGCGCGCGACGTCCGCCTGAGGGGTGAGGCCGACGGCCGGGTGCGGGCGACGGCGTGGGCGGGCCATGGGCGCGTGCTCGTGCTGCTCACCTACGACGGCGCTCCCGGGGGCAGGTTGCTGCTCGTGGACGCCGGAGAGGGTGGCGTCCTGCTGCGGCGCGATCTTCCAACCGACCGGTGGGTGATCGGCGGTTCGTACACCCGCGACGGCTTCGTGCTCCTGCTCGCGCCGCAGACCTCGATTCGGCCGGTGCGCCTCCTCGTCGTCGACCGCGGGCTGCGCGTGCGCAGCGTCGTGCTCGATCGCATCCGCGCCGGCTCGCGGCAGCGAGTCGACGGCGAGGGCTACACCATGCAGCGCCGCGAGCCCGGGCTGGCGGTCGACAGCGCCGGCGGCCGCGCGTACGTCGTCGGCGCCGGCGAACCGGTCGCGAGCGTCGACCTGCGCCGCCTCCGCGTTACGTACCGACCGCTCGCCGAGCGGGCTCCGGCCGCTGCTCGCAAGTCGCTGGATGGCCCGGTGCGCACGGCGGAGTGGCTCGGGAACGGCCTCGTCGCGGTGTCGGGGACGACCTACGGCGGACTCGACGAGCGCCGGCGCATCGTCGAGGAGCCTGCCGGGCTGCACCTCGTCGACACGCGGACCGGGGCGTCGCGCCTCGTCGATCCCGAGGCGAGCTCCGTGCTGCACGCCGGCGGGAGGCTCGTGACCCACCTCGACGGGCGGGGGCTCTCCGGCTTCGACCTCGAGGGGCGGCAGCGCTGGGCAGCCCTCGCGGGCGCGCAGATCGCAGGCGCTCAGGTCGCGGGCGGCAGCATCGTCGTCGTGACCGATCCCGGCGAGGTGTTCATACTCGACCCCGCGTCGGGCCGCGTGCTCGGAAGGCCGCGCGGCCCCGTTCCACAGCTGCTCGGGGACGCGGCGCCCATCTGGTAGCCAGCTACTCGTCCGGCGGCGGGCGCCGCCGTCGCTTCTGCTGCCCACGGCGCCGCTTCTCGTCGAGCCGCCGCTCCTGCGAGGCCTTCGTCGGGCGCGTCGCCACGCGCCGGCGATCGACGTGCAGCGCCCGCCGGAGCGCGGCCACGAGCCGCTCGACCGCGAGCTCCCGGTTCCGGAGCTGGCTACGCTCGTCCTGGGCGACGGCGCGCAGCACCTGCCCCGCCTTCGCCGTCACGCGCCGCTTCTGGATCGGAGAGAGCGCCTCGGAGGCCTCGACGTCGAAGAGCGCCTCCACGCGCGTCTCCGACTTCTGGGCGTGCTGCCCGCCTGGGCCGCTCGAGCGGGAGGTGCGCAGCACGATCTCGCTGCGGGGCAGGGAGACCGAGCGTGTGACGCGAATAGGATCGCTGTCCATGACAGCCATTCTCCTGGACGTCGACGGTGTCCTCCACGTTTCGGGCGACCCGATCGCCGGAGCGCCACAGGCGGTCGGCCGGCTCCGTGCGCAGGGTCACCGCCTGCGCTTCGTCACGAACAACACCACCCGCTCGCGCACCACGCTCACGCGGGAGCTGCGCGCGCTCGGGATCGAGCTCGAGGAGGAGGAGCTGCAGACGACGCCGCGGGCTGCCGCGCAGGTGCTGGCGGGCAAGCGTGTGCTCGCCCTCGCGATGGCGGCGATCGTCGAGGATCTCGAGGGCGTCGAGCTCGTCGGCGAGGGGGCGGAGGTCGTCCTCATCGGAGGCGCCGACGACAGCGAGGAGACGAATCGCGTCTTCTCCTACATGAACCTCGCTCGCGCGTTCGCCGAGCTCGGCGCCGGCGCCGAGCTCGTCTGCCTGCACAAGAACCGCTGGTGGCAGACCCGTCGCGGCCCGCTGCTCGACACCGGTGCCTTCGTGGCGGGCCTCGAGTACGCAGCCGAGACCGAGGCCGTCGTGCTCGGCAAGCCGAGCGCCGTCTACTTCGATGCGGCCCTCACCTCGCTCGACGCCGACCCGGACATGACCTGGATGGTCGGCGACGACCTCGAGTCCGACATCGCCGGGGCGCAGCGCTGCGGCTTGCGGACGGTGCTCGTGCGGACAGGCAAATTCCGGCCGGACGCGCTCGAGCACACCGACATCGCGCCCGACGTCATCCTCAGCTCGATCGCCCAGCTGCCGGAGTGGCTGGAGCGCAACGCCTAGGCGCTGTGGCCGAGCCGTACCACCCGATCGCCGCCGCGCTTCGTGGTGAGAACCCCATGGTGATGGGACAGATGCGCAGCGGCTTCGCCGTCATCGGCGACACCCAGCACCTCCCCGGGTACTCGCTACTGCTCACCGACGACATGGCAGTGGATCACCCGACCGACCTTTCGTGGGCGCAGCGGCGAGCGTTCTTCTTCGACCTCTCCCTCCTCGGAGAAGCCGTGCTGAACGCTGGTCGGGAGCGCGGCGTCCACCGGGTCAACTATGAGGTGCTCGGCAACTCGTGGAACCACCTCCATGGTCACGTGCACGCGCGGTACGAGTCCGAGCCGGCCGACACGATCGGAGGTCCGGTCTGGCGATACCCGAAAGAGGTTCGTAATGCCCCCGAGCATCGGTACGACGAGAGCCGGCACGGCGAGTTTCGAGCAGCGATCACGGCTGCGCTCCAGCGCCTCATGACGGAGGCGTATGCCGAACTCGACTCGTAAGGGCTGCGACGCCCATCGGATCGCCACTCTCTGATGCGGGTGGGCCTGGATCTGATCGAGATCGAGCGCATCCGGCGCGCGCTCGAGCGCTACGGGGGTTTCCGCGAGCGCTGCTTCACGCCGGCCGAGCGAGAGTACTGCGACTCGCGCGCCAACCCGGTGCAGAGCTACGCAGGCCGCTTCGCCGGCAAGGAGGCGGTCGGCAAGGCACTCGGCTTCGGCGTCCGCTTCACATGGAAGGAGATCGAGATCACCGGACGCCCGAAGCCGGGGGTGCGGCTGTCGGGGCGTACGCTCGCCTGGGCCGAGCGGATCGGCGCGGGCTCGATCGACCTGTCGATGACGCACTCGCGCGAGCTCGCGGCCGCGGTCTGCCTCGTCCAGGATGCGTGAGCCGCTTCTCACCGCCGCGGAGATGCGGGCCGCCGAGGCGGGTCACGACGTCGCGGAGCTGATGGAGCGGGCGGGCCGGGCCGTGGCCGAGTGCGTGCTCGAGCGCTACGGGGACGCGCGACGGATTGCGGTCGTCTGCGGCGGGGGCGCGAACGGTGGCGACGGCCGCATCGCCGCGCGCATCCTGCGGGAGGCCGGCCGGGACGCCGCCGAGACGCGGGATGTGACAGAGGCGGACGTCGTCGTCGACGCGCTTTTCGGGACGGGCTTCGCCGGCGAGCCGCGGCCGCAGGCGGCGGCGCTGATCGAGGCCATGAACGGGTGCGGGCGCCCGGTCGTGGCGGTCGACGTTCCCTCCGGCATCGACGCGTCCACCGGCGAGGCGCCGGGCGCCGCGGTGCGGGCGGGGCTCACCGTCACCTTCCACGCGCCGAAGGTCGGCCTCGCGGTCGCCCCCGGCCGCTTCCACGCCGGCGAAGTCGTGGTCGCCGACATCGGGCTCGCGCAAGCACCCGCGCGGCACGGCCTCGTCACGCGTGCAGTGCTCGACGCAGTCCCCCTTCGCGGCGTGGAGAGCACGAAGTACACGGCGGGCTCGGTGCTCGTCGTCGGCGGCTCCCGCGGCTTGAGCGGTGCGGTGTGCCTGAGCGCCGAGGCCGCTTTCCGTGCCGACGCCGGCTACGTCGCCGTCGCCGTGCCCGAGTCGATCCTGCCGGTCGTCGAGCAGCGCCTGCTCGAGGCGGTCAAGCGTCCCTGTCCCGAGGACGAGGATGGCCGCCTGATCGAGGCGGCTGCGGAGATCGTCCTCGAGCTGGCCGAGCGCGCCTCGGCGGTCGCGCTCGGCCCTGGACTCGGCCGCGGGCGGGGCACCGGTCCCCTCGTGCAGCGGCTGCTGCGGGAGCTCGAGCTGCCGGTCGTGGTCGACGCCGACGCGCTCTTCGAGCTCGAGCCGGGCGAGCGGTCTGCTCCCACCGTGCTGACACCCCACGCCGGGGAGCTCGGCCGCCTGCTCGGCGAGGAGTCCTCGTGGGTGTCGGCACACCGGCTGGAGGCGCTCGAGCGCGCGGCCGAGCGCTTCGGCTGCACAGTCCTGTTGAAGGGCGCCGACACGCTCGTCGGCGCACCCGGGCACGGCGTGCTCGTCTGCCCCTCGGACTGCTCGGGACTTGCGACCGCGGGGAGCGGCGACGTCCTCACCGGCATCGTGGCCGCCTTCCTCGCAAAGGGTCTCGACGGCTCCCTTGCGGCGGCCGCGGCCGCCACCGCCCACAGCGTCGCCGCGAGCCTGGCCCCCACGCAGGCGGGCCTGATCGCAAGCGATGTCGTCTCCCTGCTGCCGCGGGCCCTCGCACGGTGAGCGCCCGGCCCGACGTCGTCACCGGTGCCTTCTCCTACACCGGCCGCGCGATCGCCGAGCGGCTGCTCGAAGGGGGGCGGCGCGTGCGCACGCTCACGAGGCGGCCCGAGCCGGCGGATCCGCTCGCGGCGAGCGTCGAGGCGAGGCCGCTCCAGTTCGCCGACTTCCCGGCCCTCCGCGCGAGCCTCGAGGGCGCAGACGTCCTCTACTCCACCTACTGGGTGCGCTTCGAGCACGGAACCACCACCTACGAACGGGCGATCGCCAACACGCGCACGCTGCTACGGGCGGCGAGCGAGGCCGGCGTGCGCCGCGTCGTCCACATCGGCGTCACCAACGCGCGCGACGACTCTCCGCTCCCGTACTTCCGCGGGAAGGCGGTGCTCGAGCAGGCGCTGCGCGAGTCGGGCCTCTCCCACGCCATCGTGCGGCCGACGCTCGTCTTCGGCAAAGAGGACATCCTCGTGAACAACATCGCGTGGGTGCTGCGGCGGTTCCCGTTCTTCCTCATGCCCGGGCGGGGTGACTACCTGGTGCAGCCGGTCTCCGTTCGGGACACGGCCGCGCTTGCCGTCGCCGCGGGCGCGCAGGACGGCGACGTCGAGCTCGATGCGGCCGGCCCCGAGGTGCTCTCCTTCCTCGAGCTCGTGCAGCTGACGCGCCGGGCTGTCCGGGGCCGGGCCCGCATCGTGCACGTGCGGCCGGAGCGGGCGCTCGCGCTCGCGGCACTCGTCGGGCGGGCGCGAGGGGACGTGCTGCTGACACGGGAGGAGCTCGAGGGCCTCCGGCGGAGCCTGCTCGTCTCGGACACCCCGCCCACCGGTACGGATCGCTTCAGCGACTGGGTACGGCGGAATGCCGACACGCTCGGCAGGTCGTACGTCTCCGAGCTCGACCGCAACTTCCGCCCGTATGCACCGCTCTGAGCTGACCGTCGATCTCGGCGCGCTGCGACACAACGTGCGCGTGCTGCTGCGGGCGCTCGCCGGTGCCGAGCTGTGGGCGGTGGTGAAGGCCGACGGGTACGGCCACGGCGCAAGGGATGTGGCCGCTGCGGCGCTCGCGGAGGGGGCGAGCGCTCTCTGCGTCGCCACGGTGGCGGAGGCGCTCGCGCTGCGAGGCTCGTTCCGCGAGGCCCGCATCCTCGTCATGGGGCCGGCGGCGAGCGTGGAGGTCGCTCCTGCCCGCACGGCAGGGCTCGAGCTAGCCGTCGTCGACGGCGCGGTGCCGGAGGGCGTGAGGGTGCACCTCAAGCTCGACACCGGCATGGGTCGCTGGGGGCTCGGCGAGCTGCCTGCCTCGCCCGCCGAGGTCGTGGGCGTCATGAGCCACCTGGCGAGCGCCGACTGTGACCCAGCCTTCACCGACCTCCAGGTCGCCCGCTTCCGGGAGGCGACCGCCAGGCTCTCGCACCTCACGCGCCATCTGGCCAACAGTGCGGGGGTGCTCCGGTTTCCGGCGGCGCGCCTCGACGCGGCGCGCTGCGGCATCGCGCTCTACGGGCTCTCGCCCTTCGGCGGCGATGCTCGGGCCGATGACCTCCGGCCGGTGCTCGGCTGGCGGAGCCACCTCGCGCTCGTGAAGCGGCTCGAGCGGGGGGAGAGCACGGGCTACGGCCGGCGCTTCGTGGCGGACGCGCCGGAATGGATCGGCATCGTGCCGGTTGGCTACGCGGACGGCTTCCGCCGCGATCTGACGGGAACGAGCGTGCGCGTGGGGGAGGAGCTGTGCCCGGTCGTCGGGACTGTGTCGATGGACGCGTTCGCGGTGCGGCTCGAGCGCAAGCTCGACGCAGGCACGCCGGTGACGATCGTCGGCGAGGGCGTCCCGCTCGAGCGCCATGCCGCGCATGCCGGCACGATCGCCTACGAACTCGCGACGGGAATCCAGTCGAGCCCCGCCCGCGCCCGCAGAGTCGTGCGGGGCGCGTAACGCACCAAGACGGGGTCAGGTCTCGAGATCGAACACCTACCGCGTCTGGCGGTAGCCGCGGCGGGCGCCCATGCGGCCGACGAGCGCGGGCACAAGCGCCTGCGCGATCGCCGCGGCCCGGTACCAGCCGGGCACGAACGTCTCGGTGCGCCCGGCCGCGAGCGCCTCCAGCACGTGCTCGGCAACACGCTCGGGGCCGATCACCGCCCGCCGGAGCAGCGCGCTCTGCAGGACTGACCGCTGCGGGAAGCCCTCCGTCTCGACGAAGCCCGGATTGACCGTAAGAACCCTGATCCCTCGCGGCCGCAGCTGCGCCGCGCTCGCGCGCGAGAAGGCGAGCTGCGCGTGCTTTGAGGCCGAGTAGGGCCCGGAGGGCGGGAAGGCGACGACGCCCGCGACCGAGACGATGTTGACGACGTGCGCCGGCCGTGCGCGCTCGAGCCCGGGCAGGAAGGCGCGCAGGCACCAGACCCCGCCGAGGTAGTTGACGCTGAGGACGCGTTCGATCTGCTCCGGCTCGAGCTCCGTGAAGCCGGCTCGTCCCGCCACGCCCGCGTTGTTGACGAGGAGCTTGACCGCGGGATGCCGCTCGAGCACCGCGGCCGCCGTGCGCTCGACGGCCTCGCGATCAGAGACGTCGCAGACCTCCGCCTCGCCGCCAAGCTCCGCCGCGAGCGACTCGAGACGCTCGCGGCGGCGTGCCACGAGGACACAGCGCCAGCCGCCACGTGCGAGTCGGCGGGCGATCTCCGCGCCGATCCCGCCCGAGGCGCCCGTGACGACCGCTACTCGCTGAACGTCCGCACCGTCTTGACGTTGATGGCGACAGTGTCCTCGATGGGCTCGGCGTAGCCGCCCGCAAGGCTCACGCAGACGGGTACGCCCGAGGCCCGGAGGAGGTCGCGCACGAGGAGGTCGCGCGCCGCAAGCCCCTCCTGTGAGAGCTCGAGCCGGCCCAGCCGGTCGCCCGCATACGGATCGGCGCCCGCGAGGTAGAAGCAGAGCTCGGGGCGCGAGCGTGCGATCGCCTGGGGCAGGAGTCGCTCGAGGCCGTGCAGGTAGCGCTCGTCCCGGGTGGCGTCGGGGAGATCGAGCTCGAGGTCGCCCGGAACGCGCCGAAACGGGTAGTTGCGGAAGCCGTTGACGGCGAAGGTGAAGGCCTCGGAGTCATCCAGCAGGAGCGCGTGGGTGCCGTCGCCCTGGTGGACGTCGAGGTCGACGACGAGCACCCGCCGCACGCGCGGCTGAAGCGCCCGGCGGGCCGCGACGACGTCGTTGAAGACGCAGAAGCCTCGGCCCGCGTCGGCAAAGGCGTGGTGCGTGCCGCCGCCGAGGTTCGCGGCGGCGCCCGTCTCGAGCGCCACCTCGGCCGCCTGAAGCGTCGCGCCGACCGCGTAGCGGGCGCGCTCCACGAGCGCCTGCGACCAGGGCAGCCCGAGCGCCAGGAGCTCCCGCCGCTCGAGCGTTCCGGCGCGCACGCGGGCGAGGTAGCGACTCGTGTGAGCCGCGCGAAGCTCACCCCACGTCGCCTGCCGGGCGGGAAGCACCTCGACTCCGGCGAGCCGCTCGGCAGCCTCGCGCACGAGCCGGTACTTCGGCAGTGGGAAGCGGTGTCTCGCTGGCAGCGGATAGGTGTAGACGTCGTGGGCGAACGCTTGCAACTACGCGCGGCAGATGCGGACGGGCCGCTGCGCCTCGGCCGCGTGGCCGTTCGCATCACGCACGACTGCACGCAGCACGTGCCGGCCGCGGCGCAAACCCTTCGTGTTCCAGGTGGCGCTGTAGAGGCCGGCGGCGCCGCTGCGAACCGTGGCGATGCGGCGCATGCCGTCGACGAAGAAGCGCACCGAGCGCACGCGGGTGTTCGAGCCGGCAACGACGAGCAGGGACTCGCGCCGCTCGGCGCACTGACGCTGCTGGGGCGAGACCCACGTGACGGTCGGCCCGGCGACCACGCGTAGGGAGGTACGGCGGTACGCCGTGTTCGGCATGATGTCGTTGCCGCTCGTATTGACGTTCTTCGCCTCCTGATTGTCAGACGCCGCGAGCACGAGCGGCCGGCGCCCACGCCGCAGCATCGGCGCCTCGCGCGGGAGCGGGAACACGGCGAGGCCGGTTAGCGGGTCGTACGCGGCGGCGCCGATGACCGACCGTCCGTAGCCGATCGCCAGCGAGAGCGGATCGACGCCAGAGCCCGGCTCGAAGACGCCGTCGACGATGCGGGCGACGAGCGTCGGCCGTCCGGTCGAGACACGCGTCGTGATCGGGATGATGAACGGCGGCGAGACATCGTTGACCCACGACTGCAGGACGTAGCGGCCACCGTAGGAGCGTCCGGTCGAGAGGTCGCGGCCCGAGTCGACCGAGACGTAGTAGACCTTGGGCCTCGGCAGCGCCGCCCCGGCCACGCCGATGTCGACGCGGTAGTCGAAGGTGAGCGGATTGACGTTGACGGGCGTGCCGGCCGCTCCCTGCACGTCGTTCTCGTCGGGTGAGCCGAGCACCCACGGGTCGACGGCCGTGCCGGGATCGGCGAAGAGCACCGAGACACCGAAGTTCGCCACGGGCTCGTTGATGCGAATGCGGAAGAGCCGCTCCGAGCCGTTCTGGATCATGGACGGGCCGGTGTAGGTCGGCGGCGGCCCGAACGGCGCTGTCGGGAACGCGTACTGGGAGACGCGCGAGCGGCCGCGGCGGGTATCGCCGCTCTGGAGGAGCCTGAGCGGCACGGCTCGCACGCCGGCCAGCGCAGGCCGGGTGACGGCGAAGAGGTACGGGACGCGGCGTGTCTCCTCACCGCGGCGCAGGACGATGAAGCCGTAGTTCAGCCCCGCGGCGGCGCCGGTGCTCGCCCGTGCGACCACGGGCACGTCGGACTCTCCACCCGGGGCGATCCCGATCGCCGGCGGCAGCGTGATCGTGGCACCAGCGCTCGCAGACTGCGGCTGCAACTCGACCGTCCAGTCGCCTGCGCCTCCCCCGGCGTCGACGATCCGGATCAGCAGTGCGCGGTTGCGCGCGCCCCCTCTGACGTTCAGGTCGTCGAAGGAGAGCGAGACGGGATCCGTGAAGATGAGCGGGTTGTCCGCGCGCGGCAGGTTCACGAGCCCACCGCCCTGGAGCAGCACGGAGGCCTCCGCTTGCCGGGCCGTGTCACCGAAGGCCGGCCCCGCGGTCGCAACGAGCGCGGACTTGACCTGCGGCGGCGTCCAGGCCGGGTGGCGCTGGATCAGGAGAGCAGCGGCTCCGGCCACGTGCGGCGCGGACATGCTCGTGCCGTCGAAGACCGCAAAGGGGCCGCCCGCAGACGCCAGCGTGGCGGAGAGGATCTGCCCGCCGGGGGCGGCGACATCGGGCTTGAGGTCGTGCCCGAAGGCGGTCGGGCCTCCCGAGGAGAAGCTCGTCACGATTCCCGCGCGCCCGGTCTCGATGCGCGAGCGCTCGCGCTGGATCCGAACGGAGAGGCGTCCGCCGCTCGCGGCCGCGAGCTCCCGCAGACGTGCCCCATCGAGGTCGGAAATCATCCCGCCCGGAAGCCCCAGCGGGACGGGAATGCCGTTCGCCTCGCCGGCGCGGTTGTCGACGAGCACGAGCCCGATCGCACCGGCGGCGCGGGCGCGGGCTGCCTTGGAGACGAAGCTGCAGCGGCCGCGCGAGACGAGGGCGATGGCGCCGCGCAGCGAGCGGGCGGGCAGCGGACTGGCGGGGCCGTTCGGGTTGCGGCCGGTGGAGCAGAGCTGCCGGTTGACGGGCCGTCCACGGCGGACGATGGAGCCCACGTCGACGAGCGTCTGGTTGCGGCCGCCGAACGAGCGCGGTGTCTGCGCTCCCGGGGCGGGGCTGTAGGGGATAGGCCCGACCGCGCCGGCCGGCGAGACGACCCGCAGCGTCGGCGCGAAGACGTGGTTGTTCGAGGTGGCCGCGACCGAGATCGCGTCGGGCGCAGTGCCCGGCGAGCCGACCGTGCCGAGGCCGAACTCGTCGCGGTCGTTCCCGGCCGAGATGACGGGGACGACGCCGGCCGCGGCGACGTTGCGAACCGTCTCGATGAGCGCGTCGTTGACCGGCTCGGCCGAGGGGCCGCCGCCCGAGAAGTTGATCACGTCCATGCCGTCGGCGACAGCCGCCTCGAAGGCAGCCACGATCTCCGGGGTGTTGGCGACGTGGCCGATGGGCGTCGGCACCGTGAAGACGCGGTAGTTGCCGAGGAAGACGCGCGGGGCGACGCCCGTGAGACCTGCTGTCCTCGGATGGTCGCCGCCGCGCGGCGCCGTCGTCCCGGCGTTGCCGCCGGCGATGCCCGCCACGTGCGTGCCATGGAACGACACCTGCCGGTCGAGGGCGAGCCGGCCGGCGCGCCCGGCGTTCGGGCCCGGGAAGGAGCGTGCGACGATCACCTTCGGCGTCGTGAAGCGGCGATTGCCCCGCGGGAAGCCGCGCGGGTAGCGCAGACCGGTCGGCGCGAAGAAGCGGTTGCGCTGGTCGATCCCGTCGTCGACGACGGCGATCCTGACTCCGTCCCCGCGCGCCCCCGTGGTGGCCGCGATGACGTCGGCGCCGATGACCGACGGGCTGTCGTTCAGCGCGAGCCGGTAGGTCAGGCTCGAGTAGACGTGGTCGACGAAGCTCTGGCGGACGAGCTGCGGCAGGCGGGCGGTGGGAAGCTCCACTGAGAGTCCGTTCAGGACGATCCGGTAGCGGCGATCGACGGTTGCCTCCGGAATCGCACGCCGGAGCTGCACGACGGCCGTGCGCTGCGCCTCGGCGAGCGAGGCGAGGTAGGCGCGGGCGGCGGCGCTGCGGAGGTCGAGCTTGCGGCTGCCGCCGGCGGCCTGGAACGTGCGGCCCCGGAACTGGGCCAGCGGGGGGTCGCTCAGCCTGACGAGCACGCGGATGCGCCCGCGTGCGTGACCGCTCGGCACGGTGATCGTCCCGGCGCGCAGACGCGGAAGCTCGAGCTCGCCGAAATCACGGCGCACGGGCCGCAGATCAGCGGCAGCCGGCACGGCCGAGAGAAGCGCCGCGAGACACGCGAGGGGGACGACCAGGCGGCGCAAGGCCCTGAATGTAGCTCACGGCCCGGCGGCGGGCCACTCCCCGTTCGGGGGATGGCCGAATAGACTCGTCCCGTGCCGGAGCGCTTCAGGGGCAAGAGGGGCCTCGTGCTCGGGGTCGCCAACAAGCGGTCGATCGCGTGGGCGATCGCCCAGCGGCTGGCCGCGGAGGGCGCCGAGCTTGCCTTCACGTTCCAGGGCGAGCGGATCGAGCGCTCCGTCCGCGACCTCGCCGCAACGGTCGAGAGCCCGCTCGTCACCTCTTGCGACGTCCGCTCCGACGAGGATGTCGAGCGCGTCTTCGGCGAGGTTGCCGATCGCTTCGACGGCGGCCTCGACCTGCTCGTGCACTCGGTCGCCTACGCAGCGGCCGAGGATCTCGAGGGCCGCTTCGTCGACACGCCGCGCGACCGCTTCTGGATGGCCCTCGACGTGAGCGCGTACTCCCTCGTGGCGGTGACGCGGGCGGCGGAGCCGCTCTTCGAGACGCGCGGGGGCGGCTCCGTCCTGACGATGACCTACCTCGGAGGCGAGCGGGCGGTGCCCCACTACAACGTGATGGGTGTCGCCAAGGCGACGCTCGACGCCTCGGTGCGCTACCTGGCCTGGGATCTCGGCGTCAAGAACGTCCGGGTCAACGCCGTCTCGGCGGGGCCGGTGCGCACGCTCGCCGCGCGCTCGATCGCGGGCTTCCCGACCATGGAGGCGATCGTCGAGGAGCGCTCACCGCTGCACCGGCATGTCTCCGCCGACGACGTGGGAGCGGCTGCTGCCTTCCTGCTCTCGAACGAGGCTGCGAACGTGACGGGCACGACGTTCTACGTCGACTCCGGGTACCACTCGATGGGCATGTAGAGACGTCCCTTTGCCAAGCCGTTTTTGGCTTAGGTATGCGCTTTCGGCGGTCGTGCAAGTCCTTTAAGCACGCCCCGTTGATGCCCCGGTGATGGCAGATCTGGCTGTCTACGGAGACAACGCATGCACGAGCCGGTATCGGATCACGCCGATCCACCGCCGGCCTGTCCCGCCGGAGGATCTCGGACGTCTCGCCGGCTTCTCATTACTCGCGCGTCGTTCGATCCTTGCGCCGCCGTAGGGCTACCGCTCTACTTCACGAGGTCGATCGCCGAGAACGATGCCGGGATCACTCCGAACTCGGCGAAGACGTCGATCCAGGGCTGCGCGAGCGCGGGTCTGAGCCGCTGCGAGAAGCGGGTGCGCGTCATCTTCGCGATCACCGCCGCGTCAATGGGCGCGTACCTGGCGAGGATGGCGCCGCTGGCGCGGTCGTTCTCGTGCTGGTTCGCCCACACGGCCGCCGCCTGAATCGCGTTCCGAAAGCGAGCGGCGAGCCGTGGGTCGACGTCCCTGCGGGCCATCCAGATCGTCAAGAGGCAGTCCCGCGAGCAAACGGCGTCGTTGTGGTTCGCCACGCGCCGTGCACCCCGCTGGGTCGCCAGCGTCAGAAACGGCTCGGGCAGGACAGCGGCGTCCACGGTTCCACGGCGCAGCGGACCGAGCATCTGGGCGAATGGGATCTCGGAGAGCCGAACGTCGTCCGCCGAGAGGCCGTTGCGTTGAAGCCACTTCAACAGAGCGATGTGCGCGATGGTGTTCTGCGCGTCGATCGCGATGCGCTTGCCGATGAGGTCGCGAGCACGAGTGATCGCCTTCCCCGGCCCTGCAACGAGCGCGGCAGTCGGTGCCTCCGGCCGATAGAGCGCGCCGGCGGCGACGAGCCGGATCGGAGCGCCGCGCGACTTCAGGGTTGCCAGGCCGCCCGTACTGAAACTGGAGAACTGAGCCTCGCCGGACAAGACGGCGGCCACGATCTGAGCCGGATCCGCGAGGACGGTGATTTGCGGGTCGATTCCGTGCTTCCGGAAGAAGCCCCTGTGCTTCGCGTAGAAGCCCAGCGCGGTGGGCTCGAGAGGAAGCACCGCGATCTTGACCGTCGTAAGGGACCGGCTGCGTTCGGCCGCGGGAGCCGCCGAGCCACCCGCGCCGGCGGTAACGACAAGCAGAAGGAGAACGTGGCAGAGCGTCAC
>Ga0136617_10001805_pt1 | contig 19036 bp, 20 predicted proteins | sample AntDrymUQ3222106_2_FD_129672 | JGI IMG/M metagenome (GOLD analysis project Ga0136617, IMG submission 129672) | Polar desert sand microbial communities from Dry Valleys, Antarctica - metaG UQ322 (21.06) | ecosystem: Environmental > Terrestrial > Soil > Desert | place: Antarctica: Dry Valley... | reverse complement strand
GTGGTCGTCCGGGGAGGGCACGGCGGTAGTCGTGAGACCGTCTGTCCGTGATTTCGGCCTCAATATTGATGTTCTCGGCGGCGGCGATTGCGGGGTCGAAGTCAGGCACGCGGCCTGTCTCCCGGATACTGGTGAGGCCGGCGCGGACGTATGCGGTCGTGGCGGGTTCAAGTGGGCGATCGTCAAGGAAGTGTTCCTCGAGACGTTCGGCAAGCACGTAGTGACGGGGGTCGTCGCTGAATCGGTAAAGGCGGCTGCGGTAGCGGGCGAGGGCGCTGCCGAGCCGGCCGGGTCCGTCCAGTTCGCGCGCGATGCTCGACGGTGTCATGGCGACGCTGCGTCCTCTCGGAGTCGGCTGAGGGTTGCGCGGCCGTATTCGGTCAGGCTGGGGTTGTCGGTGGTGTTCCCGCGGACGAGCGCGGTGAGTACGTCGATAGCCGCGCAGTGCGACACCGCAAGGGTCTCGGTGTCGGTGAGACGACGGCCGTAGCCGACGAGGAATGCGTCGCGGAGGTCGGGCCGGTCGATCCAGCTCCGAAAGTTGAGTCGGACAAGGTCGCGGGGCCGCAGGTCGATGCCGGTGTGCTCGAAGTCGATGACGCGTAGGATTCCGATCTCGTCGACGAGCCAGTTCCGGGGCTGGTAGTCGAGGTGGCACACGACGGCGTCGAGTGGGCCGAGGTCTGTGAGGGCGGTGAGGTGGTGCTGAATGAATCTGTGGTCCGGCACTGGCAGCAGATCGGCCGCCTGGCCTAGCCACCATGACGCGCGCTTGATCAGATGGTTGGTGAGTTCGGGTCGTTGCCGTGCGGGGATCGCGTGGTGTAGCCGGTCGAGCAGCTCGCCGGCTTGCCGGTGCAGTCCGGCTTCGCGGGTCGGGGATCGGTGGGTCGAAGGTACGGGCGTGCCGGGCACGGCGCTGACAATGATCACTCGGAGGGTGGGCTCGACCGCGACCAGGCGAGGGACACGCCCGTGAAGGACCCCTAGCCACTGGCGGTAGGCGCGGATCTCTCGCTGATGCTTCTGGCGGCTGCCATGAATCTTGACGATGTACTCGTCTCCGTTCGTGTCCCGGACGCGAACGACCCGCCCGCGATGGTCAAGGCTGCTGGCGGTGGTAAGAACGGCATGCGGCCCGAGGGTGCCTTCGCACCAGGCCGCGATCTGACGGTCAAGCCCCGTCATGGCGCGGCTTGGCGAAGGTGCGTGGTGTCGTTGTGAGCGGCGAGCAGCCACACGATGCGGCCGAGGCGGTTGCGGTGGCGCTGCCAACGGGTCAGTGAGGCGTGGTCGGTGACGAACCCTATTCGGGTGCAGGCGTTGTCGGGCAGGTCGAGGAGCAGAGTGTGTGCGGCTTCGACGGTCTCGCCGTGGCCGGCGATGAGGAGCCGCTGGTCGGTGTGCCGGTCGAGGAGTTGGGTGAGGAACGCGCCGGCGCGTCGCAGGTAGTTGTGCCAGGTTTCGGAGCCCGGCGCCCAGGGATCGTCCGGGCGGGAGGAGGGCGGGCCGCCGAACGCGGCCTTGATCTGATGCCATGGACTGCCGTCCGCGTTGCCGTGCCGCGGTCCATCCAAGCCGGGCTCGATGTGCAGCGGCAGACCGAGGATTTCGGCGAGGATGCGTCCTGATTGCTGGACTCGCAGCCGTGTTCCGGCGTAGACGACGTCGATGTGCTGCCCGGACTGCTGCTCGGTGCGAAGACGCGAGGCCAGGGCGGCGATCTGGTTGCGCCCGCGACGGGTGAGGCCGGTGCAGGTTTGTGGGCCTCCCACGAGGCCGCCGACGTTGCAGTGCGCTTCGCCGTGACGCGCGATGAGCAGCTCGGTCGTCAACGCCATGAGGTGTCCCTGTTGCTATGGTGCGGAGATCGGCCGGTGGGCTGGGGAGGGGGATGAAGTGGGCGGTGCCTGTGCCAGCCGTGCTGGTAGCCGCCGCGGCCGAGATAGCCGCAGGTTAGGACGTGGTGGATCTCCGCCCATGTCATCAGCTCGGTCCGGGTGACGCTTCCGAGTCCGTCTTGGTGGCCGTTCACCGCCGCGTTGTAGGCGGCGAGAGCCGCGGTGATCGTCGCGGTGGGCAGTGTGCCGTGGGTCATGGCGATGGTGACAAAAAGCTTGGCGAGGTCGTAGCCGAACGGTGCGAGCGTGACCTCATCCACGTCGACTGTGACCGGGCCTTGGTCGGCGAGGAGCACGTTGCGAGGGTTGACATCTTTGTAGAACGCTGCCGGTCTCGGTGCCGCCTCGCGCAGCAGCCGGACGGCCTCGTCCGCGTCGAGCATCGGGTCGGGCACGTTCCCGGCCCGCAGGCAGCGCCTAACGGCGTCGACGCGCGGGGTGAGGAAGTCCGGCAGTCGATGACCCGTCCCGGTCTCGTGCGGCCGATCCAGCCTGGCCCGGTGCAGCTCGGTGACGTAGGCGCTGCCGTGGACATCGCCCAGATGGATGGCCAGGCTCAGCAGATCCTGAGGTGCGGCGTGCCGTCCGTGAATGTACTCGAAGTCTATGCGGCGCTTCCCGACGGCCAGTAGCCGCGGCAGCCGTAGCGCGGTGCCGAGCCTGGCGAGCCATCGGTGGTTCGCTACGGCCACTTGGCAGGCGTCCGCTGTCGGGTATCGCTTGCTGAAACACTCGGGCATCGGGTAGCGGATCATGGCTCACCCTGGAGCACTTCGTTGTCCCAGGAGCGGCCGGCAACGACGTAGGTGACGGTCGAGGTCGTCGTGACGGCGCGGTCGGGCAGTCGAGCGCGGAGTGCGCGGGCGAGCGCGGCGTGATCATCGCGCAGACCCTCGGGCAGGTGGTACTTGGGGCTGGTCGCCAGGTACTCGGCAGTGTGCCCGAGATCAGCGAATCGGAAGCGATGCTGATGATGAACGATGCGGCGGACGTCCAACGCGGCGGCGGTGAGACCGGGTAGGTTGTCGCCGTGCGCGGCGGCGTAAAGACTCCGCCTGTTCGCGGCCTGCTTGTCCAGTCCGGACGCCGCGACCAGATCGTCGAGTTCCCGGTAGCTGTCAAGGCTCTTCGTCACCAGGACCGCGATCCCTTCGGGGGTGAGGCTTCGCGCGATCTCGCGGATCACCGCAGCGGGCTGCGTTGAGTGGTAGAGGCAGAATGCGGCCAGCACCAGATGACAGCAACAGTCGGGCAATGGCAGCCGATGGAAGTCACCGGCTACATGCGCCACCCGAACCAAGCTGGTGTTCGTCAGGCTCCGGGCTTCTCGCAGCAGAGCAGCCGAGGCGTCGAGGGCGACGAGCCGCGCCGGACGGAGTCTGTCCGCGAGGACCCGCGTGCTGGTGCCACGTCCGCAGCCAATGTCGAGCACGGTTGGCCGCTGGCCCGATGGCAGTTGATCGGCGGCCAGCTCGGCGGCAACCTGGGCGGCGTGCCCGCCCGCGGTCTTCGCTTTGTGCAACGCGCTGGTCCGCCGTGCCAGGCGACCGGGCTCGTCGTACAGGCCGCCGTGGACCAATGCCGGGTCGAGGAAGGGGTTCGGTACCGTTGTCATTTGCTACCCGCCCTGTCGAGCGGGCGGAGGGGCGCGGCGGGTCGGCGCGAGGCTCAGTGTGGGGCGCGCGTGTGACGGGCCGTCGCCGCGATCAGAACCCCGCCGAGGTAGCGGCGGACGGCGCGGCGGTTGCGGAGCACGACCACGTCGGCTTGGCAGGCGTGTTGCCGGCAGAGGCGAAGCACCCGGGGACGCATCTTCCGCCGGTAGCTGGTGATGTAGCGGAGGAAGCTCCAGGTGATCCGGTCGTACACCCCGATGGCGTCGTGCTGCCCTCCGCGGTGGCGGATCCGACGCTGCGTGATGCCCCACAGGCAGGTGCGGGCCGGGAGGTCGAGGAAGATCACTGTGTCTGCGGCGGCGAGCCGGACCGGCAGTGTCGAGGCGTAGTTCCCTTCGATGATCCAGCGAGGTTCGGTGACCAGGTGCTCCTGGATCAAGGCGAACTTCTCGGGGGGCTGCGTGTTCCATTCGCCGTCGTAGTAAACGACGTCCAAGTGGGTGACCGGTGCGGCGAGCTGGCTGCCGAGTCGGCGGGCGAGGTGTGACTTGCCGCTGCCCCCGCAACCGATGATCGCGATTCGATCCACGGGCGCTCACGTTACCGATCCAGCCGAACTGGCGGGTGCCGCCACGCCGGGGACTGAAGTCGGCTCGGCGGGGCGTTGCAGGATGTGACGTATGGTCACGATCTGATGGGACACGCGGAATTTGTCGAGAGCGGGAAGACACTCAGCGAGCAGGGCCGCGTGGTCGGGCGTCCCGGCATTCGCCTGGATCCGTTCGATTATCGCGATCACTTGATGCCCGTTGGCGGCGTGCAGTCCGGTGGGGGTGAATCGGCGGGATTCAGCGATGTTCGCGGGTGTGATGGGGACGCAGCCAGATAGGACTGCCTCGAACAGCCGCTGGGTCATCTGGCCGGCGCGGGCGTATCGGTCGGGCAATAGCAGCACAGTAGCGAGCGCTGACCGGTACAGCGGCTCGACGTCGGAGAACGGGCAGCGGCCGGTGAACCGCACATGCGGCCATGCCTCGGTGTGGGTCCACTTGCCTGCCACGCGGTGTGCGAAGCGGCGCGCCGCCGGGGCGAAGAACGTGTCGAAGGCGTCGTCGCGGTCGTACTGGTTGCCGACGTAGACGAGCGGCAGCGGGCGGTGGAGTGCGACGAGCGTACTGGGCTCCGCGTGATCGAGGACAGTGTCGGCGATCGGGAAAAGCAGGGTAGTCGCCCCAGGGCTCGGGCGCAGCGCCGGCTCGCATATCGTCACGTTTGGCTGGACACGGAGCGGGTCATCGGGAGCGAGTCGGCGATCCTTGTCCCAAAGGATGGTCGGCGTGCCGCGGGCGAGCGTGTAGTGGCTGATGAGTTGCTGTTGCCGATGCAGTTCGCAGGTGTGCTCCTCGGCGTGACAGAGGGTGGTGTTTCGGCCGGGGATCGGCCAGCGCCATTCCAGGAACACCGCATCGAGCCCAGGTAGCCCACCGTCCCAGGTGTAGTGGGCGTGCAGGTCGAGCCCGGTCTCGTCGAGGTCGCGGTCAGCTTGGAGAAACACGATCTCGTACCCGGCGGTTGTCAGCGCGTCGATGAGCGTGCGCCGGTGGCTTCGTCCGCCGTCGGGTGTGCCCGTGATTCCCGGCCCGAGGAACCCCCAGAAGCTGTAGCCGATCCTCACGGCTTGCTCACCCACCAGCCGCCGTCGAACAGGATCGCGTCCAGTCCCGAGACGGCCAGGCATTCCAATGCCATCTCCGGCGTACCGCAGATCGGCTTGCCCTTGATGTTGAGCGAGGTATTGACAAGAACCGGAACTCCGGTGCGTGCGGCAAAGCTCGTCAGAACCGCGCTGAGGAACCGATTTTGCGTCTCGGTCACTGTTTGGACGCGGGCGGTGCCGTTCGTGTGCACGAGCGCGGGCAGGCGTTGGCGGGCCAGTTCGGTGACGCTGACCGCCATCGACATGTAGGGGCTGAGCTGGGTGAGGGTGAAGTAGTCGGGAGCCTTGTCAGCGAGGACGACCGGGGCGAACGGACGGAACGGTTCGCGGTACTTGACCGTGCTATTGAGCCGCCCGACTACACCCGGCATGAGCGGGGAGGCGAGGATCGACCGATTCCCCAGTGCCCGCGGACCCGCTTCCAGCCGCCCCTGGAACAGGCCCACGAGCTGCCCGGCGGCGAGCTGTTCGGCCAGGAACGTGGCAGGGTCATCGACTCGGCGCACTTTCATTCCCGATCCCGGCTCGACCCGAGGTACGAAGGACGGGTAGCTCGGTCCGAGGTAGCAGCGATGGGCGATACCGCCCGGTAGGACGCCGGTGGCGTCCTGGAATGCCGCGGCGGCAGCGCCGACCGCCGTGCCGGAATCGCCTGGCGCCGGTGGGACGGCGACCTCGTCGAACAGGCCCGAGGTCGCGATGCGACCGATACTGACGCAGTTCATCGCGACACCGCCGCCGATACAGAGCAGCCGACTGCCAGTGACTTCCCTGGCCCGTCGGGCCAGGTGAAGCATCACCTGCTCGGTGCGTTCCTGGACCGCTGCCGCCATGTCTGCATGGACTTGCCCGACCTCGTCGCCAGGCTGGCGGGGTTGGCATGTCTCGGCGATGAATCGCGCGGTGACCCGGGGATGGCCGTGCCGGAGAATCCGCGGTGGCAACCATCGCGGATCGAGAGCGAAACCGGTAGGTGTCAGCCGGATCGCCCGCCCGAACACGTCGCGGAAACGCGCGGGATCGCTCAGAGCCGAGAGCGCCATCACGGTGCCTTCCTCGTCGCCACGCCGCCAGCCGAGGTGCGCGGTGACCGCGCCGTACGCGTACCCGAGCGAGTGCGGGTCGTTGATCGACGCGAGCACCTTGTAGTCAACGCCAGTGCCCACACTGCGGGCGTGGGCGATTGAGGTCGTCTGCGTCTCCCCGAGGCTGTCCACGACGAGCACGGCGGCCTGCTCGTACCCCGCGGCGGCGAATGCGCACACTCCATGGGCTCGGTGATGCGGGATCGCGCGCACGGTGGCGTTCGGGAACCGCCGTGCCAGCTCACTCATCCGGCGCCGGTAGCGAGCGTGGATCGTCGCGAAGCTCCGCGCTCGCGGCCATGCACGGGATCGGGTCGGACCGCGCAGCAGCAGTGGCAGGCTGCCGGGCACTGCCGCCAGATAGCGATATCCGGCGAAGTTGTACGCGACAACGTCGACCTCAGCCGGGCGAAGGCCAACCTCGTCCAGCAGCCATCCGACCGCCAGTGCCGGATAGTCCTTCGTGTGCTTGACCCCGGAAAGCCGTTCCTCTTCCACCAATCCGACGAGTTGGCCGTCGACGATCAGCGCGGCGGCCGAATCGTGCGTGAAGGAGCACAACCCCAGCACGACGGGTGATTCCGCACATCGCCTCACCGCCCTTCGCCCCCGCCCAAGAGCGGTTGGGGCTCGGCAGCGTGCGAGGCCAGGCGGTCGTACCACCGGCACAGCGCAGCGGTCAGCAGTCCTGGTGCGGCGTCACCGGCGACGCGCCTGGCTTTCACGCGATCTCCGGCCTTCCAGGTTCGGTAACTTCGCATCACCGCGGACATCTCCTCCCAGCCGCGGGACGGAACGGATTCGCCGCCGATGACACGGCTAAGCAGCGCGTCCACGTCGTCCCAGCTCACGGCGACGGGCGGCATCGCCTCGCTCGCCGGTACGTCCGCGGAGAGTCGCATTGCTGCCTCGACGTTCCGGCCATACAGGTGCAGGGAGTCGACGTGATGGTGATACTCGCCGATCTGTACGCCGAGCCATCCGGCAAGTAGTTCCTGCAGCAGCGTTGCAGTGAAGGCGTCGTAGCAGAACCCGAGCCACAGATCCTGGCTGCGCATCGTCGTGTGCATGTGCAGCCGCCCCTCCCGCAGGTAGAACCGGTACCCGAGCGTGCAGGGAACATCCTTGTACCCGGAGAAATCATGCGCTGGGTCGAACAATTGGACCGTCGCCCGGCGCGAATCCGGATCTTCGATCAGCAGGCCACGAACCGCGGCGAGCTGGTCGACGGTCCCGCGCCACCGGCGCAGCCGTGGCCCATATGCCCCTTGCAGCCTGCCGTTGTCGGCGTACTGCAACAGCCGTTCGTTGTACTGGAAGATCCACGGTTCGTCCGAACCGGACAGAATCCACAACGCTTCCGCGACCGCGAACGCCGGATTCGGCACCCTGACGGGAGGGAGGTCGACCAGCCTTCGCCGCGGGTCGGTCAGGCACAGGTGGGCACCCAACACCTCCACCGTCGTCATACCGCGAGGAGCCACCCTGCTGCCCTCGGCGACGACACCGGCGCATGCCGCACCGAACAGCTCGTTGATCGACCCCGCGGTCACGATCAGCATCACGAACCTCCCGGAACCACTGCCTGGCTTCCGCCACCAGCGTGATCGCGGCATGAAGCAGTCGTCCGCGGTGCCCACTTCCGGCGCAAGCCGTCCGGGAGGTCAACTTGGGCCGCAGTGTCACCACCAGCCATGCCGCTGTCCACGTGGGGCGACCCCCTGGGCGATGGCCGCCGTTCAAACGCGCGCGCGGCCGGCTTCATGTGTCGCCTCGGACGGCGGAGATGCCGACTCGGTAGGTGGTGAAGGCGTCGTGCACCGTGCAGGCATGGCATCGCCGCCACCAGACACGGCGGGTCGGTCGGCACAGGGCGCAGCGCCCGCGATCGTCCACGGCGTGCCGGTCGTACAGAGCGATGACCGCGCCTACCACGCGTATGAGCTGTTCGGCGGAGTCCTGGTCATCGACAATCAGCGCGAGGTCATGCAGTCTGGCCAGCTCTGCGTGCAGCTGCTGCCGTGACGCCGGATTGCTCATCTGCCCGCCTCGCCGTGGCGTCCGCGCGTGACGAGGACTTGCCGGCGGGTCTGGTTTCGGGTGTGCATGGCGTGGCACGTACCGGCGGTCACGTGACATGAGTGCGCGATGGCCTTCCGCTCGGCCCTCCGGGTCGGGACGTGGAGGCCCGAGCCGGCGGCGCGGACACAGTCAATCGCCACCCGCCAAGCCAACTCGTGGATAGTTGCCGTCTCCGGGACCCGTGCGCAGTCCTCACGGCACGCGGCGGTCGCGGTTAGATCATTCATCGGCTCTTCCAAAAGTACGGTCACGGGCGAGAACCCAGCATCGGGGAATGCCCTTGTTCGGGACAGCCCACCGTGGGGGGCTCATGGTGGACCCCCTGCGGCGCGAGTGCCGCAGTCGACTACGTGTAGCGGTGCCAGACAGCCGATCGGTCGTTGGCGAGCATGCTGCGTAGCCGGTGCGCGAGTGTGTCGGCAACATCGGGCCTGCCGGGCAGATTGGCGATGACGCTCGTGACGAGTTGAAGCTCGCGACCTTGCCGAAGCACGTCCCAGGCGGGGCAGGTAGTGACGTCGAGGCCATAGGCGCGAGCAAGCGCCGCCTGCCGCGCGGGATCGTCACCGAAGCGCAGCGCGCCATGCGCGGCGGGCGTGAGATCCCATTCGGGCGGGCCGTTGCCGACCGAGTCCAGGTCGCAGAGCACTATCTGCCCATCGCGCGCCCGCAAGAGGTTGCCAGTGTGGGCGTCGCCGTGGATCACTGACGGAGGGAGAGTCCATTCGACTGTGCTGAGAGCGCCCGCGAGCTTGTCGCACTCTTGCCTGAGCCGGTCAACTATCTTCTTCAAGGGGGTGCCGATTTGGCTGTCAGCCCAGTCGTGGACATGGTCCCGCTCAGTTCCGTCGAGGGCCTCCACCTCGGCAAGGTGGCCGCGAACCTTTCCTATGGGGTCCCACGCCGGCAGCTCGAAGGGCAGCTTGCCGACGACCCCATGGATGGCACGCAGCGGCGCGGCGAGGTCGACCGGCTCGAACCGGTCGCCCGGAGACTGCGGCAGCAAGACCCAGATGGTTGCCGACCAGCCATCCGCGTGGATCGGTTGGCGCATGTTCGGAGCGAGCCGCGTGGTGGGCAGGTCGAAGTCGGCGAAGGCTGCCGCCACCTGCGCCACGCGCGACACCAGCGTCATGGCATTCGGGCCGGAGGCCATGCGCACGACGACACCCGCCCCGTGGATGCGGTAGACGGCGTTCATGGTGTACCGCACCAACTCGGCGCCTGTGCTATCTACTCCGGCTTGCTTGCAGACTGCCGCCAAAGCTGACTCAAGGCGGGTACGTTCGCTGCTGCTGAGGGTTGTCGCCACTACCATGCAGATTAGCCCGCCGAGAGCGCCGCAATGCGTTCGAGTACGGAAGCGACTCCGCCGTGTGTCGCATGAGGCCGGGCATGCGTCGCCGCCGTTCGTAGCCGATCAACAGCGCGTGCCGAAGCGCCCTCGACGGTCATGTCGACGGCGAGATGGCCGTAGCGCTCCGCGTGGTCGGGTTGACCATCGAGGAGGTAGCCGGTGGTCAACGAGATGGCGTCGAAGGTCTGGCTGCGGCGTTCGCCAGATTGTCGTTGCGTGAATGCGCGCTGAGCGCGTTCGATGGCCATGGGGGCGTACCTGGCACGGTGCTCGTCATGGGCGGCGAGGTAGCTGTACGCCACCCCTGCGATGCCGTCGATGTCAGCCGGGGCGAGGAAGAACCGCGCCCACGACGGAACCGTGTCCGCGTCGACGCGGGCCAGCTCACCCTCGGCACGCGCCACGGCGTCGCGACAGCGGTCGGCTGAGCCGAGCAGGGCATATGCCCACGCTTCGTTCGCGTGCAGGACCGCGACCGAGACAAGGCAACCGCTGTCCTGAGCAACAATCTGGCCGAGCTGCCACAGCCTCAGGGCCTCCTGGGCGCGGCCCTGATGTATCGACACTCGGCCGAGTCGGTAAAACGCCCCGGCTATGAGGACAAGATCGTCGATCTCACGGGCCAACGTCAGCCCACCGGTCAGATAACGGCGTGCGCCCGTATGATCGCTCTGATCGTGGCATGCCCATCCAACTACCTGGTACATGTCCGACAGTGCGGCCTTCAGCTCGCGTTGAGTCTCCCCACTGTCGAACCGGCTGTGCAACATGCCCTGTGCCCAGCGCAGGTAGGCCAGTGCCGAATCTCGGCAAGAGCCGCCGCCTTGATCAGCGTCGAACTGCCGGTGTCGCTCGCTGACCTCGTGGAGAATGCCGACATGCGCGCGTGTCACCAGCTTGGGCACGTCCTCAGCAGAAGCCGGTGGCGGGGGCAGCAGGTGCGAGAGGTTGCGTGGGACCGAGCCCACCGCCATAGCGGCGAGTGCCCCCACGAAGTCGGGATAGAGGCTCGGGTCGCATTTCGGATTGACACCTGACCGCGAAGGCAAACTCGCGCTGCCGTCCTCGGCGTAGGCCAGGCCGAGGAAGCCACGATCGATGTTCAGCCCGGCGGCAATACGTTCGAACACCTCATAGGAGGTGACCTGCTGGTTGCCGTGGCCATCGCCCGAACTCGGCTCTCCGTCAGTCCCGTTGCCGAGGCGATCGCGGCGCGGCTCCACCCGTGCGCCTTGAGGAAACCGAACAGGCCGGCGATGTCCCGCCGACCGAGGATGTCCCGCATAGGTCGGCCCTGGTAGGTCCCAGTGCGCCACCATGTCGGGCTCGCCTGCCGCAGTATCAGCGTGACACACCCCTCGTCGCGCGTCGATCTAGGTCGCAGCGTAACCAGAAAATCGAAGAGTGCGCGGCGCCTCGCTCTTGTAAAGCGGTAGTCGTCGGTTCGACTTCGACCTGGGACTCCACTCCTGATGCGATGAAGGAGCGGGGCCTCGCCTCCTACGAGGGGCGGCAGTACGTCGGAATCGATCTGCACCGGCGCCGGAGGGTGATTGTGCGGATGACCGAGTCCGGAGACCGGTCGGAGACGATCCGCATCGTCAATGATTGTGACCAGCCGGCGGCGGTGATGGCCCGGGCCGGGAGGTCCTCAAGTCATACAAGCCCCACTAGCCGACGGACGACGTTGACCGGCAGATCGTCAGCAACGAGTCAGGTCGCGTAGCCGTGCCGGATGTCATGGAAGCGCTGCTGACCCGGCGACCTGACTGCACAACGGCCAGACCCAGACTCTCGGTTACGAAAGTCCGATTCAGGAGGCGGCGTCCCGGTGGCGGTGCCGATGACGAGCTCGACGTCAGGTTTGCGGTCAGTGACGCGCGCCTTGAGAGCATCTACAGGAGGGCCAGGCACCGTTCACACCATGATGGAATTGGCATGATCTTGCCCTGGTCTCTGATCTGTGCAGCGACCTCATCCACGAAGAGCGCAATGTCAGCAGCACGGCGCTCGTGGCCGATGTTGATCGGTACCTCGATGGCCATCAGATGTTTCGGATACCCATAGTCGAAGTGCAGCTTTCGTGCAAAGACCTGCCGCACTCGCTCCTCAGGCGTATTCGGGCGACTTACCTCAGGCTTCAGGAAGTCAACGATCCGACCTTCGGTCGTGAGGCGCAGATCGATCGAATAGGACTGGGCGGCTTCGAGCGGCGCGGCGGCCGCAGCGGCGTTGGTCATCGGCCGAACTATATAAACAGTCTCAAGCCCCACGGACGCAGCCACGTGCGGAACCCTCTCTACGAGGTCAAGGCGGCTCGCTGCGATCACCGCAGCGCCCGGACACACAGAAACCCCGACCCCGACGAGAGCATTCATCAGGACCAGGGTTGCACTTGCAAGATCGGTGCGGCCGGGTCCAGCCCTCTACACCACGGACCATGGATGCATGGCGAACCGCGTCCGGGTGCTGTCGGTGTCGGAGCGCGATCGGCTGGTGCTGGAGTAGCAGGTCCGGGCGATCTGAGGTGGGCAGGCCGCCCAGGTCCCGTGCGTTCCAACTGCCGGGCCAGTCGAGATGTCGGTTCTGGGCCACTGATCGAGCCTACGGCCGAGATCATGCAGGAATTTGCGGAAAATCGCCTCAGCGAGCGTTGCCCGAGTCATACTCGGTGCCGGAATCTGGCCCGGGCAAGCGGCGCTCGGGTCAGTGCCGGAAGAGGGGACATCGCATGCTCGCACGATATTCACGGCTGCGACCGGTGGTCGTCACGCTCGCTGCGACCATCATGGTCATCACGGTCCCGGCTACTGCTGGTGCTTCGTTGCGGCATCCGACAGTCGTCAGCGCCAATCCGGCCGACTTCACCCCCAACGTCATCGACGACGGCGCGGTGTCCAACGCCGCGGTCTACGCCCTCGAACAGAGTGCAGACGGCGGCACCATCTACGCGGGCGGAACCTTCCGCACCGTGCGCCGACCAGGCAGCGCAACCAACATCACCCGGTCCAATCTCATGTAGTTCAGCGCGACGAGCGGGACACTGACGTCGTTCGCACCCAACGTCAACGGACCGGTGTGGGCGGTCCGGACGAGCGGCAGCAGCCTCTACATCGGCGGGGAGTTCAGCAGCGTCAACGGCTCCTCGCGGCGCGCGCTGGCCAAGATCAATGCGACCACTGGCGCACTCGATCCGTCGTTCCAGCCCTCGATCCCCTCCGGCAACATCACCGAAGTGCGTCTGGTCAACGGACGACTCATCGTCAGCGGAACCTTCCCCAAGAGACTGGCTGCGCTGAACCCCGCTACCGGCGCTGACACCGGCTACCTCAACCTCGGCATCTCCGGCCGGGTTTCCGACCGGTCGGGACCGACCCGGGTCTACAAGTTCGCAGTGAACCCCCAGGCGACACGACTGGTCGCGCTGGGCAACTTTACGACTGCCTGTGGGCAGGAGCGCTACCGGGCTTTCATGGTTGATCTCGGGCCCACGGCGACGTTGAGCAGGTGGTACTACCCGCCGCTGAAGAACCTGTGCCGCGCCCAGAGCATCCCCGACTACATGCGCGACGTGGACTTCTCCCCCGACGGCAGCTACTTCGTGTTCGTGTCCACTGGCTACATTCCCAACCCCGGCCGGATCGGCAAAGACCTGTGCGATGCGACGACCCGATTCGAGACAGCGATGATCTCCGCCCCGACACCCACCTGGATCAACTACACCGGCGGCGACACCCTGCATGCCGTCGCGGTGACCGGAGTGGCGGTGTACGTGCAAGGCCATCAGCGGTGGCTGGACAACCCCTTCGGTGCCGATTCTCCCGGCCCCGGCGCAAAGGACCGCCCGGGTATCGGAGCCATCGACCCGAATACAGGCAAGGCCTTGTCGTGGAATCCGACGAAGAGCCGCGATGTAGGCGGCAAGGACTTCCTCGTCACCGCAGCCGGCCTCTGGGTCGCCAGCGACGGCAGGTACTTCGCCGGAGAGCAACGGTGGGGCATCGCCTTCTGCCCCCTCTAGTCACCCGCCGAGCGGGCGGCCTCAGACGCCGCCGTCGTCCAGGACCTGACCGGCCTTGTTCACGAACATCCAGGAGTAGGCGCCACCCGACCGCACGTTGAGATTCAGCACGCCAGGCTCGCCGGTGATCCGCCGCTGGCTGCCCGCTACCGGAGTGCCGAACGGATAGCTCGCCGAGCCACCCGTCCCGACCACGAACTGGCGAAGCTGATCACGTGCGGCGAACCGCTCGTAGTGGTGCTCGTGTCCGTTTAGGACGATGCCCTCGCGGCCGGCGAATGCATCCAGGAAGGGCTGCACTGAGGCGTCGCCGCCGTGCCTGGTGCCAGAAGAGTAGCGCGGATCGGCCCATGCGACGACGACCCGAACGCCTGGATGGGCAGCCAGATCCCGGCGCAGCCAGTCGACCTGTTCTGCGATGCCGACCAGGCTGTTGAGCGCGTAGCCTCGCCAGCCGCACCCGATCTCGTACGCGTAGTAGGAGGGCTTGTCGAAGTATGCGAAGTATCCCTTCGCGTCGGGCGTGTAGTACTCGTGGTGCCCCGGCACCGACTTGGTCTTGTGCTTCATCTGACCCCACGCGGTGGTGTCGTACTGCGCCACGTACTGGGCCAGCGTCCCGTCCGGATACTGCTGGTCGCCCACCGTCGCAACAATGTCTGGATCCATCTGCCGAGCCAGTCGCCCAGTGGCCTCGGTTTCAGACAACCGGTTCATATCGCCAGCGGCAACGATGACCTTGGCGCAGTCGTTCGTGCCGGCAGATGACGAGGGCAGGTAGCCGGCCGTTATCGCGGCAACGAAGACCACTGACGCCGATGATGACAGGACTGTACGGGTTCGTGAGCGCATACCGCGGCCCCCTCTGAACACGATCACGAGATAGATGGCCCCGCACTCTAACGGATGTTCGAATGCTCCTCGCAAAGCCCGACCGAACCGCTCTGAGTCACCGAAAAGGCAGCGCTGGCAGGCCCGGCTCTGGTCGCCCAGCGCGGTACCGTGACAGGCGGGCGCCGGTCGCGTCGGCGCCCCCAACTCCACCGACGCGACCGGGAGGCGCCCGTGGATCACGCCGGCCTGACCATCGGTGAGCGGATCCGTCAACTGCGGACGCGGCAAGGGCCGCAGTTGACCCAGCGAGAGCTCGCCGAGCGGGGGGCAAGCACAATGCGCTGATCGGCACGCTGCAACCTTGCACGGGCGCTCGACGTCGACGTGGCTGTCCTCTTGGGCCGTCCGCAGCTGCTGTCAGGTGAACTACTGCTGGGGCGCAACCACCCGTGACTTCCCGGCCGGCGATTACGGTCCGCCGCGTGGCCGCCTGCCGGAGCCATCGTGCCGTGCCAGACGCACCGTCCCGTCGTCGGCCAAGGTGGCCGCGTACGACCTGATCAACGGCGAGAACAGGATTGTGGGTGAACGGAAGCCGTTCGCGCTGGTGGACGCGGCGGCGTGCGTCCTGGACCACGGCCACCGCTACGGCGGCCAGGAGGCGGCCCGGCTCGTACTCGAAGTGGTCGCCGCCCCGGCAATCGCACTGGCCGCCCTCCGCGCACTGCAAGGGGACAGCCGATGAACCACACCAAATGCGCCTGTCGCACGAAGGTCGGGTGACAGGGCTCGATCATGGCGTTTGCCTTGCGTACCCGGAGGTTCTGCCCGGCTTGTCCGAGGCGAACGCCATGATCGTCGTCGTCCTTGCTGGCCGCGGTTGCGCGACAGGCTCGATCAGAACCGCAGGCCGGATGGGGTATGACGGACGAGTCGGCGGGTACGCCGGGTTCTGTGACCGGGGCGCCTCACGGCACTGCCCCGGCCGGCGGCCATCCCTCTACGCCTGCCGTCGCCGACAGGCTCTAGCGGTCTACCCGCAGGCTCGGGCGGGCTACCCTCGAATGCCTGCGCAGGTGCGTGGCCGAAGCCACGCACCCTTTTGACCTTGCTCCGGGTGGGGTTTGCCGAGCCGCCCGAGTCACCTCGGGCGCTGGTGGTCTCTTACACCGCCGTTTCACCCTTACCCGACCCCCCGCCAGAGACGGAGGGCCAGGCGGTCTGTTTTCTGTGGCACTGTCCCGCGGGTCACCCCGGGTTGCCGTTAACAACCACCCTGCCCTGTGGAGCCCGGACGTTCCTCGGCGACCTCCGTTGCCGGAAGCCGACGCGACCGCCCAGCCGACTCGTCCGTCGTAACTGCGATGGTACGCCAGCTAGCTCACGGAGCACTCAGATGTGATGTGTCGTTCATCCGCCTCACCACGGCGCCGCCGTCGGGATACCAGTCGATCTCGGAAATGCCCGTGAGGTCGAGATGCATGCGATAGAGCGCATGCATCGGCGCGTCCAGAGCCGATCGCAGGAGCAGCTTGATGGGTGTCACGTGGGACACCACGACCACCGTCTTGGCCGGGTGATCACGCAGCAGCCGATCGCGCGCACCGCGGACCCGAACAGCCGTCGCGGCAAACGACTCCCCGCCGGGCGGAGCTACATCGATGGATCCGAACCACTCGTCGAGGTCAGCCGGGAATCGCTCACGTACCTCGGCCAGCGTCAGGCCGTCCCATTTCCCGAAGTCAGTCTCGGCCAGGGCCGGGTCCTCCGTGACCGGGAGATGAAGAGCCGTGGCCACGAGGTCGGCAGTCTGCCGTGCTCGCCGAAGCGGGGAGCTGACGATGGTGTCCACAGTGGACGCCTGAGCGACCCGCGCCGCGAGTGAACGTGCCTGTTCGACGCCTGCGTCGGTCAACTCAGCGTCGCCCCGGCCGCTGAAGCGCCGCTCGGCCGACAGCGGCGTCTGGCCGTGCCGGAGCAGCAGCATGATCGTCGGCGGTGACTGCTCCTCGCTCCACCCGGCGATCCGATGGGGGGTGGCGGCCCCGCGAGGCGTCGGCGCGGGGCGGGTGATGCCAGCAGCGGCGTCCATCGCTTGGTTTGCCAGCCGGTCGGCATGAGTGTTGCGCGCCCGGGGTATCCAGGTGAAGCGCACCGATCTGAGCTGACGTACCAACGCCGACGCTTCGGCGGCCAGCGGCTTCATGTCAGGGTGCTTGACTTGCCAGCGCCCCGACATCTGCTCGACGAGAAGCTTGGAGTCCAGCCGCACATCGACGGAACCGCCGCCGAGGTCGACCGCTGCGTGCAGGCCGGCAATCAGGCCACGATATTCGGCGACGTTGTTCGTTGCTCGCCCGATGGCCTCGGATCGCTCGGCCAGCACCTCACCGGTTGCCGCGTCACGTACCACTGCGCCGTAGCCGGCCGGACCGGGATTGCCCCGCGACCCGCCGTCGGCCTCGACGATCAGGCGACGTGCCGTCACAGACCGGACTCAGGGGTACGGATGAGGATCCGCCCACACTCCTCGCAGCGCACCACCTCGTCGGCGGGAGCGGCGCGGACCGCCGCGAGGTCACCACCGGAGAGTTCGAGATGGCATCCTTCGCAACGTTGCCGGAAGAGCCGGGCGGCGCCGGTCCCTGCCGATGACGCGCGGATCCGCTCGTACATCGCCAGCAGATCGGGGGGCAGGCTCGCAGCGGTGGCTCCCCGCTGGGCCCGTTGCTCCACGACACCGGCATCGATCTCGTCGAAAGACTTGTCGCGACCCGCACCTGTGACGTCAAGAGCAGCAGACGTTGCCTCAAGCTGCGCGGTCACTGCGTCCAGCTGCTTTCCGGCGTCTTCTCGACGCTCCATGAGATCGAGCAGCTGATCCTCGAGGTCGCCCTGCCGCCGGGCCAGGGACTCGACCTCGTGCTGCAGGCTCTCGACCTCCTTGGCCGACGTGCTGACCGCCATCCGCTGCCCGTCGCGGTCGGATCGGGCCCGAACCTGCTCGATGTCGAGCTCGAGTTTGCGCTGCTCGCGATCGAGGTCACCGACCTCGGTCTGCCTACGTACCGCATCGTCACGCAGCCGCTGTTGCTCGCTGGTCAGGTCAGCGATCTGGGCCAACTCCGGCAGCGTGGCCCGGCGGTGGGCGAACCGATCGATGGCATGGTCGATGGTCTGCAAGTCGAGAAGGCGAATCTGTTCGTCGGGTTGGGCATTCACGGCGTGTTCGATGACTCCTTCACGGACGGCAGGTGCAGGCTCCACGCATCGGTGACCAGCTGGGACACAACGGTCTCCACCGTATCGTCCAGACGCTCCCGCAGCCGATCCGCTGCGTCGTAGAGCCAGGGGTGTTCTGTCGCCCAGTGCTCTGCGCTCACCAGCACCGGGCCGCCCGACTCGGTGTGCTCCGAGGCGGGATGATGGCGCAGGTCGGCCGTGAGGTAGGCGTCGGCGCCAACCCGGGCAGCGTCGGCGAGGTGGCTGTCGCCCGCTCCCCCGGCGACAGCGACGGTACGGATGACCCGCTCGGGGTCGCCGGTTGCTCGCACACCGCTCGCCGTCGCGGGCAAGACCTCAGCGGCCATGGCGAGGAAGGCGCGCACCGTCATCGGCTGGGTCAGCTCACCGACGCGACCGAAGCCCCGCCCAGTGGGCGACGGCGCGAGCTCGAACAGGTTATAGGCCGGTTGTTCGTACGGATGAGCCGAGTGCAGAGCACCCACCACGTTGTCGCGCAGGTGCCGTGCCAGCACCATTTCGACTCGGGTCTCTGGAACCTGCTCGACAACACCCGACTGGCCGATGGTGGGGCTGGCCCCGGCCGCGGCCAGCGCGTCGATGACCCGCTCCACCGCATCGTGCGGGACAAGGGTCACCACCTTGTCGAGCCGCTGACCGATTTGCGGGGACAACGGCCTCGTCCCTTGCAGATCAAAGCGGGCAGCGAGTGCGTCGGACACACCGGGACGGGCGACATCGGCGTTGGTGTGCGCGGTGTAGAGCGCCACGCCCGAGGTGATCAGCCGGTGCAGCAGGCGGCCCTTGTACGTGTCAGCAGCGACGCTGTGCACCCCTTGCAGTAACAACGGGTGGTGCGTCAGGAGCAACTCCGCGCCCCGGGCGATGCTCTCCTCGACAGTGGCCGCAATGGGGTCGACCGCCAGCAGGATTCGCCGGGCCGGCATGTCTGGGTCGCCGCAGACCAGGCCGACGGCATCCCAGGGCTCGGCCCACGACGGGTCGTAGAGATCCTCGAGCACCGCGACGACCTCGCCGATAGTAGGCACGGGCCTCAGGCTAGCTACTTCGCTCTGAAAAAGTCGGCGCGTGGCGGTCCCTGATCGCGGGTGCTCAAGACGCGAAGATGGCCTCGAACCCTTGGGCTAGAAGGGATCGAGGCCATCGTGCTCCGTACTGT